>Ga0206805_1021_pt1 | contig 36955 bp, 33 predicted proteins | sample Alteio_BWOrgCont_59_FD_152890 | JGI IMG/M metagenome (GOLD analysis project Ga0206805, IMG submission 152890) | Enriched cells from forest soil in Barre Woods Harvard Forest LTER site, Petersham, Massachusetts, United States -... | ecosystem: Environmental > Terrestrial > Soil > Temperate forest >... | reverse complement strand
TCCGCGATCTTTTCGCATTCGCGAAAAAGATATTCCTGCTGGGCCTCATCGAAATGATCAAGCGGCTGGGCGGATGTCTCGATATCAAAAACCAGTGTAGCCATGATTTCGGCCATTGAAGCAGCAAGATGCCGGAAACACCAAGAAAAACTTGGGTTTTTGGCGATCAAAGATGATTTTAGGGGCAACGTTGTCCATAAATTCACAGTTAAATTCTGTTAATTTCTGTTAAACTTAACCGGGTCGAATCGGGCTGAATTTGAGCGGGGCAAAGGCAGCGGCCCGCGATGTCAGTCACGCTCTTCATGGATTGAGGTTTAACAGAAAAGAACCGGACTGTCATGTTGCCCGGGAACAGAAAAAACGAATTTCTTCATCTCACCGGACTGAGCCGCGAGGCGCCAATCTTTATCGGCGGATGGCACAACGCACCGTCCCCGTCAAATCAGGACGCGGCCAGATTACCGTGCTTAGGACAAATCTACGGGGTCGATGTCCACCGAGAGGGTCACGTCTTCCGGCAAGGCGAGGGCCGCCACCATTTTCGCCAAAGCTCCGCTCAATTTGCTCATGGCGCGGGTGCGCAGCATGATTTGGTGGCGATAAAACTGTTCCGCGCGGTGCAAGGGGGCAGGTGCGGGGCCGGAAATCATCAAGTCCACCCCAGGGGCAGTGGACTCAATGACCTTCCGCAAATGATCGGCGGAAAATTTCACCTTGTCCTCGTTCCGGCCTTTGAGGGTGAGGAGGGCAACCCGGCTGGCGGGCGGATATTTCAATTGCTCGCGAAATTCGAGTTCCTGTTCATAAAAACCGGTAAAATCATGGCGGCGCGCGTATTGGATGGCGGGATGAAACGGCGCAAATGCCTGGACGAAGACTTCGCCCTCGACATCGCCGCGGCCGGCGCGGCCGGCCACCTGGGTCAAGAGCTGGAAGGTGCGCTCGCCCGCGCGGAAATCCGGCTGGTGCAGCGCCGAATCGGCATGGATGATGCCAACGAGCGTGACATTCGGAAAATGCAATCCCTTGGCGATCATTTGAGTGCCGACAAGGATATCGATCTTGCCGGCACGAAACTCGCCGAGGGTTTTGCGGTAATCATCCTTGCGTTTCATCGTGTCAGAATCCATCCGGCGCACCCGCGCCCGGGGAAAAAGTTTGGCGAGCGCTTCTTCGACGCGCTGGGTGCCGGTGCCTGAAAAGCGGATGGCAGGATTTTTACATTTTGGCTCAGGGCAAACTTTCGGCACCTTGTCCACGAATCCACAGATGTGACACGCCAGCTTTTGCTCAATGCGATGATACGTCAACGAAATGCTGCAATTCGGGCAATTGGCGACGTAACCGCATTTTTCACATTGCAAAGAAGTGGAGTAACCGCGCCGGTTGAGGAACAAGATGGTTTGTTCCTGCCGGTCAAGCCGCTGGTGGATGGCTTCCTTGAGCTGCGGTGAAAAAATCAATCCCCCTTTTTCTTTTGCCGCAGCCTGCCGCATGTCCACAACACGGACACGGGGCATCTTTTGATCGTCCACGCGTTCGGGCAGTTCGAGCAGCGCATATTTTCCCTTTTTTGCGTTGTGATAGCTTTCAAGCGAAGGGGTGGCGGAACCAAGAACAACGACGGCGTTTTCCATCCGGCCACGGACGATCGCGACATCGCGCGCATGGTAGCGCGGCGCTTCCTCCTGTTTGTAGCTCGTTTCGTGTTCTTCATCCACGATGACGAGGCCGAGGGGCTCGACGGGCGCGAAGACCGCCGAGCGGGCGCCGATGACGATGCGCGCGCGGCCCTGGCGGATCTTATGCCATTCGTCATGGCGTTCGCCGGCGCTCAAATGCGAATGTAACACGGCGACAAGCGTCTGGAGTTTGCCGGAACTGAACCGGGCCTTGAAGCGTTCAACGGTCTGCGGCGTGAGCGAGATTTCCGGCACCAGGACGATGGCGCCCTTGCCCTGCTCTAGCGCATGGGCGATGGATTGAAGGTAGATCTCTGTTTTACCGCTGCCGGTAACGCCGTGTAAAAGAAAAACTTTTTGCTGGTGGAACAGGCGTCCCGCCGGTTCAGGTTCGGCGTCCCGCCGAACCAGCGCGTTCGCTTCTTGTCGAATACTAAGACCCTCGCTGGCTTTGGGCGGGACGCCTAAAGCAACAGGCGAGATGCCTGTTCCGCCATCATCCATCGCCGCCTTGATCTTATCCAGAGCGACAGTTTGGGGGGTATTCAACACCAGCGATTGCGTCGGTAAAATATGTTCGCGGGCGTAGGGGTCGCGCTCGGAAATTTCCGGCGTGACCTCGACCAGACCGCGGTCTTCCAGCTTGCGAACGGTCGCGGCCGTGGTTTCGGCCAGCTCAAGCAACTCGGTCAGCAACATTTCGCGGCGTTCCTCGATGATGTTCCAGACCTCCTGCTGCCGTTTGGGCAACTTCGGAAACTCCGCGGGTGGTGGCGAGGCGCGGACAAACAGTTGCTTTTTCCAGCCTTCTTCCTTCTTACGTACGGCTTCAGGCAATACCGACTTCAAGGCCGTCTCCGGCGCGCAACAGTAATAGTCCGAAATCCAGCGCGCCAGTTTCAGGATTTTCGGCGTGACGAGGGTTTGCGCGCCGATGACTTTCAAGACCGGCTTGAGATTAGCGTGGGCGGATTCCTCGGCGAGCGCGGTGACGGTTCCCATAATTTTTCGCGCGCCGAAGGGCACTTGCACGCGGGAGCCTACTTCGATCTGCCGCGCCAATGCCGGCGGGATGGCGTAATCAAACTCCTTTCGCAGCGCGATTTCGAGGCTGACGCGGGCAATCATTTATCGATGGGAAAACCGGGGTTAATCACGCGTGATCGCACGCAGTTCGGCCTCCAATTGTTTCCGCAGTTCTTCACGCCCGGCATCCGGCATTTCACGCGGCACGCGAAAAATTTTGCCGACCGTGATTTCACAGCGGGCAAACGGCAGGGGCACCTGGAATTTATCCCAGCTATTCAACTGGATTTTCCAATTCAGATGATAGGACACCGGCACGATCGGCAGGCCGGTCAGTTGCGCGGCGCCCATGATCCCATCCTGAATCTCATAACGGGGGCCGCGCGGACCATCGGGCGTGATGGCCAGGTCGTAGCCGCGCTCGGCCCGCGTGGTCATCTCAAACAAAGCCTGCGGACCGCGCCGTGAGGAAGAGCCGCGCACAGGTTCGATGCTGAAGCGCTCGACGATTTCCGCGAGCAACCCGCCGTCGCGGCTGGCGCTGATCATCCCCGCGAGGCGGCGGTGCGGCGCGTATCTCAAGATAAAACGGCGATACAGGATGGGTGAAAGCGCCAACCGGTTGTGCCAAAGCGCAAAAATGATTTTTTCCCGGGGTTCGCCGTTAAAAAATTGGGCGTGATCATTGAGCCGGAACCGGATCGTCGCGGCCAGCAGCCGCAACGAGAAGTAGATGAATGCCGCCACGAACCGTTGATGCCATTTGGCTTTGTGGGGGATGACCACCCCGGCCGGCTTTGGAGTTTGCGTCCCGGATTGCGGATTGGCCACGTCCATCATATTCCTTTTTTCAAGCAAGCGCGCACCAACTCTTCGACCGTGGCTTTGACGCCGAGGGAATTTTGGGCGGCACGAACGACCTCGTGGGCCTCGATCTGTTTGAAACCAAGCGCGATGAGCGCCAGGACCGCGTCATTGAGCTTTTGGGCGTCGGGCGAAAGCGCGTGTTGCGCGCTCGCGGCTTCCCAGGCCCCCGCCGCGCCGATCTTGTCGCGCAGTTCCACCACGATGCGCTCGGCGGTCTTTTTGCCGACGCCGGAAATTTGCGAAAGTGATTTCACGTCGCTCGCAGCAACCGCGCCGCGAAAAGCGGTGACGGAAACACCGCTTAAGATGTTCAGCGCGATCTTTGGCCCGATGCCGGAGACGGTGTTCACGAGCAGCCGGAACAGATCGCGTTCCGCCGCGGACATAAAGCCATAGAGCACGTGCGCGTCCTCGCGAACGACCAATTGCGTGAGCAGTTTCACATCGCCACCCGGCGGCGGCAATTTATCGTACGATGACAACGGGATCAGCGCCTCATAACCGACTCCGTTCACGTCCACGATGACTTGCGTGGGCAGCGCTTCGACCAGTTTGCCGTGGAGAAAGGTGATCATCAGATTTTTTTGGACGGTGACAGGCTATATCGTGAATTTTCCCGCGTGTGCGCGAGGGCGAGGGCGAGGGCATCCGCCGCATCCGGCGCGGGCAATTCGGACAGGGCCAGGAGCCGCTGGACCATTTTGGCCACGGCACTTTTCTGCGCCGCGCCATAGCCGACGATGGCCTGCTTCACTTTACGCGGGGCGATCTCAAAAATATCAATCCCGTTTTCGGCGATGGCGGCCAAAGCCGCCCCGCGGGCCTCGCCCATGATTAACGCGGTCTGGAGATTTTGCGCGTAAAAAAGTCCTTCCACGACACAAATGACAGGCCGGTGTTTCCGGACCTCCCGGCGAAGGGTTTCGGAAATTTTCGCGAGGCAGCGCGAACGTTCCCAGGTTTTTGGACAGGAAATGGTCCCGTAGGAGAGGGTTCGCGGATGCGGATTCGCGATCTGGATAATGCCGAAGCCGGTCCCGCGCAACGACGGGTCGATGCCCAGCACGACCCGGCCCATTTCACCGGAGACAGAGCGGGGGACGATGAAGACGGCGCGCGGCGCTCTGCCGGCAACGCGTTCTTTCATCTGCTCGAACTGGCGAAGCGAAATTCCCACACGGACATTTTGCCCGCGTTGAAGGCATTGCAAAAGTAAAATTGGCAGGCTTTAAACATCAAGGATTTAACCGAAGGAAACGAAGGAAACAAAGAGGTCCCAGGCAAAAGCCTTCGTTTTCTTGGTTCGCCTGGTGTTGAGAGGGTCTAATCCCCATTGCCGTATTTGTTCTTTTGCCCCTGCTGTGGCTGCGATTGTTGCGGCTGAGTGGGGCGCGATGGCGCCGGGGCCGTTTCATGCGACGGCTGTGTCTGCGGTGATTGTTGCTGCAAGCGCGGCGGCGTGTAATGGTCGGCGGGACTGTTATTATATTCCGGTTTTGGTTCTTCGTTTTCCTGATAATGAGTTTGGGGTTCAGCCGGCGTTTCCGGCATGTTGCGCTGGACCGGTTCATTCATCGACGGCGTTCGTTGCGGAGTTTCAACCGGCGCGGCCTGATACGTGTGTTGGGGAGCAGTCCCGGTTTGATTGGGTTTGGTTGGACTGGATTGCGGGGATTGATAATTCTCGGGAGGCCGGTTGGGCTGGTTCTGCTGCGGGCGTTGATAATCATTTTGCCGCACAGGGGTGGTGTACCAGGGGTGGGAGACAAATTGTTGCGGGACTTCACGCGGCGGCTGTCCTTGATGCATCGTGTTGATGACGGCACCGGTAAAATGCGGGCGGTTGATGACCAGTGTCTGGCCGCCCCCCATGACTTCGCCGCGCATGACGGGCGAGCCGGATTCCCGAATGGATACAGGATGAATCGGCGTCCGTGTCACGGCGGAGATGCGCCCGGGATCAATGCCGTGATTGACAAAGACGCCGCTGTGAACGTCAAAATTATTGACGACCGTCGTTTGATGATAGACTGCGGAGAGGTGCGCGGCATCCACGCGATAATGACCGGGATGTGGATCACAAAAATTTGCGGTCGGCACAAATGTGAAGAAGCCGGCACTGATGCCAAAATCAAACCCGGCGCCGACGGTGATCCCGTTGTATACAAACCCAACGCCCGGACGATAAGACGAATGCGGGGGCAGCGGCGCCCAACCGCAATAGCTGTCGGAATAACGCCAGCAAACCCAGGAGGGGGCCCAGTCGGTGTCCGGCCACCAGCACCAACCCCACCGCGCATCATGGAACCAACGGCCATAGTGAAAGGTGGCCCAGCCCCAGGAATAATCAGACATCCAAAACCAGCCGTCGTCCGTGTACACCCAATGGCCATGGTCGCAATATGGCTGCCAGCCGGAATTGTAAACCACCACCGTTGGCCGCCAACAAAGACCATACCCGCTGACATTGACCCAGCCGCCGTAAGGAGCCAAAGCGCCGTAAAAATAATCGTCGGTGACATCACCGCCGGGCGGCGCCGTGTCGGCAGTGGCATCCGGGGCAGGCTGGGTGTTATCGGTGGCGCCCAATTGTTGGTCGCGCGCGATCATGGCCTGTACCACGGAATCCGGCACACCGATGTCTTTCAAATAAATGATCTGGTCAGCGGTCAGGTTGAACGGCGTGGCCGAATTGCCGGCGTAACTGGTGAGAACGCTCTCACTGACACCCGATTGCGCGAGATTGACGATTTGCCCAAGCGGACTGTTGGGATCGATATCCGGCGGCAAGGTGGTTACGGCCGAGGAAGAAGCAGTGGACGTCGCCTGGTCCGGCGGCGCATCCTGCGCCACGGCTGGATGCGGCATGACCAGGAAAAAAACCAGGGCGAAACAGACCCGGGCGGTCTTTTCAAAAAGCATTCTCATAGGAGTAAGATACTCATAAATGCATTTTGTTCAGTTTTATTTCGACTGGGCCGGGGAGAAAACATTCAAAACGGTCCTGCTTATTTCGAGGTGAAAGGCTTGAAAAGAATGGGTAATGTTTTATTTTCGGACTGGTTGTTTTGCCCCCGTAGCTCAAATGGATAGAGCAGCGGTTTCCTAAACCGTTGATTCCAGTTCAATTCCGGACGGGGGCACCATTTTATCAAGGCACGGTTGGCGGCTTTGGCGACTGCCATTTCGCTTTGCTGCCGCTGGCGATTCCCTCTAACCTGCCGCCATGTTCAAGCCAGCCGACTTGTTTGACTTAAGCCAGACCGAACACGCAAAAATTTTTGACGGCTGCGTTTATGCCTGGGACGCGCTCAAAAAGATCGAAAGTTTTCTCGCCACGAACCTGAAACCGGCCTTGCGGAACACGTGCGAGGGCCGCGCGTTCATCGGGGAAAAGGTTTTTATCGGTGAAGGAACGGTGGTGGAGGACGGCGTGATGATCCGGGGGCCGGCGATCATCGGGCGCAACTGTCAGATCCGCCACAATGCCTACATCCGCGAAAATGTTATCATCGGCGACGATTGCGTCGTCGGGAATTCGTGCGAGCTGAAAAACTCGCTGCTATTCAACAACGCCCAGGCGCCGCATTTCAATTACATCGGCGATTCCATTCTCGGCCACAAAGCGCATCTCGGGGCGGGAGTGAAGATCTCCAATCTCAAATTGACGCCCGGCAATGTCACGGTGGAAAAGGACGGCGCGCCGTTTGACACCGGCTTGCGCAAATTTGGGGCGTTGCTCGGCGACGGCGCGGAGGTAGGCTGCAACGCGGTGCTGAATCCCGGCAGCATCATCGGGCGGGGATCACTGGTTTACCCGAATATTTTTTGGCGGGGCATTTTGCCGGCCAATATGATCGCCAAGAACAGGGCGGCGATGGAAGTGATAACGAAAAGGCCGAGGGAAATTTGAATTTTCCGGCAGCATCTTATTTGGCAAGGACAGCGCGATGTCCCCGCCGGGCAATCGCAAATCGCAGCGTGCCGATTTAAGACACGACCAAATTTTCCATTAGGCTTGGCAATTTGTTGCACCTGTATTACAGTAAGTGTATGACAGAGACGCTCACCATCCGTTTGCCGAAATCGCTGGCGCGTGATTTTCGCGCTAAGACGCGTGCCGCCAAGACCAATCCCACCGAAGTTCTGCGCGAGGCTGCGGCAAAATATGTCCGCGACGATCAGGTATCACGTAATGCCATTGTCGAGCACATCCGCGCCCGCGCCGGGACCTGGGATGGCGACATTTCCGGCGAGGAGTTGTTGCGAAGGACCCGGCCATGATTTTGGTGGATACCTCGGTCATCATTGCGTGGCTGGATAAAACACATCCCAACCATCGCGAATGCCTGAAAGCCATCGAATATTGGGCTCAACGTGAACCCATGGCCGCGAGTTCTGTAACGTTTGGCGAATTAGCTGCCGGCGGGCGCACCCGTGAAGCCGTGGAGGAAGATCTGCGTGATTTTAAAATAATCCCATTGGATATGGACGCAGCCTGGCGTGCTGGAATGGCTTTTCGTCAATATCGCCGTAAAGATTCCGACGACCCCGTTCTGCCTGATTTTTTCATCCGGGCACAAGCCGCCGTATTGAATCTTCCCCATCTGACCAACGACCGGCGTCGCATCAAATCGTTCTCCGATGTGGATTTCAGATTCGTGGATTAACTGAACTTCAATAACTCATCCGGTCCACTTTCACCTTGCCGCGGAAGATCCAGTAGATGCAGGTGGTGTAAGCCAGCACGGCCGGAACTCCGATGCCGGCGATGACGAGCATAACGCCGAGGGTCTTGTGCGATGACGCCGCGTTGTAAATGGTCAGGGAATTTTCCGGATTCGGCTGGCTGTAAACCATGTAGGGATATTGGTTGATGCCGAATAGCGCCATTAGCGTGAGCATGGTGGCGCAGGAGGAGAGGAAGGCGTACCAGTCGCGGCCATGATAAAATTCGCGCGGGATGTTGGCGATGGCCAGCATATTCGCCAGCGCGATGCTGAACAGCCATGGATGGTCTTTGATGCGTTCGGCCATGTGCGGCACGTAGAGCAACGTGGCCATGGTGGTGATGGCGGCGCAAACGACGAAAAAGATGATGGCGTTCATCGCCCAACGGCGAAGTTTGTCGTGCAACTCGCCCTCAGTCTTCATCAAGCCGTAGATCGCGCCGTGCATCATGAACAGCGCCACCGTGGTGACCCCCAGCAGAAGCGGATAGGGCGTCAAGAGGCTAAAAAATGACCCGGCGAACTCGCCATCGGGGCCAATGGGAATGCCGTAGGCAATATTTCCCATCGCCACGCCGATGAGCAACGCGGAGAGGATGCTGCCGGCGGCAAAGCCGATGTCCCACATCTGCCGCCACCAGTACATCGGTTGTTTGCTGCGGAATTCGATCGCCACGCCGCGAAAAATCAGCGCGAAGAGAAGCAGGATCAGCGCGAGATAAAATCCGGAAAAGACGGTGGCATAAGCATTCGGGAACGCCGCGAACAATGCGCCGCCGCCGGTGACGAGCCAGACTTCATTTCCATCCCAAACCGGGCCGATGGAATTGAGCATGACGCGCCGTTCTTCATCTTTCCGGGTGAACAGGTGCAGCGCGCCGATGCCGAGGTCAAAACCATCCAGCATCGCGTAACCGGTGAAGAGAACGCCGACCAGGATGAACCAGATGCTGTTGAGATCAAAATTCATGATGCAGATTTTTTGTGTCCGTGCGAAAGCGGTCCGGGCAGGGCCAGTTTTCCCGCCGGGACCAGATCGTCATCGTGCGGCCCATGCTGGATCTTGTGGTTGAGGAGGTAAATGAACAACGCCAGGAGCAGGAAATAGATGAGCGTGAACAAAACCAGCGAGGTGAGAACGGTGTTGGCCTTCACGACGGCGGACAAACCGGCAGGGGTCCGCATCAGGCCGTAAACGATCCACGGCTGGCGGCCGACTTCAGCGGCGAACCAACCCAGTTGGTTGGCGATCTCCGGGCCCAGCACGGAAAAGACGAGGATCCACAGCATCCAGCGTTTTTGATGCAAAACTTTTCGCCACGCGAACCAGGTGCCGGCGGCGGCGATGAGAATCAGCAAACACCCGATCCCCACCATCCCGTGGAAAAACAGGAACGACGCTTCGACGGGCGGCCGGTCTTCCGGTGGAAAAGCGTCCAGGCCGGTGACGGTCGAATGAAAATCATCATGCGCCAGAAAGCTCAACAGATCCGGCGCTTCCACTCCGATCACTTTGTGGTCCTGCTCATCCACATAGCCGAACAGCGTCAGCGGCGCGTTGGATTCAGTGGTGTAAAGCCCCTCGAACGCCGCGAGTTTGGCCGGTTGATACCTGGCCACTTCCTGGCCGCTTAAATGTCCGCTAACGCCTTGGAGCAGGGAAGCGATCAGGGCGACGCTCAATCCGATGCGCAACGAGCGCCGGGCAAATTCCTGGTGTTTCTTTGTCAGCAGATAATAGGCCGACACGCTCACGACGAGGAAGGCGCCGGCCTGCCACGCGCCGCACAATGTATGGAACAACCGGTCGCCGCTGGATGGACTGAACACCATGGCCCAGAAATCAGTGATCTCCGCGCGTTGATGCATGCCGGCGCCGACGAGGTGGTAGCCGGCGGGCGTCTGCATCCATGAATTGGCCACCGTGATCCAGACCGCGCTGAAATGCGCGCCGAGACAGACCATGCACGTGGAAAAGAAATGGACTTTCCGGCTCACTTTGTCCCAACCGAAAAGTAAAATGGCGAGAAAGCCCGATTCCAGGAAGAATGCGAAAATTCCCTCCGCGGCAAGCGCGCTGCCAAAAACATCGCCGACGAAGCGCGAATAGGTCGCCCAGTTCGTGCCGAATTCAAATTCCATCACAATGCCGGTGGCGACACCGAGCGCGAAGGTGAGCGCGAAGACATTCGTCCAGAATTTCGCCATCTGGTGATAAACGGCGTTGTTGGTCTTGAGCCAGCACGCCTCCATGATCACGAGCATGACGCCCAGGCCAATGCTCAAGGGGGGATAGATATAATGGAATCCAATGGTCAGCCCGAATTGGATGCGAGAGAGAGTCAGGACATCCATAAGTCAAAGACTTCGAATTTCCCGGCATCCCACCCCCGACCGGGCCGGTTTATTTGTTCATGTCCCAATGTCGGGACGGACGAAACTCCAGGATTTGTTTGAGCAGCGGCGTGATGGTATCGGCGCGATTGTGGATTTCTTTGAAATACAGCTCCGTATCCCCGGTATTTTGCGGCAACACGTGAGCGACTTTGAGCGCCAGCCCTTTTGCCTCTGCTTTCCCTGTTTTGTTTAACAGTGCATTCATAGGCATTAAACGCATGGAAGCGTGTTCGCCCTATTCCATGTGGTTGACTTAACATAAACCTTATTCTCTTCATTGCAACTGTCGCAAAAAAGAGAGCATCGCTCAATGAAGAACTGACACCCGAAAGATACTGGTTGTCGGAATCAATTCTTCGTCCCGGCCAACTCTTCCTCAAAGTCCACGATTTCCTTGATCTGCACGAGGAACCATGGGTCGACCCTGGTGAGATTGAAGATTTCCTCGATGCTGAATCCGGCCCGCAACGCGTGGCGGATGAAGAAGATGCGCTCGGCGTTGGGAACGGAAAGTTTTCGCGAAATCACGTCGCGCGGCAGGATGTCGCGATCGCCGTAAAGTTCCGTGCCGATGCGCCAGGCCTTGCCGTCGCCTCCCAGGCCGCTGCGGCCGATCTCCAGCGAACGCAGGCATTTCTGCAAACTTTCCTTGAAGGTGCGGCCGATGGCCATGGCTTCGCCGACGCTTTTCATCTGCGTGGTAAGCGTGGGGTCGGCCTGGGGAAATTTCTCGAAGGCGAACCGTGGAATCTTGGTGACGACGTAATCAATCGTCGGCTCGAAACTCGCCGGAGTTTCGCGGGTGATGTCGTTCCGGATCTCATCGAGGAGGTAGCCGACGGCCAGTTTGGCGGCGATCTTGGCGATGGGAAAACCGGTGGCCTTGGAGGCCAGCGCGGAGCTGCGGCTCACCCGCGGGTTCATCTCGATGATAACCATGCGGCCGTTTTCCGGGCTGACGCCGAACTGGATGTTCGAACCGCCGGTCTCCACGCCGACCGCGCGGATCACGGCGAAACTCGCGTCGCGCATGATCTGGTATTCCTTGTCCGTGAGCGTCTGGATGGGTGCCACGGTGATGCTGTCGCCGGTGTGCACGCCCATGGGATCGAAATTCTCGATGGAACAAATGATGACGCAGTTGTCGGCCTTGTCGCGCATGACTTCCATCTCGTATTCCTTCCAGCCGAGCAGGGATTCTTCGATGAGGATTTCGTTCACGGGCGAAAGCTCGATGCCGTTCTTGGCGATGGTTTCAAATTCTTCCTGGTTATAACCGATGCCGCCGCCCGTGCCGCCGAGCGTGAAGGCGGGACGGATGATGAGCGGGAAACGACCGATGGCTTTGGCCACTGAACGGGCTTCATCGAGATTGTGGGCGACGCCGGAAATCGGCACGTCCAGGCCGATCTGCAACATGAGTTCTTTGAACGCAAACCGGTCTTCGCCTTTGTAGATCGCTTCGGGCTTGGCGCCGATCATCTCGACGTCGTGCCGTTCCAGCGCGCCGTTTTTATGCAACGCCATCGCTGTGTTGAGCGCGGTCTGGCCGCCCAAAGTCGGAAGCAGGACGAGCTTGCCTTTGGCCTTGAGCTTTTTCATCTCCTCTTTCTCGCGGGCGATGATTTTCTCCACGCATTCGGGTGTGATCGGCTCGATATAAGTGCGGTCGGCAAACTCCGGGTCGGTCATGATGGTGGCCGGGTTGGAGTTGATGAGGATGACGCGATAACCTTCTTCCTTCAACGCCTTGCACGCCTGCGTGCCGGAATAATCGAACTCGCAGGCCTGGCCGATGATGATCGGACCGGCCCCGATGATGAGGACGCTATGAATGTCTGCGCGCTTGGGCATATCGAAACGGCAAAATGAAACACGAAATGACGAAGAAGTGAAAGTTAAAATCCCGAAACCTTTACGAGACAGAATAAAAAGTGGAAGCGGTGAAACCTCAAACATCACTCTGCGCGGCGTTGATCTGCGAGCGCAACAGATCGTGCATGGTGACGAGGCCCAGGAGCTTTCCATCGGACGGGTCGCAGACAAGCACAATGCCGGCGGGCGATTCGATCAGGAGGGTTTGCAATTGGCGGATGGTCTGGCGCGGTTCGCATTTCACGATGGGCGCAAGCCTGGGCGGACGCTTTTCCGCTATGGCCTCGACCAATTCGGCGCGGGTGACAAGCCCCGCCGGTCTTCCATCCTTCATCACCGGAAAACAGGCGAACGCATTTTTCGCCAGGAATTGTTCAACCCGGGCCGGCTCCAGATCCTCGAGGACCACCGGTTGAAAATTTGCAATGGTTGAGACGGGCAATTTTTGCCAGCTCTGCAAATCGCGCGGGGGAAGCAATTTTTCCAGTTTGTGGCCGTCCTGTTCCAGCAATGCATCGTAGAAATTCTCCCGGGTCATGCGCCGGGCCATGGCCTGGCTCACGAGCGCGCCGATCATCAACGCGGGCACGAGCGCAAATTCATGGGTCATCTCGAACACGATGAAAATGCCGGTCACCGGCGCGCGAACGACCGCGCCCAGGCACGCGCTCATCCCCACGACCGCCAGGGTGAGTGAATCCTCAGGGGTCATCGGCATGAATAATCCGCACACGCCCGCAAGCAGCAAGCCGCTCATGCCGCCAAAGAACAGTGTCGGGGAGAAAATTCCGCCGCAGCCGCCAAAGCCATAGCACAGAACCGTCGCCAGCAGTTTCGCCACCAACAACGTGCCGGCGATCTGCCATGCCAACTGATGATTCAAGCCTGCCGTGAGGTCGCCATAACCCAGACTGAACACACCCAAATGGCCGGTCAGAAGAAAAACCGCCGTACCAATTCCCCATGCCAATGTTGCGCCGATGGCCGGCTTGAGCCAGCCGGGAATTTTTGCCGCCTCCTTTTGCCGGCCACGCAGGTCGAGCGCCATTCTCTGAAAGAGCACCCCCATGAAACTTGCCAGCGCCGCCGCCGCCGGCGTCAACAAGTATGCCCGCCAGGTCGGCGCGGTGATATTATGGATCGCAAAGGCCGGCTGGCTGCCAACGATGCCATGGACCAGGAGCGCTCCGATGACCGAAGCCAGCAGGACGCTGCCGAGCAGGTTGCTGTTCAGGTCCTGGATAATTTCCTCCAGCACAAAAGTCACCGCGGCGATCGGCGTATTGAATGCGGCGGCCAGTCCGATTGCCGCGCCGGAGGCAGCCGCGCGACGGCGGCTTTGTTTCGCTTCGCCGGTCAATCCCGCCAGGCCGGAGGCCAGGCCACTGGCAACATGCACACTGGGACCTTCGCGTCCCAAACTGCTGCCGCCACCGATGGCCAACACGCCACCGATAAAGCGCACCCAGACGGCGCGAAAAGGGATGAAGCCAAAATCTTTCCAAAAGGCTTCCTTCACCTGCGGAATGCCGCTGCCAGAGGCTTCCTTGCAGAATGAGTTCAGCAGGTAACCGGATAACAGCGCCGTGCCGGTCATCACCACAAAACTGCCGATGGAAAAGGCCAGCCGCGATTCAGCCGCAAGACGAACGAACGTCGCCTTATAGAGCAGGTTGATCAGGATTTGGAAGGCCACGACCGCAAGCCCGGCGACGATGCCATAAATGCACGTCTGCACGATGATACGTGTCCTTTGCGGAAGTTTCCCGAAGTAACCGGCTAACGATACAGTTGACACGGCTTATTATTTTGCCAAAAGCGCGACGCAATTCAAGTTAACTGCTGGCAAGTGGTTACGCAGGATGAAATCAAATCCCTCTGTCCATCTCACGCTCCACCGTTTTCCAGCATTGGCTTCGGTGCGGTTTTAGGCATGAAGCTGCTTTTGATAGACGAGATCGCCATGAACACCGTCATAGTCATAAACCGAAATCGTCTCAATTTTAAAATTAGAGCGTTTTAAAAAATAATGTGGCCGTTCGGAGCGAGGATTTTTGGTGTTTTTGGCAAGGCTTCGGCGAAGGAGCATGTTTGAAAACCCTGGGACTGAGCCGAAACGACGCCAAAACCCAAAAAGACCGCTTCCCCTCCTTCCCCCCGAATGGCTACAGTATTTTTTAAACCGCTCTAGACCTGGGAAATGGATATTTAAAAATATCAGCAAGTTGATCAGCCGTTAGCGCCTCCCCGAATCTTAACGTGCAATGAGGATTTATGGAAATCCGGATGGAAAATGAGGAAGCGCCGAATTGCGGCACAGGTTGCGCAGAAAATCAAAACGAGACCGGTCAGACGGAGCGAGATACACAATGAAATGATTGGGAATACGCACACTTCAGAAAACGACGCCGGAAGATCCCAGCAAAGTGATTTCGACGGGAAGAGCGGCGGCAGGAGTCGCAACAAAACCCCGCAGCCTTTGGATTTCACCACGAACCGGCTCGGGAATCTCCGCAACGATATAACAAGGCAGTCGAGTGGTCATTTCACCTAAAACAACCCTCCCTGTTTTCCTCCGCTCATTTTCAACCCCAATTTCTGGTAGCTAAGCTCGGTGGCGATGCGGCCTTGCGGGGTGCGGTTCAGGAAACCTTCCATGATGAGGTACGGCTCATAGACTTCCTCAATGGTGTCTGGTTCCTCGCCAACGGCAACGGCAAGTGAATTCACCCCCACGGGACCGCCGCCGAATTTCACGACGATGGTCTCTAAAATGCGTTTGTCCATCTCGTCCAGGCCGTTTTGGTCGATCTCGAGCATGGCCAGCGCTTTGTCGGCGATCTCCCCGGAAATTTTTCCATCGTGCCGCACCTGCGCATAATCACGGACGCGGCGAAGCAGGTTGTTGGCGATGCGCGGCGTGCCGCGGCTGCGCCGGGCGATCTCATGCGCGCCTGATTTTTCCGTCTCCACGTCCAGCAGATTGGCCGAGCGGAGAATGATTTTTTCCAAATCGTCCGCGACGTAATAGTCGAGCCGTTCGCGCATGGCGAAGCGTGTGAGCAATGGCGCGGAGAGCAAGCCGCTGCGGGTGGTGGCGCCAATAAGCGTGAAACGCGGCAGATTGAGCCGCACGCTCCGGGCGTTCGGTCCCTGGTCGATGATGATGTCCAGCTTGAAGTCCTCCATCGCCGGATAAAGATACTCCTCGATATTCGGTTGCAGGCGATGGATCTCGTCGATAAACAGCACGTCGCCTTCCTCAAGATTGGTGAGAAGGCCGGCGAGGTCCGCCGCTTTCTCGATGGTGGGGCCGCTCGTGCTTTTGAAATTCGCGCCCATGGATTTGGCCAGGATGTTGGCGAGGGTCGTCTTACCGAGACCGGGGGGGCCGTTCAACAGGATATGGTCGAGGCATTCCTTGCGCTTTTTCGCGGCGGCGATGGCGATCTCCAGCCGCTCCTTGACCTTGGGCTGGCCGGTGAATTCCGAGAAAAGGGAGGGCCGCAGCGTCATTTCGACCGCGTCGGGTTTGTTCAAAGTGGAGACGGGGCGTTCGGCCATTTGCAGCAGCATGAAACAAGCGGCGCGCAGCGGCAAGCGCGATTCCGTCATCCCCTGAAATGGGTATGCCCAGAGTGCACATTTTTAGGCAAAAAGTGCTGGAATTTCACTATCATGTAGGGCAAACTGGGCACCCTTTTGGAGATATGTCAAAAATCAAAAAAATCATTGGAAGTGTAACCGCGTTGGCAACAATGTCTTACGCTACAAACTGCTTCGCCGGCGACGCCGACATCAACCTGCCCCCTCTGAATGTTTCATTCAACCATGACAGCTTGAGCGGCCATGCCATCCTGTACTTCGGCCTGGCGGTGTGCGTTTTAGGGGCTATTTTCGGCATTTTTCAATACCTCCAGACGCGCGCGTTGCCCGTCCACAAATCGATGGGCGCCGTTTCCAACGTCATCTGGGAAACGTGCAAAACATATTTGCAACAGCAGGGGAAATTCCTCGGCGCGCTTTGGGTCCTCATCGCACTGTGTATGATTTATTATTTCGGCATTCTCGAGCATGGCTCGGCGGCCAAAGTCCTGATCATTCTCGGTTGTTCCATTTTGGGGATCCTCGGCAGTTATGGGGTGGCATGGTTCGGCATCCGCATCAATACCACCGCCAATTCCCGCGCCGCCTTCGCCGCCCTCAAGGGCGATTCCCTCAAGACTCTCTCCATTCCGCTCAAAGCCGGCATGAGCATCGGCATGCTCCTGGTCTGTGTGGAGTTGTTTTGCATGATCTGCATCCTGGCGTTCATCCCGCGCGAACTGGCCGGCTCCTGCTTCATCGGGTTTGCCATCGGTGAATCGCTGGGCGCGGCGGCATTGCGCATCGGCGGCGGCATCTTCACCAAGATCGCCGATATCGGCAGCGACCTCATGAAGATCGTCTTCAACCTGCCGGAAGATGATCCGAAGAATCCCGGCGTGATCGCCGACTGCACGGGCGACAACGCAGGTGATTCCGTGGGCCCCACGGCGGACGGCTTTGAGACCTATGGCGTGACCAGCGTGGCGCTCATCGCGTTCATCGCGCTGGCATTGGGCGCAGATGCATTGCAGGTGCAAAGCGGCAAATTGATCATCTGGCTGTTCGCCATCCAGACGTTGATGGTGCTGACGTCGCTCCTTTCGTATTACGTCAACAAAGCCTCCAGCAACGCCCGCTATGGCGGCAAAAAAGATTTCAACTGGGAATCGCCGCTGACCGATCTGGTCTGGACGAACTGTATCCTGGCGATCATTGTCGCGTTCGCCGCCAGCAAATGGCTGATGGGCGATATGACCGACGTTAATGGCGCGCCGTTGGCGGGTCTCTGGTGGTCGCTCGCGGGGATCATGTCGTGCGGCATCCTGGCCGGCGCGCTCATCATGGAATTCACCAAAATTTTCGTCAGCACCAGTTCCCGCCACGTGAAGGAAGTCACGCGCTCATCCGAGCAGGGCGGCGCTTCGCTGAACATCCTGTCCGGGTTCGTCGCGGGAAATTTCTCGGCGTTCTGGATGGGGCTGGTCATCCTGGCGCTGATGTTCATCGCCTACCTGATCTCGCAGACAGGCGACCTGGCCCGGCTCATGCCCCCGGAGTTTGCTTTCGCCACGCCGATCTTCGCGTTCGGCCTGGTCGCCTTTGGATTCCTGGCGATGGCCCCGGTGATCATCGCCGTGGACAGTTTCGGACCGGTCACGGACAACGCGCAATCCGTCTATGAATTAAGCCAAATCGAAGGGATCCCGGGTGTGGCCGCGGAGGTTGAGCGGGATTTCGGTTTCAAACCGGCGTTCCACGAAGCCAAGCTTGAGTTGGAAAAGGGCGATGGCGCGGGCAACACCTTCAAGGCCACGGCCAAGCCGGTGTTGATCGGCACCGCGGTGGTCGGTTCCACCACGATGATTTTTGGCATCGTCATGCTGCTGGAAAGGAGCTTTGGCAACGCCGTCGCGAACCTGAGCCTGATCCAACCGCAGGTCATTTTTGGCCTCATCATGGGTGGCTCGGTCATCTATTGGTTCACCGGCGCCAGCACCCAGGCAGTCGTCACCGGCGCCTATCGCGCGGTGGTTTTCATCAAGAAAAACCTTAACCTCGAAAAATCGACCGCCTCCATCGCCGACAGCAAAAAAGTCGTCGAGATCTGCACCGTCTACGCCCAGCGCGGACTGATCAATATCTTCGTGGTCGTTTTTGCGCTGGCCCTCGGCCTGCCGTTCTTCAACCAATATTTCTTCATCGGCTATCTGATCGGCATCGCCTTTTTCGGTTTATTCCAGGCCATCTTCATGGCCAATGCCGGCGGCGCCTGGGACAATGCCAAAAAAATCGTCGAAGTCGACTTGCGCCAGAAAGGAACCCCCTTGCACGCCGCGACCGTCGTCGGCGACACCGTCGGCGATCCATTCAAGGACACGAGTTCCGTGGCGATGAATCCCATCATCAAGTTCACGACGCTTTTCGGCCTGCTCGCCACGGAAATCGCCGTGACGATGAAGAAAACCGATATCGAGAACAATACCACCTCGCATGTCTCATGGATCATCGGGGGAGTTTGTCTCGTCGTCGCGCTCATCTTCGTTTATCGCTCGTTCTACATGATGCGCATCCCGGAAGACACGTCGCTCGGGAAATAAAACTCGAAAGTTGCCGCCAAAGGACGCAGATTGTCGCCATGTCTGCAATTCTGCGCACGATCAGTGTCGGTTGGCCTTTGCGTGTCTTTTTCACCGAGGACGCCTTTGCGGAAAAGAATCTCGTCCTGAAAAACGCGCTGGCCGACCACCGGCCGCGCCGGGTCCTGGTCGTCCTCGAAGACGCCCTCGCCCAGTCCCAGCCGGCGCTCGAGCGGCACATCGAAAAATATTTTTCCGCCCATGCCGGGCTTTTGCAACTCGCGCGCGCGCCGCTGTTCGTCCCCGGGGGCGAATCTTCAAAAAATTCCGTCACCATCGTCACCGACATCCTTGCGCAGGTCGATAAACACCACATTGACCGGCAATCCTATCTGATCGCCGTGGGTGGCGGCGCTTTGCTGGACATCGCCGGGTTCGCGGCGGCCACGGCTCACCGCGGCGTGCGGCATGTCCGCATCCCCACCACGACGCTCTCGCAGGCCGATTCGGGCGTGGGGGTCAAAAACAGCATCAACGCTTTTGGCAAAAAGAATTTTGTCGGCACTTTCGCGCCGCCCCACGCCGTCATCAACGATTTCAACCTGCTCTCCTCTCTCAAGCCGCGCGAAAAGCGCGCGGGCTATGTTGAGGCGGTGAAGGTTGCCTGCATCCATGATGCGGATTTTTTTGAGGCCATCGAACGGGATGCGAAGAAATTGGTTTCATTCGATCCGACGGCGATGAAAAAACTGATCCGCCGCTGCGCCGAATTGCACCTGGACCACATCGCCACTGGCGGCGATCCGTTTGAGACGGCTTCGGCGCGCCCCCTCGATTTCGGCCATTGGGCGGCACACAAATTGGAACAGCTTTCGAATTTCCGCATTCCCCACGCTGAGGCGGTGGCCGTCGGCATCGCGCTGGACGTGATTTACTCGCGCAAACTTGGGCTGCTGGATGAGCAATCCTGCGAGCGCGTCTTAAAACTGCTCGCCGGTCTGGGTTTTGATCTGTTTGCCTGTGAATTATTAGGCAAAAATGCGCAGGGCGATTTCCTGGTCCTCGCCGGCCTGGAGGAATTTCGCGAGCATCTCGGCGGCGAATTGACGGTCACTTTGTTGAAAAAGATCGGGACCGGCGTGGAAGTCCACGAAATGCAGCCCGGGAAGGTCATCGCGGCCATCCATGAACTTCAGGAGCGCGGCGGGAAAAAATGAGCCGGCTCGCCGTCATCAATGTCGTTGGCCTGACCGAGAGACTCATCGGCCACCCTACCCCACGCATCGCCGAATTTGTGAAGCGCGGCGCCCTGGCGAATATCGCGCCCGCCTTTCCAGGGGTTACTTGCGCGGCACAATCTGATTACCTCACCGGCAAACCGCCGTCGGAGCATGGGATCGTTGGCAATGGCTGGTATAATCGCACCCTGGCCGAGATCCAGTTCTGGAAACAATCCGATCATCTGGTCGGGGGTAAAAAGATCTGGGACGAGCTTCGCTCGCGGGTGCCTCATTTCACCTGCGCCAAGCTTTTTTGGTGGTATAATATGTATTCCGACACGGATTATTCCATCACCCCGCGCCCCATCTATCGGGCCAATGGTGGAAAGATTTTTGATATTTATTCCTCGCCGTACGCTATTCGCGAAAAAATCAAAAAAGATCTGGGCGAATTCCCGTTCTTCGGATTCTGGGGCCCGGGGGCGGGTGTGAAAACACCGCAAGGCTCCGCCGACTGCACCACGCGTTGGATCGCCGAATCCGCGAAATGGATCGAGAACAAATATTCTCCCACTCTGAACCTCATTTACCTGCCACACCTTGATTACAACCTTCAACGGAAAGGCATTTGCGAGGCAACGATTCCCGACTTGCACGCCATCGATTCCATCGTCGGCGACTTGATCGATTTTTTTGGCAAACTTGGAGTGCAAGTGGTTCTGCTCTCTGAATACGGCATCACGAATGTGGACACGCCGGTCCATCTGAACCGTTGGTTTCGCCAGAAAGGCTGGCTCGCCATCAAGGATGAGCTGGGACAAGAGATTCTCGATGCGGGCGCGAGCAAGGTCTTTGCCGTGGCCGATCACCAAGTGGCGCATATTTATCTCAACGACCCGTCGCTCGAATCACAAGTGCACGATATGCTGACAAAACAAGTCGAGGTGGATCTCACCGTCCTCGGCGCAAAGGAAAAGATCGCGGCGGGCATTGACCATCCGCGTGCCGGCGACCTTATTGCCATCGCCCCGGCAAATGCGTGGTTCACCTATTATTATTGGCTGGATGACGACCGCGCCCCGGACTTTGCGCGGACGGTGGACATCCATCGCAAGCCCGGCTATGACCCGGTGGAACTGTTTCTCGATCCAAAAATTCCCTCGCCCAAATTGAAAATTGCGTGGCGGCTGCTGCAAAAGAAATTGGGGTTCCGGATGCTGATGGATGTGATCCCGCTCGATGCCACGCTGGTAAAAGGCTCGCATGGCCGGCGACCGGAAGATAAAAAAGACTGGCCCGTGTTCATCACCAGCCGTCCGGAATTTTTACAGACAAAGGAAATCGCATCGACGGATGTTTATCACGCGTTGATCCGGGAAGTTCTGAGATAAATCATTGGTTTATAGGTTTTTAGATTTTAAATCATCAATTTTAAATAGGGCTTGACTTCTAAATAAAAACACTACACTATACTATATATGATTGAATACAATAACGTTCAAACCTTAAAAAATAAACTTTTGGCCGAAATTTCAAATGCAGCCAAGGAAAACGATACGGCAAAAATCTATGAGGCGACTGATCGCTTACGGCGTTTTGAATCTTTATTGGATGAAGCAGTTTTGCTGGCAAATCCGAGTAGTGCAACACGGCGGCATAATTTAGACATTTCGCCTGCTAAGATTTCAGATAATTCAAGCAATAGCGGGGACAATGTTATTCGGAATCGAAAAGAACGTGGGAAGTTTATACGTAATGAATGGGTGAAACATATTTTTTCTAAACTCGGTAAAACTCTCTCACCAATTAGTGGTGCTCTCTACCGTAATGGAAAGGGCGAAGTTCTTGGAATCGCCGTAGCAACAGAACGCAAAATCTCGAATGCAAAATCGTGGTGGTTCGGTTTACCTGACGGTAAATTTCATTGCGCTGCATTACTCTGCACATCAAGAGAAAACAAAGTTTTATCTATCTGCCTGCCGAAAGATTTTATAAATCTATACGCCCCCAAATTAAGCAGATCAAACGTTGGACAAATACAATTTACGATTATAAAACGTGATGAAATATTTTATCTCCGGTTAAAGTCAAGCGATCCAATCGAAGTCACAAAGTATATTGATTCATATTCGAACGTAATCTAAAACTAAATTGATGCGGATCAATTAGCGCCTGGATTGTAGCCCTTTCACAACCATTCCCGTTTCATCTCGTTTTTGATGAAGATTTACGACGCAAATTTGATTTGATCCGATGTAAAGTGGAAACACCCTCGCTCTTAAGGTAACCACGGCCGGTCTTTGCAAAGAGCGGTTCAGGAACAAAACGATCCTGAATGCGCAGTGCTTCGCGCATCGCCGCCCGCAAATTCTTTTCAACCTGGCTGGCCATGCGAAGAACTTAATGACGGGTGAAAGAATGGTCAATATATGGATTTAGCAAAAAACTGGACGCCCGCTAATGAGCTTCCGGCTGATAATCTTTCCACAACCATTCCAACCCTTCAGGCAAAGTTTGTTGTTTTACTCCATGGTCAACATGGCCGGCGTTGCGCGCAAAGATGAACTGGTAATGGTAGCCCTTTGCCGCCAGCGCCCCGGCCATGCGCTCATTGGCCACGACCCAATCGTGCATGTCGTCGCGCATGATATTGGGATTGAAAAGGTCGCGGTCGCCGACTTCCATCCAGATGCGGATGGGCCTGGGCGGATTTTCCGGGATGAGATGCTCATGAAAATCCCACACGCCACCGGGCGTGGCGGGATCGTGCGGCCATTGTTGGTTTACATAGGTGCCCGAGTAGGTCAGGACGCGATGGTAGAGTTCCGGATGATACCACGCCATGATCAACGCGCAGGAACCGCCGGAACTGCCGCCCATCGTCGCGCGGCCATCAGGGTCACGGGTCAGCGTCACATGGCATTTGCTTTCCACAAGCGGCAGGACTTCCTGCTCCACAAATTCCGCGTATCGCCCGGACATCGTGTCATATTCCAGGCCGCGCTCGCTGCCCTGGGCATCGCCGCTGCCGTTGCCGATGGAGATGGCGACCATCGCCGGTACTTTTTTCTCCGCGATCAAATTATCCAGATTGGTGAACAATAGCCGGTCTGGCCCGTCCGCACCCACGATGAACGGCGCGGGTGTGCCCGGCACATATTGAGCGGGCACATAGACCGCGACATGGCGGGTGTAAGGAGCGGGATGGCTGGTGGTGACGATGAGAATGGCGGGGTCATTCGTGGCTGGCGTGCCAAATGTGCCTTTGTCTCGCGCGATACCCGGATAAAATTTGCTGTCCGCCGAACTCATGGTGAACTCATACACCGTTCCGTGGGGGATATTGGTTTGCATGAACATCTCCGGCGCGGGATGATGCGTGGGGCCGATGATAAAATTTCCGTCGACATCCGCGGAGGGAACCTCGCCATCAGGCAATTCCGTGGCGGTCACATAGCCGGGCGTGTGCGGGTCGCGCGTGGGCGGGGTGGGGCGCACGTACAGGGTTTGCGCAAAAGTGGCGACCGGAGCCAAGGCCGCGACCGCAAGGCAAAGCATCTTGAAAGTTTTCATCGAGGGAACCCGGGATTTATAAAGGAATACAGAAATTCTGCCAAGCTTGCTGTTCCTTAAACGTAACTTCGCGTAATTTCGCGTAATTTCGCGTAACAACATTTGAGTCCACAGTTCGCAGCCCACAGTCCGGCAGGGTTTTTGACACGAATTAGCACAAATTAGCGCAGATTGATGCAGGAGGGAACGAAGGGCATGGACGTTCCAATATCCATAGACTGAATCTGTCGTCGCATTCATGCAGGATGATTTAAGCATAAATCAAATAGACTGTAATGTTGCCCGGAAACAAAAAAATGATGGGGAGGATAGAAAATTGATGATGGAGGAGAGAAAAAACCGAAAAGCCCTGTTTTTATTAGTTTATTCGACAGATCGAGCGGTATTTTGAATTCAATTTAGGTTCGTTTTGACGGACAACTTTTTACGAGGTGGTTTATGCAAGTCATTATTTTTAAGGTTGTTGCACACGAAAAGGAGCCTGAAAAGTTTGGGTTCGCTTTCGCAAAAAAGGGTATTTTTGAGGCACGAGGCATCCGGCAAGGGGCCTGAGGCAAAGCAAAAGTCTGAGCCTCGTTACTGCGACTCTTACCAAAACTTGTCGGCACATTTTGCATGGGATGATTTAAGCACGAGAAGGGAAAACCGTTATGTTGCCGGGGAACGGAAAACAAGCATTGCTCCGTTTTAACTTGAAGGCGTCAACAGTAGATGGTTAAATAATATGTGAATAAGCTGTGAATAACCTTTATGACGGGCGACAAAACAATATATCTCAACACAGGAATTTATAGTGTTCCTGAAGCTTCACGACTATCGGGCGTATCAAAGGAACGTATTCGTCGTTGGCTTCGCGGCTATCATTCTGAACTGCGAAAAAAAGATTATCCACCTCTTTGGAAAAGCCAATTGCCACCCATCGAAAAGATAGTAGCTCTGGGGTTTTTGGATTTAATTGAGATAAAATTTGTCGATTCATTCTTAAATGCAGGAGTGTCTTGGGCGATAATTCATAAGGTTCGGGAAAAAGCGCAACAGCTATACCCAGATACAAACCATCCTTTTTGCACAAAGCAATTCGTCACAGATGGCAGTCAGATATTTCGCGACCTGCATGATGAAACCGGTGACGAATGTCTTCAGGAAATTGCAACCGACCAATGTGTTTTCGCAGAAATAACGAAGCCATTCATCAAGCAATTAGAGTTTCGAGATGGAACTATTCTTGAACGCTGGTGGCCGCTCGGAAGAGAACATCCAATTGTGGTTGACCCTCGAAAGAATTTTGGGCAGCCAACAATTGTTACAGATGGTATTCCTACGCAAAATCTAATTAGGAGCTATAAAGCTAATGGCTCATTTGAAGAAGTAGCCCGGTGGTACGAAATTAGTCCCAATTCCGTGAAGGAAGCCGTTGATTACGAGCAATCGCTCGCAGCTTGAAATTTTTCTTCGACAATAATTTGGCTCCAAAGATTGCCAAAGGGTTAAATGGTTTTGTCACTCCAGACCATGAGGTAATTCATTTGAGAGAACGGTTTCCAGCGGATACCAGCGATGTTGAATGGATGGAAAAGCTCGCATCAGAGGACAATCTAATTATAGTTACTGCTGATATTCGTATTGGGAAGAACCCATACGAAATTACGGCATGGAAAAAAGCTGGCCACACAATTTTCTTCCTGAAAAAAGGTTGGCTGAATTTGCAATTTTGGGAACAAGCGCACAAATTCGTCAAATGTTTCCCACAAATTATTGAAAAAGCGAAAGCAGCCGAGCGGGGCACTTCGTTTTTTGTCTCGGTGAACGGAAAAATAGAGGAGTAGATGCACCCCCGAACTTACACGACTTCCCACTACGAACTAAATTAAAATTACTTAAAGTAGCGGGCTTGGAATTTCATCGCTAGCCCGACGCGATGCAAGCGATATTTTAATTCGGAGGACCCCTTCCATTTGATTGCAGATGAGGTCGCACCTGACGAAGCTTGAATATGTATTGGGATGAATTTCTACAAATAGGTCGCACCTGCGGTGCTGGGCCATTTCTGATTGCGGAAGGTGACGGCGCGCAGCGTCGCCCTACCGAGAAAATTTCGGCTCGCGGGTACGCTCGCCCCACCCGCCTTCGCTTCGCTATGGCGCGGCAAGCCAGTGGTCTAGTTTAGCGCCTGCGCCGGGCGGGACCGAAGTGGTAGCCGCCGTGGACGCGGACGCCGCGGGCTTTGCCGGGGAAACCGCCGGGTTTATTCCCGGGCTTATTCTCTTCAAAAAGGGCGGTGTAGGTGTAATCGAAACCTTCCAGTTTCACGCGCTCAATCTTTTTACTGATGAAACGCTCGATGGAGAACACGTGGCTGGCGTCCTCGGCGGTCATGATGGTGAAGGCATCGCCGCTGGCCTCGGCGCGGCCGGTACGCCCGATGCGATGGATGTAATCCTCCGGATGCTGCGGGACGTCGTAATTGATGACGTGGCTGACGTCGGCGATGTCCAGGCCGCGCGCGGCGATGTCGGTAGCCACGAGCACTTCAAAGCGTCCGTCGCGAAATCCGCGCAAGGCCTGCTCGCGTTCGCGCTGGGTGCGATTGGAATGCAGGACGGCGACGGCATGGTTCGCGCGTTTGAGCGTGTGCGCGATGCGGTCGGCGCCGTGCTTGGTGCGGCAGAAGATGATGACGGAATCGTAATGCACGGAATCGAGGAGCTTGAGGAGCAGGTCGGTTTTCTGCGAATCGGCCACGGGATAGATGACGTGCTTGACGGTCTCGGCCGGTGAGCGGCGCGCGCCGATCTCGATCGTCTCGGGATTGCGCATGGCCCATTTGATGAGGGTCTCGATCTGCGGCGGAATGGTGGCGGAAAACAGGGAGGTGTGACGCTGGCGCTGGCAACGATCGACGATGTTGCGGACATCGGGCAAAAATCCCATGTCGAGCATCCGGTCCGCTTCGTCCAGGACGAGAAATTCAACCTTGTCCAGCTTGACGGTGCCGTGCTCGAGATGGTCGAGCAACCGGCCGGGCGTGGCGACGACGATGTCCGTCCCCTCGCGCAGCGAATCGGTTTGCCGGCCATAGCCGACGCCGCCGAAAACGACAGTGACGTGGAGATCGGTGAAGCGCGCGTAGGTGCGAAAGGCCGTCTCGACCTGCGCGGCCAATTCGCGCGTCGGCTCGAGGATGAGCGCGCGCGGGCTTTTGCCCGGCGAATGTCTGCCGAGTTTGGAAAGGATGGGCAGAGCGAACGCCGCGGTCTTGCCGGTGCCGGTCTGGGCGCTGCCAATGACGTCGCGCCCGGCGAGCACGAGCGGTATGGCGCGGAGTTGAATGGGCGTCGGGTCGGTGTAACCCTTCGCCTTGACCCCTTCCACTACCTCCGGGGCCAGTCCCAATTGACTAAAAGGCATGAATGAATGTAACAGGCCGGGCAGCTAATGAAAGCAATGATTTATTGAATGATCCCGGCATCATGGAGCGCCCTTGACAGACTTTTTCCAACCGGCAACAGCGGCCTTGATGTCCGTGGCGACATCCGCGCGCGGTTTGACGAATCTGGGACGGAACCAGGGGAAGAGTCCGATCAGGTCCGGGGTGACGAGGATCTGCCCATCGCATTCGTCGCCGCTGCCGATGCCGATGGTGGGAATGGAAACAGCTTTGGAAATTTCCCGGGCCAGCGCGGGCACAACCAATTCCAGGACGATGGCAAACGCGCCGGCCTTCTCGAGCGCCCGGGCATCTGAGAGCAAACGCGCCCGTTCCTTTTCATTTTTGCCTTTCACATGATAACCGCCCTCTTCAAGAACGTGCTGGGGCAACATTCCCAGGTGGCCACAAAACGGAATGCCCGCCGCGATGATGGCGCGGACTTGCGGCAGGATTTCCCGTCCGCCCTCGGCTTTCACAAATTCCGCGCCGGCGGCGGCCAGTTTTCTGGAACTGGCGACCGCAGTTTTGATCGTTTCATAGCTCTTGAACGGCAAGTCCGCGCCGAGGAGGGCCCCGGACTTTACCCGGGAAACCGCGCGGACATGATGCTCCATTTCCGCCATGGTCACGTGCGTAGTGTCAGGATAGCCAAGGACGACCATGCCGACAGAATCGCCGACAAGAATCATCGGGACGCCGGCTTCATCGAGAAGTTTCGCCATCGGAAAATCGTAGGCGGTGAGGGAGGCGATCTTCTCGCCGCGCTTTTTCATGGCGCGGATGGTTTCGACGGTGATTTTCATGCAACGCTAAGGATTTTACCGATTGCAACTCTCACCCCTCACCCTCAATCCCTCTCCCCGTTGAGGGGAGAGGGAAGAGGCAAGCGGACATGCCGGGTTTGAGAATGATTTCTGGCTCACAAATGCGCTAACGATTGGTGAAACTTTTCAACAACTCCTCCGGCGAGGTCGTCGCCGTGCCGAGTTTGCCGACAACGATGCCGGCGGCATGGTTGGCCAGGATGGCCGCTTCCATCGGCGAGGCGCCCGCGGCGATGGCCAGGGTGAACGTCGCGATGACGGTATCGCCCGCGCCGGAGACGTCGAAAACCTCCTGCGCAACCGTGGGGATATGGAACGGCGCGTGCCCGCGCCGACAGAGCAGCATGCCCAACTCGCCGAGGGTGATGAGCAGGACGGCCGGGCGCAATTCGTTAAGCAACCGTTCGGCGGCCAGCATGAGGTTCTTGTCCGCGAGGGGATTTGCCTGGCGGGTTTCATCAGGCAGGTCCGCCAGTTCAAAGGTCTCCTTGCGGTTCGGCGTGATGAGCGAGAGGCCGGCCAGGTTCAAGTGATGCACGGGCTTGGGGTCGAGGCTTAGCCATACGCCGCGCTCGCGGCAAAGCGATTTGATCTCATTGAGCAACGGTTGTGTGACCACGCCCTTGCCATAATCGCCGATGATGACGGCGTCGGCATCCGGCAATTTTCTTTTCACTGCGCCCAGCAATCGGCCCGCTAATTTTGGGTCCAGCCCATCGCGCGTTTCGCGGTCGATGCGCACGACCTGTTGTTTGTGCGCCACGACGCGGGTCTTGACGCTGGTGTGCCGGGCCGGGTTGGCGAGGAGGCCGGAGCAACCGATCTTTTGCGCGGCCAAAAGCTTTTTCAGAAGATGCGCCGCATCGTCGTCGCCGATGGCGCCGAAAATCTCCGTCGGCACGTTGAGCGAGACGAGGTTGCGCGCGACATTGGCCGCGCCGCCGGGCATGAAGCTTTCGCGCTCGAAATCAAGGACCGGCACCGGGGCTTCCGGCGAAATCCGCGCGACGCTGCCCCAGATGAACTGGTCCAGCATGACGTCTCCGAGGACGAGGACGCGCGCCTTGCCCGCCGCAGACAGGATTTGCCGCGCGCGCGTTGTGGATATTTTTTTTGAGTTCATATCAACGCAAAGACGCCAGGAAGCAGAATCGCAAAGAAGAACAATTCAATTGCTCAATAAGAATATTCTTTTGCGTCTTCGGGCCTTTGCATCCTGGCGTTAAAATGAATTGCATATTAATCCAAAAACGCCGTGAGCGGACTCGTCGGGCTGGCGGTTTCGTTTTCGGCGGCCAATCCGGATTCGAACGCGGCGCGCCCGGCCTCAACGGCCATCTTGAAGGCCACGGCCATTTTATTCGGGTCGCTCGCCACGGCGATGGCGGTGTTCACGAGCGCGGCGTCCGCGCCCATCTCCATGGCTTCAGCGGCATGACTCGGCGCGCCGAGGCCGGCATCCACGACCACCGGCACGGTGGCCTGCTCGATGATGATGCGGATCTGGTCGCGCGTCTGGATGCCGCGATTGGAGCCGATGGGTGAGCCGAGCGGCATGACGGTGGCGACGCCGATGTCCTGCAATCGCTTCGCCAGGACGGGGTCGGCGTTGATATAAGGCAACACGGTGAATCCTTCTTTCACGAGGATTTCCGCGGCGTGAAAAGTTTCGACGGGGTCCGGCAGCAGGTAACGCGGGTCGGGATGGATCTCGAGCTTCACCCATTTGGGCAGGCCGGCGGCGGCGGCGAGGCGCGCCAGGCGCACGGCTTCCCCGGCATTCATCGCGCCGCTGGTATTGGGAAGCAGGAGAAATTTTTTCGGGTCAATGAACTCCAAAATATTCGCGAACGGATCGTTCTTGCCGGAAAGGTCGGCGCGGCGGAGGGCCACGGTGACCATTTCCGCGCCGCTGGCCTCGAGCGCATCGCGCATGGCCTCGGGCGACGAGAATTTTCCCGTGCCCAGGATCAGGCGCGACCGGAAGATTCTGCCCGCAATGACCAATGGCTGGTTTGAAAGCGACATGGCCGATAATGTAGAAAATTTGGGAAATTTGTCGAGGAAGGAACGGAAACGGCCAGGGCAGGAACCGTTAATCTTTAAGCGGTAAAATTCGCGCGCGGACCGTTGCTTCGTCCAAAACAATCAACGCCCCCTTTTCCAGTTCCTTTTGAAATTGGCGTAACGCATTAACCACGAGTTTACCGATGACCGATGGCGTCACATCCTGTGTCCGGACTTGAATGACGCTTGGCCCTTCCGCTTGAGTCAATGCCAACATGGTCCCGAAATCCAAATCGTGTGTGAAGACAATATGTTTGTTTTGCCTGGCCCAAGCCATGATTTCAGAATCGGCGGCGCGAGGATTACCGATACCAGACCAATGAACCGTTTTCCAACCGGCTTGTACAAGAACCGGCACCCAATCAGGCGACAGGTTCATGTCCACCAGCAGTTTCATGTGTGCTGCAACGGCAACTCAATTTCTTCAGCGCGCCAGGCGGCGTATTTAAGCGCTTGCGCGATGTCCTCGTCTTCGAGATACGGATATAGCTTCAAAATTTCAGGGCGTGTATAGCCGGCGGCAACTAATCCCGCGATGGTGCCTGCCGTGACACGTAAACCGCGAATGCAAGGACGCCCCCCCATGACCTGAGGGTCAAATGTGATTCGGTCCAGCATTTTCATGGAATCAATTTAACCGCATCGGCGCGCCAATCCAGTTTTTCTTTTGGCCTGTTTGAATCAGGCAGCCAATCAATGGACTCTGCCTTAGGGCAAAATATCCACGTTATCAAACATCGCCGAATTGAGGGCGGTGTTGTTGTGGGAACTGACGGCGAGGCCGACGTAGATTTTCTTCGTCATCGGCACGGAAATATCATCAATGCGGTGCCAGGCCACGCCGTCGGATGAAATATAGCCTGAGAACATATCGCCGTTCCGGATGAGTTTGATCCAATACGGCAGGTTCATCGTTGGCCCATCGGTGTTACGACCGGCGGCATTGACTGACGGACGCCATTGATATGCCGAGGCGCCTCCGGCAGTCAGCACAACGGTCACGTATTTGTCACCGGCGCCAAAGCCTTCCCGGAACATAACTCCCGCTTTGGCCCAGGGATCGGTGTATTGCATCGTGGTCACGCGGGCAACGATCTGCCCGTCGCCATCGACGGGGACATAGGCGTAATGAAACCCGTCGTTCGTCCCCCAGATGTCCGAGCCGGAAGCGATGACATTATACCGGCCATCGAGAAAACTGGCGTCGCCTTTGGGTCCCACCTGGCCGATGTCCGCGTGGGCCCATTTTTCGGGCAAGGATGATTGTATGAGCGGCAATGAGCCGATCCAGGTGGCGATGGCCGCGACCGCATTGGTATCGATGACATTGCGCGCGAGCGGCGGCATCTGGTCATCACCGATGATATTGATACGATGAAGCAGGACCGATCTGGACGGGTCGCCGGGCACGATGACTTTTGCCCCGGAAATTCCCAGTGGATTAGCGACAGGCCCGTTGATAAGCCCTTGCCGGGCGAGCGGGGTATCAAAGCGCGCATCGAAAAATGCGCCCACTCCGCCGGGACGATGGCATTGCGCGCAGTTGGAATCCAGATACGAACGCGCGCGCAATTCGAGGGATGCGTCGGCGTTGGTGACCGAAACCAGTTTGTCCATCGTTGGGATCTGCGCCTCGTCGATGGCCGGGTCGAAGACATGGATATGGTTGAGCGCGCGAAGCTGGTTGTCGGTGACGCCATTGGGATAAGTATAATCGCCGTTCAACTGGCGGGTGTTGACGCCGAGGACACCGCCGGATTGGGAGGTGTGACAGGTCAAACAATCCTGTTTGCCGGGGAAAAACCAATTTTGCGTGCGCGTGCCGGTGGCGGTCTTGATCTGGATGGCCTCGGTAATGCCGGCGTTGACGAGGTCGGCATCGGAATAATCCGGGCGCCATTTGTAGCTGGCGCCGTAGACGGTGCCGTTGGTGTCGCGCACGAGGAGGCGGGTCTCAAGGCGCTGGAGGATTTGCGGATCGGTATCATCCACGGGCAATGAAAAATTTTTGACGAAGACGGTCCCGGCGGGGAAGGTCCATTCGCGCGTGCCGGAGAATTGGATCTGCGAGCCGGTCGGCAACACCATCCAGCGGGATTTCACCGCGCCATCGGACCAAAGCGGGGAGTTGACCGTGTAGGGGATGAGGAATTTTGCCGGCGTCATCGTCTTCAGGTCTGAAAATACTCCGGTTTGAGAGAGCAATTTGGGAAGAGGATGTTTCGGGGGCGGCGGCCCCCCGCGTTCCAGGGTGTAAATATGCCCTCCAATGCTGCTCATCTGGCAGAAATAAATTTCGCCACGGGCATCCGTGCCAAAGGAGGAAAGGCCGGTGTAATCCGAACCGGAATTGGGCCCGGCGCCTTTGGGCATCACGCAGAGGAGGGTTTTGCTGGCGGGCGTGGTGGTTTCGTCCAACGCCCAAACGGTGCGAAAAACGTTGTCTCCGAAGATATACTTGCCGCCGAGGTCGCGGGTGAATTTTTTACCGCGATAGACATAACCGCCGATGACGGCGCGACCGTCGGTATGCGGATAATCCAGAACGGGGTCGCGGCTGATGCCGATGTAAGGGGATTTCATGGTCCCCAGTTTTCCTTCGCGGTAAGGCCATTGAAAATTCAACCCTTTTTCACCCGGCTCGATAATGTCCACTTCTTCGCGCGCGCTTTCGCCGACATCACCGATGTAGATCCTGCCGGTCCCGGGGTCATAAGTCATGCGATGAGGACTGCGCAAGCCGATGCAAAAGAATTCTTCGAGCACATTGGATTCGCCCAGGACATTGGATGTGCCTGAGGCCCCGACCCACGGATTGTCGTTTGGGATAAAATAATTGGCCGTTTGCCCGTTGAGAGGCTGGCGGGGAATCGGATGGCTGATATTGCCACCGCGACAATCGACATCCAGCCGCAAGACGCCGCCGAAGAGGCTTCGATTGATGATCTGGTCATTGTCAGGAGTGGAATTATTGCCGATGGTCAGGTAAAGGAACCCATTTTTGGGATGAAAGAACATTCCACCGCCGTGGTGCCAGACGGTGGTATCAGTCAGGTCGATGAGGACTGTTTCGGAACCGGGAATGGCGACCCCGTTGGCATCGAGAGTGAAACGGGAAAGCCGGTCATGGTAGGTATTGGGCAGATACGGATTGGGGCGGGTATTCGGATCGCCGGCCACTGTGCCCGGCTTGACCCAGGTGTAATAGACGAAAATATAGTGATTGGTGACGAAGCCTGCCTGGAACGCGACGCCGAGCAGGCCGGAATCATCCCAGCCCTGGCATTGATCGTGGAGATCGACCGCAAGTTTCTTGGTGGCGACCCCGGCGGAGTTTTTAAAAGTCCAGACCCGCCCTTCACGTTCCCAAACGCAAAGCTCGTCAGTGCCCGGAACGGAGGTCAAACCGACGGAATTGGTGAACGTGAGATTGGGGAAAGCATCAATGGCCGACCAGTTTCCAGAGATGGCCGGGGCGACTTGCGGCATGGCGCCGTTGAGAAATGCGCCGGCGCGCGGACGCGAATCCAAACCGTAAGGATCAGCGTTCGCGGAAATTAAAAAACCAACCAGCAGGACCACAAAGACAGGCCACGGGCTGCATTTAAATAACCTATTCACGGACAAGCCCCAAAGATTCTACTTTCAGAACGGTTCGTCAAATTTTTAGTTCGGCGAAGCGCGATATTTTCCCCATTGTCACTTCCCGAGATCATTCGCCAATTGTTCCAGCCCGTTTTCATCCATGTCCGAAACAAGATAATAATCAAAACCACCCGCCTCACGGGCGATGATGTTGTATCCGTGGCGATTGGTATTCTCTTCGGTCACACTGTTTGTGTTCGCAGCCGGCCAGATGAAAACATTGATGAAATGTTTGTTATGCCGATAGACCAGTGCGGCCACCGTGCGGCCGTTGAGATAATCCAGCCGTCCACCCACCAATGCAAAACCATCCGCGGCGAAATCTTTAACGTCCGGTGCAAAATCCAGTTTACCATCGAACCACGGCTTGACCGTATGCTGGTCCGAAGACACCACGTCGGTGAGGTGATCGGCCATCAACGAACGCACATGGCTCGCGACGACTTCATTCATCAACTCATCCTGCGACGAAATGCCCGCTGGACGCAGGCAGATGGCCAGCACCGCTACCGCTGTCGCCCCGGCGGCGATCCATTGCCAGAGCCGCAGCAGGTTGTTTTCGTTCGCCCCGGATTTTTCACGGCGCTCACCCGCGATTTGGCGCACGTGTTGGCGCAACGAAGCGGGCGCGCGATAGGCCAGGCCGCTTTTTTGCAGGGCGGTGCGAAGCGATCGTAAACTCTTTGCTTTGGCTGCGCAGCCGGAGCACGTTTTCAGGTGCTGCTCCACGTCAAGATTGCGGACCAGGTCAAGCTCGCCGTCGATGTACGCAGGAAGCAGGTGATGGATATCAACGCAATTCATGCCGCTCCTTTCTGCCGCATATAGCTCTGCAGCTCCCGCCGTGCGCGGGCGAGCCGGGACATGACTGTGCCGATGGGTACGTCCGCGATCTCCGCGATCTCCTTGTATGACAACTCTTCCAATTCGCGTAACACGATCGCCTCCCGGAATTCAGGCGGCAATGATTCCAGCGCTGCGCGCAACACCCCGGCATCGGCCCTGTCAAAGGCCACCGGGTTTTCCTTCGCATCCTCAATCTCTGCAAGCTCGTCATCGGAAATGGAAACCACCGCCTGGGGCCGGTTTTTTTTCAGCCATGTGAACGCGGTGTTACGCACGATGGCCAGCAACCACGAGCGGCTGTTGCCGCCGCGGAAGCCCGCCGCAAACCGGAACGCGCGCATACACGCCTCCTGCACGATATCCTCGGCATCATGGTCGTTGCCTGCGAGCCAACGCGCGAGGTTGTACGCCGCGTCGAGGTTCGGCAGGACGAGTTCTTCAAATGGCGCCGGGGTCGCGCTCACGCAATGTTTCCATTCATATCAAGACTGCGCCGGGAACGATTTTATTCCCGGCGGAATAATTTTTTTTATCCGGAGTCTTGGACTCCGTAAAGCGAATCATAAATCACCGATTAAAGACATGAAAACCAAAGAAAAATTCATTTTGCACGATCATAATAAAGATGGCCTCGACCGCCGCGGCTTTCTGGAATGCATGGCCTGGGCCGGCACCGGAATGCTTTGGACGGTCAGCAGCGGGGTGCTCGGCTCCATCTTGTTGCCCGGGCGCGCCAATGCGGCGGATGCCGGCATGGCCAAAGGCAGCTTTAGCTTTGTGCAGATCAGCGATTCGCACATCGGTTTCAATAAAGCGGGCGTCAACACCGACGTCGCCGGCACGCTCAACGAAGCCATTGCGCGCATCAATGCGCTGCCCGAACCACCCGACTTTATCCTGCATACCGGCGACCTCACCCATCTGGCCGCCGCCGATGAATTCGACACGCTCGACCAATTGCTGAAGAGTGTCAAAACACAAAAGATTTTTTACGTCCCCGGCGAGCATGACGTGACCGGCGATGATGGAAAACTTTATCTTGAGCGCTTCGGAAAGAATACGAAGGGGCAGGGATGGGACAGTTTTGATTACAACGGCGTCCACTTCATCGGCCTCGTGAACGTTATGGACATCCAGCAGAACGGCCTCGGCGTATTGGGCAGTGACCAGCTCGAATGGCTCGAGGATGATCTCAAAGATCGCTCCAGCGATACACCCATCGTCGTCTTTGCGCACATTCCGCTCTGGTCAGTCTATCCGCAATGGGGTTGGGGTACCGACGACGGCGCGCAGGCGCTCAGTTATCTCAAGCGTTTCGGTTCGGTCACTGTCTTGAACGGTCACATCCATCAGACGATGAAAAAGGTGGAAGGCAATGTGATGTTTCATACCGCCATGTCCACGGCATTCCCGCAACCCCTTCCCGGCACCGCGCCCAAACCCGGCCCCATGAAAATTGATCCCGGCCAATTGCGCGGACATCTGGGCATCACGGATGTGAGCTATATCCAGGGCAATAATTCATTGGCGGTGGTGGATTCGTCACTCGCCTGACATGAAGCGGATCGTTCCAATCTTTTTCGTATCATCGGTCGTGTTGGCCGTGGTGAGTTCTGCCCGGGATAGTTCCAATATGCCGCCGCCGATGGTCAGCGCATCGGATGGGCACTCACTCTTTATGAAAAATTGCGCGCATTGCCACGGCATTGACGCGCATGGGGATGAAGGCCCCGATCTTCATGCTTTGGATTGGACCGACCAGCAGATCACCAATCGCATCCGCAACGGCAAGGCCGGCCAGATGACCGCCTTTCACGACCATTTCACCCAACAACAACTCGATTCCCTCATCACATTCCTGCGCACCCTCAAGTGATGCCTTCGTGTCGTTTTGTATTTTTCGTGGTTAATTCCGCCATTCCGCTTTAGCCTGTCCCCATGTTCCGTCCCTGCATTGACCTGCATGAAGGCAAAGTGAAGCAAATCGTCGGCGGCACGCTCGGCGAGGCGGCATTGCGCACGAATTTTGTCTCGGAGAAATCCGCGGCCTGGTTTGCGGAACTGTATAAGAAGGACGGTTTGCCGGGCGGACATGTCATCCAACTCGGTCCCGGGAATGAAAGCGAAGCCCGCGCCGCGCTCGCGGCTTTCCCAGGCGGAATGCACCTGGGCGGGGGGGTGACCATCCAAAACGCCAGGGACTGGCTGGATGCCGGCGCATCGCATATCATTGTCACCAGTTGGGTCTTTCGCGAGGGCCGCGTGGATTGGGGAAGGCTGGAGGAACTGGTAAAATTGATCGGCAAGGAAAAGCTCGTCCTGGACCTGAGTTGCCGGAAGCGCGATGAAAAATACGTCGTCGTCACCGACCGCTGGCAAAAGTTCACGGAATTGGAAGTGAACGCCGCGACCCTGCAGAAATTTTCCAGCTACTGCGCGGAATTTCTGGTGCACGCCGTGGATGTGGAGGGTTTGTGTCGTGGCATTGACCGCGAATTGGTAGAGAGACTGGGCCAATGGACGCCGCTCCCGATGACTTATGCGGGTGGAGCGAATTCTTTGGCCGATTTGGAAGACGTCACCAAACTCGGCGGCGGAAAAGTGGA
>Ga0206805_1011_pt3 | contig 38280 bp, 26 predicted proteins | sample Alteio_BWOrgCont_59_FD_152890 | JGI IMG/M metagenome (GOLD analysis project Ga0206805, IMG submission 152890) | Enriched cells from forest soil in Barre Woods Harvard Forest LTER site, Petersham, Massachusetts, United States -... | ecosystem: Environmental > Terrestrial > Soil > Temperate forest >... | reverse complement strand
GTTTGGGATTGAAGATCCGCGCACGAGCAATCGGATCCAATTTGTCGGCGGCATCCGCGGCGCGGCGGAACTGGAAAAGCTGGTGAACGGCGGCGCCGCTTGCGCGTTTTCGATGTACCCGACGTCGATGGAAGATTTGATGACGGTGGCTGACGCCAACGAAATCATGCCGCCGAAAAGCACATGGTTCGAGCCAAAGCTGCGTGATGCGATGTTTTGCCACATGATTTAGAGCGGGGAATCTCCGCCGATCACGCAGGTAAAAAAGACAGAACCAGCAGAATGGGCAGAATTAAAGCCAGTTATTTAATGGATCTATGACCTCGCCAGATCAAACGGGGAGAAAACTTTTTGCAGTTTTCCTCGGCGGACGAGCGCCGCGTTCCAACACGGAATTGCATGATGTGGTATTTGTCGTGGGGTCGTCGATCGAGACATCCTACGAGCGGCTGATGGATAAATGGTTTGGCGATCCGCTCCGGCTCCATATTGATTCGTGGCTTGAATTGCAAGTGGTGGACGGGTATCGCATCTCGCTGCAACCCCAGCCATCGGACCAGGGCAAAAAATTATACTTCATCAATTTGGGCGCTTATCTGCCCGGACAATTCACCGAGGTCCACGCCAATGCCTTCGTCGTGGCTGAAAACGAAGCGGAGGTAAAAAAGCTCGCGAAGGGAGAATTGTTGCGGGGCGCGCAATCGGTCCACACGGACGATTTGTACGAGATCGATGATTGCCTGGAAATCATCGAAGTGGATGGCCGGTATCTTCACCTTGAGCCGACGACGGAAAAGGTTCCTTTTGATCCTCACAACGGTTACCATGTGATCCCACCGGAAGTCGTGGCGTCTTACGCCGCGAGCCGGATAAAGCGATCTTGAAAATGTTTTGAGTCATGACGACAAAGCTATCTTTAGGGCATCAGGAGCAGGAGAAGATCCAGCAGCAACTGGCTTCGTTTGGAGCGCGCCTGCGGGAATTGCGGTCGCAGCGGGGTTTGACCTTGCAGGAATTGGCGGATCAAAGCGGCCTTTCCAAACCGTTTCTCTCGCGTCTCGAATCCGGCGATCGCCAGGCGTCCATCGCCGCGGCGCTTACGCTGTCCAGGATTTTTCGCGTCTCCCTGGCCTCCCTCTTTGAAGTTCCGGTGGCGGATCCGCTGTGCACCATCGTTCGTGCCGCGGACGCGGTCGAACAAACCGTCAATGGATTGAAATATACCCCGCTCTCGGATGTCGGCCGGTTGTTCAATGTGCAGCCGATCCGGGTCAAAGTGTCCCCTTCGCGCCGCGGCCACGAGCATTATCATCACGCCGGCGAGGAATGGGTGTATGTCCTGCGCGGTAAACTGACCTTATCGCTCCTGGGCAAAACTTATGATTTGGATGAGGGCGATGCGGCCCATTTTGAATCACGGCTGCCGCACCGGCTGAATGCGCGCGGCGGAAATGAAGCGGAAGTTTTGATCGTCGCCGCGCCCAATTGGAACATGCCCGTCAATCCCAATTTGAATGAGCATCGGGCCATCCCTGCCGCCGGGTTCTTGTCGTTGCCAGAGGGAGGGCCGGTTCGCTCCGCCGGGAAAGGCAGAAGGAAGAAAGGCGGAGCCGCGGATTACGCCGGGTGAGTTTTAAATCGTTGTTTTCGATCATTGGAGCGGGTCATCCCCTGGCCCGTCCCGCGCAGGAAAAATATTTTCAGTTCGACACGCGGCATCCGAACCCCGACATTTTCGCCGTGGCGACTCGTCTCCAACGCGGATTGCGCGCGACCTTTTTGGGCATGGCCATCAACATGGTTTTGGCCGGTTTGAAATTGGCCGCGGGAATCATTGGCCGCTCACATGCGCTGGTGGCCGATGCGGTCGAATCCTTTGCCGATATTTTCAACTCAATCATTGTCTGGCGCGGCATCGTGGTGGCGGACGCGCCCGCGGATGAAGAGCATCCGTACGGCCATAGCAAAGCCGAGCCGCTGGCGGCGGCGTTCGGCGCAGTCATGCTCCTGATCGCCGCGACCTGGATCATTGTCAAGGCAGCCATCCAATTGCCGGAGCCGCATGAGTCGCCGAGGTGGTTCACCCTGGTCGTGCTGACCATCGTCATTGTCACCAAGGAAATTCTGTTCCGCTTTGTGATGCACGAGGGCAAAGCGACGGACAATGCCGCGGTGCGCACGGATGCCTGGCATCATCGTGCGGATGCCATCACGTCAATCGGGGCGTTCATCGGCATCAGCATCGCCCTCATAGGCGGGCCGCGTTATTCATGGGCGGACGATGCGGCGGCGATCTTTGCAGCGTTGATCGTCGGTTGGAACGGATGGCATCTGTTGAAACCGGCGATGAATGAATTGATGGACACGGCGCCGGACCCGGAAATCATCGGGCGCATCCGGGAGATCGCATCATCGGTCGAAGGTGTGGCCAGCGTGGAGAAATGTTTCGCGCGCAAGGCGGGCCATCTTTTTTTTGTGGAAATGCACGTGGAAGTGGACCCGCAAATGACGGTATTGCGCTCGCACGAAATCGCGCATGACGTGAAGGACAAAATTCGCGCGCAAATGCCGAATGTCAGCGACGTGCTGGTGCATATCGAGCCATTGGGCATCGCGGCGCGCAGCCGGAAAACGGAAAATGACCGCACAGACACGGGGAAAAATCCAACCACAGATGGACACAGATAAAAGATATTAACGCAAGGGCGCAAAGAGGCAAAGACACGGGTAGCGTCCGGATTTGGGTGGATGCCCGGCGCAGTTCCTTCGCCCGCGGGCGCGGGAGAAGGTGTCCGAAGGACGGATGAGGGGCTGTGGGGAAAAACTATATAATGCGCCGGGGAAAAGTGGGAAGATGATTCGCGGGGATGCTTGCCCTGCCTGATGGTCAATGGAATGTAACCAATTTTGGTAACACAAAGCGAGGCCTGATAAAGAACTTCTAATAGGGACCATGATGATTCCGTTTACTTGAAAAACATTTATTGCCAAAGGGCGCATTTTGAGCCAAAAATAAGTGAACGACGGCTGTTTCCAGATGAGGAAAGACCTGACACAACAAGATGAAAATCAGACGCCCGCGAAAAAATCAATTTTCGCGCCGGCGAAGCAAGGGCTTTACGACCCGCAGTTTGAGCATGATTCCTGCGGCGTCGGTTTTCTTGTTCATATCAAAGGACAGAAGTCCCACGCGATCGTTCAAGACGCGCTGAAAATTTTGGTGAACCTGGACCATCGCGGCGCCTGCGGCTGCGAGGCGAACACGGGCGACGGCGCCGGCATCCTGATGCAGGTGCCGCACGAATTTTTCGTGAAGGCCGCCGGTAAAGCCGGGTTCAAGCTTCCCGCTCCCGGCCAATATGGCGTCGGCATGTTGTTCATGCCGCTCGATGCCGCCGAACGCGAAGGGGTCAAGGCGGCATTCGCAAAAATCATTTCCGATGAAGGCCAGACGATCCTGGGCTGGCGCGATATTCCCACGGACAATGCTTCGCTGGGCAATGGAGCAAAGAGTTGCGAGCCGCACATGATGCAGGTTTTTGTGGGGCGCAATCCGGCGTTGAAGGACGAGTCGGCGTTTGAGCGGAAACTGTACGTGATCCGCAAGGTCGCGGAGCAACAGATCCGTTACGGCAAGAAAATTCCGGGCGGAGGCATCTTTTACGTTTCGAGCCTGTCCAGCCGGACCTGCACTTACAAAGGCATGTTGATGCCGGAGCAGGTGGGCAAATATTATCCGGACCTGAACGATGCGGACATGAAGTCGGCGCTGGCGCTGGTCCATTCCCGTTTTTCCACGAACACGTTCCCGAGCTGGGACCGCGCGCATCCGAACCGCTACATCGCGCACAACGGCGAAATCAACACGCTGCGGGGAAACGTGAACTGGATGCGGGCCGCGCAGGCGAATTTCAAATCGCCGTTGTTCGGCGACGACATCAAGAAAATCATTCCCGTGATCAACACGGACGGGTCCGACTCGGCGCAGTTTGATAATTGCCTGGAAATGCTCGTCATGACCGGGCGCGAATTGCCGCACGCGATGATGATGATGATCCCCGAGCCGTGGGAAAACCATGAGAGCATGGACGCCGAACGCCACGCGTTCTATGAATTTCATTCGTGCCTGATGGAGCCGTGGGATGGCCCGGCCTCGATGGCGTTCACGGATGGAAAAATCATCGGCGCGTGCCTGGACCGGAACGGCCTGCGGCCGTCGCGATATTATGTGACCAAGGACGACATGGTGATCATGGCGTCGGAGGCGGGGGTCCTGCCGGTTGCTCCCGACCGTGTTTTGCAAAAGGGCCGCCTGCAGCCCGGCCGGATGTTCCTGGTGGACACGGAGCAGGGCCGGATCGTCGCGGATGAAGAGTTGAAGAAAAAGTATGCGAGCGCCCAGCCTTATCAAAAATGGCTGGATGAGCATCACGTCCTCCTCGAAAATTTGCCCGAACCCGGCCGAAAGACGGAGCCGGACCACCGGACCATTCTGCAACGGCAACAGGCGTTCGGTTATACTTTTGAAGATTTGCGCTTCATTGTCGGGCCGATGGGCAACGACGGGGTGCAACCGCTGGGCTCGATGGGCACAGACACGCCGCTGGCGGTGCTCTCGAACAAGCCGCAATTGCTTTACAATTATTTCAAGCAACTGTTCGCGCAGGTCACCAATCCGCCGATCGACCCGATCCGCGAGGAGATCATCACCTCGACCGAGACGATGCTCGGGGGGCGCGGCGGCTTGCTGGATCCGGGGCCGGAGAGTTGTTCGCTCATCAAATTGAAGCATCCGATCCTCACGAACGAGGAATTGGAGAAATTGCGTTTTGTTGACGGAAACCGGTTCAAGGCGGCCACGCTGCCGATTTTGTTTAAAGCAAAGAGCGGGGCCAGGAGCCTGGAAACCGCGATGGAAGAATTATTTTCCGCGGCAGACAAGGCGATCGCCGGCGGCGCGAACATTTTGATCTTGTCCGACCGCGGCATTTCGCCGGAGCTGGCGCCCATCCCGGCGTTGCTCGCCGTGGCGGGTGTGCATCATCACCTGATCCGCGCCGGCACGCGCGGTCGCGTGGGGCTGGTGCTCGAATCCGGGGAACCGCGCGAGGTGCATCATTTTGCGTTGTTGATCGGATTCGGTTGCGCCGCCATCAATCCGTACCTGGCCTTCGCAACGCTCGATGATTTGATCGCGCAGGGTCTTCTCGTCAATACCGACCACAAGACCGCCGTCAAAAAATTCATCAAGGCGGCGATCAAAGGCGTCGTCAAGACGATGGCGAAGATGGGGATTTCAACCGTCCAGAGCTATCGCGGCGCGCAGATCTTTGAAGCGGTCGGCCTCAACAGCGAGGTGGTGGACAAATATTTTACATGGACGCCCTCGCGCATCCAGGGTGTCGGCCTCGACGTTATCGGCGGAGAAGCGCTGTCGCGCCACGGCCATGCTTTTCCGGATCGCCAGGTCAACGGCGTGCTGGATGCCGGCGGCCAGTATCAATGGCGGGATGGCGGGGAATACCATCTGTTCAATCCGCAGACCATCCATAAATTGCAGAACGCCTGCCGCACCGGCAGCGAAAAAATTTATCGCGAGTATGCCGGGTTGATCAACAACCAGGCGAGGAACCTTTGCACGCTGCGCGGGCTGCTTGATTTTAAATTTGCGGAGAAGCCGTTGCCGATCGAGGAGGTCGAAACGGTGGAGCAGCTCGTGAAACGGTTCAAGACGGGCGCGATGAGTTACGGTTCCATTTCCAAGGAAGCGCACGAAGCGCTGGCCATCGCCATGAACCGGCTCGGCGGAAAATCGAACACCGGTGAAGGCGGCGAAGATCCGGACCGGTACGTCCTGATGCCGAACGGCGATTCCAAAAATTCCGCCATCAAACAGGTGGCCAGCGGCCGGTTTGGCGTCACCAGCTATTATCTTGTCAACGCGCAGGAATTGCAGATCAAGATGGCGCAGGGGGCCAAGCCCGGCGAGGGCGGCGAATTGCCCGGCAAAAAAGTTTATCCGCCGATCGCCAAAGTCCGCGGCACCACCGCGGGGGTCGGCCTCATCTCGCCGCCGCCGCATCACGACATCTATTCGATCGAGGATTTGGCGGAGTTGATCCACGACCTGAAAAATTCAAATCGCAATGCGCGCGTCAGCGTGAAGCTGGTGGCCGAGGTCGGTGTGGGCACGATCGCCACCGGCGTTGCCAAGGCGCATGCGGATGTCGTGCTGATCTCCGGACACGACGGGGGCACCGGCGCCTCGCCGTTGTCCTCCATCAAACACGCGGGCGGCCCGTGGGAACTGGGCGTGGCCGAGACGCACCAGACGCTCGTGTTGAACAATCTGCGCAGTCGTATCTATGTGGAAACCGACGGCCAATTGAAAACCGGCCGGGATGTCGCCATTGCCGCGCTCCTGGGCGCGGAGGAATTCGGTTTTGCGACCGCACCGCTCGTGGTCCTGGGTTGCATCATGATGCGCGTTTGCCATCTGAACACCTGCCCGGTCGGGGTCGCCACCCAGAATCCGAAGTTGCGGGAACGATTTGGCGGCAACCCGGACCATATCGTGAATTTCATGCGCTTCATCGCCTTGGAACTTCGCGAGATCATGGCCAAGCTGGGTTTCCGGACGCTCGATGAGATGGTGGGCCGCACGGACAAGTTGAATCCGTGGAAGGCCATCGACCATTGGAAGGCGCAGGGCCTTGACCTCACGCCGATCCTGTACCAGCCCGAGGCCGGGCCGGAAGTGGGCCGTTATCGCCAGCAGGCCCAGGACCATGGCCTGGAAAAATCTCTCGACGTGACGAAGCTGCTCGCCATCTGCAAGCCGGCGATCGAGCGCGGCGAGAAGGTGAAGGCGGAGTTGCCGATCATCAACGTCAACCGCGTCGTCGGGACCATCACCGGCAGCGAGATCACGAAGAAGCACGGCCCGAACGGCTTGCCCGAGGACACCGTGCAATTGAAATTCAACGGCAGCGCGGGCCAGAGCTTTGGCGCATTTCTGCCGCCCGGCATGTCGCTGGAACTCGAAGGCGATGCCAACGATTATTTCGGCAAAGGCTTGAGCGGGGGCAAATTGATCGTCTATCCGCCGAGGGGGTCCACGTTCGTCCCCGATGAGAACATCATCATCGGCAACGTGGCGCTCTACGGCGCGACGGCCGGCGAGATTTTTGTGGGCGGCATGGCCGGCGAACGTTTTGGCGTCCGCAATTCGGGCGTGAATGCCGTCGTGGAGGCCATCGGCGATCATGGCTGCGAATACATGACCGGCGGACGCGTCGTCGTGCTCGGCCGGACCGGACGTAATTTTGCGGCGGGCATGAGCGGCGGCATCGCTTATGTGCTGGATGAAGCGGGTGATTTTGCCACGCACTGCAACATGGAACTGGTCGGCCTCGGCAAAATGACCGACGCCGATGAAATTGAACAGGTCTGGAAACTGATCCAGCGCCACCAGACTTATACGAAGAGCGCGCGCGCCGCGAAGATCCTCGGCGATTGGGCCGCGTATGCGCCGAAGTTCGTCAAAGTGCTGCCGAAAGATTACGCCCGCGTCCTGGAGTCGTTGAAAAAAGTTCAATCACAGGGCCTGAGCGGTGACGATGCCATCATGGCCGCGTTTGAGGAAAATATCCGCGACGTCGCCCGTGTTGGCGGCGGATAAATTTTAAAATGAGTATTAACGCCAGGCCGCAAAGAGACAAAGCCGCAAAGTTTTATGGAAACGGGTCCCATCCTGGTTTCCTGGCCTTTGCGTCATTGCGCCTTTGCGTTAAAAATCAGAACTGAAATGGGAAAACCAACCGGATTTTTAGAGATAGGCCGCGAACTGCCGAAAGACCGTTCGCCGCTCGCCCGCGTCGGCGATTGGAAGGAATTCCACCAGCACATGCCGGAGGCGGACCTGAAGAAACAGGGCGCGCGCTGCATGGATTGCGGAATTCCCTTCTGCCACACCGGCCAGCTTGTCAGCGGCATGGCCAGCGGTTGCCCCATCCATAATCTGATCCCCGAATGGAACGATCTCGTCTATCGCGGCCTGTGGAAGGAAGCGCTCGAGCGGCTCCATAAGACGAATAATTTCCCGGAATTCACCGGCCGCGTTTGTCCCGCGCCGTGTGAAGGTTCCTGCGTGCTGGGCATCAATGACCCGCCGGTCACCATCAAGAATATCGAAAGCGCCATCGCCGACCATGGCTGGGAGAATGGCTGGATCAAACCTCAACCGCCGAAGAAACGCACCGGCAAACGCGTTGCCGTCGTTGGTTCCGGACCCGCCGGATTGAGCGCTGCCGCGCAATTGAACAAAGCCGGCCATCTGGTGACGGTGTTCGAGCGCGCCGACCGCCCGGGTGGTTTGCTGATGTACGGCATCCCCAATCCAAAACTCGACAAGACCGAAGTGGTGATGCGCCGTCTCAAACAGCTTGAGGACGAAGGCGTCACTTTTATCTGCAACACCGAGGTGGGGAAAAATTATCCCGCGGACAAGCTCCTGAACGAATTTGATGCCGTCATCCTGGCCACCGGCGCGACCAAACCGCGTGATCTCACGGTGCCCGGCCGCGAATTCAAAGGAGTGCATTTCGCGATGGAATTCCTTACCGCCAACACCAAGGCGATCCTGGACGGCCACAAGAACGGTAGTTTCATTGACGCGGCCGGCAAGGACGTTGTCGTCATCGGCGGCGGCGATACCGGCACGGATTGTGTGGGCACGTCCGTCCGCCACGGTTGCAAATCGCTGGTGCAGGTGGAAATTCTGTCCAAACCGCCGATGGAACGCGCCAAAGACAATCCCTGGCCCGAGTGGCCGAAAGTTTACAAGATGGATTATGGCCAGGAGGAAGCCGCCGCGAAATTTGGCGCGGACCCGCGCGTGTATCTGACCACGGCCACAAAATTAGAAGCAGATGCCCACGGCCACGTCAAAGCTGTCCATACGGTGGAGGTGCAGTGGGAACGCAACGACAAGGGCCAGTTCATCCCGAAACACGTTCCGGGCACGGAAAAAGTTTTGCCGGCGCAACTCGTCCTGCTGGCGATGGGTTTTCTCGGGCCCGAACAACCGCTTCTCGAAGCGCTGGGCATCGAATGCGACGCGCGCAGCAACGCAAAAGCTGATTTCGAGAAATACACGACCAACCACCCGAAAATTTTTGCCTGCGGCGATTGTCGCCGCGGCCAGAGTCTCGTCGTCTGGGCCTTCAACGAAGGCCGCGGCGCCGCCCGCGAATGCGATCGCTTCCTCATGGGCGCAACGGATTTGCCTTAATCGCTACTTGGCTTGCCGCGCCGTAGCCCTGGCGAAGGCGGGTGGGGCGAGCGTACTCGCGAGCCGGCAGTTCTCGGAGGGACGAGTTACACGAGTCCCCATTTAAAACTCCCATAGGGGAGATCGCGCTGGAGGGGATCAACTTGAAGTCACAATCTGTGACCGGTTCTCGGCACCGGTGCGGGGCCTTTTAAGATCACAATTTGTGACCTTATAGCGGTTCCAGAAAGGCTGTAGCCACATTAACCGGCAACGGATGGCATTGACCTCAAACAATTCGGCGCAGCCGCTGAATCAAAACCCCCGCAGGGAGTGACCTATTTATAGCCCAGGACCAGCGAGTCTGCGAGCGCAGTCCTGGGTCCACAGACCTCAATGACAGCCGCCGTTTGCGAAGTCGCGCGACAGCGCGCATCCCATCTGCGGCCACGGCTTTTATTGATACGGTATAGCGTCCAGCTCCCCCGAAAGCTTTCGGGGTTAGCGGTTAACCCTTGGCCATCATCCATTCTCCATCCTCGCCGTGTATTTTTTGTTTCCCGGCAACATTACGTTTCTTCGTGTCCTGCTATGATTCCGTCGTGCAAAATGCGCCGACATATTTTGCGGAAGCCGGGGTTGCCAGGGGGAGCGCGCCCGCCTCGGGCGCAGTTTCCAGCGCCTCGCTGGAAACACAAGATCACCGATGGGTTCCACGAGGGCGTCGAACCCCACAACCCCGAAGCATCTCTCATCTGCGTCAATCCGTGCCAGGTTCCCCCGAAAGCTTTCGGGGTTCGTGTCAAACCACTGCTTTCCATAAAACCCTAATTTGCAAAAACGAACCCAAATCCGCCCGCTTTAATCGGCTATTGACTCTTGAATATTGGCTATTTCGCCCCAAAAATCTGCGTGCCTCTGTGAAACCTGCGGATTATCCAGTTAATTCTGTCTCCTTATCCCTTACGCGAAATTACGCGAAATTACGCGAAGTTACGTTTAACCGGGCCGATCCAGCCCAATTCGATCAATGAAAATTTTTGTAAGGCAATGTCTTATAGCGATTTATATTAAATTTGAATTTGCGGAGGAACTGTTCTGGTGCACAATGTTCCTGTTTAACGAAAGGAGCAATGTATGAAACACCGAAAATTGGGAAGACAAGGTTTGACCGTCTCCGCCCTCGGCCTCGGTTGCATGGGGATGTCGGAATTTTACGGCTCGCGCGATGACCATGAGTCCGTTGCCACGATCCATCGCGCGCTCGACCTGGGGGTGAATTTCCTCGATACGGCGGATATGTATGCCGTTGGCGAGAATGAACGTCTCGTGGGGCGCGCCATCAAAGGCCGCCGCCGCGAGGTCATCCTGGCCACAAAATTCGGCAACATGCGTAATGAGAAAGGCGATTTCCTCGGCATCAATGGCCGTCCGGAATACGTCCGCCAGTGTTGCGATGCCAGCTTGATGCGGTTGGGCATTGAGCAGATCGACCTTTATTACCAGCATCGCGTTGACCCGCAGGTGCCCATTGAGGAGACCGTGGGAGCGATGGCCGAGCTTGTCCGCTCCGGGAAGGTGAAATACCTCGGACTTTCGGAGGCGGGCGCTGCGACCATTCGCCGCGCAATGAAGGTGCATCCCATCACCGCCTTGCAATCGGAGTATTCGCTTTGGAGTCGCGATATGGAGTCGGAGATCCTGCCTGTCTGCCGCGAACTGGGCATTGGTTTTGTGCCCTATAGCCCGCTCGGCCGCGGTTTTCTTACCGGGCGGTTCAAGAAGGTGGAAGATTTGCCGGAAGGTGATCGGAGATGCATTTTTCCGCGCTTTCAGAGCGAAAATTTCGATGCGAACCTGAAGCTGGTGACGAAAATCGAATCGCTGGCCAAACAGAAGAAATGCACTGCGGCTCAACTGGCCCTGGCATGGGTCCTTGGGCAGGGCGAAGATATCGTTCCGATTCCCGGTACCAAGCGCCGCAAATATCTCGAAGACAATGTCGGGTCCTTAATAGTGGAGTTGTCGAAATCCGAACTGGAGGAGATTTCGGCTGCCGCGCCACACGGCGCGGCGGCGGGCATGCGCTATCACGAGCAAGCAATGCAGGCAGTGAACCGGTAGCAACGAGGCCCCGGGAATGGACGCGCAGTCCGTTGTGTCAACAAAGCCCGCCGTCGGAGGCGCGTTTGTGAATAATCGGCATCCTTTCTTTGAACAAAATGCTCCCGCTCTGGTCGTCTATGGGATAGCATGAGCACCGCTTTCATGAAAAACACACCGTTTTTAAAACTCATTATAATCGCCCTGACATTGACAGGGGCGGCGGCGTTGCCGGTCCTGGCTGATGACACGAATTTTGCCGGCGCGGAATGGAGCGCGGTGGATGTGCAACAGGTGATGACGGCGGCGGCGCAGATCACCGCGGATAAATATCCCAATTGCGATTCCGCGGTCGTGGAGGAAAAGAGCATGCGCGATTACCGCGCGGATGGCACCGGCGCGTGCCAGGATGAAACATTCACGAAAGTCCTGACGGAAAAGGGCAAGCGTGAAAACCGCGAGTTTTCCCTTTCCTACATGCTTCCTTACTGGACGGTCGATGTGCCGAAGCTGGAAGTGATCAAGCCGGATGGCACGGTCGTGCCGGTGGATGTGGCGGCAAATTCAAAAGACGCCATCGATGACAGCCAGATGGCCGAGAATATCTACGACCAGGACGACCGCGTCTTTACCGTGAATATTCCGCAACTGGACGTGGGGGACGTGGTCCATGTGATCGCGCGCGAAATCATCCATCGTTCGATCATGCCGGATGAATACGACGAGGAAAATATTTTTGAAGGCACGAGTTATATCCGGCATTGGTCGTATGAGGTGCATGCGCCCGCGAGCCTGCCGCTGGTGAGCATCGGGTTACGCGCGGAGATCCCGGGGACGGTTTCATCCACGACAGAAACGAACGGCGACTCGGTGGTCTATCATTGGGAGGTCAAGGACGTGCCGGAGATGTTTGATGAGCCGAATATGCCTCCGTATGATGAAGTGTTGCAGCGGTTGTTTGTCAGCACGGTGCCGAGGTGGCAGGACATCTCAAAATGGTATTGGAACCTGAGCAAGCCGCATTTGGACATGACCACGCCGGAGATGATCCAGACGAACAACCTTTTGACCGCCAATGAGCCGACGGACATGGACAAGATCAAGGCGCTCTTTTATTACGTCTCCAAAAATATCCGGTACATGGGCGAGACGACGGAAACAAACCGGCCCGGGTTTGAGCCGCACGATGTTTGCATCACGTTTGATAAACGATACGGTGTCTGCCGCGACAAGGCCGGATTGCTCGTGGAGATGTTGCGCTTGGCAGGGTTCAATGCGTACCCGGTGTTGATCAATATCGGCGCGAAGCGCGACCTGGAAGTGCCGCAGCCGGATTTTGACCATGCGATCGTCGCCGTGGAATTGAAGAAGGGGCAATATATTTTGATGGATCCGACGGATGAGAACACCCGGGACCTGCTGCCCTCACAGGATTGCAATCGCAGTTATCTGGTCTGTAAACCGGAGGGAGAGACGCTGCTCGTGAGTCCCGTTCCGCCGGCGGACAAACATCTGTTACTCGTGACCTCCACCGGGTCGCTGAGCGCGGATGGAACCCTTAACGCGACTTCCGAGATGTCGTTCCAGGGTGTGAATGATGATGCCTACCGGAATGCCTTCGCCGAAATGCTGCCGGATGAGGAAAAACGGTTTTTCGAAGGCCGGCTCAAGGAGGCGATCCCCGGTTTCAAGCTGACTTCGCTCACCATTACGCCGTCCAATATACTGGATACTTCCGTGCCATTGCATGCGGAGCTGCAATATACTGCGAGCGGCCTGACTGCCAATGGCGGGGATAAATCCATTGTCAGCCTGCCATGGATCGCCAAGGATTTGGGTGTGGCCAACCGGCTCCTCCTGCAAGTGGTGGGTTTGGCGCAAAGAAAATATCCGCTCCAGACGGAAGTGACCTGCGGGGTGCGCGAAGAGATGTCGCTGAAATTGACCGGCGGTTTTGCCGCGCCATTGTCCATCCCGCAATTCGCCTCGATCGATGACGAGAGTGTGGCCTACAACGAAAATGTGGTGGTGACGAATAACACCCTGGATTGTTCGCGTGAATTCATCTTGAAGACGGTTGAGTTTTCCCCGGCGGAATATCTTCAACTCAAGCAAGTGCTCAAGGACATGGATTATGGCTGGCGCAAGAGCCTGATCATGGCATTGAATTCAAAGAACATCGGCGAAGCAACGATGATGGCGAACCGTTCCGCGGCGCCGCCGGTGGATTCGAACGCGGAAATCCTATACAGCCATAAGACGCTGGAAGTGAAGGATGCGCATACCGCGGTCTATCACGTCAAATATTCCAAGCGCATCCTGACTTACAACGGCAAAATCAGCGAGTCGGAGGTGAAGATCAATTATAATCCGGCCTGGGGGGACGCGAAAATCATCCGGGCAGTGGTGACCTCTCCGACGGGTGCGCGGCAGGAAATTTCCCAGGACGAACTTAACCATATGGACCAGGGATGGGACGCCGCCGCCAGTCGTTATACCGGCGGGAAAGTGCTGGTGGCCAGCCTGCCCCGCGTGGACATCGGGTCGGTGATCGAGGTGGAATATGAAGTGACCATGCACGATATGCCATACTTGTCCGATTTTGAATCATTTCAGTTTCCTCAGGCGGTGGATGAAAAATCTTTCACGCTCCAGGCGCCGGCAGGTCTCAAAGTCCAGATGATGACGAGTGGCGCTCCAGGCATCATCGCTGGAACCGAGAAATTATCGGCGGGAACCAGGACGATCCATTGGGAGGCGACCAATGTCCCGGCACTGCCTTCGGAGCAACAATTACCGCCGCAATGGAACTATAATTCCGGCGTGGAGTACTATATCGGCGACATCGCGGATTATTGGAACACATTGAATGCGGCGATGCTCGCCCATTCGAGGAATTCGACGAATGCCGCCGCGCTGGCGCGCCAATTGACGGCTTCTTCCAAGACCAAATTGGAGGCAGTGAAGGCGATCCGCGATTTCATCGCCCAAAACATCCGCAACGCCGGGCCTTCATTCACCGAGCTGCCTTTGAGCGAACTTTCCGATGCCGACACAACGCTCTCCGACGGTTACGGCCATGACGCGGACCAGGCCATTCTTTTTTACGCGATGCTGTCCGCGGTGGGTTTCCAACCGGAATTTATCATGGCGTCGAGTTTGCCACCGGTGCCGGGCATCAAAGATATCGCCCATTCCTTTCCGTTGCCGGATGATTTCCAGACGCCGCTGGTCAGGATTTCCGTGGATGGAGCCGATTATTATCTGAACGACACCGACCAGTATTCGCAACTGGGCACGACCGGGTACAACGGCAAGCTGGCCATCGCGCTGGCCAGCCAAAAAATGGAGACCCTCCATGCCGCAAAAGATTGCGCCGACAAAATTGAAACGGACTACGCGGTCGGCCTTTCCCCCGACGGCAAGGCGCAGATCAGAGTCTCAAAATATTTTTATGGCCAGAACTATAATGGCGCCCACAAGTATTTTGCCGAATTGCCGCCGGAAGAACGCGACCATTATTTCCAGGAGGCGGTTTCGCGCGTGGCGCAGGGCGCGAGGGCCGTCAGCGATCTGACGACGCAATTCGACATGTATCCGGGCCTGGAAGAATTTACCGTGGAGCTGGACAATTACGGCGTGGTGGATGGAAAGTATCTTTATTTCAACCTGCCGTTCACACCGTCATTCCTTGACACGACCGCCGACCAGCGCTCGTTGCCTCTCTTCATCGCGGATGAAGATGAGGACATCATCCGCGCGGAGATCAACCTGCCTCCCGGCTATCGCCAGACAGAGATCCTGCCGAAGAGCGAGAAATTCACCGCGCCGGGCGGTTCGCAGGTCAAAATCACCCGGACGAGTTCCAATGGTGAATCCATTGTGACTGATGATTTCACCACGGTCCCGGCGGTCATTGCCGCGCAGAATTACCCGAAGTTGCTCGAGATCCAGTCCGCGCTGGGGGAAAAATCGGAGAAAACGTTTCTGCTGGAACGGGAATAAGCCGTTATTTTCCCCTGACCACTTCCATGCCGACGAGGCAGACGTCGTCTTCGAATTCGTGGTTGACGGAAAAGGAACGGACGGCTTCAAGCAGTTTGTCGAACAGGGGGCTGGCAGGGTTCTCGATCAAACCTTTCACGTCCAACATCAATCGCTGTTGGGAATAGAGTTCTTCGTTCAGTCCCTGGACTTCATAAATGCCGTCGGTGAAAAGCATCACGAGGTCGCCGGCCTTGAGTTGGGCTTCCGTGGTTTGATACGGAGGGTCATCGAATAATCCAAGCGCGGGCTGGGCATGGCCGGAGATATTGGCGAGCGCTTGCACTGAATGATCCGACCGGCGCACCAGCAACGGCTTGGGATGGCCGGCATTGGCAAAGCGCATGAGGCCGGTTTGCCAATTGGCCGTGAGATAAAATGCCGTGGTGAGCATCGGCGAACCGGTGCTCTTCAAGATGTTGCACAGGTCGGCATTGAGTTTGCGCAAGAACATTCCGGGGTCGCGCGCGAGCGGTTTCAGCTCTTCGGCGAGCGCGCGGATCATCGCGGTGACAAGCGCGGCACGAACGCCGTGGCCGGTGACATCGCAGATCAAGACCCCTGTTTCGTCCTCCGAAAGCGCGCTGACGCTGAAAAAATCGCCGCTGACGGCCTCGGCAGGCTGATAGCGATGGGTGAATTGAAGGGCGCTTTGTTCCGGCGAGACATTGGGCGGGAAAACCGGATATTGCTGCGGCAACATCGTGAGCTGGATTTCACGCGCCATGCGGAGGTTGTCCTCCATGAGTTGGTTTTTCGCGCGCAACTCTTCGCGACTGCGCGTTATTTCGGCGGTGGCGCGGCGGATTTGGTTCTCGGCAATCTTGCGGTCGGTGATGTCCTCGACGGTGCCTTCGTAATACATTACTTTTCCCTGCGAATCGCGGACGGCGCGGCAGTTTTCCGAGATCCAGATGATGGTGTCGTCTTTGCGATAGATCCTTGATTCGAAGCCGCTTAACGTGTCGTTTTGTTGCATCAACCGGACGAATTCCTGGCGTCGTCCTTCTTCGACGTACAGTCTGCGCGCGATATCGGTGATGCTGGCCATCAATTCCGCGGGCGAATCGTAGCCGTAAATATGGGCCAGCGCGACGTTGGCCAGCAAATAATGCCCGTCGGGGGTGGTGCGGAAAATTCCTTCAACGAGATGGTCGAAAACGCCGTAATAATTTTCCTTCTCCTGGATCAACTCAATGCGTTCACCCTGGCGTTCAACCGCGCAGTGAAGGGCATGGTGCAGCGTCGCGGCGTCCAATTTCTCCGTGGACAAACAATCCTGGGCGCCGGCACGAACGACTTCGGCGGTGAGGCGGTCGCTGTTATCCGCGCTCAATACGACGATGGGCATGCGAGGGGCCTGGACGGCCAATAGCGTGAGCAGATCCAGCCCGTCCTTCTTGTCGGCCAGCTCAAATAGAATCGCATCGAAAGGGTTTTGCGCCAGTTGCGCCAGCGCGGCATTGATGGTGGGCGCGGTGGCGTAATGGACGGTTCCACTCTCACGCAACAGGCCGCCGATACTGCGGGCCAAATGCTCGTCAAGACCGATGAACAAAATTTTTAACGGGTCTGATTCCATCGTCACTTCCTAAAAAGCATACAATGTTGCGCCGCTGTCGCAAGCGATTCACGCTTTCCAAAGCCGGAGCGGCGATTTATGCTGTTTTTCCTGAAAAAATGCCGAGTGTTTTCATAAAAACCTACGGGTGCCAGATGAACGAGCGCGATAGCGAAGCGGTGGCCGCGCAACTCGTTGCCCGGGGCTATTCACTCGCGCCATCGGAAAGTGCCGCGGACGTGGTATTGCTCAATACGTGCAGCGTGCGGGATTTGGCCGAGCAAAAAGCGTTGAATAAGATGAAAACGCTCACCGGCAGGGCAAACAAGACGCGGAACGGGCAGATTTTCGGTTTCATGGGTTGCATGGCGCAGAGTCGCGGCCAGGAGTTGATCGATCGCCTGCCGGACGTGGATCTGGTCCTCGGCACGCAAAAATTTCATCGCGCCGCGGATTATCTGGATGAAATCATTTCCGGGACGCGTGAAAAAATTGTGGATGTTGATGCGGAGAAACACAGCGAAGCGACCATCCGCGAGCATTTACTCAACGGGAAATCTCAAAAACCCGTCACGGCATTTGTCAGCATCATGCAGGGGTGCAACCAATATTGCACTTTTTGCATCGTGCCCTATACCCGCGGGGAGGAACGCAGTCGCACGATTTCTGACATCGTGGCCGAATGCCGGGAATCGGTCTCCCGGGGTGTGAAGGAGATTACGTTGCTGGGACAGATCGTGACGAGTTACGGCAAGCGCGACATTCCATCGCAAAACGGCAGGTCGGCATTTGTGCAATTGCTTGAAGCCGTCCATGAAATTGAAGGGCTTGAGCGCATCCGTTTCACTTCACCGCATCCGAAGGGTTATGGAGACGATTTGGTGGAAGCCTATGCGCGTTTGCCGAAGCTGTGCGAGAGCGCGCATCTTCCCCTGCAAAGCGGGAGCGACCGGATCTTGAAGTTGATGCATCGCGGCTATACGCGGGAAAAGTTTCTGGGCATCGTCAAAAAATTGCGCGCGGCCAGACCGGAGATGGGGATCACCACCGATATCATCGTAGGGTTTCCCGGTGAAACGGAGCAGGATTTCGAGGAAACGCTCTCGCTGGCGCGCGAAGTGGGATTCGATAATGCCTTTATCTTTAAATATTCGCCGCGCCGGGATACTCCCGCCGCCGAAATGCCGGAACAGGTGCCGCAAACAATCCGTGAAGAACGGAATCACCTCCTGCTGCAAACCATCAACGAAATAGCGGCGCACAAATATAAACGATTTGTCGGGCGACAGACGCAAATCCTGGTCGAAGGGCCCAGCAAAAAAAATACAGCGCGGATGACGGGCCGGACGCGTTGCAATAAAATCGTTGTTTTTGACGGTGATGAACGCCACCGCGGGGAGATCATGGATTTGAAAATCACGCGCTCGGGGTTGTTTACGTTGTACGGGGATGCGGCGATCGTGAATTTGTGATCAAAGCCTGCGCTATCTGAAAGTAGAGTCGCTCTAATTTCCAGCCGGCGTGTTGGTCTGGGTGCTATCGCTCATGAACATGCTGGTGATGTCCCGGATGGGATGCAATGGCAGGAGGAGAAGTTTGGGCAAAACATAGAGCGGTTCGTATTTTGGGTCATCCAGGTTGCCGGTCACTTTGTAGACAAAAATTTTTGTGACGGGGGAAAAAACCATGCTGATGACCGGGCCTACGCCCCAGACGTTATGCAGCAGTTGTGCCGTGACGCGCGCATTGACATTCTGTCTCAAATCCACGGTGCCGACATATTGCAACCGGCTGGCGCCGGCATTGATCTGGAGGGTGTCGGAATAAATCACTCCATTGGTGATCGTAAAATCTCCGTGGGCATCCGTTGCGCGGATATTTCCCAGCCCCGGCGAGACCTGGTTCAGCGCCCCTGAAAAGAAGCCAAAGATCTTGAAGTCCCAAAGCAAACCGTTCCGCAAATCAACGAGGCCATATCCATTGGCCTGCCGCCAATCCTCGGTGCTCGCGTGGGTGATGATGATTTTTCCGCTCAAGGGTCCTTGGAGGTGGTTGGTCGGGGTGGACAGATCGGACATCAGCGCGTGCAGATCCACATTCGTGAAAATGATTTGAGAATAATAATCCGCGCCTGCATGGGGCACACGGAAATCGAAGTCCGCCATCCCGGTGCCGCTCCCACCGTAAAGCGCGGCGGCGATGTTCGTCAAAATCAAATCCTGCCCCAGCCAATGGATGGTGCCGGTCACGGTCGATGCGCGGAATCTATATGTTTCAAACGGCGCGCCGCGCACGACATCGAAACGCAGATCGGCATCTTTCCGCCCATTGACATCGCCCAACGGCGCACAGCCATTCACCAGGGCCGTTGGGGGTTGAAAAAAATGATAGGGCGCCATGATGTCGGCGATTTTTGGCCCGATCATGATCGCCACGGCCTGCGGGTCCGCGGTGCTGTAGCCGTTTTTGAATCCGATCAGTTTTTTCCTGAAATCGATGGTGATTTCGTCCGCCGTCATCGTCTCCGGGCCGCGCCAGAGCCGGGATTGGAAAAACGATAACAACTGGTTGGCGTACGAAAAATCGCCGACGATGGTATCTACGTGTTGCTCGCGGATGGCGAAATTGGTGCAGGTCAAATGGCCGGTGGCGTAAAGGCTGTCGAGGTCATCGAGCCGCCCGGACACTTCCGTCGAAAAATACACCGGTTCTGCGTTCGTGAAAGTATGGAAGACGCACGCGGCATTGGTCGCCGGCAGGAAGGAGCGCAAACTTTCCGGGTCAAAGGCGCCGTGAATTTTCCAATGGTAATCGCTCGTGGCGTCATCCTCGCTTCCACTGGCTTCGAGCCGCGTCCTGGATTGCTCAAAGGCGAGCGAAGGAATCTGCCAAACCAGGTTGGAATACGAGAACTGCGCTGCCACGGAATCAACCGTCACTCCCTGGATGGCGCCGTTCGTAAAGGCCAGTTCACCGTTTAGCCGGATGGTCGGTCGCACTACCGCGGGCCAATCCGCATCAAGATGGTTCCAGGCCGGTAAAATCATGGACCCGGCCCCGAGCACTCGCGGCGGTTGTGTCCACGAAAAACGCGCGAACAGCTCGCGGGTTTTTGGAGTCAGGAAGGAATCCACCGCATGCAGATCAAAATCCGAGGAATTCGTAAAGGTCAATTCCCGCGAGACGACATCCAGGCGCGCTTTTGCGTCAAGTTGGCCGCGGCCAAGCCGGGCGGACAAGCTGGTCACGGCCAATACCGGTGCATTCCAAAATCCCGCGGCCGAAACGACATGGGCATCAAGCATGGGGGAATCCAAATCCGCCAGACGCATCATCCATTTCAGCCGGTATGGCAGAACATTGGTCCAGAAATCCAACGGGGCGTCGAAATTTGTGGCCGCATCGGCGGGTGCAATCAGCCTGGCATCGAACCGAAGTTGTTCGGCGTCTCCCCACGCGGTTCGGACCGACGGCGCGGTGACGAATAGATTGACCACAAACGAGTGGAGATCCAGTGCATCGCCCTGGACATTCAAGGACAACAAGGCCGGACTGGTGAAATGGATCTTCTGGAAGGCATCGAAAAATTTTTGCAATTGTTCGCGCACGGCCTGGGCATTGCCGGTTTTATTGCCATGGAAAATTTCCCATCGGGAGAGTGCCTGTCCGTTGGCGACCTGGCCGGACAAATCGAGTTGGATTCCGTTGAGACCTGCTTTGAAATTATTGAGCATCCAGACGTCGTTGGTTTGTAATTCCAGATCGGTTTGAATGTTCGTGAGTGAAAGCGCGCGGGTGCCTGGCAGTGGCAGGATAAAAGTGCCATTACGGACGACCAGGCCGTCCAATTGCAATCGCCGGTGCCACGCCGCGTGGTAATCAATCTCCAGGGCGACCTGCCGTGCCGAGATGGACGGACTCAGCGGCCCCTGGTCCTGGCCGACCTGGACATTTTCGGCGACCAGGCCGCGGGAAATGCTCAGGTGCATCCGCGAAAATTGCAGATCCACGCCATGTTCATGAAGGGCTCCGACCAATCGGTCCGTCACGAATCCCGGCAAGCCGATACGGTCGAACCAGAGAATGACGCAGATCGCCGCGAGCACCACGGCGAGGATCGTGCGGCGGAGCCAACGCGCGCAGATACGGCATTTGCGCCAGAACCCTAATTGCATACGCCCGGATGTTCGCCGGAAAGACGCCTGAATTCAAGAACCGCCGCCTGTGTAATATCACACCTCACATTTTTTATATGCCAAATGTGAATAGGGTGAACAACTTTTCCGCAAAAGCTTTTGCCAGTTTAACAAGAATTTGTAATGGTTGGGGGCTACGATAGTTGAAGGTAGAATATTTTGTATTCAGCGTACTGTCAGGTGAGTTTTTCGTTCAACAAAAAGGAACTTTTTTGTTTCCCAAACGTCACACCTGAATTGTATAAATTGTAGTAAGCTTTAAAAATTAAAAGAGATGATTCGATATTCCGAAGTTGGGAATAAACGGGCGTTCACATTGATCGAACTTTTGGTTGTGATCGCAATCATCGCAATCCTGGCGGCGATGCTTTTACCGGCGTTGGCCGCAGCCAAAAGGAAGGCGCAAGCAACGAGGTGCCTTAATAATTTGAGACAATGGGGGTTGGGTTTTCATATGTATTGCGATAATAATAATGATTTTGTTCCGGAAGAAGGCAATGTAGCCAACGCGATAACCTCTACAGGTTCTGCCACCACTGCGGATAATCGCGATTACGCATGGTATAACTGTGTGGGACCCACGATATCGCAGCCGACTTTGATCAGTCTTTATAGTTCAGGAAATCCCCCGTTGCCCAACAGCCCGAGTATTTTTTCGTGTCCCAGTTGCGCCCTCCCACAGACTTCGGCTCCGGCCAATTATTCAAATCCGCTGAAGGCGACCAAGGCATTTTTCATGTATTGCGAGAACAGCCGTTTATGTGTCAATTTTGGAACGATCGCCGCCGGGGGCGCCTTGCAGACCAAACTCACCAGTCTTCCCAAGCCAACCGACACGGTTTTTCTGGCAGAACAGGATCCCAATACGGCGACCGATCCCGCCGACTCGGTCGTCACCGCCGTCTATGCGGTGGCGCGGCACGGAACGCTCGGCAATATGGCCATGTGCGACGGCAGTTGTCGCGGAGTGAAAACCAATGAATTTAAAAATTACAGCACGGCAGCGCTCGAATGGTCCGATCCTGCCCATCCTTACATCTATTGGTGGCCTACGCGAAACACTCCGCAATAATTGATCATCCTGACTTTTACCAACAACAGCCCAACGATTCCAAAACAGACAGAACCTCAATCCCAACCCTAAACAGCCATGAAAATAAAATTCATCACCTCCACCCTGGCAGCCGTTCTTTTGTCTGCTTCCAGCATATTCGCAGCCACTATAGCAGATTGGACGTTTGAAACCAGTCAACCGGGTGTGGTTGACCTTCCGGCCTCACCGGGTGCTGGTATTTGGATCACGAATATCGCTGCCGAAAGCGGCAGCGGCACTGCGTCTGGTTTGCATGCTGCTTCCTCCACTTATAGTTCTCCTGTCGGTAATGGGTCGTCACATTCGTTCAGTTCAACGGCTTGGGCGGTGGGAGATTGTTATCAATTTGCGGTGAGCACGGTAGGCGCTCAAAACATCAATGTTTCCTTCGATACCGTCAGCAGCGCCACAGGGCCGCGTGATTTTAACCTGGCTTACAGTGTCAATGGGACGAGTTTCACAACCTTTGGCAGCTACACCAACGGTAGCACTCCATCATGGAGCAGCAGTTCCACCGCCTCTCAATACACTCACACCTATAATTTAAGTTCTGCCACGGCGATAAACAATGTCTCGGTCGTTTATTTCCGCCTGGTTGATGCGAGTACGGCCTCATCTAATGGTGGCAGCGTTGGCACCGGTGGCACCAGCCGCGTTGATAATTTCATCGTGTCAGGCGCGACGGGGACTCCGCCGACCATTGGCAACGTCACGCCTTCCGGTCTCACGACCAATGCCGGCAATACCGTTTCCTTCACGGTGACCAATTCCGCGGGCGATGTGCCGTTCACTTATTATTGGTATAAAGAAACGCCCACGACGACTAATCTGATTTCCGCTGCCACGGTGACGACGAACGCGACGGCAGATACCTTGACGCTTCCGAGTGTTTTGGAGCCTGATGCGGCAAATTATCAAGTGGTTGTTTCAAACGCGACGGCCATCAATGCCACCAGCGCACCGATTACCCTGACAGTCCTTGATCCGGGGATCAACGTCGAGCCAGTGAGCCAGGTTGGATTGCCACACGGCGAGGTGCAATTCAATGTGGGTGCAGGCGGCACATCGTTGAGTTATGCGTGGTATTATTGCGCCAGTGCCAGTGACAATACCCAAATCACCTCGCTCGTGGGCAGTGGCACACAAGGCTCCGGTTCGATCGTCTCCGGTGTCACTTCCAGCACGCTGACCATCACCAATCTACAGGCATCCGACCCCACCAACTATGTGGTTGTGGTCACCGGCACGTATGGCTCGGTCACAAGCTCCGTCGCCTCTTTCACGGAGTCCACCGCGCAGGTGCCGCTGGCGTTCTGGAATTTTAACGACAACTTTAACATCACCAATCCGGCTCCATATCAGGGCATTGGTTTCGCCCTGGCCACTAGCGTGGATACTTTTTCCCAGCCGAACCAGGATGCCGATGACACTACTCCCGGCGTGAATACCGCATGGGGCACGCAAAATTATCCGGCCTCCACATCATCGAATAAACTGGCGGGGGTACAATTCAATGTCAGTACGGTTGGGGCGAAGAACATCAATGTTTCATACGACGTTCGCGCCACCGGCACGGCCAGCAGATATCACCGGTTGCAATATACCACGAACGCGATGACCTGGATCGATTATCCAACCAATGCATCACTGATCACCAGCGGAACGGCCGCCAGCAGTTATACCACCTTCAGTTATAGTCTCACCGGCTTCCCAGGCGCCGCGAATAATCCCAACTTTGGCATCCGGATAGTCAGTGAATTTGAAAGCACAGCCCTGGACAACAATACCAACGACGCGATGTATGTGGCGGTCGGAAGCACGGCCAGTTATAATACGGCTGGCACGCTAAGTTATGACGTGGTCAGCATTACCGGGGATGCCATTACCAACAACAATGCGCCGCCCACCATCGGTACGCTCACCAACATGATGATGGAGGACACTTTGGGGAACACCAACAATTTCACCGTAAGCGATGACACGACTCCAGCCGGTTCATTGAACGTCACGGCGACCTGTCTTGACCCCAATGTTAGTTTCACCGTCAACACCGTTCATAACGCCGGCGGCGTGTGCCAATTAAGTCTCAATACCAGCCTCGGTCTTTCCACAACAACTGACAATGTGCCGGTTCTGGTGACCGTGACGGATGCCAACGGGGATTCGACGGTGGCATGGTTCACCCTGACCATTGTACCGGCCAACGCTCCGCCAGTTTTCACCGGATTGGCCAACACCAATATGCTTATGAACTCAACGTTGACCGTGCCGTTCACCTTGACAGATGATCATACCCCTTCCAGCAGCATCACTCCGACGGTGTCGGCAACTTTCAACACAACTCTGTTGTCGAATGATGTGGCCCACGTCTCGTTGGGTGGCAGTGGATCAAGCCGCACCCTTACCCTCACTCCGGTGCCAGGCCAATCCGGAACGGTCCCGATCACGGTATCGGCCACGGATGGAGGGGGGCTGACTACGTCGCAAATCATTTATGTGACCGTCCGCCCGAATACCAACATCGATCTCATCGATAATTTTACCTATGACACGAGTGGCGCGGTGATCAGTTCTTCCGATGGTTTCTGGGTGACCCATAGTGGCATTGCGGGGGAGTTGCAAACCTCGCCCGGTGAAGTCACCGTGGATAGTGTGCATAATACCGAGGATGTGGATGCCCCACTGATCGGCCAGCCCTGGATGACCAATAGTGGAGCCGTCTTATACGCCAAATTCTCAATCGACTTTACCACCCTGCCCGACAGCACTGGCGCTTACTTCGCGCACTTCAAGGACAACACCTCAAGCGGATTCTTGTGCCGTGTTTGGGCGGTCAGCAATTCGCCGACAAGTTATAAGATTGGCATTGGCAATAGCAGCGGATCCACAGCCACGACCGCTCAACTGCCCCAAATTCTGGGCATAAATACTAATTACGTCGTGGTTTCGCGGCTGGTGCTGTCCAATGGAGTGTCCTCTGTATGGGTCAACCCTGCGAGCGAATCGGATACCAGCGCGACCGCGAATGATTCTCTGAATAACAATGTGGTTTCAAATCTTGTCAACATTTATGCCTATGCGTTCCGTGAAAGCACTGCCAGCGGTGGGATCGTGAATGTCAGCAATCTGGTCGTGGGCACGTCCTTCAATAGTGTTGTTGGCATTACGCCACCCGCTTTGTTGAATATCCGATTGATTAATAATCAGGGCGTGCTCACCTGGAGCGATTCAACCTTCAACCTGCAGACGACGACCAATCTTCTGTCGCCATGGATCACGATTGTGGGCGCCACCAGCCCTTACACCAATATATTTAACAGTGCCACCAATGCCGCCTATTTCAGGTTGGTGCATTGATGCCGGCTTAAGTCGAATCGCAGGGGCGGCCGGCAACGGCCGCCCTTTTTATTTCAATTTTCTCTGCAAAGAACTGGATGTGCAGTTCTTTGAAATGGCCCGCAATATTCGTTGAGAGATACTGGACTCCAGCCGTATCGCCGGCGCTGTGTGATGTCGCACATTCCCCTGTGGAAATATTTATTTAGGTTGGACTCAAAGTTGCTACTAACTGCCAATGGCTGAAAACAGCACAATTTATAGGACAAATCGAACAAAAAATCGGGGGTTAAGGTTTGGTTTTTACCAACCAGCGCAATTTTCTACACAACATTTGCTCGTTGTGAATAGAGTGAACAACTTTTTTAAAAGACCTCTTGCCATCTTTCGCGATATTTGGGAAAAACAATTGTTCTGTTGTAGGAGTATTTGAAGCCATGAACCCGAAGTTTCATTTTTACCATTGGCCGATTTTTTCCAAATTGGAAAGGGATACACATTTTAAATGTGATGCTCCGATCACAGATTTGTTCCCGCGTTTTCTCAAATGTTTCTTAAACGTCACGCACGTCGGTTTTGAAGATGCTAGAATGATTTGCATATGAAAAAAACGTTCGTCAGTCCCAAACCCTAACCCGAATCTAAACCTCCGATCTACTCTATTTATGAAAAAAATTTGTATAACGCTGCTTGTGCTTTTATCGATGATGGCTGCCAGGGCAACCGTGTTGTATTCGGACTCGGGCTATCCGTTCGTTAACGGATTGATTGCCGGCCAGGATCAGTGGTACGTCTTTTACCCGTCGATGCCCACGAACGATGCCTTCGTGACGAATAACATTCTATTGTTGGTCAGCACCAATCACGATTCAGTGGGCACGCCCACGAATGGCTGGGTTAATCCCACCGAATACAACTACGCCAGTTTTGAGATCAATGTCAGCCAGTTGCCCGCCACCACCAATGGCGGCTATTTTGCGCAATTTCAGGACCAAAACGACACGGATGATGTCTGCCATGTTTTTATTGATACGATTGGCACGACGGTCCCGGGGACTTATCGGATCGGCATCGCCAATTTTGCCACCAGTTTTAGTGCTTTTGAACCTCCGGTAAATTATCCCATGGATTTGGCTACGAATGTTAATTATACAGTTGTCATGTACTATGATACGAACCAGGCTTCAGCGTATGTGGGCTGCAACCTCTGGATCGACCCATCTGAATCGGATTACGAAAACTTTTTGAACGGCTCCATTTTCAGCCCGCACATCGGCGATGGGTATGTTTACAATAATGATACCACTTCCAAGACAAACCTGCTTGATATCAATATCACCCAGATTGGATTCAGCCCCTACGTTAATGCGGGCATCAGCAATCTTATTGTGGCCAACACTTTCGAAGAGGTTAATCTTACCAATCCCCCCGTGTTCGGCATTCAACCGCAGTCTCAAACGAATAATTATTCAGGCAACAGCACAGCCTTTTATGCCGTCGCATCCGGCGTGGATGTGACCTATCAATGGTATTCCACGAATTACGGCATCTTGAGCGACGGCCCAAGCTATGGCGGCGCGACGTTTGTTGGTTCCACGAGCAATACCCTGGTGATCAGCAATGAGTCGGCGTCAGACGTTTATTATTGCAAGGTCACTGATGCCTACAACGACAGCACCAACAGCTTGATGGCCACCAACGACGTCATCACCACGCCCACCGCGCCATTTTTCACCACGGCCCCGGTTAGCCTGATCAATAACCTGTTCACCGGAACCGGTTTCACCAACACCGCACTGGGCACTGGTCCATTGTATTATCAATGGTATTTTGCGCCGACAAATGTTCCGGCAACCTACAGCGCTTTGTCCGGCCAAACCAGCCCCGCCTTGAGTTTGAACCTGTCCACCTTTGCTTATGCGGGAAGTTATTATGTGGTTGCCTCCAACAACGTCGGCGGAGGGAGTATTGCCTATGGTCCGACTAATACCCTGACGGTGCTGTCTCCAACGCTCGCCACGCTTTTTCAATTGCACAATCTGCTGATTGCATCATCGAATTTGCTTACCACTAAAGGATCCAGTTCTTATTACATTAATTCAAATAACGTGGTCGTCGGCGGCTATGTCACCACCTATGGTGGGTTCGGTTCCACCTATGACTCGTTCTATGTTCAGGATGCCTCAGGCTATGGTGAAGATGTGTATCTTGGAGGATCCGCCAATACCAACACCCCGCCAGTGGGAGCATACGTCATCATCACCGGGCCGATCGTAGTGTACCATAGTTACCTGGAGCAAGAGCCGGCGTCGAGTGCCCAGATAGTCATGACCAACGCGCCCGTGGTTCCTCTTACGCCCGTGCTTGCGAACTCCAAATTCAACGATTTCGTAACCAATGGTTTGGGGACTAATGCGCTATTGATCAGCGGTGCTTTGGTCACTTTCACCAATGTTTATATCTATGATAGTAAATCCGGCGCCCCTGTTTCCAGTTACAAGGCAGGAGCCTTTCCTGTCAATGGTACTGAAGCTGAATACTTTACGATTGGCCAATACGACTCCGTCCACAATACTAACTTTATCGAGGTCTACCAGTATGCCTATTATAACGGGACATTCACAAATGGTTTGACCTATACCAACCAATACGGCAATACCTGGACCTATACCAATTCCTTCTCTGGATTATATTGGCCAACCAACTGTATCCAGTTGACCGGCGTCTTCATCGACTATAGCGGAACCACGCCCGAGATTGAACCGTCCCGGCTTGCGGATTACGTGACCAATCTACCGCCAACGCCGACAATCAGCATCAGCGCAGTCGGAGGTATTCCAACCATTACTGCTTCGAACTTGCAGGCCGGTTCGACTTACAGTGTGCCGGCCTCAACCAGCTTGACCGGCACATGGACCAATGCGGCGTATGGATTGGGATACTGGCCCACCAACGTCACCTTTACCGATAGCAACGCTGCGCCAACGAAGTTTTATCGTGTCAGCAGCCCATAGAAAATAATATCCTAATTACATGTTTCGTAATCTGTCCACGGTAAATGCACCTCGCCGCAAGGGGGGTGCATTTACCTTAATCGAACTGTTGGTCGTCATCGCCATCATCGCCATCCTTGCGGCCATGTTGTTGCCGGCATTGGCCCAGGCAAAAGAGCGCGCCAGGCAGGCGAGATGTGTCTCCAATTTGAGGCAATGGGGCCTGGCCCTCCAGATTTACTCTCCGGATAACGGCGACAGTCTCCCGCGCGATGGTTATTCATCGGGTTATACTCAAAGTGGAAGTGTTAACCAGGGTGGTCCCGATTGGTGTAACCCGGGTGATTATCCTTCTACTGCCGGCACCCCGCAGGATTTATACGCCTGGTTTACAGTTTTGCCGCCGCTGGTGGGGGAAAGGACCCTGGCCTATTATGTAAACCAGGCGGCGGGTGGCCGGGGCATCAACGCCAATACTCAGGCGGAGAAATATATGCCGTTTCCCGGCGGCAAGGGGCCCATCTGGGAATGTCCCAGTGCCAGCATGTCCGATGGAACCATCCAGGGTGGTCGTCTGGCGGCAGCAGATAATTATACTGGAGCGCCCGGTGGCGCCGGCTTTTTCAGCTATGTCATGAACATTGATTTGAAAAGAGAGTCTGATGGCACTACTCCGATGAACAACTATCCGAAAATGCCCAGAATGACCGCTTTCAAGCAGCCGACGGCGACGGTATTCATGTTTGACCAGGTCTTTGACCCGGCCACTGAAGTGGTTAACGGCTCTCCACAATATAATTCGGTCAATCCGGCGGCACGTCAACGCAGTTACGCCTGCCGCCATTTAGGAGGTGGTATCATCAATTTTCTCGATGGCCATGCCGCCTATTTCAAAACTTTTTACATCACTAATAACCCCTCCAGCGGCGGATATAACGAGCCTTTGTTGTCCGACGTCATTTGGGATGCTCCCTATCGCGGCGCTGAATAACTGCGCTTTCACTTCGCGTTGGTCCGGTAAAACATTTCTGTCCGGCTTGTCAAAAAGAGCGCCCATAAACGGGCGCGTTATGTCAGCAAGGGTGGCGTTTTAATTCATTTCTTTTCTGGACGCCGCCGGATCGGGTTGACACTGTGGACACATGATTTCCGAACCGGCCATCGCCAAGGCGACCACGAAGGAGCGTGGAGGTTGGTTTGGGATTTTTTTGCCGGCGCCGGTCATCACTCCCATCTCCGATCCGGGGGAGATTGCCGCGAGGTATCGTGTCTGGCAGCTTCGCGTCCTTATTTTTTCGATCCTGGGCTACTCGACTTTTTATTTCGTGCGGTTGAATCTCAGCGTTGCCATGCCCTTTATGGGGGCGCAACTGGGCATCACCAAGGAGCAGTTGGGGTTGATTCTAACGCTGCATGGGGTCGTTTACGGCATCTCCAAATTTGCCAATGGTTTTCTCGCCGACCGGGCAAACGGGGCTGTTTTCATGTCCACCGCCCTGCTGGCCTCCGCGTTGGTCAATCTTTGGTTTGGCGCCAGTTCGGCCGTGATCCTGTTCGTTGTCATTTGGATGCTCAACGGGTGGTTTCAAGGCATGGGTTTCCCGCCCTGCGCGCGCCTGATGGCCAATTGGTTTCCTCCGAAACAATTTGCGACAAAATTTTCCATCTGGAACATCTCCCACAACATCGGCAGCATCGGGGTCGTTCTGCTTTGCGGATTCCTCGTGAGCGGGATTGCTTTTGCCGCCGACTGGCGGCTTTGTTTTTTTGTTCCGGCAGCGATCGCGATCACGATCGCCGTGCTGCTTTGGTTCATGCTGCCGGATACCCCGCCCTCCGTGGGGTTGCCTGAACTCGAAGGCACCCACGTTGAATTGCCGAAGGAAAAATCTCATGAAAACTTCAAAGCGTTCCTGTGGCAGCAGGTCTTCAGCAACAAATTCATCTGGCTGCTTTCAGCGGCAAATTTTTTTGTCTATGCCATCCGCTATGCCGTTTTCAATTGGGGACCCACGATGTTGTTGGAGGCCAAACATATCAAGATCATGCACGCCGCGGGTATGATGTCAGGGTTTGAAGCGTTTGGCGCGCTGGGCGCGCTGTTTGGCGGCTGGGCCACGGACCGTTTCCTGGGGGGACGCGCCGGGCGCGCGTGTGTCGTTTATATGGCGCTGGCGGGTGTTTCTCTCCTCCTGTTTTGGAAAATTCCGGCGCAGTCCGAATGGCTCACCACCGGGTTGTTGTGTGCGACGGGTTTTTTCGTTTATGGCCCCCAATGCCTGCTTGCCATCGCCTGTGTCAAATTGGCCACCAAGCGCGCCGCCGCAACGGCGGTCGGCTTAACGAGCATTTTTGGTTATGCCAGCACCACGCTTTCCGGATGGGGAATGGGCAAACTCGTGCAGACGTATGGCTGGAACGCCGGTTTTGCCGGCTTGATTTTTTGCGCGGCTGCGGGAACCATTTTATTCATCCTCGCCTGGCCGGCCAAAGCTCACGGTTATAAGGAATGATTCATTCCCCGATGATTTTCACCAGCACCCGCTTTCGCCGCCGGCCGTCGAATTCGCCATAAAAGATTTGTTCCCACGGGCCAAGGTCCAATTTGCCTTTGGTGATGGCCACCACCACTTCACGCCCCATGATTTGCCGTTTCATATGGGCGTCGGCATTGTCCTCGCCGGTGCGGTTATGGCGGTAGTGTGAGGCGGGGGCATGCGGGGCGAGTTTTTCCAGCCAATCATCGTAATCCGCGATCAGCCCATCCTCGGCGTCATTGATATAAACGCTTGCCGTGATATGCATCGCGTTAACGAGGCAAAGGCCCTCTTTCACGGCGCTCTTCTGCACCAATTGCGCAACGGTTTCGGTGATATTGAGATAATCGCGCCGATGCGGTGTTTCAAACCACAGATGTTCGGTCAGGCTTTTCATCCACATCAGACCGCCGCGGCGATCACATCGCCCATCTCTCGTGTCCCGATCTTTCGCGCGCCGGTTTCGGCGGGATTAAAGATGTCGCCGGTGCGATGGCCTGTTTCAATGGCCCGCTGCACGGCGGCCTCAACTGCCGCGGCCGCTTCATTCAGGCCAAAACTATGGCGCAGCATCAACGCCGCCGACAGGATTTGTGCGATAGGGTTCGCGAGGTTTTTCCCGGCGATATCCGGCGCAGTGCCGCCTGCCGGCTCATAGAAACCAAAAATCTTTTCACCGCTGCTTGCCCCCAGGCTGGCGCTGGGAAGCATGCCCAATGAACCCCCGAGGGCGGCCGCTTCGTCGCTCAAAATATCACCGAACATATTTTCGCAGAGCATCACGTCGAATTGCGTCGGGCGCAGAACCAGTTGCATCGCGGCATTATCGACAAATTGATGCTCCAGAGCGACGTCGGGATAATTTTTGGCGACGCGGGTCACGACGTCGCGCCAGAGCACGCCATTCTCAAGGACATTCGCCTTGTCGATGCTGGTCAGTTTTTTGCGGCGGAGTTTTGCGGCTTTGAAGGCCACGTGCGCGATGCGTTCGATTTCCGGCGTCGTATAGACCATGGTATCGATGGCGCGGGCAACCCCGCCGCCAAGGTCTTCGGTTTTTTTTGGCTGGCCGAAGTACATACCGCCGGTCAATTCCCGCACGACCAAAATATCGATGCCTTCTCCCTGGCGCTCTTTTGCCAGGGGACACGCATGGGCCAGGGCCCTGGGGAGTTTCACGGGCCGGAGATTGGCGAACAGGCCGAATTCTTTTCGGATACGCAACAGCGCGGCGCGTTCAGGCCGTTCTTCCTTGGGGATGGTGGGGTCACGATCAGGCAAACCCACGGAGCCGAATAAGATTGCGTCGGAATCTTTGCATAGCGCCAACGTGTTATCCGGCAACGCTTTGCCGGCCGCATCGATTCCCGCCCAGCCGACAGGCGCTTCGGTGATCTCGAGTTTGAAGCCGGTTTTCTTTTCTGTCGCGCGCAAAACCTTGATGGCTTCGCGCATGACTTCCGGGCCGATGCCGTCGCCGGCCAATGCTGCAACTTTTAATGATTTCATTTGAGGCGATGATTTTAGATTGTTGTGACGGCGTGACAATGGAATTTTACATTCGACATTCGACATTCGTCGTTTGAAATTCTACGGATGGTTTTGCCTTACAAGGTCGCGACATTGCTCTATTGCTTCAATGAGCGCGACGAAGTCCTTTTGCTTGAGCGCACCCAGGAGCCGAACCGGGGCCGATGGAGCCCCTGCGGCGGCAAATTAAAGACCGACATCGGCGAGTCGCCTTACGTCTGCGCCTGCCGCGAAGGAAAAGAGGAGATGGGGCTGGATCTTTCGGTTTCCGATTTGCATCTGACCGGCCTCATCAGCGAACATGGTTACCAGGGCCAGACCCACTGGCTGATGTTCTTGTTCGAAGTAAAAAGGAAGGTGACGTTGACTCCGCCTCCTTGCAGCGAAGGGAGGTTCGAGTTTTTTCGCCGTGACCAGATTGATTCGTTATATATCGCACAGACGGACCGCGAACAGCTCTGGCCCTGGTTCTGGAAGTTTCGCGGCGGATTTTTTGCGGCCCATTGCCATTGTCACCCTGACGGCAGGAACGATTGGACCCTGGAGGAATCTTTTTATGGATGAACCGATCATTGATCTGCATAGCGACGATTATTTTATGCGCGAAGCCCTGCGCCAGGCTGCCCGCGCTTATGAGCTTGGCGAGGTGCCGGTCGGCGCAGTGGTTGTCCGGGAGGGAAAAATCATCGCACGGGCGTTCAATCAGGTCGAGACGCTCAAGGACGCCACTGCTCATGCCGAAATGCTTGCTCTCACCCAGGCCGAAGCCGCCGTCGGCGACTGGCGACTGACCGATTGTACCCTCTATGTCACCAAAGAGCCATGCCCCATGTGTGCCGGGGCCATTGTCCATACCCGCCTGGTCCGCGTCGTCTTTGGCGCGTTTGATCCGAAGGCCGGCGCCGCCGGGAGCGCCATCAATTTACTTCAATTTCCAACCTTAAATCACCGCTGTGAGATCACGCGCGGCATCCGTGATGCGGAATGTTCCGCCCTCTTGCGCGAGTTTTTCCAGGAACAACGCCAAAAATAAAACGAGGCATCCTTGCGGATGCCTCGTTGTGTCAGGAGAAGCTTAAATCACGGAAAATTGTAATAAACTCCCTTGGCGTCGCCGCCAGGAAGGCCGTTGGTCGCCTGAATCATGGCCTGTCGCAGACCGTTGACGGTCACTTGGGCTACGCTGCCATCAGTCAAACCGATATCACCCTGGCCCAGATGTTGATCTTGCGCCGACCATGCCCATAGGGACTCAGTGCCGGTGCCCGTGTCAGCTACAGCACCATATGAGAACATCACAGAGGCTGGGGTTGGGGTATTGGCACTCGCACCAGAAGTGCCGATGTTACGGTCGCCGAAGGCAATCATGCCGGGATAGCTTTCAGTCGCATCGCCACAGACAAAGTAGCTGATGTAAGCGTCACCAAAGGCGCCGTTATTAAAATTGGTGGCATAGGTTCCTGTATGGCTGGCTGGGGGAGTAGGGGAAGCGCTGGCACCGGGTGCAGCAGCGTTAGGGTTGTTATCAGATGTGCAATACAAAATCTTGGGCGTGGCCAGTTGGTTTGATGCCACCTGGAACAAGGAATACGGTGAATAGGTGCCAGGCGTTTGGTTCGCATAGCTGGCCACAAATTCCTTGGCTCCACCGAGGCTGGTCGAAATAGCCTGAGGGAATTGGTCGCCGTTGTCACCTTCCCATATTTTGAAACCGAGATAGGTTTCTTTGAGGTTGTTGACGCAATTAATGCGCTGGGCTTTGCGTTTGGCTGCGGCGAGCGCCGGCAGCAACATGGCCGCCAAAATGGCGATGATGGCGATCACGACGAGCAGCTCGATCAGGGTGAAAGCTTTCTTCTGGTTGAGTATTTTTTTCATACGTTTACTGTTGTTCTTGTTTTGGTTCAGGTGACGGTCTGCGGACTTTACATGAATCACACATACTGTCAACCGATTTTGAAAAAATTATTAGCAATGTCGGTGCCAATTATTTTTTCTCCTCAATTTCTAGGTATTCAACATTTTTTCCCGAAAAGTCCCGGTCATTGAGTAAAATTTTCACGCAATGCGCGTGAAAATCACGCTTCTGCGCCCGTTAAGCGCCCGTTAAGGATTCAGGCAGGTTGTTTTGATTTTCTTAAAACTTGAAACTTGAAACTTAAAACTTGAGACTGGGCGGATGTCCGAAGCCCGAGAAAATGTATTCATGGAAAGAATCGTGTCACTGTGCAAGCGCCGCGGTTTTATTTTCCAGTCATCGGAAATTTATGGCGGCATCAATGGCTTTTGGGATTATGGCCCACTGGGCGCGGAATTGCGTAAAAATATCCGGGATTGCTGGTGGAACGACATGGTCCGCAGCCGCGACGATGTCGTCGGCCTCGAATCCGCGATCATCATGCATCCGAAGGTTTGGGAGGCATCCGGACATGTAGCCGGTTTCAACGATCCGATGGTGGATTGCAAGGTTTCCAAACAGCGCTTTCGCGCCGACCAACTTTTTTTTGCGGCGGTCATTGTTGACGGAAAAATCGCGGGTTATGTCAGTGCATTGGAGAGTGAGAAAACGGCCGAAGAACTCCAGGAAAAGGCTGAGACGTTCAAGCGCAAAAAGGCGATCCAGGGCAAATTGGAGCCGGTGCAGCCCCGCGATTTTACCGAGGCCAAACCGGAAGAAGTTTTATTGATTCCTTCACCCGCCACGGGAGAGCCGGGTAGCCTGACGCCGCCGCGGGCGTTCAACATGATGCTGCAGACCTATATCGGCGCACTCCGGGATGAATCCGCCGTTGCCTATTTGCGGCCGGAAACGGCGCAGGGAATGTTTGCTGACTTCAAGGCGGTGGTGGACACGGGCCGGGTGAAAATTCCGTTCGGGATCGCGCAGATCGGAAAATCGTTCCGCAATGAAATCACGCCGCGCAATTTCATTTTCCGCAGCCGTGAATTCGAGCAGATGGAGATGGAATATTTCATCAGCGACGAAGACGATTGGGCCAAATGGCACCGTTACTGGATCGACTGGTGCCGCAACTGGCTGATTGCCGCCGGGATTCCTGCGGCGCAACTTTCCGAATACAATCATCCAAAGGAAAAGTTGTCACATTATTCCAGGGGCACGACTGACATCATGTTCCAATTCCCGTTCGGGGTCCAGGAACTTTGGGGCATTGCGGCGCGCGGCAATTACGATTTGTCGCAGCACGCCAAATTCAGTGGCACGCCCATGGAATATTTCGACGACGTGGCGAAAAGAAAATATGTGCCGCACGTGATCGAACCGGCGGTCGGAGTGGACCGCATCATGCTGGCGATTTTATGCAGCGCCTATACCGAAGATGAAGCGCCGGACGAAAAAGGGAAAATGGAATCCCGGGTGGTCTTGCGGTTTGCCCCGCGCATCGCGCCGGTCAAGTGCGCCATTTTCCCATTGTTGAAAAACAAGCCGGAACTGGTCGCCAAAGCGAAGGAAGTCCGCGATCTATTGCGTCCGCACATGAATGTTTTTTACGACGAGGCCGGCGCGATTGGCCGCCGCTATCGCCGCCAGGATGAAATCGGCACGCCCTTTGGCGTGACCATAGACTTTGATACGCTTGGGGAGAAAGGGGACCAATTGAAGGACACGGTGACCTTGCGCGACCGCGACACGATGAAGCAGGAACGCCTTGCCATCAGTGAACTTTTGGCCTGGTTATTGGTCAAAATCCGTTGATGGCTGAAAACTCAAAGATTGCGGTTTCGAAGAAGCGCGCACCGGTGTTATATTTTATTGTTGCGATAAAATTGACCAAGGGTGTGACGCTGTTGCTGGCTGCTGCGGGGATCTTTTCCCTGGCCGGGAGGGATTTGGGCGGCCTGTTCGACCAGTTTGTCCGTTGGATCCATTTCGACCCGGAAAATCGCTTCTTCAATAACATCAGCGATTGGCTGGACACCATCACGACGACAAATATCCGGGTCCTGGCGACCGGCACGTTGTTGTACGGATTATTTTTGCTGGTTGGCGGCACCGGCCTGGCCTTTCGGGCAAAATGGGCCATCTGGCTGGCGATCGGTGAATCGGCATTCTTTATCCCGATAGAAATTTACGAATTGTCCCGCCGATTGGGCCGTCCCATCGCGGCGACCGCCGACCCCTCCCATATTGCTTATCCCAAACTTGGGCTGTTCATAGTTCTCATTTTGAACATTATCATTGTTTGGTATCTGATGCAAAACCGCCAACGGCTGTTTCGGCATCACCATTGATGTCACAGAGATTTTACTTGCGTTTCTATTTAAAAAAGCTTATTTAACTGGCACGATTTGAATTGCCGAGCGGCAATTTCTTTGATGCCAAAAATTATAGTCATGCCACAACCAACGAGGGTGCCTTGAGTCGCCCTTTTCCTCCACGTCATTCACCGTCCGCTTCGTTTGTCCGGGTCAACGGCAAGATCCGCGCCCGCGAAGTCCGGATCATCAAGGATGACAAACAACTCGGCATTTTTCCCCTGAACGAGGCCTTGAATTTGGCACGTCAGCACGGGGTGGATCTCGTCGAAATTTCGCCCAATGCCACGCCGCCCGTCTGCCGGCTCGTGGATTTTGGAAAATTTCGTTATGAACAGGCCAAGCGCGAAAAGGAATCCAGAAAGCACCAGCACGCCACCACGGTGAAGGAAGTGCAATTAAGCCCCCGCATCGACCCGCATGACCTCGGCATCAAGATCACGCATGCCATTGAATTTCTGTGCGAAGATATGAAGGTCAAGGTGGCGCTCAAATTTCGCGGCCGCGAAATGGCCCATACGGAGATTGGTTTTGAAGTCATCAAGGATTTCCTGGAAAAGATTTCTCCCTACGGTCATCCCGATTTCGAGCCCAAGCTTATCGGCAAAGGCATCAATGCCATGGTCAGCCCGTTGCCCCGGAACAAGCGCGCCAAAACTCCAGCCAAAGGGGATGAAAATCACGCGCCGGAAAAAAATTCCAAGGAACACTCCGCGCCGCCATCAAAACCCAAAGTTCCCGTAGCCACCGAGCACAAGCCGGCCGCGTTTGCGAACAATCCTTTTGCGAAGCTTGATGTGAAATGATCGGGGGGCCGGACTTTGCAAGGTCCGAACAAACTTCTTAGCATCTCTGCAGGGTCCATTCCCGCACCAGTTCCGGGAACCGGCAATCGCTGCAAACCGCATCTGAATGTCCGCAGAAATCGCGGACGATTTGCATGAGGCCTTGTTGGGCCGTGACCGTTTTCAGGATTGAGGTATTTGAAGTTCCCAGGAGACGCTGTCGCGCCAATTTCAATATCGAATTGTCCTCCGCCGCCGGCCATGAAGAATAGCGGCGCTCCACTTCGCGTTGAATTTTATCGTTGCCACCCTCTTTGGCGCGGATCCACAACCAGGGCAGGATGACATTGACGGCCAGGTCCGTCACCCGGGCATCGCCCAACAGGGGCTGCGGCTTCTTCAATCGAGCTGATTTAAAGGTCCAATGCCACGACCAGAAATCATCACGCTCAACCTGAAGAATTTCATGAAGAGAGGGCAAAAGTTTTTTGTCAGGAACTTCCGCGGTGATCCATTTCTCGATTTTTGCGATCAGATTTGTTTCGGCCAGCCAGTG
>Ga0206805_1016_pt1 | contig 38946 bp, 20 predicted proteins | sample Alteio_BWOrgCont_59_FD_152890 | JGI IMG/M metagenome (GOLD analysis project Ga0206805, IMG submission 152890) | Enriched cells from forest soil in Barre Woods Harvard Forest LTER site, Petersham, Massachusetts, United States -... | ecosystem: Environmental > Terrestrial > Soil > Temperate forest >... | reverse complement strand
GTCCTCGGCTTTCTTGAGAGCGAGGACGCGGATGCGCGAGTTGTTGAGATGCAAGAGGGAGAAGCTCTTGCCTAGCGCGCCGGTGTGCTTCGCGGTGGCGAAGGCGATCAGAGGATCGTTGAGGCGGTAGGCTTGCCAGTCGGTCTGGGCGGTGCGCCAATCGCCGTTGTGCCCGGCGAGCCCGAAGAGGAACTCGTGGTGGCCCCAGTCCTGGTTGGCCTGGTCGCTGAAGCCTGCCGGTTGGCCGTTGTTGGTGGGCTGCAAACCAGGCGAGCGCACGAGGGTGAGGCGAAGGGTGCTGTCGTTGGGCTTGTCGGAGCCGTTCTTGTCGTCGGTGAGGATGGTGGCGCCGAAGGTTCCGCTCTTGTCGGTGAGATCGATCCAACGATGCGAGGCGACTTCGAACTGACGCGTCGCGGCGTTGGGACGCTGGATGGTGCCGACCTCCCAGTTATAGGTTGCGTCCGGGTTCGATGCCGCGAGCGGGAAGGAGGCTTTGAGGTTGGAGGCGAGGCCGCGCCAGTCGATCACGTTGCCGAACTCGACGCGATTGCCGGGGTCGCCGGTTGAGAGGCGGATGGTCTGGGTGAAGCGGGAGCCTTCGGTTTCGCGTGTGACTTCGAGGGAGACACGCACCGGACCATTTTCGGCGATGCGGATTTTGGCTGGGCCATTGACGAAGGCGCGGGGCGGAGCCTCGACCTGGTTGTAATCCATGTTCCAGGCGGGCCACTGGGCGGGCCGATCCGTTGTGATGGCGAGGCGGATGGGAGCGGAGAGTAACTCCTTGTTCAGGGATTTGTCATAGATGCTGGCGACGTCGCCATTGGGATCGAGATGGACACGATAGCGGGCGTTTTCCAGCGAGGATTCCGACACCTTGAGGGAGGACTGTGAGGTAGAGGCGGCGGGGCGCACGTCATAGACGGCGTAGCCCACGGACGGAACACTTGCCAGGAAGAGGACCTTATTGCCTTCGCGCTGGGCGGGGATTTCGTGGCCGGCGGCATCAAGGACGCGGACGCCTTTGGGAGCGTTGGCGGCAAAGTCGACGGTGGCTTCCGCGACATCTTCGCGAGCGATGTTGAGCGGATTGAAGACGACGATGGGGACGCCTGCAGCTTGCGTGTCGAGGCCAGATGCGATGGCTTCGGTGGCGGAGGTGAGGATGCCGGCGAACTGGTTGGCTGCGATGAGGTCGTCGTTCCAGGCGAATTGATAGGCCTGCGGCGTTGCGGTTCCGGCGGCAGTGTCGTGGAAGTGGCCGGCGAGGGAAAGAGTCCAGGCGTCGTTGAGGCGTTGCTGGGGATAGGTGCGGGCGCCCAACCATTGCGCGACGACTGAGGATTTTTCGGCGGCATCGGCGAGGAGTTCATTCTTGAGGACCCAGCGCTTGTGATAGGCCTCGGAGGTCAAGGAACCGGCGGAGTGATTGATCAGCTCGAGGTCGCCTTTGTAGGTGGGCATGCGGCTGGTCATGTCGGGCTTGATGTCGTTGAACATCTGGTCGGCGGCGGCCTCGATGACGTGGACGGGGCCTTCGCCGAGTTTCTGCGTGGTTCCGGCGGCGGGCGCGGGCAGACCGGGAGGTGTGGGCAGCGATGTCTCGCCCTGTGTGACGGTGGCTTCGAGGATTCTGACGGAGTCCTCGTTGGTGGCTCCTCCGGTATCGCCGGTGCCGACATACTTATAGTCTGCGAAAACGCCGGTGACCTTGCCGTCGAGGTTGATGCGGTCGACCCAGTTGGTATCGAGGGAACGCTGGAACGCTTTCTTCTGGTCGGGGGTGAGCTGGGCTTCCTGCTGTGGGGTGAGTTGCGGCGGCGGCTGACTGAGATCGCTGTGAACACGGCTGCCGTAGCCGCCGGGATTGAGTGCGGCGATGACGTAGTTTCCGTCAGGACCGATCCAGAGGCCTACGTTGAATGGGATTCCTTCGGGGGTCTGCTCGGGCGAGTCGGGACCGCCGACCAGCGGGGCAGGCTGCCAGCCGGAATTGAGCTTCTGGGTGGAGAAGCCCTTGATGCCCGCGTGGGCGAGAATGCTGGGCAGCGACGCGGGAAAACCGAAACAGTCGGGCAGCATGAACTCACTGCTGGCCTTGCCGAGATCCTTACGGAAGTATTCGTTGCCGTAGAGGAACTGGCGAAAGAGTCCTTCGGCGCTGGGGAGGTTGACGTCGCCCTCTTCGACGGAGGAGCCTGCGGGATACCAGTTGCCCTTGGCGGCGTACTGTTGCAGGCGGGCGTAGTCGTCGGGGTAGTACTCCTTCATGAGGCGGTAGCGGTTGGAACCGGTCCAGTTGAAGACATAGTGCGGGTACTTGTCGATGTAATCGAAGTTGACGCGCAGGGTCTTGAGCAGGAATTCGCTGATGGTCTGGGGGAAGTTCCAGCGCCACTGGGTGTCGAGGTGGGCATAGTCGACGACATAGAGCGTAGGCGTCTTGGTGATGTCGGGCGCTTTCGTGGTCTGGGCGTGGGCGGGAGCGGCAAGGCAACACGCTGCAATGAGGGGCCAGACAGCCGCGGATCGAAGGCCCTGAAGGGCTTTTTTCGGCTTAAGCGGTAACGAATTTAAGGAGCGCATCGATAGCATGGTCAAGTCCCTTCACTTCACAACTAAGAATCGAATATTGGTGCATCGTTGAACAATTGCTTGTTCCTACTTTACTGATGAATCGGTACGGTATGGGTCGGTAACGTCATGGATGGCGGTGGGGAATCCGGTGCGCTGCCCCACTTTTTGTTCGGGAGGGGACCCATGTTGAGCACCAGGCTTCCTCCATCGGCAAGGTCAGAGTGGGTAAACCAGGGTTTGTTCCACAGTTTTCCATTCAGCGTCGCCGATTGAATGTAGAGGTTTTTCTCCGAATTATTGTGGGCCACAATCGCAAAAGTCTTCCCATTCTCCAAATGGATCTTCACCTGGCTAAAGATGGGGCTACCCAGGATGTAAGCAGGACTGGAAGGGTCGACTGGGTAAAAACCCATGGCGCTCATCACGTACCACGATGCCGTCGATCCCTGATCGTCCATTCCTGGAAACGCGAGGCCATTCTTGTCACTACCGTACATGGTCTCGAGGATCCTTCGCGTCAACTGCTGTGTCTTCCACGGTTGGCCTGCCCAGTCGTAATAGTAAGCCACTTGTTGATCGGGCTGGTTGCCCTGCACGTATTGACCGAGGACACCGGTGCAATCGCGGCAGATGCCTTTTGCAGAGTAGGGTGTACTAAAGAATTCGTCCAGTTTCGCGGTAAATGCCTGCCGCCCACCCAACAAGTTGATCAAGCCCTGGATATCGTGGGGCACGAGCCAAAGGGTCGACCAACCTGAAGCCTCTTTCATCATGAAGTTGTAATAGGGTTCGCGGGGATCGAACGGAGAGATCCATTGGCCGTCTGCGGTTTTACCGCGCATGAAGCCGATGGACGAATCGAACACGTTCCTGTAATTTCCTGCTCGCTTCAGAAACATCTGATAGTCGACTTCTTTTCCGAGCTTTCTGGCAAAGAGAGCCAGGGCGTAATCGTCCCAACTATATTCCAGCGTCGTGGCGACACCGGCTTTGCCACCAGCATACGGAGGACTGGGGTTGCCATCGGGGATGGTGTCCGAGATCCATCCCCGATCCATATACTCGGCGAGGTAGTGTCTGGGACCGTTTGGATCGGTAGCGTTCTTGCGAAGATATTCGTAGACTGCGGCCCAGTCGAAGTCCAGGCCTCGCTCCCAGTCTCCCAGGTACATCAGGACTGCGTGATCGCCATGGAACGAAGTGCCCATGTAGCCCGACTCGCGAGCCATGTCCAGTTGCGATCTTAGAATGTCGAGCTTCACGCCAGGCTCTAACAGGGTGAGCAGCGCGACCTGGTTACGTCCGGTATCCCAGAAGGGGACGGGGCCGTAGCGATCGTATTCCGCGGTTTTTACTTGCCCATCCGATGCGGTGAACTGCTCTCCTTTCCTGGCGAGCAAGCGCGGGCTTGCGAACGAGTGAAACAGGCAAGAGTAGAACAGCATCTTCTCTTTTTCGGTCCCGCCCGTGACCTCGATGCGATTGAGATTCGCGGCCCATGCGGCTTCAGCCTGTGACTTAACCCGGTCAAAGTCCCAGTCAGGAGCTTCTGCTGCCAGCCTCTTTTCAGCCATCTGATAGCTGAGGCCTGATGCAATCTTTACCAACACTTGTTCGCCTTCGGTGGCGTCGAACTGCAGGTACGCGCCGGCATAGCGCCCGGATACAGAGCGCAAATCAGGTTCGACGTCCTTGTTTCCGAGCGACGGTCCTGCCGCCTCCTGCGCGGGCGGGATCTGGCTGAAGGTTCCAAAAGACCGAAACGGCCGGGAGAATCTTGCGACAAAGTAGCGGCCGGCCGGCCGCGCGGGGCCGCGGCCTGTGGTGTCGTGCCGTACTTCTCCGCGCACCGTATTATCGCCAACGATTTCGACGGTTCCTCCGGCTCGGCCGAGATCGAGCAGAAGATGCGCCTGATTCGTTCGGGGGAAGGTAATGCGATAGAGGCCGGTCCATGTGGATGCGGTCAACTCGACTTTGGTTTTGAAGTCGTCCAGATAGACCGAGTAGTATCCAGGCGAAGAATGTTCCCGTGCTTTGTCGTAGACCGAGCCGCTGCGTTCAGGAGGCACGGTCCAGTTACCAACTACCGGCATTAGCGTCAGGCTGTTACTGGTCCCACCCGAGAAGCCGTACATGACTCTGTTTGGGTAGAAGTACGAGGCTCTGACGCCGGCTGAATAGGACAGGTCGAGATTCGCATTGATGGGCGCCACATCGACTGACCCGTGGGGCAGGCGGGCTCCTGGTGAAGTAAAACCCGAGTAGAGCTTTTCGCCGGGCGGCGGTGCATTGCCGATCAAAATCTGGCTGTCGAGTGGCGCAGTTCCGACCAGCCCGTTGGCGTAGTCGACGGGCCGTTTTACCGGTGTCTCAGTTTGAGACTGGGATGCATTCGGCAACAGGGACGGCAATACCAGAAATACAACCAACCGTGTGGTAACTCCCAGGTTCCTAATTACGGAACGACGATCCATAGTGTCCTCGTAAGCCGCGAGTGCGGTAGGCGCCGGACGCGCTTATTGCTCCATGAGGACGGTTACGGAGCGCGCCGGAATCCGCAATGGTCCGGATACGGATCGTGCATCGGGTTGCTCGGGTGTGGCCGCCATCAGGGTGCCTGCTTTGGGGATGTCGAGTTTGGCCGTAATGGCCCTGCCGGTCTCCTGATTGATGACGATGACGGCGCGCTTGCCCGCGGCATTGCGGAAGACGGTGTAGCGAACGGCTCCGTCTGCGGTAACGTTTGCGTCGAGATTGTCGCGGAACTCGGCGTCCCAGATCCAGGCTTTGTACTTGCGGCGCAGGGCGTCGATTTTCTTACCGTAGTCAAGGGTGAGCGGGAAGTCGGTGACGTGACCTTTGAAGTTGTAGGGTTCGTAGCTGATGATGTAGCGATAGGCGAGGATGAGGTTGAGCTTCTCGCGGTCATCGACGCCGGTGACCGCTGCCATGAGTGGGGCTTGCGGATCGAAATAGCGGAGGGCATGACGGGTGCCGGGGCCGATGCGGTAGTAGCCGAGGGTGTAGTACGGCATGAGCCAATCGCCCGGGCCTTCGCCGGAGAAGAGGAAGTCGGGATCGACTTTGTCTGCCTCGGCGCGAAACTGCTTGACCAGGGGGATGTCCCCGTTGAAGAGATAGCCGGGCGAGTTGTAGCCGCGATCGGGGCTGAAGGTGTAGATGACGCCGTTGTGCTGCATGACTTCGTCGAAGAGCCAGCCTGCGGCGCCGAGGGCCAGCGTCTTCTTGAATTCGCCGGTGGCAATATCGCGGTAGCGGTGGTCGCAAACATCCATGATGGAGCGGCGGCGATTGTTGATGCCGGCTAGCTGGGTGGGTGTGGTGTAGCTGTAGCTGCCGGACTCGTATTTATTGCCGTAGGGGTCGATGGTGTCGTATTTATAGAGTTCTTTCTTGTACCAGTCGGTGGACATGTCGGCGAAGATGGGCTTGCCGAAGAGGATGATCTTGACGCCTTTGGTGCGGGCATAGAGGATGGCCTGGTGCAACTCCTCCCAGGTGCCCATACCTGGATCTGGATCCATAGATGGATCGCCTCCATCCTGGCCACCGTGATTCCACCCGGTTACTTGAATTGCGGTTACGCCGTTGGCTGCGCACTCATCGATGTATTTGGGAAGCTTGCGATAGGGGACGCTGAAGTCCTGCTCGGCGCCATTGACGCGAAGCTGCATCCAGGAATGGACGTCTAATGCCCAGGGAGCGATATGCGGCTTGGCAAACCAGGTTGAGCGCCATTGCTTATAGACCTCGAGGCCGGCGTGCCAATCGCCGCTGTAGGTGCGCATGACAACGGGGGCGAGATCGACGCTGGATTGAGGATGAGCAAAGATGAAGTGGCAGGTGCGGAATTCCAGGTGCACGGGAAGTCCGGAGATTTCATCCTGACGGGGGACGATGTCGGCTTCGATGGTTCCGGGGTGCTGCTCAAAGGTGAATTGAAGCAGGTAGCGAATGGCAGGATCGTGCATCCCGATATAGATTCCCTGCTCCGGCGTCTGAATGAAACAGAACTGACTTTGGTTGGAATTGATGTTCTTGGTGGGATAGCGAACGCCCCAATATCCCTGTGAATTGCCGAAGTGGGGATAGATCTCGTCGCCGAAGAGCGCGCCGGTCCACAGGTGCTCGGCTTGCATGCGCGTATCGGGTGTGGGTGGATTGATATCTCCAAAGTAGGGGTAGTCGATGGTTTCGACCGGCAGCGAGGATTGGTTATCGAGCTTGCCATCGAAGGTGAGGGCGCCATCTTTCAACGTGACGGTCGCGGTGAAGGTGATGGGCAATACTCCGCCGTGCTCGCTGACCATGTCCTTCCATACGAGACGGACCTGATTGTCGGAGATTTTTTCGACGCTGGCGGCGCGCTGGTTTCGCCCGAGGACGAAGTTGGTGCGCTGCTGCGGCAGCGGGGCGTGCAGGCGGAACGAGACACCGAGGGCGGGGCGGCGCTCAATGGTCCATTTCGACGACTTTCGCTCCATGCGGGTGAGTGCTCCGGAGACGGGATCGAAGGCGACCATGAGTTCGCTGTCCTGAAGGACAATTTCGCCAGCCGCGGCGGCGGCCTGCGCGGAGCTCATCTCCGCGTTGTCGGTCAAGGCGGCGAGGGCGGCGAAGCTTGCCAGTTTGTTGAAAGTTCTCCGGTCCATTCTCTGTCTCCTGTCTCTTCTTGGGGGTGCGAATTTTTCGTTCAGGCTGCTTGGGGTGCGGGTTACGACTTGGGTGATGCCAGGACGGCGACTTCGAGCGGTCCCAGCGATACGCTTGTGACACCTTCTCGCCCGGTAATCACGTCAGACATGGGGTGAGGCAAAGCGATGCTGCTCCTGGGGTCTTCCGTCAAGTTGAGAAGAAAGTAGAACGTGGTGGTGGCATCTTCGCGGGTGACCACCTCGACGCCGTAAGGGGCTGCGACGAGCGGCGTGAGTTTTCCGGTGGCTCCGACTGCGCGGGCCAGGGTCTCGTGGAAGACGTCGTCGGCCGAATCGGTGCCAACATAGAAGACCCAGCCCTGGCCGTGGCGGTTGCGGGTGATGGCGGGGCGGCCGTCCATGCGGCTTCCGCGGAACGTGGCGATGGTCTCTGCACCGTGCAGGGTGATCGTCTCGAGGATGGTTCGCGGGTGGAAGACTGTTTCGTTCCCGGGAAAGCTGATCTGGAATTGGTCTGCAATGCCGGTGTAGTCGACGAGGTCGAGCTTTGCGTCTGTAGTGACTCCGGCAATATCCGTGAACGCACCGGGGGACAGGACGCGCCGCATGCTGACGTCCATGTACTGGGTTCCGGCGCGGTAGTTGAGGACGAGGATTCCTCCGGCGGCGACAAAGGCGCTGAGACGCTTGACGCTGGCATCATCGATGAGGTGCAGATCCGGAGCGACGATGACCTTGTAGGCCGTGAAGTCGGCTGACAGCGGAACGAAGTCGACGTTGCGCTGGAGGACTTTGAAGCCGTTGTAGTAGCGGCCGGCCTCGCTGTCGTATTTGCGGTCCTTATCTCCGACGGACCAGAACCCCTGCGACCACTCGTTGGTGAAGTCGTAGAGGAGCGCGATGTCGGAGCGGGTGACGGCGTCTGCGAGTTTAGGACCGAGGCGCGCGAACTCTTTGCCGATCTGTTCGAACGTTGATTTGGCCGGATTGATCTCGCCGTCAAAACCCTTGATGAAGGATGGGCGGAATTGCTCATTCCCTGCCAGGGGTCGGCGCCACTCGAAATAGAAATGCCCATGACTGCCGTGAGCGAGGTTGATGTAGGCCTGCAGGCGGAGTCCCTGGTTGAGGGCATTGGGCGGAACGTAGGCGACCTGTTCGGCGCAGACAAAGTGCTGATTGGGGCCGGCACAGCGGGAGAAGTCGTTATGGAATCCGGAGATGAACTGGTGCTGGAACTTGCCAAGCCCGGGTGCGCTGCAGTAGTTGTCCCATGCGGTTGCGGTGAGGAAGTCCGCGGCGGCGGCAAAGACGTCGACCGACCAGGTGGTGGCGGGCCAGTTGGTGAAGATGAATTGGTTCTCGCCGTGGGCCTTCAGGATGGTCGCCTGGCGGCGCAGATGATTGAGGAAGGAATCTGAGAAGAAGCGGCGATAGTCCAGGCTGATGGCGGGCTGCCAACCACCTTCCGCGGAGTTCTTCGGAATGCGAATCTGCGACCAGTCGGTGTAGTGATTGCTCCAGAAGGCGCCGTTCCAGACGCGGTTCAACTCGTCCAGGGTTCGATAGCGTTTCTGGAGCCAGAGTTGGAAGGCCTGTTCGGTGACGGGATCGTAGGCCTGGAACGGGAAGCCTGGCTCGTTGTCGAGTTGCCAGCCGATGACTCCGGGATGATGGCCGTAGTGATCGGCCAGCGCGGTGGTGATACGGGCGCTGGCGTCGAGGTAGTTCTGGCTGCTGGTGCAGTATCCCTTGCGCCCGCCATAGGTGTAGAGACCGGCGTCGTTGCCGGTGAGGACATCGGGATGGAGCTGGTATAGCCAGGGAGGCACGGACGCGGTGGGGGTGGCGAGGACGGCATCGATGCCATGGTGGTTTGCGAGAGCGATGGCGCGATCCATCCAGGCGAATTCGAACTTTCCGGGAGAGGGTTCAAACGACGACCAGGCAAACTCGCCCATGCGGAGGGCGTTGATGCCCAGCTCCTGCATCTGGCGGAAGTCGATCTCCCACTCGGAGGGCTCCCACCACTCCGGGTAGTAGGCCGCTCCGAGAAGGTATCGATCCCAGAGTTTGCGGGAATTCCTGGCGCCCGTTGCGGCCTGCGCCATAGCCGCCGCGGTGGGGGCTACGAAGGCACCCAAACCAGCGCAGCCGACCAGCTTCGTAAAGGCTCTTCTATCCACTTTTTGCTGGTTCCTCCCTGGCAGACGTCTTTGCCAGTCGAACTCGGGGTTGGTTGGGTTTCTCAGTCCTGGATCGGCTGTTTTCTGCTGAGATTGATTGGTTACAATCGATTATGTCTAGCCCGGGGTCTCCCAGATTTCCATGTTTTGGCGGACCAAATTTCGTATTTTCCGCCAAAACTGCTGCGAAGCGGAACTATAGGCGTGGGCTTGGGGCATTGTCAAGAGAGCGGTCTCCCCGGGTGAGTACGAAGCTGGCCTCAGGGTCGCCGGCACAGCTATGGCATGGACAGAGTGAAGCGGGTCAAGCCGGGTTCCAACGAGGCTGATCGGTTACGCTGATTGGGGGCGTCTCCCGACGGATTGCAGACCCAAAGGAGCCGCTCCTACTTGACAGTCGACCGATGGAGTCGCTAATGTTCTTTCGTTCGCTGGGAGACCGGTTTCCCAGCCTGTAATCGATGATAAACAATCGTTGCCGGAGATCTGACCTCGGAGGATGAGTGTGATAAACCTAGCGAATTCTGTGGAAGCGCGTACGAGGGAGGCGTTGGAAGCGGGAGAAGGAGTCCTGCGGCTGGCACCGACATGGGTACCCCGGTCGTACCTGGTACCGGGGCGGAGACTGAAGCTGGATTCGCGGGATCTGTATGCGTACGGGACGCATCGCGGGGGTATCGACGAACGCTGGATTGCGTCGACGACGTTTGCGATGAATGAAGGCCGCACGCCGGATGAGGGGTTGAGCTTTGTGGTCTCGGAGGGAGAGCGATTCACCCTGAAGGAGGCCGTGGAGGCGGAAGGGCCGCGGATGGTTGGACGGGCGATCTGGGACACCTACAAGCGCTGGCCGGTATACAGCAAGTTCTTCGACAATTTTGGTCCTATCCCGCATCACCTCCACCAGAGTGAAGAGCAGGCGCGACTGGTGGGGCGGGAAGGTAAGCCGGAAGGGTACTACTTCCCTCCCCAGTTGAATGCCACCTCGGGCAATTTTCCGCACACGTACTTTGGGCTTGAGCCGGGCACGACCAAAGAAGATGTTCGCGAGTGTCTTGCCCGCTGGGACAAGGGCGACAACGGGATTCTGGATTACTCGAAGGCCTACCGGCTGAAGCCCGGCACGGGCTGGCTGGTGCCGCCGCGCGTTCTGCATGCGCCCGGATCGTTGCTGACCTATGAGCCTCAGTGGGGCAGCGACGTTCTCTCGATGTTCCAGTCGATGGTGGATGGGCGGCGCGTGGAACGCGAACTGCTGGTGCAGGATGTTCCCAAGGAAAAGGCTGACGATCTGGACTTCCTGGTTGATCTTGTGGACTGGGAGCGGAACACGGATACGAATTTCAAGAAGAAGCACTATATCGAGCCGATCGCTGCGGAAGGATCGGACGAGGAACGGTACATCGACCGGTGGATCGTTTACGGCACGATTGCCGGGCAGCAGCGTTTCAGCGCGAAAGAACTGACCGTGCTGCCGGGCGGGAGTTGCACGATTCGTGACCCGGGTGCTTACGGACTGATTGTGACGCAGGGGAATGGCCGACTGAACAAGCTGCACATTGACTGCCCGTCGCTGATCCGCTTTGGGCAGATGACTGAGGACGAGGTCTTTGTGTCGTATGAAGCGGCGACTGCCGGTGTGACCTTCACGAATCCCTCGCCGACCGATCCACTGGTGATGCTGCGCTACTTCGGACCGGACGTACATTCCGATATGCCGGAAGTGGGCGATCACGCGCTTTGATGTGGGGAGCGGGCGCTCGCGCTGAGGGACTGCTGGAACGGGAGAGGGGTGCAGCAATGCAACAACAGCGCTTTGAGGAAAAGAACGGCAAGATTGAGGAACAGTTTCGCCAACTGAAGAAGACATCTCCGGAAAAGCTGGCGAAGCGCCTGAATCTCTCCTGGAGCAACTGGGGGTTTGGCCGGGAATCGCTGGCCGACTCTGCGGCGCGCCTGAAGAAGGCTGAGGTGCCGTTCATTGAGCTGCATGGCAATCACTATGGACCGGACCTTGGCTACAAGGTTGACGAGACTTTGCAGATTCTCGGTGACCACGGCTTGCGGGTGTCCGGAGTGTGCGGCATGTTTTCGGCGGACAACGACCTTTCCAGCAATCGCGCGACGTGCCGGCAAGCGGCAGTGGATTATCTGCGGCGCGAAATCCCTTTCACGAAGGCGGTAGGCGGCGAGTACCTCCTGGTGGTGCCGGGAGCAGTGGGCCGGCCGAAGGCATATGACGATGTGGAGTTCGAGCGTTCGGCAGAGACACTGGCGGGACATGCAGACTTGTTTGTCGAGTACGGGGTGAAGGCAGCGATCGAACCGATCCGGGCCGCCGAAGTGAGTTTTACCCATACGGTCGCCGATGCCAAGCGGTATATCGGCGAGGTGGGTCATCCCGGAGTGACGCATATTAACGGCGACGTGTATCACATGCAGTCGGAAGAGAGCCACATTGGCGAGGCCATTGTGGACGCCGGCGACCAGCTTCTGAACCTCCATTTTGCGGACAGCAACCGGTGTGCATTGGGCGAAGGTTCGTTGGATGTGGCGACGATTATTCGCGCGCTGTATGTGATCGGGTACAACCAGGAAGGCCGGTATGTGACGTTCGAGCCGCTGGGGCCGGGGGGTGATCCGTATCCGGCCATGTATGGGAAGCCGAACAAGGCCAAGCTGGATGCGCTGGTCTCGAACAGCATTCGGTACTTTCGCGATTGCGAGGAACTGGTTCTGTCTGCGTGATGCTGGACCGGCAATAGCGTCGGCGCTGACAGTCCGGTCGATCTGCGCCTGAGGAGAACACTCGCCATGAAGACGTACTGCCTGGCTCTTGATTTGCACGACGATCCGAAGCTGATTGCGGAGTACAGAAGGTATCACGAGCCGGGCACGATCTGGCCGGAGGTTGTAGACAACATCCTGGGCCAGGGAATCCTGCGCGAGAGAATCTTCCTGGTTGGGAATCGCATGGTGATGGTGCTGGACGTTACGGATGACTTCTCCTTTGAAGCAAAGGCTGCGGGTGACCAGGGAAACAAAAAAATGCGGGAATGGGAAGAGCTGATGTGGAAGTATCAGAAGGCTCTCTCGCAGGCGCGGCCCGGGGAGAAGTGGATTCAGATGGAGCAGATCTTTGAAACGCCCTAGGCGTCGATGCCGAAGCGATGGGCCGGTTGACTTGTAAGGTAAATAGGACGCGTACTTGAGGAAGGCCGAATGAATTTAGGCATCACGCTTGCGGCATGGACGCCAGTGGGTAGCGATAAGCTGATCTCGCTGTCCTTCTCCGATCTCCTGATCATCGTCTTGTACTTTGTGATGGTGCTGGGGATCGGCATTTATCTGAAGAGTTATGCGAACACGTCCAACGATTTCTTTATGGCTGGACGCGAGATGACCGCGTGGGTGGCGGGTCTTAGCTTCCTCTCGGCCAACCTGGGCGCGCTGGAGTTGATGGGCTGGGCGGCGTCGACCTATCAGTACGGCATCCTGGCTGCGCATTTCTACTGGATTGCGGCGTTTCCATCGATGGTGTTTCTGGGCCTGGTGATGATGCCGTTCTACTACATCTCGAAGACGCACTCGGTCCCGGGCTATCTTCAGCTTCGTTACGGCGAATCGACGCGGGCTTTGAGCGGCATTTCGTTCGCCTTCATGACGGTGCTGATGTCCGGCATCAACATGTATGCGATGGCGATTGTGCTGAAGGTGGTTCTGGGGTGGAACATCCACTTCAGCATCTGGGTCTCGTCGATCACGGTGGCGATTTATGTAACCCTGGGCGGACTCTTTTCCGCAATCTTCAATGAGGTGCTGCAGTTCTTCCTGATCTGGCTGGGAGTTCTGGTGGTTCCTATCCTGGGGATGGTCGAGGCCGGAGGATGGTCGGGCCTGGTGAAGAAGATCCATGAACGGGTGCACAGCGACGATTATGTGCATCTGTGGAAGGGGCTCGGGACCTTTGGCGGGAATCCTATGGGCGTGCACTGGACCGGGATCGTGATGGGACTGGGCGGTGTAATTGCGTTTGGCTACTGGACGACGGATTTTCTAGTGGTGCAGCGGGCGATGGCGGCGAAGGACTTGCGGTCCGCGCAGTTTGCCCCGATCATTGCTTCCTACTTCAAGATGATCGTGCCTCTGATCGTGATCCTTCCCGGTCTGCTGGGTCTGGCTGTTCTTCCTTATCACCTGGTTCCAGAGAGTGCGGCGGGCCCGGGAATGCACAGCTATAACGAAGTGCTTCCGCTGATGCTGGCGCGTTACTGCGGCCCCGGACTTCTGGGGCTGGGCATTACGGCTTTGATCGCGGGTTTCATGTCGGGGATGGCTGGGAACGTGAGCGCGTTTGCCACCGTCTGGACCTACGATATTTATCAGCCGTACATCAAGAAGGCGGCCACGGACGCGCACTACGTTCTGGTGGGGCGCTGGTGCACGATTCTTGGAGTGATCCTCAGTATTGGCACGGCGTATTTCGTGACCCAGTTCAAAAGCATCATGGATTACATGCAGGCGCTGGTGAGTTTTTTCATCGCACCGCTGTTCGGCACGGTGATTATCGGGATGATGTGGAAGAGGGCGACGCCAAAGGCAGGATTCTGGGGCCTTCTGGCTGGGACGCTGTCTTCGGTTGCGATGTATACGCTGGTGAAGATCCACCCGGCATATCTCTCGGTGATTGCTCTTTCTCCGAATGCGAAGGACATGGCCGAGAATCTGTACCGCGCGCTTTGGTCCTGGATTATTTGCGTTCTGGTTACGGTGATTGTCAGCCTGTTCACCACGCCGAAGCCGGTGGAAGAGTTGAAGGGCCTGGTTTATGGCTTCACGACAATTCCTTCCGATAAAGACTTGCCGCTGTACAAGCGACCCATTTTCTGGGCGGGCGGCGTAGGTATCTTCTTCGTTGTTCTGCAGTGGATGTTCTGGTAAGGGCCATGGCTGAGATAAGAGACTCTATGCGACGTTCCGGACTGAAACAACTGCCCTGGCTGCTATGCGCGGCGATCTCGCCTCTGGCGGTTTGGAGTCCTGCGCTTTGCCAGGCAACGGATGCTGCGACTACGGTCCATGCGACCTATCTTGCGCTGCCGTTGACCAGCGCACAGGATGCTGTGGGGCGCAAAGCACTTGATCGATATGGCATTCCTTTTATTGATGGAGCGTTGCCCGGTGGTACAGGGCAGGTGCAGGTTGGAAGCCGCGTGAAGCGGATCTTCCTGCTGGGGATGACCGAGACGATGAGGCCTCAAGCCTGGTCTGGCCCAAACGATTATTCGCAGAGGTTCTTCATCGGGGATAACCTGGGGCAGATTCGGCTGCATTATGCGGACGGATCGACCGAGGAGTTTCCGCTGATCCTGGGGGAAAGCGTTTGGTGGGGGGTAACCTTCTTCCGGAGTCAGAATCCGTTCCCGACGGATGCACATTTGCGGAGCGTGTTTGCGAATGCGCTCGATCTTTATCCTGCGGCGCCGGTCGAGGATGGCAAGTACGTTGCGGTGATTGTGCCGAAGGCGACTGCGTTGAGCAGCATCGAGATTGTGGGTTCGCCGGAAAAGAAGGGTTCGGTCGCGATTTCCGGCATTACGGTGGAGTGCGCGGGGAATGAGGAGATCGCGGGCGCTACGCTGCTGCCGCCGGGGAATCCTTCTGTCGAGTTGGAAAAGTTTGCGCAGGAAAAGGCGTTGCGGCCCAGCGGAACTGACGAGCGCCCGGAGGCGCAGAGGCTGGAGGATTTGCGGCACGCTCTTTATTCGAACGATGGGGAGTACAAGGGGGCGGTCGCGGCGGAGGTGCCGCAGGGATATTCCGGGCCGGATGTTTCGTTCAAGGGAAACGCTACTGCGAGCATTCTGCAGAACGCTTTCTATGCGAATGTGCAGGACATGTTGAACAAGATTGACGCGGATGGGACTTATCACACGTCGACGCGTGGCGCGATCAACTGGGGAGTGGGTGAGTTTGGGACCTTCAAAACGGATGCCGGCTTGTACTACAAAGATTCCTGGTCGCGCGACCTGGGACGGAGTCTTCAGGAATTAACTGAGCTGGGCTATCTGGACCAGGCCACGCGCACGGCAGATTATTCTCTGCGCTCGGAGCGGCTATGGGAGAATCCCGCGATCCAGTACCACGGTGAAGTGTTGCCGCCGCACTGGAGCCGCGTGATCAACAGGCCGGATCCTTCGGGACCTTTCGAGAACGATGGCCACGCTTTGATTTCGCTGTTTCTGTATAAGGTGTGGGAGCGGGTTCGCGATCGGGACGCGTGGCTGCGTTCCCGGTGGACGGATGTGAAAGCGGCGGGCGATTGGATTCCGTGGGAGTTCGACCATCCGGAGTTGTCGGGAGCAGCTAACGGAGTGCTTTACACCACCGGCGAGTCCGCCGGAGGCAAAGGATATTCGGTCTATCCCGATTTCGTGTGCATGACTGCGTTGCAGGCGCTGGCGCAGATGGCGGATTCGATTGGGGAGACGCAATCTGCTGCGTTATGGCGGGACCGCGCGGAAAAGATGCGGAAGGCCATCCCGGCGCGATACCTGATCAACGATCCGAAGTATGGGCAGACCTGGACGCTTGAGTCTGCAGGGTGGGCGAACAAGGGCACTGTGCTGGGACCGTTGATCTTTCTCGCCGATACCAAGGGGTTCGCGCCGGAGGATGACGATCCGGCCTTGAGGCGAGCCAATGAGGCAGCGTTTCAGCGGCTGATTGATTCGTATAAGCCTCTCGGGTTTTATGGGGAGGGGATGGGTTACGGCCAGGGGTTCGTGACGCAGGCGGCTCTGCTGCTGGATCGGATGAACGACGTCACCCCCATGCTGGACTGGACGGCAAAGGAGATCTACGATCCCCGGTTTGATTTGTTTGTCGTGCCAGAGGGCGTGGTGATCGATCCGAGCAGAAAGTTCTGGTTCAAGACTGGCGATCTGGGCAATGGCGTGCAGGAAGCGGAGATCATAAAAGCGCTGCGCATTGTGATCGGCGTCGATGATACGCAGCCCCAACGCGTCCGCATCTTCCCCAGGATGCCATACGGCTGGAACGAGGTTGCGGTGGAGAAGTACCCGGTTCTGTTCGAACACGCAGGAAAGACGGACACCGCTCTGGTGCACTATAAGCTGGAGCGCACCGCTGCCCGGATGAACCTGGATATCGCTGCCGACAAGGAGCTGGGAGCGGTCGCGGTCCGCGTGGGGCCCTTTGTGGAGCGGCCCAGCGCGTCCAGTGTCCGGGTCAACGGGAAATCTCCGGCGAGACCATCGATTGAGCATAGCGGCGATTCCTGGTGGGTTCGATTCACGACGCCGGTTGGTCCAGGCGGCATTCCACACGAACTGAGGAGCAAAGGATGAGCGGAAAAACCCACATGTTGCCGGTATGGTTCTTCATCGGAGTTCTGCTAACCGCTTATGGATGTATTATTTTGGCCACGGCACTGGTGGACTTTTCACAGCCGACTACAGTGGTGCTTGCGCAATATCATCCGGGTCTTTTCGGGGGCATTCTGCTGTTGCTGATTGGAGGCTTTTACACTTTTTGGTTCTGGCCAGGCCGCCGTCAAGTGAAATAGGCCCTGAAGCTTTTTGAGTCGTGGTTCTGAGAGGCAAGCATTGAACATACGAGAAATCGCCCGTCGCGCACGCGTTTCGCATTCAACGGTGTCGAGGGTCATCAATAATGTCGAGACCGTTGATCGTAAGCTTGCTCGTCGCGTGCAAGCGGTCATCGACGAGGTCGGATATCGGCCGAACTACCAGGCACGAGCGCTGGCACGCGGCCGGAGCCGTACGGTTGGCCTGATTGTCTCGGAACTGAGCGGAGGCAATCCGTTCTTCTCGGAGATCATTCTGTATTTCGAGCGCGCAGCCGTAAAGGAAGGCTACGAGGTGCTGGTCAGCTTCGCGGACACCGAGACACATCCCGATCATGTGGCAACGTGCGCAGTGCGCATGCAGGAAAGGCAAGTAGAGGGAATCGCAGTTCTGACCTTTGGCATGGAAGAGCATCTGATCGGCTCGTCGATTGACATTCCCATGATCTATGCCGGGAACGACGGCGAGCTTCCGGGGATTCGCAACGTCCGTACCAACTACCTGCCTGGTATACGAGAGGCAGTGAAACACCTGGTGGATTTTGGCCATCAGCGGATCGGATACCTGTGTGGCCAACTGAACTGGAACAGCATGCGCACTCGCTACGACTCTGTGCGAAAGGTGCTGAAAGGAGCCGGGCTTCCCCTGGACAAGGAATTATTTGTCGAATGCCCACATACCTGGGAAGGCGGGGCCGTCGGGATTGCGGATTTACTGAATCTCGCTAAGCCGCCGACCGCAGTGATGTGTTGCAACGACGTTGCGGCAATCGGGGCGTTGAAGACCTTGAATGTTCGAGGGCTGCAGGCCGGACGAGACATTGCGCTGATCGGGTTCGACGATCTGACGATCTGCCGGTTTACGCAGCCATCCTTGACGACGATTCAGTTCTCGCCGAGTGAGATTGCGCCCCTCGCATTTCGCGCTCTTCTGGATGCAATCGAAGACGACGCGGCCAAGCCTATCTATGAATACAGGACGAAGTTCGTGCTTCGCGAGTCGACCTGTGCGCCCAAGCTATAAGCGCCCGGAAGATGTTCGGGATTGCTGGTTCTCTAATTATTTTGGACTAACTCGTGGGATGACAGTATGACTCGATCGATCACGTCGCCGAACCGCCGCACATTCTTGAAGTCTTCTGGTCTGGCTGTTGCGGCGACGCTGGCCGGGGCCCCGGGTCTCGCTGCCGAATCTGCCGGGCCACAGCAAGCGAATTCCGCGGGGGTGGCGTCACCTACTGATCCTGTCGCTCTCGTAGATTTGTTTCAGGGCGCGGATTCCACGAGGAGTTTCTCTCGCGGCAACACTCTTCCGATCGCGGCTCGTCCGTTCGGAATGGCTCACTGGACGCTCCAGTCCGACGCGGGTACGGCGTGGATGTTTCAGCCCGGTGAGCGACGCATCCAGGGATTCCGGTCCACACACCAGCTGAGCCCATGGTTGAGTGACTACGGTCATGCGACATTTCTTCCGTTCTGTGGGGAGATCAATCCTGCCGCTGCGGAGCGAGCGAGTTCTTATCGGCCGGAGGACGCGAGCCTGGCACCGCACTCGATGCGGCTGCACCTGGCGCGCTACGGCATCGACGCGGAGTTGATTCCGACGGAGCGCTGCGCCCTGATTCGAGCTTCCTTCACCAAGGCGGCGACTCCTGGATTTCTGTTTGACATTCCTGGCGAGCATACTCCGGAGATCCACGAAGACGCGACGCTGCGAACGATTTCGTTCGCTTCCACCGCCAACGCGGGCGGCGTGCCTGAAGACTTTGCGACCTACTATGTGCTTCGTTTTTCCGAACCATGGAAGAGCTTCGCGGTGAAGGAGATGAAGGGTTGGCACACAGGGCTGTTGCGTTTTTCTTCCGGTGTGAGGGCACTGGATGTGCGTATCGCACATTCTTTTATCGCGTTCGAGCAGGCGCGGCGAAATCTCGACAAAGAACTTGGCACTGAGTCCGCGGAGACTCTTCGTCAACAAGGCAAGGACGTCTGGAATAAGCATCTGCTTGGCATTGAGATCGAGGGAGCTACGCCCGCGGAGCAGAGGACTTTTTACTCCTGCTTCTATCGCACGCTGCTGTTTCCCCGCATGTGGCACGAACCGGATGCTGACGGCGCGATGCATCACCGCAGTCCATACACAGGCGCCGTCACTGCCGGAGTGATGTATGCCGATCACGGTTACTGGGATGTTTACCGCGCGTGGTATCCGCTGATGAGCATTCTGTTTCCGGAGCGGCTTGGCGAGATTCTGCAGGCCTGGGTGAATGCTTACAAAGAAGGTGGCTGGCTGCCACAGTTTCCGTGCCCCGGCTATCGCGCCTGCATGACTGGCAGCCTGATCGATTCAGTGTTCGGTGATGCCGCCGTGAAGAACATCGGGGGCTTTGATCTTGCGACGGCTTATGAGGGTCTGAGGAAGCATGCCACCCAGCCAGGGAATCCTGACGCCGGCTATGGGCGCCGTGGCATTGAGGAGTATCTCAAACTTAACTACTGCCCGGCGGATCGCGTAAAACAATCCGTCGCGGAGACGGTGGATGCGGCCTATGGCGACTTCTGCATCGCGCAGGTGGCAAATGCACTGGGCCGCGACGCCGACTTTGGAATGTTCATGAAGCGCTCTGAAAACTGGCGCCAGCTGTTCGATTCGCAAACCGGGTTTCTTCGCGGGAAGAAGGCGGATGGCTCATGGCTCGAGCCTTTTGATCCGGTCACCTGGGGTGATCCGTATGTCGAAGGCTCAGCCTGGCAGCATCGTTGGGACGTGCCACACAACATACCTGCGTTGATGAAGGGACTTGGCGGAGAGGAAAAGGCGGTCGCCGTTCTGGAGCAGATGCTCGCGATGCCTGCGGACTTTAACGTGGGAGTCTATGGGCAGGAGATTCACGAGATGTCGGAGATGGCCGCGGTTCGGTTTGGCCAGTATGCGCAAAGCAATCAGCCTGTCCATCACGTGCTGTATCTGTTTGCGCTGGCGGGCCGTCCGGAGCGAACGCGCTACTGGGTGCGCAAGGTGATGGAGGAGTTGTACACCCATGAGGTTTTTCCCGGCGATGAAGATACGGGGTCCATGGCGGCCTGGTACATTTTCGGGAGTCTGGGCTTTTACCCTGTCTGCCCTGGAAAGCCGGAATACACTCTTGGCGGCTCCTTCTTTCCGCGCGCGACAGTTCGCCTGCCGAATGGAAAGTCGCTGGTGATCGAAAACGCGACCTCCGCAGCGAAGGGGTTGGTTGAATTGAACGGGGAACGGGTGAAAGATTCGACTGTCTCCCATGCTGATATTCTCGCGGGTGGTCATTTGCGCTTTACGTGATCGCGTTGCTATTGATGCTGCGGCAACCTCTATTTTGGGTTGTGATCGGTTCTATATCATTTTGTGATCGAGGTGCTTTTTGAGTTCCATCACGCGGCGTTCGGTACTGCAGGGATGTGTAGCCGCCAGCCTTACGGCCGCGCTGCCGGCCTCCCTTGCTGCATTGATGCCTGATCTTTCGCCAGGCCGCCCCGGTCCCGCTGACCGCCGATTTTCGAGCGCGGCAGTCGAGGCTGCGATCGCCGACATGAAACGTCGGATCGCCGACCCGATGCTGAGCGCAATGTTCGAGCGATGTTTTCCAAATACGCTCGACACCACGGTGTTTCCCGAGACGCTGGAGGGAAAGCCGGACACGTTCGTGATTACCGGGGACATCGATGCGATGTGGCTGCGCGATTCGTCGGCGCAGGTTTGGCCGTACGTTCAATTTGCAAGCAAGGACCCAAGTCTGGCGGCGCTGCTCGAGGGCGTCATCCGGCGTCAGGCGCGGATGGTTCTGATCGATCCATATGCCAATGCGTTCACTCGGACCACGTCCGATCCTCCGCTGAAATGGGCCGTCGACGATGCCACCCAGATGATCCCGGGTGTTGCGGAGCGGAAATGGGAGATCGACTCACTGTGTCACGTGGTGCGCCTGGCTTACGGGTATTGGAAGGTGACCGGCAAGACCGACCCCTTCGACGCCCAATGGAAGGCCGCGGCCTCGGCCATCGTCCGCACGTTCCGCGAGCAGCAGCGGCTTACGGGTCCTGGGCCATACTCCTTCAGACGCAAAGCAATGGCGCCGACTGATACGCTTCCCCTGAATGGCTATGGCAATCCGGCGCGGCCGGTTGGCATGATCTTCTCGATGTTCCGTCCGTCCGATGATGCGTGCATCTATCCCTTGTTCGTTCCCGCGAATCTTTTCGCCATTCAGACGTTGATCAAGATTCGTGAGATGGCTGCCAAGCTGTTCTCCGATGCAAGCCTCGCGGCGGCATGCGACGAAGTGCTTACCAAGCTGCAACCGGCCGTTGCGCAACATGGAATGGTTGAGCATCCGGTGTTTGGCAGGATATGGGCGTATGAAGTTGACGGCTACGGCAACGCGCTGATGATGGACGATGCCGGAACGCCAAGCCTGTTGAGCCTTCCCTATCTGGGGTCCTGCGAAGTCAACGATCCTGCGTACCAGCGCACTCGCCGATTCGTTCAGAGCTCGGATAACCCTTACTTCATCAAGGGGAAGGCGGCGGAAGGGGTTGGCAGCCCGCATGTGGGGTTGAGCTCGGTGTGGCCCCTTTCTATCATCACTCGCGCGCTTACTTCGACGGACGATCGCGAGACTCTGCAGTGCCTGCAGTGGCTTCGCAATACGACTGCGGGCACGGGATTCATGCATGAATCGTTCGATAAGGATGACCCGTCCAAATTTACCCGGACATGGTTTGCGTGGGCTAACACTCTTTTCGGCGAACTGGTGCTCAAGGTGGCCGATACACGACCATCACTGTTGAAGCATGTGTATGGAGATACGAGCGGCTTATGATCGATCGACGCCGGATGATTAAGACCACGGCACTTGGCGGCATCGCGCTGGCTGTATTGCGCGGGACCGTAGCTCGTTCGGCGATGCGCGCCGGTGCTTCGGCGGACTCGCGCGAAGGGGAGCTGGCTGCACAGATTCTCGGCGATCAAGACATGGTCCAGGTGCTGCACATGGCGCAGGAACTGTTGAGCGGTGGTCTGGATGCAGGCAACAACTATAAGGCTACATGGATTCGCGACACGAACACGTTCATCCAAGTGGCTCTCGGGGTGAACCCACCGCAGCGTTTCCGCGAGGCGCTGCTTACGTTCTTCAAGTTCCAGGGACCCAACGGCGATATTGTCGATCTCTACTGGCCTAGCGATCCGGCCAAGCCAGCGAATGCCAGCTACCGGACCAGCAAGCTGGCGCCTGGTTTGATCGCGGACAAGAACACGGTAGAGATCGACCAGGAATCATCGCTGGTGCAGGCGGTCTTCAAGTATGTCTCCGCCACGGGCGATCGGACCATTCTTGAAGAGCGCATCGCGGATATTACTGTTCGTGAGCGCCTGGGTCAGGCCATGCAGTACCTGCTGACTGAGCGCTTCGATCCGGAGCACGGCCTGGTGTGGAGCGCGACCCGTGCGGACTGGGGCGATGTGCAACCTGAATCTCCGAGGGGTGTGCGGCTGGATGCGAGTTCGCACCGCGCCCTGTCCATCTACGACAATGCGATGCTGGTGCTTGCGATTAACGACTACCTGCAGCTTCCAGGGGGTAGCGCACACGACACAGCCCGTTGGAAGAGCCTTCGTGATGGGCTTCAACGCAACGTCCGGAAACATCTTTGGGATGCGAAAAAGCAAAAATTCATTCCTCACGTTTATCTTGCCGGATCGCCCTTCCCTGCGGATTTCGACGAGAGTGCTATTTTCTATCACGGCGGCACGGCCGTGGCCATCGAAGCAGGATTGCTGACACGGCAGGAAGTGCTCCGCTCGCTGGACCACATGGACGCGGATGTGAAGGCAGCCGGGGCGGCTTCGATCGGGCTCACGCTCTATCCGGCCTACCCTGAAGGGTTCTTCAAGAATCCGCAAATGCGCGATCCGTACAGTTATCAAAACGGCGGCGACTGGTGCTGGTTTGGCGGGCGGATGATCCAGCAGCTGGTGAGGCTGGGCTATGTTGCGGAGGCCTATCGCGACCTACGGCCGATGGTGGATCGCGTGGTACGGACGGGCGACTTTCACGAATGGTGGACACGCGACAATCAGCCACGTGGATCGGGCAACTTCCGCGGCTCAGCAGGGGTTCTGGGACAGGCCATTGAAATGCTGCAAGCCTGGGCGAAGCCGAGACATTGAGGTCGGGCAGGTGAATGCCCCGGTTTGCGGTTGACGCCGCTACACGGTGCAATCAAGGCTTCTATTTGCTGTGGACGGCGCGAATTCTGACTACGACAGCGGAGGTTGCCGGGACTGTCAGCGTGCAGTTGCTATCGTTCTTTGATGTCAAAGGCGTCCACGTTGCTGACCATGGGGCGTTGTTGGAGATGGTGGCGCCACCCAAAGTGACGTTTGCGCCCAACGCATTGCCTGGGTCGCCGTTGGTGAGAAGCATTGAGGCGCAACTCGCCGACTTGAAGCCGTTGGAGCGTATGGTCACGGCTGCATCTGTCGAATCATTTGTGCTGTTGTGGGTTTTGTTGATGATGGTGACGTACAGGTTCTGAGCGTCGCCCACGGCATAGGCCGTTAGATTGATGGCATTCGGATTTGCGATCGTGATCGGCTCGACGTATCCGTGACCGCCGAGGTCGAATGCCTTCATCCCGTAGCCCTTGGGGGTGGTCGAGTAGTTTTCGCAGCCCGTCGACGGACATGGATTGGGATTGGGGACGATGGTGTCGGTGGGGAGCCAGGGGTTGTTATGAAAATTGACGCCTGCCATACCGTGTGCGGCCCACCAGTGCATATAGTCGAGCGCCCATAGCGCCGCGGCGTAGCCATTGCTTGCGCCGACGACCCCGTGGAGGCAGTCGTTGGCTTCGGTCATCCGATACGGCACACCCAGAGAGGCCAACTGGGCGAGGACGCGGCCATACAGATAAGGATATGGATGGAACTCTGCCGTACCGCCATGCATGGCCGGTTGCCGTGCGATTGAAGTGTCGTCGTCCCAGGCGCTCGAGAGCATGTCATCGATCGCCTCCTGGGTGGTGGTGTTTCCCGGAAGGCCCCAGACGTAATGATGCTGAAGTGCTTCAACCAGCAATCCGGACTTCTTTAAATCGGCGGCGAACCGCTGGGTCCAGGAGATTCCGCTGGAGGGATTCGGCACAAAGGTCCCAGTGTCGGATACGGCTGTATCCGGGCCGGAGAATTTTGCCTCGGGCACGGCCTTGTGGATGGCTTCGGCTACATGCTGCCATGCGGCGAAGTAGGAAGGATACGCGGATCCAGGGACGCCGACGGTTGTTTCCTCAATCGCGGGGTCCACGGGATGGCCCGGGTACGTATGGAAGTTACGCACGTCGGGCTCATTGCCGATGGAGAAACTATCGAGATTCGCGCGGTACTTGGTCCAGACATATTTGGCGATGCCGGCGTTTTCCGCTGCCAGACCGGGGTCGGCGCAAGCGCCCGGGTTGAGCAGACGTACGGAGTAGATTACCTTCACTCCGGCGGCTTGAGCGAACTGAAAGAGCTGGTCGATGTCCGCGTGCGTTGGAGTGGGCGAGACACAGTGCTCGCCGGAGCCGGAACCATCCACCGTCCCTCCGCCGACACGAATATTCTTGATTCCGATATTCCGGAACAGCGTAATGAGCTGCGTATTTGCAGGAGTAAAGAAATAGCCGGGGACTCCGTATGTATTCAATGAGACGCTTTTCGTTTCAAAACCCAGGCCGATGAAGTCGTTGGGAATCGCAAACCGGCGTGTTGCCGTGTCTACGGTCAACTTGATTGGAGCCTGTGCCAGAGCGGTGCCTGCCAGCAAAGAGCCGGCGCAGATCAGACTCGGAATACTACTCTTCAAATTCACCCCCATTCCGGTTTCCCGGAGTGCCCACTGGAGAAAGGAAACCCCTCATTGCGGAGCGGTATCGTGGAAAGTCAATGCAGACGCACCTCTCAGCAATTCGAGGCTGAATGCGCAAGTTGATTCACGAAGAATAAGCTTCGTCTTGTACTCATACGTTGTTTTGCTCTTGTTTTCTCCGATCTCATCCATGAGCGCTCGAAAGGCCAGGGACGCAATTTCACTCGGCGCGAACTGGATAGAACTCAAGGCCGGCTGAGTAAACCTGCAGATCGTGAGGTCATCGAATCCGATCAAGGCAATATCTCGTCCAACCTGTAACCCTCGACTGCTTAGAGTTTTCATGGCGCCGATTGCCGCAACGTCGTTGCAGCACATCACAGCCGTCGGAGGTTGGCGCGGACTTAGTAACTGCAAAACGCCGCTGGCACCGCCCTCCCAGGTATGAGGGCATTCGACAAATAACTCCTTTGCCAGATTGAGACCGGTCTCCTCCATCGCCTGGCGGACAGCATCATTGCGAGTGCGCATACTGTTCCAGTTGAGCTGACCAGAGAGATATCCGATCCGCTGATGGCCGAGGTCCACCAGATGTTCCACGGCTTCCCTGATGCCGGACAGGTAATCGATGCGGACGTTATTGATTTCGGGAAGATCAGAGTCGCTTCCGGCGTAGATCATCGGAATGCTAATCTTCGCGCCGCTGAGGGACTGTTCCATGCCGAAAGTCAGCGCCGCGATACCCTCCACCTGACGTTCCTGCAGCCGCGTTGCACACTTTACGATGTGGTCAGACTGAGTGGCCGTATCTGCGAAGCTAATCAATACTTCATAGCCGTGTTTTACCGCGGCCCGCTCAAAGTGGAGGATCGTTTCAGAAAAGAAGGGATTGCTGGCGTTGAGTTCCGAAACGATCAGGCCCACCGTACGGCTTCTGCCGCGCGCCAGAGCGCGTGCCTGATAGTTCGGACGATATCCGACTCTCTCGATAACAGCCCGCACACGGCGGGCAAGCTTCGGGTCTACCGTCTCGACGTTATTGATCACGCGTGAGACGGTCGAATGGGAAACCCGGGCTTGGCGAGCAATTTCTTTTATGTTCAAAGCCATCTTCTTAAGAAATCGTGGGCATAGGTGCGTTCGGTTCGGCTGGCGTCGGACGCAAACAGCGAACGGTTCCAGATGCGGGTGGCAGACTCGGTACGACATCACTTGTAATAGACCTATATAACTCGGAGTATCAGCTTAACCGTCTATGAACTACTTAGGAGAGAGACCTGTGGATGGCTGGTTGGCGGGCGCGTTTCCGGGACCTCCAACAATCTGGAGTGTGGGTATTCTGTCCTCCACGGGAGGTAAGGGCGGGAAAGCCGCGTGGGGTTCCGCCTGATACCAATAAGCCACTGAATAGTAGTTGTCGGCTCGATTATTGGCGCTTCCGTGTTCAATGGTGGCTTTCATGGACTTCGCGAACGGGATGGGAGAGTCCAGATGGAATCTATAGACGCTCTGCCTATCTCCGGCCATTCCGGGGCCTACCTGTGGCGCTCCGTAGAGTTGATAGGAAAAAGCTGAACCGAAACCCCACGCGCCCAGGAAGTAGTCCTCAGCGCCCGTGCCCCCGGTTGGCGAGGTTGCGCCGTCGACAAAGAACATCGGATCTCCCTCGCCCCACCAGCCATCCTGGTTCTGCAGCACGGACATGGTCACGCCCACATACTGGCCGTGTCCTTTGGCTTCGAACCAGACGTAATTATCTTTGCCAGTGAGGTTGTGCACGTCATGCACAACGGGGTTTGCATCCCCTGGTTCCTGATTGGTCCATCCCCGGTTTGGCTGCGCCTGCCGGTATTGAGCGTGGAAGTACAACGTGTCAGCCGGAAGGGGATGCGACTGCGTGCGATAGTCAATGTTGAAGTAGAGCTTGCTGATTGGCATCTTTCCCTCATTGGTGATGGTGATGCGGGCGTGCCGCCGATAGGGCATAGGGAAGAAGCAATTCAGCGCCTTGCTGTTTCCGACGGAAAGCATCTCGGACTGCCAGCTGTAGTAAGCACCCGCACCCAAACCAAAGAAGTCGCCGATGGGAGTTTCGACGCTGGGGCTCTCCTCTCCGTCCCAATACATGCGCAGGACGACTCGCTTGAGGTGGTACGTTTCGAGGCTGGCCATGGTAAACCAGATGTGGGAAATCGCGCCTGGACCGTCGGTATCGAGCACCGTCATAGTCTCTCCGGGGTTCACGGTTCGAAAATCGATATTGGCGCCGGTTGGATCCGAACTCGATGCCAAGTGCCATGTGTAAGTCTGTTGCTGGGTGAGGTCCGGCATCCAGTTAAGGGTTTGTGTTTCGGCTTGGACTGCCGAACCCGCTGCCAACCACAATACCAATGCAAGTTTCATCTGCTCCTCATCCGTTTCTGCAGCGCATCCATTTCTGTTAGTGGGTCAGGGAAATATCGTCCACATAGCCTCCATAGTTGCCGGTGGCGCCGGGCTGGTCGTAACCGACGTCGATGTGGCTGACAGTTAGTCCGGAGAGACTGCTCAGGTTGACGGTTACGTAGTTCCACTGGTCGGGTTGCAGGTGGCTGCACTCGCTGGCGGGGTTTAGCGTGTTGCCGAACTGGTCCTTGACGCCGAGGTTGCGCAGCGCGGTGCCGTTGGTGAAGGTGATGTCGATGGCGGCGCACGTGCTATTGAGGCCGGTCATCGAGCTTGCGCCGGCTTCCTGACCGAGCGGCGTGATGGGATAGATCCAGTAGGAGAGGCGGCTGGTGGAGCTGAGCGTAGTGCTGTTGCTGGTGAACGCCTCCATGTATGCGTGGGTTGAGGAGCCGCCGCTGGCCGTGCCGCCGTACTGAATGGCGTCGGTGCCGCCGCGCGACGCGGTGGTTGTGAGCTGCATAATTGCGCTGGTGACGTTGCTCTCGCCGCCGCCCGGCGACGTGCTGTCCACGGTGTCGGTTACGGAGAGTTGAGGATAGCCAGTTTCGAGTCCGGTGTAGAAGTCGGATGTGCCACCGCTGCCAGACTTCACCAGGGAGGCGTTGCGGAAGAAGACTTCCTGGGCAGAGGTTGAGCTGGGCATCCGGACCTCGTACTGGACGCCGCTGGTGGAACTGCCTGTGGTCATGGTGGCAGTCACGGTTTGCCAATCATTGCTGAGGCTGACGGTCGATGAAGTGGCGTCGGTGCTGCCATTCCACAGATCCAGATAGGCCTGGCCGGTGCCAGCCACGTCCACGGAAGCGGTGTAGGTTGTGTTGGCGGCGAGAACAGTCGGGAACTGAGCGATCCACTGGCTGCCGTCGTTTGCGGGGGAGTTTAAGTAGAATGCCTGGACGTTGCCTTGGCCGCTGGTGTAAGTTGTCGCGCCGAAGCTTGCGGTGCTGGTGGTGCTGACGCCCGGACTGTAGAACCAGCCGGGCATCATGCTGGGAGTGCCACCGAAGTAGAGGGTTTGGGCGTAGGTCTGCGGCGTGACGCCTACCTGAATCTGGCCTGCCGTCAGGCTTTGCATTTGGATAATCTGCGAAATGGTGACGAAGCCCGACGCCGGAAGAACGGCTGTTACCTGATGATTTGCGGTTCCATCGTAGATTGTCATGAAGGCTGTGGCGCCGCTGGTTCCGGCGACATTCACCGAGAAGCGGTAATAACGGCCCACGACTATTTCTGGAGATGCGCCGAGATACTCGTAGGCATAGCAGTTGACGCCGGCGTTGCCTGGGACGTGCAATTCCATATTGCCGCCGCCCTGGTAATCCTGGTTGGTGTAGAGGGTTTCGTCGTGACCGCTGCTGCCGAGAGCCCAGGAAGTGGACGTGCCCCCCGCTCCGGGCTCCTGCCCGTCCGCATTCCAGATAAGGTTCTGCGGGTAGGCGGTGGTGATGGTCGATCCGGCGACAGCTTGCGTGTTGGTAGCCACAGATCCGCGAGCCTTTTCGGTGAGGGCCATTTCGCTGGGGGTCATGAAGACGTAGGGATGGCCTCCATTGAGTTGAAGCTGCTGGGCGATATACAGAACGTCGTCCATCGGGGTGGTCAGGTTGTCGTCCAGAGCCTCGACAAACAGTGGAGCGCCCGATGACCAATTGCTGGAAACATAGCTTTCGATGCTGGAGATTTCATCCGCTGGGAACGAATGATAGGCTACGTCCTGGCCATCGAGCACAGTGCCCACGCTGTTGCTCTCCTTGGTGTAGGCCTGCGGATTGCGCCAGACGACGTGAGGCACATTGACGTCAAGCGCGAAGGCATCGAGATCGGCGGTCGCTTTCGACCAATTGGTGACCGTGCTCATGCCGTCCATGGTCATGAACTGATTGGTAAGGGTTGCGAATGGGGAGGTGTCCGAACCCGTGGTCGATTGGGTGTAGCCGACGCCTGAGGGCCCAGACATGATTTCGTGACTCTGAGGCAGGAACTGGTAGAAGTTGGAGATGATGCCTGGCGAGTTGTAGATCATTCCCGGAGGCATGGTCCAGGCCATGGGCACGGCACCTAGAAACTGGCCGTGGGTCCAGCGTTGGACATTCTGGTGCTGGACGATGGAGGCATTGTCGCCGTCCGACGCGGCCAATGCGACGTAGACGGTGCCGTTGGTGGTCGAGATGGCAGCCGGCGCGGGCTGGGAGAGGCTGGATGGCTGGGGCAGCGAAGCCCACACCGAGCCGTTGTTGTAGTCGTCGGAGGCGTTGAGGAAGAGGCCGCGGCCCGAGCCGCTGAGGTAAGGAACGTCGTTGCCCTCATCGTCGATATAGCCAAGGACCGGGGTGTTGTGGGCTCTCGCCGTGCCACCGGGAACGACGTGCGTGAGTATGTTGTTGTAAAGGGCTATCTCATCGGCGTTGTCTTGCGAGAGATCGAAGGTGAACATCTTCCCGGCGATCTGGTAGTCGCGGAGGTTGTAGCTGTTGGCGAAGTCCTGGGCCAGAATCGTCGAGTTGGTCTGGGAGAGCAGGTTGTTGTACTGGTAGGTGTCGATGGCCACGCGGTTGCCGATGGCGGCGGCGTTGTGGAAGAAGACAGTGGTGCTGCTACCGGAGGTGCGGACCTGGAGCTTGATCACGGTATTGCCATTGGCTGCACCGCTCAAGGGGATGGGAACGGCAAGCTGCAGCGTCTGCCAGCCGGCGCCGGCGGCCACGGTTGAACTCTGGACGTCTGCGCCTCCGTTGTATGCGTCGAGGAAGACGGGAGACCCCGACGATACGCACACCTGCACGGAGAAGATGTATGGGCGTGTGGTTGCGGATGCGGTGATTGCAGGATCGAAGAAGGTCCAGGCATCCCCGGATCCGCTGGTCCGGGTATATTCAAGCGTCTGTCCCTGACCAGCGCAGGTACCGGTGCCCGTGCCCGTACTTATGCTTCCACCGCTGGTACTCCATCCGGTGGTATTGCTGGTGCCGCTGGGATTGGAGATGGTGTTGATGGTGGTGCTGTTGACCAGGCCCGAGTTCGAACCGACCCACGTGTATTGGCCCGAACCGGGCGTCGAGTAGGTTCGCAGGTCGCCGTTGGGCATCAGGGGCACGCTGTAGCCGGACATGACGGTAAGGTTGTCGGGATTGACCACCATGGCGTCGTTGATGGCGGCCAGAGTCATCGCCATGTTGCAGCTTTCCGGCGCGTTGTACGGATCGCAGATATAGTAGCCGGCGATGGAGGGTCCGTAGGTGCTGAGCAGGGCCTTCAGTACACCGTCGGGGTCGCTTGCGGTGAAGGTGAATGGTGAGACGGTGATGCTGGAGGGCACTGCGTGCGTTAGCCAATAGGCGTCGTCCCCGCCTACGCTGACGTACAGGCGAACGCTGTTCTGGAGTTGGTTGTATGCGCCCTGCAGGGTAGTTGTCGCCATGAAGTCGTCGCCAGACTGGCCTGCGCCGACGAGGTTGACGTTCATGATGGTTGATGGCGTGGAAAATGTGGGCCACAGTTGCGGCGACGGGGTGGCGTGCAGGGCGGTGGCGCTGGTCAGCAGGCAGATCAGTGCTGCCAGAACGAGACTCTTAGAGTAATTCGTTCTCATAGTTGCGCTCCTGAGCGTTCGTGATATCTGGCCGAACTGGGAGGCGTGCGATTTAAAGCAGAGATAGAAGACGTAGCTATTTTGTCCATTTGCCTAGCTTGGCTTGAACCAGGAAGTCTGTGGTTGCGAGCACGGAGTTGTGAGCGAGAATAGTGCAGCTTGAGGCGGGTTTCCCGAACTACCGCTTCAATGGCCGAGCGAAGTCGCGCCGCAATTTCCTCAGCGGGCTACATTAGTGGGGACTTCATGGACTGGGCAACTTGCTAAGTTGTGGAAGAGGGCCCGGCGGTGGAGGATTGATTTCCACCGCCGGTTTTTATGCTGCGTTAGAAATGGAGCTTGCCGACGAACTGCCAGATGCGACCTGAACCGTTATTCGAAGCGTCGCCGGTAATGGTGCCGAAGCCGCCAGTCAGGGTCTCGTTGGGTTTGGTGTAGCCGCTGACCGAAGGATTACTGAGGTGGACGTGGTTGAAGGCGTTGAGAGCCTGCGCGCCGATCTCAAGTTGTGTGGTCTCGGTTACCTTGAACTGCTTGTGGATGTTGAGATCGACGTCATACCAGCCGGGTCCGTAGATCTGGTTCCCTCTTACGCCCCAAGGCGTGAAGTCCGTCTGGCCGACGGCAGTGACGGGGTTCAGCGGCGCGGTAAATGCCGCGGAGTTGAAGTAGCCAGTGACTTTGGTGCGGGCCTGGTCGCTTGGACCAGGAGTGTGGGGGTTTACGCCGGGCACAAGAGGAGCGTTGCAGGCCCAGGCGGTGCCGCTGGTCTGGAACCACGGGCCGGTGAACCCTGCGTTGGTCTCGTTGCCACCTACTGTGCCCTGGCAGCCGACGTTGATGAGGGTGCCGCTCGCAGCTTGCCAGATGGGATCGAGCTTCCAGCCGCCGATGACCGCCTGCTCGAGTGTATTGGCATGGGCGGCCCAATGGGCGCCTTGGCCAAAGGGCAGACTATATTCGCCCGAGAGCTTGAAGAAGTGGGCAGCGGTGTTGGAACAGCGGTCGTAGTCGGCGCGGTAGCCACCGAAGCCAAATAACCACGGTGCGCGTCCGTTGGCCGGGCCGCCATCGTTCTGCTGACCGCCTTGGCCGTCGGACAAGCAAGTGGCATACGTGTAGTTCGCATCCATGTTGAAGCCGCCGCCAAACTGGTGCTGATACTCTATTTCTCCGGCCTCGTAGTTGCTGATCTGTTCGGTGTTCTCGATCGGGCCCTCCAGTGCAGCAAGATTCGGGAAGGGGATGGTGAATGTACCGTCAGGCATAAGCGGCGAGGTTTCGCAGTAGGGGTTGGCCGATAGTTGAGAAGCGGTGCACGGGGTTTGGGCGGCGACGCTCGAGGGCAGCGCCTGCCTGGGTGCGTTGTGGTAAGGGTCGGCGCTTTCGAGTTGCTTGCCGAGTTGGGCGATCCAGGTTGCCTGGATGGAGTCGTGGCTGGTGAATTGGTATTGCACCGCGACGTTGAACATTTCCTGGTACGGGATGTGGAAGTTGTAGGGTTTGCCGTACAGAGCGACAGAACCAAGCGGTTGATAGGCATTGAGTGCGCTGGTCATATCGATAATGCCGAAGGTGTTTTCCATGGTCGCCGTTTGGGAACTGGTGGCGTTGACGGCCACCTGCGGCCGGTAGGAGAATTGAGGCCCTTGCTGAACGGCCACCCTGAAGGGGTAGTTGGTGCCCAGGGTGCCACCGTATCCGATGGAGTTGAATGCGCCGTAGGAGACGGCGCCACCGGCTCGTACTACCAGGTTCGGCCGGACGCGATAAGCAAAGCTGACGCGCGGCGCCCAATTGAACTTTGGCGTTTTGTTGGCGGCATTGTTCGGCTGGCAGATGATCGGGATGTTGTCGGAGGCCAGCAGTCCTTTGAACGAGGCGGACAAGGTCTGGGCGCAGCCGTTTTGCGAAATGTAGTAGGCGCTGCCGTTGGGTTGGTTGCCGTCGCCGCCCATCCAGAAGTTACCTTCGGATTCCGAGCCTCCGTTGGAGTAGTAGGGGCCAAAGTAGTCCTCGCGGATTCCCAGGTTTAGCGTCAATGCGGGCGTAATTTTGAAACTATCGACCGCATAGAAGGCGATGTAAGGCGCGTGATAGGTTGACTTATTCCAGTTGTTGCCGTTATAGCCATTGACGCCGCCGAGTGGAACGGCCGCGGTACTGACTCCGCCGGCAGCCAAATAGGACGAATTGCCCGCGGTTGGGGTCAAGAGGAAATCGGCCATGCCGGGGCCACCGTCGCCCGAAGCGGGCACGTTTGAGTACTGACCGTAGGTGAAGTGACCCCTTGACCACGGCAGTTGCGCGATGTTTCCGTAGGTCCACCAATATTCGCCGCCGAACTTCCACTCGTGGCGGCCGACAGTCTTCGTGATGTTGTCGGAGAACTGCCAAGCCCCCACCTTCTGCCAGGTGACGTTGGTGCGGGAACCGAACTCTGAGATGCTGCTGCCGATGCTGATGTCCGGAAGGCCGCCGTTATTAACGTTTTGCGGGATACCTTGAATTCCGAATTGTCCGGGAATTCCGAACTGATTGTCGATTCCATTGGGATCCATGCGGGTGTTCCAGTTGTGTTCATCTGACAATCTGGCCTCGTTGACCAGCTGGGGGTTGAAGACGTGAGTCTCCGAAAGAACGACCATATAGGTAGGGTTGGTCGTCCAGAATGCAGTGCTGCCTCCGCCCTCGAGAGGGCCCTGAAATGGAGGTTGTTGCTGCTGTGTCTGGTTGTAGTGGCTCCAGGTAAGCAACGCGGAATCCGCATCGTTGAACTTGTGGTCGATTCTAACGTCGTATTGTTTGGTGTTGATGGGCCGTGGCAGAAGCTCGAAGAAGTTGCTGGCGTAACTGCCGTTGGCGGCATTGACTCCGTTTGCATTAACACCATTATTGGGTGTGTATGCCTTGAAGAGCTGGAGCAGCTTGACGGCGTTCGAATCGATGCGGCCGGCGGGAAGTTGATTGAAGCAGTTCATTGGGACAGGGCCGCCAGCGAAGGTTGAAACCCAGTTGGTAGTTGCGCCAAGAGACGGACACCCTGGTCCCGGTCCCAGTTCCTGGAAGTATGGGTCACGAACGATGGCGGATTTTACGCCACCATTGATAAGGGGATCGGTGACAACTCCTTGTACACCTGAAGCCGTGCAATTCGGCAAAAGGCCGGTGATCGTATCCGGGGTTGTCGAAGTGCAGGGGACTGCGCGCGTGGTGGCCGGGTCAAGGATGGTGCCTTGCTGGAAGGTGCGGCCAAGCCCGTCGAGCTTTGTGTTCTTGGTCAGTCCCAGAGTATCCACGAGGTTGGTGAAGTTGCTGCTCTGCATGGTGCCAGTCGGAAGCGTGCCGGTATAGCTGGGCGTATCCGTGTAATAGGTGTACTGGAAGTCGGCGGTAAAGAAGGTCTTGTCGTGGCCGTTATAGCCCGGCAGGATGACCGGCCCACCGTAAATGGCGCCAAACGAGTTCTCCTTGAACCTGCCCGGCCGGTTCGGCAGCGGGCTCGGCGTGTGCAGCAGTTGGGTGCGCTTATTGAAATAGTCGTTGGCGTTGTACATGTCGTTCTCGTTGTATTCCCAAGCGGACCCGTGGAACTTGTTGGTGCCCGAGATGGTGACAACGTTCACGACCGTACCGTAGGAGTGGCCGAGTTCGGCAGGGTTGTCGCCGGTCTGCAGCTTGAATTCCTCGATGGTGTCCGGGATGGGGGGGATGGTGATGCCACCAAAGACCTCCGCGTTGTCGTCGGCGCCGTTTACACGGACGTCGACTGCGCCGCTTTGCACGCCATTGATTAGAAACGTACCTGTGCTCGAGTTGTTGCCGGTAAACTGAACGCCTGGCGCGATCGTGGCGAGGGTCATGAAACTGCGTCCGCCGCTGCCGCCGAAGATAGGCAGTTCGGTCGCCGCCCTGTTATCGATGGTCATGCCCAGGGAGGCGTCCTGCGCTTGCAACAGCGGAGCCGCGGAGGTCACGTTGACATGCTCGGTAACGGCGCCAACTTGCAGGTTGATGTCCTCGGTATTGGTGTTTCCGAGGTGAACCACGATGCCATCGACCAAGGACTCCTTGAATCCGGGCACGACCACCTTGAGCGTATAGGTACCTACAGGGACCGACGAAAAAGTATAGGCTCCGGCGGAGGTTGATACGGTGGTTTGGGCTACGCCAGTGTCTGTGTTGGTCAGCGTGCATTGCGCATGTGCCACCAATGCCCCGGCTGGATCCTTCACCGTGCCGGTGACGCTGCCCACATCGATGCCCGCCTGCGCGTAGATCTGACCGCAGAAGACGGCCATGAGGGCGGTGAGAATCAAAGTCAGGAGCGTATTTTCCCTGCGATCCTGGATTTCACGACGCTTTTCGTCCCCGGCTGGCGATGCTTGGGCGGCGTGGAACGGCTGTGGGTTACCGAAAGCTCTCGATGACTCCTTGCAAGCTGACTGGGTCTGGCGGTTCATCTAGGTGCCTCCTGAAGCGTGTTTAGCAAAATCGGTTAACATCTCCCCCGGGGTAATCGGCGAGGAGGATTGGCGCCTAAAGCGATATTCTCTATCCATCCAATGACGAAAACGACTGGGTATACCGAACGAGAGCGAGGCAATCTGGCAAGCTATCGGAGTCGACAAAGACGGAATCCGGCGGACAAGAATCGATTACGCTCGATTGAAATTAGGAGGATCATATTCGCGCAAAGGTGAGTTCCGTCAACGTTATGGCTTGCTGTAACGTCCACTTATCTTGCTGATATTACAAGGCTTGATCCGGTTCTATCTTTGTAACAGTTCCAGAGAGCCTGGGCATAACGGTTGGAACCACGTTATCGAGCCGATTCCTCTCCTCGTAAGTACGGTGCTAGAATTGGGCGGACCGCGGACAGACCCCAATGATTTCAATTAACGCTCGCGAAGCGGATATTGCAAAAATCGCGGAATCGGCGGAAGCCAGCGCTGCCCTCGAAAAGCACCTCGAGGAGATCGTTGAAGGAGTGGCCTTCAAAGGTAGCCATCGCAGCGCACTGTTTCTCAATCATGTCATCCATCAAGCAATTGCCGGCAACTTCGAGTCCCTGAAAGAGCGCGTTATCGGCATGGAGTTGTTTGGCCGGTCGCCCTCCTACGTGACTGGTGAAGATGCGATTGTTCGAGTTACGGCCAACGATGTGCGCAAGCGCCTGCAGCAGCATTATGGCAAATATGGAACTGCTTCCGAGTTCCGCATCAACCTTCCCCTGGGGTCGTACATCCCCGAGATCGTCTACCGGCACCAGGACGACCTGGGGCCGATCGATGCCAATGAGGAGCCCGAGGGCCCACGGGTCACACCCCGGGAACCCGACACACGGCGAGATTCCGAATTTGTTTCCTTGTCTAGCCAGAAGCCGGTCGCTGAAGCTGCCCTGGCTCCCGACCATGAGACGGCAACTTCGGGCAATCGTTTCGAGGGGTTTGCGGCGCGGCATGCGGGACCAGGTTGGACGCTGTTTGCTGTCGTCGTCATGGCGGTGATCGCGGGCTCGGTGGGTGCGACCCGGTATGCGCTGAAAAGCGAGAGATCGTTGGCCGTTGCCACTCCGAGCGGCTCTATTCGCGATTTTTGGGGACAGTTTTTCGATAAACCGAATGAAGAACTGAAGATCGTCTATGCGGATCCCAGCTTTGCGCTCTGGCAAGATCTGCGGGGCATGAACCTGGACCTGGGCGACTATCTGAACCGCCAGTACCTGAACGTGAATGGAGACAAGCTCTTCAATGTGGCGATGCGGCGGGTTACCAGTCCGGCCGACATGGCGCTGTCGGCGCATCTGGCGGCCCTTGCAGGGAGGTTCGGCGGTCAGGTGAATCCGGAGTTCGCACGGGATGCCAGCACAGAGTTCCTCCGCCACGGCAACCTTGTTCTGATTGGAAGCCGTCGATCGAATCCGTGGGTTCAGGTGTACGAACCCGGCCTGAACTTTGTTCTGGGGCAAGATCCGCAAACGGGCGCGCCGTTGTTCCAAAATCGCTCGCCTAAGCCGGGCGAAGCTAGTACATATGGCATACCTGCAATGTTCGACACGCAAAAGGTGGAGGAGCGAACCTTTGTAAGCTACGCGGTGGTCGCTCTGCTGAAAGGCTGTGGCGGACGCGGCATGACTGTGCTGGCCGAAGGGTTGAATACGCAAGCCACCCAGGCTGCCGGGGACCTAACTACAGATCAGCCGCGGCTCGATCTTCTGCTCCAGAGCATTGGGCACAAACCCGGAACGAATGTGGCTCCGTTCGAGGCTCTTATTCAGGTGACGTCGTTGCCCGGCGAATACGACAACCCCAAGGTGATTGCTTATCGTCTCTGGCCAGCCCAAGCTTGTGAGGGCAGTTGAACGCGTCGCTGCCATGACTACAGTGGCGGGTTGCTTGAATTCGGCAGGTCCACCATGGCATTGATCTGACAGCCGTTGCGGAGCGAGCTTCTATTTCTTAGTAGGCCCGGACTTTTACCTTCAGTGTGTCGCCGTGGTCAGGGAACGTGAGGCCGAAGGCGGTCTCATCTCCATTGAGGAGGCGATCGAGGTGCCACTCGCCTGCTTCGAAGTGTCCCTGCTCAACGGAGATATACATGGCCTTCTGTGCCGTAAAGCCGAGCCTGGGCGCGAGGATCACATTGGCGCCCATACCGCTGATCAGGAATTCATCGCGAGTGATCTGACCTACGATCACGCGTCCGTTGCGGCGCGGATTGCCACGGCCGCGCGGTCCGCCATAACCGTTCAGCACCGGTCCAAAGCGGACGGCAACATCAAAATCGTCAAAGGTCAAGGTCGGGTTGGCGAGGCCATTCTCCTCAATGGCTGCCTGCATGTGTCCTGCATCGCTGAGGGAACGCCAGAAGTTAGCAGCGGGGCCGAAGAGAGCATAGTTGAGGGCGATCTCGCTTGCCCACGCGTTCGGCCGGTTCAGGTCATCGGCGGAGATTCCGTCAATGCCAAACATCGAGATTCCCAAGGCGTTGTTGGCCGCGAAGGTCAGGAACATATTTTTTGCGTGATCGACAGAACCGCCGGTCTCGGGCACGAGCAGCGGATTGTCGGGACGGGCATACAGCTGGAGCAGATTGCGGTAGGAACCTTCGTTCTCGTCGTAAATGTCCGGCGCGATGACATCGATGTGCGGCGCAAGACGCTTCCACATCGGGAGCACGAAGGCGACGGCGCCGCCACTTGGCGAGGAAAATCCGGGACGCAGGAGGCCCGGTTGCTCGCGGGGCCACACATTGATGTACATGGGAAGCGGGTAGACGGATTTGCCTGCCTCCGCAACCGAATCCATGTAGCGGGCAGTCCAGTACGACATGAAGACCTCGGGTGCGCGCTCTGCGAAGACCTGCGTCCACGTGCTGCCGGCCGGTGCGGTCTTGCCCAGAGAGGCGACGACCTCAGAAGGTACTGGACCCTCGAAACTGGAGGTAGCCTGCGGGGAGTAATCGCGGTCGGCGCCAAGCACTCCGGCTTCGTTTTCAACCTGAATGAGGATGACGGTGTGGGTGTCGCCATCCAGTTGCTTGAGGTGACGCATGAACGCTGCGAATGCAGTGCGGTCGGCCTGGCGATTGGCGTCGGATATGGGGCTCAAGGCTTCGACCGGCTGGTGCGCTGAGTCGAGCACGGGCGGGTAGATGGTGGGATGATTCTTAACCCAGGAAGGAACATAGGTCATCGCGCCATTTTTCCAGGTACCGAACCAGGAGAGCGTGAGGTGCAGTCCCTGCGCGCGAGCGCCCTGAACGATGGCGTCGACGGTGCTGAAATCGAATGTTCCCTGCTTTGGCTCGACCGCCTCCCAATACACCGGGACCATCACGGTATTGCAATGAATGGTATGTAGAACCGGCCAGGCGGCATCCAGGGCCTTGGCATAGCCGCTCGAGTTATGTACCTGAGCGCCCAGGATGAAGAACGGCTTGCCATCCACAAGGAGCCGATAGTGGC
>Ga0206805_1015_pt1 | contig 39986 bp, 33 predicted proteins | sample Alteio_BWOrgCont_59_FD_152890 | JGI IMG/M metagenome (GOLD analysis project Ga0206805, IMG submission 152890) | Enriched cells from forest soil in Barre Woods Harvard Forest LTER site, Petersham, Massachusetts, United States -... | ecosystem: Environmental > Terrestrial > Soil > Temperate forest >... | reverse complement strand
CAAACTAATGCCCCAATGGAGTTTACGCATTACCGCTTATTCCGACAGATTATTAAACGACCTTGATACTATTGATTGGAGTGAAAGCATTAAGGAGGCTCAACGCAACTGGATTGGGCGTTCAGAAGGATGTTCTTTGCAATTTACAATTAACAATCCCGATAGCTATCGGGAACAATTGACAATTACGGTATTTACCACTCGTCCTGACACGGTTTTTGGTGTAACATTTATAACCCTCGCTCCCGAAAACGAATTGGTGAATAAAATCACACCTGCCTCTCACAAAGCTCAAGTTGAAGAATACGTAAACATTGCAAAAAACAAAACCGAACGCGAACGCCAGGCGGAGAAAAAAGTAAGCGGAATATTTACGGGAGCTTATGCCATTCACCCGTTTACCGGGAATAAGATTCCTATATGGGTAGGCGAATATGTGCTGGCAGGCTATGGTACAGGCGCTGTAATGGGTGTACCTGCTCACGATTCCCGCGATCATGCTTTTGCTAAGCATTTTGGATTAGATATTAAACAGGTAATTGAAATTCCCGAATCCCTCGTCACTGCGAGGAACGAAGCAGTCTTGCACGATAGTAAGATTACTTCGCAAAGCCTCGCAATGACGGAACCTTATGACGGCAAAGAAGGTAAATGCATTAACTCCGATTTCCTGAATGGATTAGATGTAAAAGATGCCATTAAACGTGCTATTGAAGAAATTGAAAAACGAGGATTGGGAAAAGGGAAAATAAACTTCCGTTTGCGCGATGCGGCTTTTGGCAGACAACGCTATTGGGGCGAACCTATACCCATCTATTATAAAGATGGTATACCTACCCCATTAGATGAAAGCGAGTTGCCACTTATATTGCCGGAGGTAGATAAATTCCAACCTACGGAGACGGGCGAACCACCCTTGGCAAGAGCCACCACCTGGAAATACAAGGGACAATATAACTACGAATACACCACTATGCCGGGCTGGGCAGGTAGCTCATGGTATTATTTGCGTTATGAAGACCCACATAACAATACAGCGTTTGCATCACCCGAAGCTATTAAATATTGGCAAAATATAGACCTATACATTGGCGGAGCCGAACATGCCACCGGGCATTTGCTTTATTTCCGCTTTTGGACTAAATTCCTGAATGATTATGGCTTAATTCCTTTTGTTGAACCTGCAAAAAAACTGGTAAATCAAGGAATGATACAGGGGAAATCTAATTTGGTATATAGGCTACTTGCTTCTTTTGGCTACCCAACAGATCCAAATATTAATGTAATTCTTCCTGAAATTTTTATTACCAAAGAAATTTATGAGAAAATAAAAGAAGAGAGGTTGGAAAAAACAGAAAGAGATAAACTTCGCTCTTTTTGTGCCATGCAATTTGAAAAACTAAATCCCCATACTCCTCTGATTCATTCCAGTTACAATGGCGCCCAAAGTTTCAATGTGGATATTAAATTAGTAAAAGACGATATCTTAGATATTAAAAGATTCAAGGAATGGCGCCCAGAATTGAAAAATGCTTTTTTTTACATTGAAAACGAAATTTATTATTGTGGATCCGAAGTTGAAAAAATGTCCAAATCTAAAGGAAACGTAGTTATTCCTGACGATGTTGTTGCTCAATACGGAGCCGACACCATGCGCATGTACGAGATGTTCCTCGGCCCATTGGAATTAAGCAAACCCTGGAGCACACAAGGCATTAGCGGGGTATATAATTTCTTAAAAAAGTTCTGGAGAATGTTTTTCAGTAGTCAGTGGTCAGTCGCCAGTGGTCAGTCAGAAGAATTTTATGTTTCAGACGAAAAAGCCACTCCTGCTGAATTAAAAGCTTTGCATAAAACCATTAAAAAAATTGATGAGGATATTGAGCGGCTTTCATTCAATACGGCTGTAAGCGCTTTTATGATTTGCCTGAACGAATTGTATGACTTAAAATGCAACAAGCGCGAAATACTGGAACCTTTGTTAATCTGCCTCTCCTCTTTTGCACCTTTCGTTGCCGAAGAGTTATGGACCAAACTGGGGCATACCTCTTCTGTTGTAAAAGCAAAATTCCCAAAATTTGAAGAGTCTTATTTGGTTGAGAATACGTTCTCCTATCCTGTTTCATTTAATGGGAAAACCCGCTTTATGCTGGAATTGCCATTAAACTTGAGCAAAGAGCAGATTGAGAAAGAAGTTTTATCGTCAGAAGATGCAAAAAAATGGCTTAAAGAGGCTCCTATTAAAAAGGTCATCGTAGTTCCGAATAAGATTGTGAATATAGTTGTATAGCACAGTCATTGACGTTTTCAAGACCAACTTTTTAATGGTATAGTTTCGCAACTGATAACTGACCACTGAAATGAAATATGACATCACTTACACAAATTGCAATTTACTGTATTTAACAAGGAATGGTTTTTCAACATACTTTAAATCAGCCTGTTGCAAAGCAATAGAATTTAGAAACCACTCCTATTTCCTTGTAAAATCCTTGTATTTCCTGTTGTTAATTGTTGTTTTTTATGAGTTTTGAAAATGGAGAAACTGGCAATGAGGCCGGGAGAGCAAAGGTGGTATTCTTAACAATTTTTATGAATCCTGCCCGCTGACTCTTACCCACTTACTTCCGTAAAAGAAGTATCTTTGAATCCTCAAACAGACCCTACTCAAAAATGAAAAAGACACGGATCGCCTTTATAGTTTTATTACTACTTACTTCAGGACTATTGTTATGTGCCGTACTGCATCCTTCGGCCAAATCAGAAAAGCGCAGAGCTATTCTTCAACTCATGGTTGGAGGTATCGAAGCTGAACATTATAACCCTATACCGGTTAATGATACGCTCTCCAAAAGAATATACGACCTCTACCTAAAGCGTTTAAATAGCGATAAACTCTACTTTACACAAGAAGATATTGCGCAATTTCAACCTTACGAGTATAGAATTGACAGTGCCATTAACCAGGGCACATTTGCTTTTTATGACCAGGTAAATAAAGTATGGAATCAGCGATTAGGCGACGATTCCATCTACATAAAAAAACTTCTCTCTAAACCATTTGATTTTAATGCGCAGGAAGATTTTCAGGCCGATGGAAACAAAGTTGCTTACCCAAAAGATTTAGATGCCTTGCATGAACGTTGGAGGAAATTATTGAAATATGAAACCCTTGCGAAGCTGGTAGTAATGCTGGATGACGAGGATAAAGCAAAAGAAAAGAAGGACTCGGCTTATAAGCCTAAATCATTTAAAAAGCTGGAAGACTCTGCGCGGATGATGGTATTGAAAACGGAGGAAAACGATTTTAAATACCTGGGCGAAATAACCGATACAGATAAAATCAATGAATTTTTCGATGTAATAGCCAATGTATATGACCCGCATACAGAATACTTTGCTCCCGAAGAAAGAAAGAACTTTGATATATCCATGAGCGGACAATTAGAAGGTATCGGAGCACAGTTGCAAGATAAAAACGGAAAAATAACGATTGAAAAAGTAATACCCGGAAGCCCGGCATGGAAAAGTGGGGAATTGAAAGAAGGGGATGTATTTTTGAAAGTGGCGCAGGGTAGCGGAACACCTGTGGATATTGAAGGTATGCGCCTTGACAAAGCTGTGCAGCTTATCCGTGGTAAAAAAGGCACCGAAGTAAAATTGACCGTGAAGTCAGGCATTAGCACCAAAGTAGTTTCCCTAATACGCGATGTTATTCATTTGGAAGATACTTATGCGCATGCAGCCATTATTGAAAATAACGGAGAAAAAATAGGATACATCCGCCTGCCGGAATTCTATACCGATTTTGATGGCACCGGAGCTCGCAGATGTTCGGACGATGTAAAGGCTCTCGTGCAAGAATTAAATGGGGAAAACATAAAGGGTATCGTTATGGACTTGCGCGATAACGGAGGCGGCTCCTTACAGGATGTTGTAAAAATGGCCGGCATATTTGTGGCACAAGGCCCCGTTGTTCAAATAAAGAACCCTAGCATGAAAGAACCTGAGGTACTTACATGCCGCGATACAGGCGCTTTATACAAGGGACCATTGGTTGTATTGGTTAACGGCACAAGCGCTTCAGCTTCAGAGATATTTGCTGCCGCTATACAAGATTATAAACGCGGAGTAATTATGGGCTCACAAACCTATGGTAAGGGTACTGTACAACAAGTCTTTACATTGGATGATAAAATTGCCGCTGCATACAACAGTCTTAAACCATTAGGCTCAGTGAAAATAACCATCAGCAAGTTTTACCGGATTAGCGGGGGTACTACCCAAAAAGATGGTGTTACACCTGATGTTGTGATGCCGGACCCATATCAATATGCTTATGGAAAAGAAAAGGATGCGGATTACCCATTAAGCTGGGATAAAATAACGCCTGCAAACTATGTGGTATGGAATAATCCTCCGGATGTGGCTTACTTATCCAAACAAAGTTCGGATCGTATTTCAAATGACTCTATCTTTATTATGATGAAAGAAGATGCCAAAACGTACAAGCAAGAACGCGACAGCACCCTCTATTCATTAAATTACGACGAATACAGAAAAGCAGACAAAAAAATCAGGGCTGAAAACAAACGGTTTGAAGTATTGAATAAAGCCCTGCCCTTTGAAGATGTATCTCTTTTCAATGTTCGCAAAAACCAATTTATCCTTTCACCCAGCCATGATAAGGATACAATAAAAGCGTCTAATGCAATGGCATTACAAACTAATAATGCAAGTAATTTTTATGGCGTTACGGGTAATTACCATGTACTCATTACTGCTACTGCCGGGGAACAAAGTAAAATGCGCGCAGACACAAACGAAGCTAATTCAGAAAATATCCGTCTCAAAAGAATGATGAAAGATCCCGTGTTATTTGAGGCGACGAGAGTAATAGGTGATATGAAATAAATAAAGTCCGGCTAGTTTAAAAATGAACCGTATCCCCCTTCATGTTAGGCTGCTGGTAAAGCGATTAGCATTATTGCTGATTCCCTACGAGCTATGCCGTATTATTTTCCGGGTGTATAATGCTGCCTACTTCTCTGGCATGCCATTTTCAAAACTTTGTTACTGCCTCTATACCGGGTTGCGATTTGATATTTCGGCCATTATCATCACTAATTTGGTGTTTGTTTTCTTAAGCCTTCTACCGTGGGGAAGCGAACAAAGTTTTTACCGGAAATATGTACTCAAGATGATTTATATGCTGGCGAACAGCGTAGCTCTATTTTTCCAGATTGGTGACACGGTTTTCTTTCCCTTTGTTTACAAGCGTTCTACAGGTGACATCTTCAAGTTTCTAGGTCTTGGCGGTGGAGACGACACAACCGATGTAATGCCCACCGTTATCAAGGATTATTGGTTCATGATCCTGGTCTGGTTCGGGCTTATCGCACTAACTTATTTCCTTTACAGCGTAACGGGAAAAAAGAAAATAAAAAATACGGTTACCGAACGAAAACATCCTGTTACATCCTTCACAGTCGCATCGTACAGCGTTTTTATCGGACTGCTGATTATAGGCTGGCGTGGGGGGTGGCAACTTAAACCTATGAGCACGCTTGATGCCATGGACTATGCATCGGCACACGACGCTCCCCTTGTGATGAATAGCCCCTACAGCATTATTAATACCTATTTCAGACCTGTACTGACAGATAACACCATTATACCCGATGCAAAAAAGTATTACACTCCAATGCAGGCTGCGTCGCCGGGCAATTTCAGGAAACTGAATGTGGTGGTCATCATTATGGAAAGCATGTCGAAAGAATATATAGGCGCTCTTAATAACAGACACCATACTTACACTCCGTTTCTTGATTCATTGATTTCACAGTCGCTTGTTTTTGATAATGCTTTTTCCAATGGAAAAAAGTCGGTGGAAGGTATTCCGGCCATAGTATCGAGTCTTCCCTCCTGGATGAATACGGCATTTATAACATCTCCCTATGCAAATGATGAACATACATGCTTAGCGGGCTTATTGGATAAAGAAGGGTACACTACCGCCTTTTTTCATGGAGGGCATGAGGGCTCCATGGGATTTAATGTATTCTGCAAAAAAGGGGGCTTTCGTTATTACTACGGCATGAACGAGTATAATAACAATGCTGATTACGATGGCAACTGGGGAATTTGGGATGAACCATTTTTCCAATATTTTGCCCGGAATGTTGATACCCTTCATAAGCCTTTTTACGCCGCTATTTTTTCCATTTCCTCGCATCATCCTTTCTCTATTCCCCCTAAGTACAAAAGCAGGTTTGTTCAAAAACTGGGGGAAATGCCTATGCTTAAATGTATTGAATACAGTGATTTTTCACTCAGGGAATTTTTCCAGACTGCTTCTACAATGCCCTGGTTCGACAGTACCTTGTTTGTGATAACCGGGGACCATACCGGACCCAGCAATGACCCCTACTACTCCAACCGATTAGGAATGTATGAAATACCTATTATATACTATATGCCTCATTCTAATCTGAAAGGCAAAACACATATTACCACACAGCAAATTGATATTATGCCCACTATTCTTGGTTTTATGCATTATCCTCAATCCTATTTTTCATTTGGATCAAATGCTTTTGATACTGTCTCATCTGCCAGGCATTATGCCATTGGCTATTTAAATAGTGTGTACCAGATAGAGGAAAATCCGTGGTGCCTGCAAATGACAGATACAATTGTAACCGGCTTGTATAATTACCAAAAAGACAGTTTGCTTGAAAATAACCTGGCGGGCAAAAATTTACCTGTGCAGGATTCTCTTTCCCATATTCTAAAAGCGGTGGAACAGACCTACAATCATTTGGTTATCCACAATCAATTACAATAGTATCAGGAGTTTCTTATTACTGCATCCGCTTTTTCAGCAAAAGCGGTCACAAGTCTTTCCATGGTTTTATCAATATCCTTGTCGCTTAATGTCTTGCTGTCGCTTTGCAGAATAAACCGCAACGCATACGACTTTTTGCCTTGCTCCACTCCTTTTCCCTCGTAAACATCAAATACGGAAACCTGTTTCAAAAGTTCCTTTTCTGTTTTCACCGCAATGTCACGGAGCATCTCAAAATCCACGGTCTCATCAATAATCAGGGCTAAATCTCTCGTTACAGCAGGGAACTTGTTTATCTCTTTTATCGCCAATCCCTTACTCTTACTTTGGATCAAAAACTTCCAATTTATATCGGCAAAAAACACATCCCCATTAACTCCCTGCTTAACGAGAATCTCTTTACGTACTATACCAACAACAGCTACTTCTTTTGATTTAATTGAAAAAGTAAGTCCGGAAGAAAGTAATTTATCGTTGGCCAAAAACATTTCAATAGGTTTAGAAATACCGGTAACCCTTTCTATAAGCGCCACCACATACGATTTCAAATAATAAAAATCAGCCGGCACCTCTTTGCTGTTCCATGAAAGCGGCGATTTATTGCCACATACCCATAATGAAAGGTGCTCTGCTTCCTTATACTTTCCATCCTGTTCTTTATGGTAGCTTCTTCCGAATTCATATAGTCTTAGGTCAGGCTGTTTATTATTCTGGTTAAGGGCAATATTGGTGAGACCATTAAATACTAATGAGCCACGTAAAATATCCAGGTCAATACTCAGCGGATTAGCAATTTTGACGGTGTCTGCGTTATCTTCAAGTTTAGCAGATGAAAGAGAAGTATTCATTACTTCTATGAATCCTGATGAGGTAAGAAAACTGCTTATTTTATCTACCATTTCATCCGATTTTTTCTCTCCCGTATAAACCAATGGTATGTTTAACCTGGGTGGAATAGGGATATTATTATACCCGTAAAACCGCAATATTTCTTCTACAATATCAGCTTGGCCTGTAATGTCCATACGGTAGCTGGGTATGGAGAGCAACCATTTATCGTGTGTACGTTCTATTATTTTTATACCAGTAGCTTCTATTATTTCAGTTACTTTATCTGCAGGAATAGGATGCCCAGCTAACTTATCAGCATAGCCCAGCGAGAATTCTAATTTCAGGTCTTCTTTCTTATCAGGATAAACATCTGTTATAGTTGTTATAAATGCACCTGCATTTACCTCTTGCATCAGGTTAATAGCCCGCATCAACGCATACGTCGTGATGTTCACATCTGCTCCTCTTTCGTAGCGGAAAGAAGCATCGGTATGCAATCCCTGGCTTTTAGCTGTTTTACGGATGTGTGCAGCATCAAAACAAGCGCTTTCAAGAAATATATTCTTAGTATTCTCCGTAACGCCCGAATCTTTTCCTCCATACACCCCGGCTATGCACATATCTTCACTTTCGTTGCATATAAGTAAATCGTTCGGCGTTAATTGACGTCTCTCGTTATCCAGAGTTATGATATGCTCGCCTAATTTTGCTTTACGTACAATTACCTTGTTACCTTTTATTTTATCAGCATCGAAAGCATGAAGTGGTTGTCCTGTTTCATACATTACAAAATTGGCGATGTCGACAATGTTATTGATGGGTCGCAACCCAATAGCCGACAGGTAATTTTTTAGCCATTGAGGCGATTCTTTCACCTCAATCCCTCTAATTTCAGCAGATGTATATCGTTTGCAGGCTTCCGGATTTTGAATGATTACTGTGATGGCAGGAGCTTCCTTTCCATCCAGCGTAGCAGGTGGAATAACCAATTTTAACTTTTCCGGTTGTGCCGCATGAAGATTGATGGCAGCCACTAAATCACGCGCTACACCAATATGGGAAAGGGCATCAGCCCTATTAGGTGTGACTCCTATTTCAAAAGTATAATCCGAATAAACCTGGAAATATTCTGCAGCAGGTAGACCTATCTTTGTGTCAGGGGGCAACACCATTATGCCTGCATGTGATGTACCTAAGCCTATTTCATCTTCGGCACATATCATTCCTTCAGAAGCCTCTCCCCTTATTTTACTTTTCTTAATGGTAAACGGTTCTCCTTGGGATGGATAGAGCGTAGCACCTTCGGTAGCTACCACTACCTTTTGTCCCGCAGCCACGTTGGGGGCACCGCAAACTATATTCAATATTTTTTCGCTGCCAATATCAACGGTAGTTAATGAGAGTTTATCTGCATTCGGATGTTTTATACAGGTTTTAACCTCCCCTATCACCAACCCATTAAAGCCGCCTTTAATAGATTCAAAGGGTTCGATATGCTCTACCTCCAGTCCGCAATCGGTCAGGAGTTTTGCAACCTGTTCAGGCGCAAGTGAAGTATTGGCATATTTTTTTAACCAGTTATAGGATATTTTCATGGCGGCTCAATTCTGAGTACAAAAGTAAGCGGTTACAAGGAATAGTGAAAATAAAAAGGAAAAAATATTAAGAAAGCCCTAGGGGACCATCTATATCATTCTCTCCCAATACCAAGCCCTGTGCCTCCGAAAACTTCGTTTTAGTAAACATAAGGCCCAGCATCATAATAATACTGGAAATAATAATAACATAATAGAGAATACCTATGTTGAACAAAGAAGATATAAAACTGGATGGAATACTATAAAAAAGCACAACGGTAACTAATCCCCGCGGCGCGATAAAAAGCTCCGGAATGACATGCGTACGGGAAATAAACATAAGAAAAATAAACCGCGCAAAAAGGATACAAACAATTATCAATGAGCCTGTAATTATTACTTCCGGAGCTATCAACGAATTAATATTCATAGCATAGCCGAAAAGAATAAAAAAGAAGGTGCGGATAAGAAATGCCGACTCAGCCGTAAGAAGCTTTAGTTCCGAAGTGACTTTGGACATTTTATCCAGTTGCAGCACTTTTGCCATTTTACCTTTTATAAAATACTTGCTGTTATTTAGCATCATTCCAAATACCAGTATCAGCAGCAGCGAAGGCAGATGGAACATTTTAGCAACTGAATAAACCAATATAAGTAAGGCGAAAATGAGGAAAGACTTTATGTGCGTAGTTATCCGGTTAAGCATGAAAATAAGCAAGGCAGAACTGACAAAGGAAATAATAATGATGTATAAAATATTCAGGAAGAAATCGCGAAAAGAACCGGATGACAAAGCATTATCAAGAATGGCAAAGTTGAAAATCATAATGCCTATAATATCTGAAAAGGTAGACTCGTATACTATAAATTCCTTTTTGTGTGTAGCCAGGGCCGCTACCGAAGGAATGGCAATGGCACTGCTTATTACCCCCATAGGAATGGAGTAAATGATGGAATTGCGCACGGGCATGCCTATATAATAATGCATAACAAGATATATCAACCCACAGGTGGAGGCCAATACAAGAATGGCTGAAAGAACTGATTTTCCTGCCAACGAAAGCTTTTGACGTGTTATTCCTAAATCAAGCGAGCCTTCCAGAACTATCAGGATAAGGCCTATATCCCCAAAAAGCTCGAGAAAAAAAGAAACATTTGTAATCTGGATGGAAAACTGATCGCATAATAACTTCATCCCCACACCGGTTATCAATAGTAATATAACAGATGGTATTTTTACGTACTTGGCAACAATGTTGAACAGGTAAGACAATATCACTAAAGCACTCAGTGCTATGAGTATGTTGGTAGTGTTCATCTTTTTAAAGGGGAAAGTACAAAGGTATGAAAGAAGAGCAATGAACTAAAAGCTAAGAACGGAAAGACAATACTAACTCTTAGCTTATTCACAATATGCAAAGAAATATTACTTTTGAAAACATGAGAACACACACAAAAGATACGCAAGACCAATTGACCCCTGAACATGCACTGGAAATATTAAAAGAAGGGAATGAGCGGTTTATAAATAATATTAAAACCCACCGTGATCTTTTGCAGCAAGCCAATGATACCTCTTCAGGCCAATTTCCTTTCGCTGCCATTTTAAGTTGTATTGATTCCCGTACTTCGGCAGAATTGATTTTTGACCAGGGCTTAGGCGATATATTCAGCATCCGTATAGCGGGCAATATTTTGAATGATGATATTTTAGGAAGTATGGAATTTGCCTGTAAACTGGCTGGCTCCAAGCTTATAGTTGTACTTGGACATACCAAGTGCGGAGCTATTGCTGGCGCTTGCGATAATGTGGAATTAGGCCATGTTACCAAGCTCCTTAATAAAGTAAAGCCGGCTATTGCCATAGAAACAGAAACCAAAACAGAAAGAAATTCTGGCAACAAAACATTCGTTGAGAATGTAACTGTAAACAATATCACATTAACCGTTCAACAGGTAAAGAAACAAAGCCCCTTACTGCATGAAATGGAGCAATCGGGAAAAATTAAAATTATAGGCGGTCTTTATGACCTGGATACGGGGAAGGTTACGTTTTACGAGTAACCACTTATGATAAGTTGTACTCATGAATATACTTTTTGTATGTAGCCGGAATAATTGGCGCAGTCCAACTGCCGAAACAATCTATAAAAATGTGTCAGGGATTAATGCAAAATCCGCAGGAACGGAACCTTCGGCAAGAATAAAAATAAATACCAGACTTATTGATTGGGCAGAGATTATTTTTGTAATGGAAAAAAAGCATAAAGTACGCTTAATAGAGAAATTTCCAGAACATCTATCTGATACACCAATTATTATTCTCGACATACCGGATGAATATAAATTCATGGACCCGGAACTAATCGAACATATTAAAGCATCTGTTTCCCCACATTTGGAAGCAGGTATCTAAAAGTATTCCTCAATGCCTGATATAAATTGACTGGGGATGAAAATACTTTGAAATAAGATAGGAGAATGATGATACTATCATTAGCGGAACCAGCAAAGTATAGCCCCCGGTAGCTTCGGCAATCAGAAATATAGCAGTAAGCGGAGTGTGCATAACCCCGCTCATCAATCCGGCCATGGCCACCGCGATAAAATTGGGTTCGTTAAGCTTATCAACCCCAACTATTTTGCAAATATTAAAATAGTTAATACTGTATACATAAAAAAATCCAATCATAGATCCCATAAAGAGTGACGGAGCAAAAAAGCCTCCATTGCCACCTGAACTGATAGTGAGTTGGGTGGCAAATATTTTCACCAGTAATATAGCTATGGTTACCAGTAGTAATACGTATTCGTTATTGTGAAATTTATATAAAAGGCTACTATCAAACAACCGTGTATAATCGGAATTAAGAAGCATCTGAACGGTATGATACCCTTCCCCATATAAAGGCGGTAGCAGAAAGACTATTCCACCCAGTATGAGGCCTCCTATCAAGGCTTTTTTATAAGGGTTTTTGACACCCTCAAATACATTGGACGAGTAGGCGATGCATTTAAGCACATACAAGGAATAGAACCCGGTAAGAATACTCAGTCCCACATAAAATGGTATGGCCCTAACATCCCAGCCTTGCGTGAAAATATAAAATATCTGCCCGTTATGATATAGTATTTGTGATATTACAGAAGCTACAGCAGATGCTATAAGTAGTGGAACAAATTGAACGGTAGAAAACTTTTTCAACAGCACTTCAATAGAAAACAAAACCCCGGCAATGGGAGCGCCGAAAATAGCCGATATACCCGCTGAGGCTCCACAGGCCAAGAGCAATATACGTTCTTCATCCGTAAGCTTAAAAAAACTGGCAATATTGGAGCCAAAAGCGGCACCTGTAACTACAATAGGTGCCTCCAACCCCATAGAACCACCGAGACCTACTGTTAAAGAGGATGTAATCATGTGGCTATACATCTTATCTTTTTCCATATAGCCGCCCTTAGTATCAATATTCTCAACTACGTTGCTGATACCTCTTCCCAGTTTTCCTTTCCTAAAAATCCAGGTGTATGCTGTAGCCAATAGAATACCAATTACGGGTGATATGAGCAATACAATATTACCGCTCCTTTCATACACTTGCAATAACGACTCCAATGCTCCCGTTGCCTGCTTAAGCGCAACAGCAGCCAGGCCGGCGATTACTCCGACAACAACTGTCAAAAGCAGGAAAAAGTTATTGGGGCTCAATTTATTATACCTACCTTGAGCGAGCTTCTGAATGAATGGGCTGATCTTCATAGGTGCAAAAGTAGATATTTTCAATTTGAGGCTTCACTCTATTTTTTAAACGAAAAAGCCTTGTACCGACAAATCGTGGTACAAGGCTCAATTTACTAAACAATAAAATCTATTTATTACCCTTTACGCTGTCTGCCGGGATAAAATCCATAGAGATGGAGTTTACACAATAGCGTGTATCCTTATTGGTGAAATGTTCTCCCGTGAATACATGTCCTAAGTGGGCACCACAACGGGCACATTCTATTTCGATGCGTTCTCCGTCGGGATCAGGAATACGTTTTACTGCTCCCGGTATGGCATCGTCGAAACTGGGCCATCCGCATTCCGAAGGGAATTTATCAGATGAGGTAAAGAGCGGAGCGCCGCAACGCCTGCAAGTATATATACCTTTAACGGTATTGTTTAGAAGTTTCCCTGTTCCGGGGCGTTCGGTACCCTTATGTACAATTACATAGGCTTCTTCAGGGGTCAACTTCCTCCAGTGGGTACTGTCAACCTGTGTTTGATTTTGGGTATTATCCATACTTTTTGTGTTTTGCTGCGAACAGGCCTGTAAAGAGCATGTCAACAATGTTAGTATTACCAGTTTACCATTCATAACGTTATAAATTTAATAGATCTACGACACATTATACTCTTTTGGATTTATGCAACCAGCTATTTTAACCTCCTTTAACAATTCAATAAAGAGAAACGGCATGCTAATTTTAGCCCCCTATAATTATCTTCTCAAGTGCCTCTACCCACTCATCATGGCTATTGAGGCTCTCTGCAAGGTGCAGTGCTTCGCCTCCATGCTCCTTGAATAAACGGGCATATTCTATTTTTACCTCAAAAAGGGTCTCCAGGCAATCCGCCACAAAAGCAGGGGAAAAGACCAGCATTTTTTTAATCCCTGATTTAGCTTTCTCAATAATGATATGATCCGTATAGGGTTTTATCCAGGGGTCTTTTCCAAGCCTTGACTGAAATGAAGCGCTATAGGTTCCTTCCTTTAATTGAAGGGCATTCGCCAGCAATCGGGTAGTATGAAAACAAGATCCCCGATAGCAAAAATAGTTTTGTGAAGAAATAGCATCACAACAACCATTGAGACTGCAATTCATGCCCCGTTCGTGTGAGGCAGTACGTATGTGTCTTTCAGGCAAACCATGATAGCTGAATAAATAATAATCGTAATCGTCCAGGTTATACTGTTTTTTCCAGATAGTTGCGAAAGCATTAATAAAAGCCGGATTATCATAAAAAGGACCAATAAATGAAAACGGTAGTATAACGTCTTGTTTTTCCAATAACTCCATCGCCTTTTCAACGGAAGAAGAGGTAGCTGAAGCCGAATATTGAGGATATAATGGCACCACAATAAGCTTTCCCAATCCTTCTGTTTTCAGGAGTTTATTTAATGCTTCTGCTACCAAAGGCTGCTGGTAACGCATACCCAATTCCACTGCAAAACGATCGCCCATTTTTTGCTGCAGTTTTGTTTTTAGGTTCTGGCTATGAACAAGCAAAGGAGAACCTTCTTCCGTCCAGATTTCCTTGTATTGTGCAGCAGATTTGGGTGCCCGAAACGGAGCTATGATAAAATTAACCAGCAATTGCCTTTGCAGCCATGGAATATCTATCACACGCGGATCGCAAAGAAACTCACGCAGGTATTTCCGCACATCTGCTGTGGCAGCGCTTAGAGGAGTACCAAGATTTAAAAGAAGTATTCCGGTTTTCGAGGATATGCTCATATTCAAAGATGCGAAATTACAATTAAGAAGATATATAAAGTATTGGCTTAGGTATTTTGCAATTTATATATACATTTGGACTGGTTTATTAATTTAGTTAATTGTTTTCTCCCAGCTCTTGCTTCTCTATTAATGACAGACTATTCCACCATATATAAAACTGATGAATGCTTTGCAGGAGCTTTTCAAAATTCTGACCAGGTAGCATTAGGGGCGCTCTATGAGAAATATTCTCCCATATTATTTCGCGTGTTACAGAAGATGACTGCAAATACTACCATTGCAGAAGAAATATTAAAGGCATGTTTTATTCATATCTGGCGGACTAAACAGACTTACAAGCCTTCGGAAGAAAGATTGGTTGTATGGGTATTTCGAACAGCCATAGATACGGCTAATAATCTCCTTGAAAACCAAACCAACAGTACTTACGTAGGTAATCAGAATTCATCATATAAAGATTGGAAAACGCCTACATTAATTATGGAACTAATTATATCAGGTCATATCACACAAGAAGAAGCGGCAGAAAAAATGCAAATACCTGTTAGTGAATTACGACAATTACTTCGAAAAGAAATAAATCAATTAAGAAGACCCTAAGCAGAGTGGAAAATATAGAATCATTCATACAATCTGGTATTCTTGAAATATATGTTTTAGGAATGGCATCTGCTGAAGAAGTGAGGCAAGTGGAAAATATGTCATTTACCCATAAAGAAGTAAAGAGAAAAATTGAGGAAATATCGGAAACATTAAAAACGTACGCTGAATCTTATTCAAAGGCTCCTAATCCCACTATTAAGCCGCTGATACTGGCTTCGATTGACTATGAAGAACGACTGAAAAGTGGAGAACAACCAGTCTTCCCTCCTATTCTTAGCAACAACTCAACTATTGAAGATTACAGAGAATGGACAAGTCGAAAAGATATGGTGCTGCCTGATGATTTTAACGATATCTACTTGAAAATCATAGGCTACACCCCGCAAGCGAGCACTGCCATTGCCTGGTTAAAAAGCGAAACACCTTATGAAGTTCATACGAATGAGCACGAAAAATTCTTAGTGTTGGAAGGCACCTGCGATATTGATATTGACGGAACTATCCACAGCCTTATTCCAGGCGATTATCTCAGTATTCCATTACATGCTGGGCATGTGGTTAGGGTAACCTCACATATCCCCTGTAAATTGATTTTACAAAGAGTTGCGGCTTAAACCCTGGCAATAATTATTTCGACTTTTTAAAAGCCTGCTCCAGGTCTTCGATTATATCATCTATATGCTCTATTCCGACCGATATGCGTATCAATCCCGGTAAAATGCCCGATGTCAGGCGTTCTTGTTCCGTAAGCTTGGCATGAGTAGTTGATGCCGGATGCGATGCAATGGTACGTGTATCACCCAGGTTACCTGTCAACGATGCCATTTCAACACCATCCATAAATTTCTTGCCCCGTTCCAATCCTCCATTAATAATGAAAGCTACCATTCCTCCACCGGTTTTCATTTGTTTTTTAGCTACAGCATACTTTGGATGAGAAGGTAAAAACGGATATTTAACCGATTCTACATCGCTTTGCTTTTCCAAAAACTCTGCCACTTTCAAAGCATTTTCAGAATGTCTTTCCATTCTCAACGCAAGTGTTTCCATGCTTTTAGAAAGCACCCATGCATTGAATGGAGATAAACTTGCACCTGTTTGGCGAAGAAATGCTTTTATATCAATCATTAACTCCTTTTGTCCAACTACAATTCCTCCCATCACACGTCCTTGCCCGTCTATATACTTAGTAGCAGAGTGAATGCTAAGTGCAGCACCATACTTTAATGGTTGCTGAAGAATAGGTGTAGCAAAACAATTATCTACCACTAAAATACAATTATGTTTTTTAGCAAACTTACCTAGCCAATCTAAATCAATAATATCCAATGCAGGATTGGAAGGAGTTTCAACAAATATCATTTTAGTATCAGGTATAATAGCCTTTTCCCATTCATCCGTTTTGTGAATATCGACATACGTATGGGTAATTCCCCATCGCAACAATTGCTTTTCGAGTATTGTATGGGTAGAACCAAATACCGAACTGCAACACACAATATGGTCACCTGTTTTCAGCAGAGCGGCAAAGGTTGCAAACACAGCAGCCATACCTGAAGCAAATGCTACTCCGGCTTCAGCTTCTTCGAGCAAGCAAATCTTATCAATAAATTCTGTTGTATTCGGATTAGAGAAACGGCTGTATATATTGCCTTCTATTTCGTCGGCAAACATGGCACGCATGGTTTCTGCATCTTCAAACACAAAACTGGATGTAAGATACAGTGGAACCGAGTGTTCGTTGAACCTGCTTCTTTCTGCTTGTGTCCGTATGGCAAGTGTTTCAGGATGTTTTCTGCGTGGCATATTATTTAGATAAAAACGGTTTAATAATTTTTGTGAGCTGGGGTACTTCAATCAGGAAGCCATCGTGGCCGTATAAGGAATCTATTTCCTCGTAGCGCCCGTCCTTCACTTTTTCAGCAATGAATTTTGACTCAGCCGGAGGAAATAATATATCAGAGCTAATACCAATGGTAAGTACCTTCGCTTTAATGAGAGAAAGAGCTTTTTTCATGCCTCCCCTACCCCGTGCCACGTTATGCGAATCCATGGCTTTAGAAAGTGTCCAGTACGAATAGGCATTAAAAGAGCGCTTCGCCAGTTTTTCACCTTGGTAACGCTGGTAAGATGATGCCTTAAATTTATCCACTTTATTATTATTCTCCTCGCTTTGCGATTTCAAATAGGTCTGATAATTCCTGTAACTCAGCAAGGCAATACTGCGGGCTACTTTCATTCCTTCAATTCCCGCTTCTGGAATATATTCCTTCCACGTAGGATCAGCTTCTATGGCCATGCGTTGGCTTTCGCGAAAAGCTATTCCCCAGGGAGAACTCTTTGCATTTGAAGCTACCATTACTAAATTCTTTATTAACCCCGGATTTATAATAGACCACTCCAATGCTTGCTGTCCGCCAAGAGAGCCGCCCATAACAGCATGAATTTTTTTAATGCCTAATTTCTTGCGCATGATGTCTAATGCGCCAACAATATCTAGCACTGTAAGCAGTGGGAAGTTATGGTAAAATGGCCTGTCAGTTCCTATATCGATTGAAAGAGGCCCGGTAGACCCGTAACATGAGCCGGGAATATTAGCACAAATAATAAAATAGTCGGAAGGATCAAAAAGCTTGCCTTTACCGATTAACCCGGGCCACCAGTTTTCGGCATCTGAATTGGCTGTTAAGGCATGGCAAATCCAAATGACGTTGTCCTTCGCACTGTTTAGTTTGCCATACGTATGATAGGCAAGTGTGAAGCCTGGTAGTATTTCTCCCGATTCCAGCTTATATTCTCCCGCATATTGGAATGTATTTATTTCAGCCATTTCTTTAAAGCCCTGTTGTATAGGGTACCGGACAAAATTAGTTATTTCGATATTACGTTTATGGCTATCTTTGCACCTGAAGATTACCAATACCTGTATCTATGCAAGAGATAACCGTAGCAGAACTAAAAAAAATGATGGATAACCACGAAGATTTCCAACTGATTGATGTTCGTGAAGAATATGAAGCCGAAGCTGCTAACATTGGAGGCAAACTTATTCCTATGGGAACGGTTATGGAACACCTGGATGAAATCCCGAAAGATAAAAAGGTGGTGGTTCATTGCCGCAGCGGAAAACGCTCTGCTACGGTTATACAGGCACTCGAACAACAACAGGGATATACGAATTTATATAACCTGAAAGGCGGCATAATGGCCTATGCTCAGGAAATAGACCCGACCCTGGTTGTATCTTAATTAAATAATTTGCAATACCCTTCTGAAAGATTATTCCTATAATCACGGGAGCGGTTTGTTATATTTGAAACGCAGTATTGCTATGGCAGAAGTAGGAAAATGGAATAAGCTAAAAGTTCTGAAGGAATTAAACTTCGGTATGTACCTGGATGCCCAGGAACTAGGTGAAATACTATTGCCTGTCCGTTATATCCCTAAAGATTGCAAAATTGGTGATGAAATTGATGTCTTCGTTTATTATGATTCGGAAGACCGGGTAATTGCTACAACTGACAAGCCCTTTGCAGAGGTAGGCGACTTTGCTCTATTGGAAGTTGTCGCTGTGAATGATATTGGGGCTTTTCTGGATTGGGGATTGATGAAAGATTTGTTTGTACCCTTTCGCGAACAGAAACAAAAAATGGAAGTTGGCCGCTCGTATGTGGTGTACATATACATTGATGATATGGGTGGGCGCATTTTGGGTTCTGCCAAAGTGGAAAACTTTTTAGATTTAACTCCTCCTGAATTTACAGAAGGCCAGGAAGTAGATTTGATCATTTACACGCAGACCGACATTGGGTATAAAGCCATTGTAAATAATACCCACACAGGAATGTTGTTTGATACCGATGTGTTCCGCACATTGCATAGGGGAGAACATACCAAAGGATATATTAAAAAAATCAGGGAAGACCAGAAAATTGATTTGTTATTAGATAAGCCCGGGTATGAAAAAGTAGACACGGTATCAAAGAGTATTTTAGATAAGTTGAAAGAAGAAAACGGCTTCATCGCCCTATCAGATAAAAGCCCCGCAGATGATATTTATGATACTTTCGGCATCAGCAAAAAGACCTTCAAAAAAGCTATAGGAGCCTTATATAAATCGAGGATGATATCACTTGAAGAAGATGGAATTCGCCTGGTAAAATGATAGCATGGCTAAGCTCACCAAAAAGAAATTGCTGGAACATCTTGCCAAATCAGATAAAGAAGATATTATCCGGGAAGTAACTACCCTGTTCGACAAGTTTAAAAATGTAAAAGAGTTTTATGCAGCCGAATTAAGTGATGATGAGAATCCACTGCTGGAGAAGTATAAGAAGAAAATCACTTATGCCTATTCGGCAGAAAACCCAAAGGAGCGGCGAACCAACCTGAATGTAAATAAGCTCATCAACGAATTTAAAAAAGTCAGCATTTATGATCGTGAACTGGCCGACTTAATGGTTCATCGTGTGGAATGTGGTATAGAGGCCATCAAGAGAAACAATAACCGCACACCCACATTTTATAATTGCATTGTAAACACTTTTGAGGAAGCGCTATCACTTATTTCGACCGGTGATTATTCTGGTGAATTTGAACAGAGGATTCACTCCGTAATTAAAGCGGCTAAACCTGCCAAATTCGAAACACAGGCAAGAATGAAAGAACTGGCAAAAAAAGTTTAGAGCAGGGTCTTGTGAAACCCGTCGCAGAAAGGTTTTTTAGCAGACAACTTACAACCACAAAGCTTTACAGTCTTCGGTTCTGTTATTTCAAATTCGACAGGAGTAAATGAAGTTACACGGTGCGAACCATCACAAAAGGGTTGGTTTTTACTAAGTCCACATGCGCACCACCAATATTTTCCGGGTTGAAGTTCTATAGGGTAATTAGCTTTTTGTGCAATGTGCGGGGTATCCATAAATTAATTTTGGCCGCAAGATAGATGTTATTCCACTGAGGAGCCTATTATTTATTTCTTATCAGTTCTAAGAAACCCGCCAATTGATAGGAATCGTTTTTATAATCGCAATAATTCAAAAGGTAGTAGTATGTTCCATCAGATGCTAGCTCTCCTGATTGCTGAATCTTTCCATCCCAGCCTTGTTTAATATCATTGGATTGGTAGACCAAAATTCCCCAACGGTTATAAATATTGCAATTAAAGCACTGCGCCCCCCGTATGGTAAAATAGAAATCATCATTGGTACCATCGCCATTCGGGGTAAACACATTGGGAATAATTACTTTAGGAGCTACGTAAATATCTCCTATGGCAGAATCAATACAGCCATACGAATTATACCCAATAAGAACTACCTGGTAATTACCGGGAATAGGATAAGAATAGGAAGGATTTACACTGCCTGAAGTGCCACCATCACCAAAGTACCAGTAATATTTATTGATTCCATGGCTGGTATTGGTAAATTGTACTATCTGTCCATTAGTAAGGGTATCAGGGTTCGCATAAAATGAAGTAGAACCTATGGGGAATACGGTTACCCTTGCGCTATCAATTGCTTTGTAGTTACACTCGTCTGTTATAGTTATACTGTACGTAGTAGTGCTGGTAGGAAATACTTTAATGGGACCCGGACTATTGCTTGTAATTCCATTACTCCATGTATAGGTGTAAGTTGGTTTCCCCCCTGAACATGTTACTTGCAATTTTACCGCTGCACCAGGACAAATGGAATCGTTCAACAGGTTTAATACTAAGGGTGGGTATATATCTATTGTATACGGAATTGAATCCTTACATATTCCTGTGCTACCAACTACCCAATAATTGGTGGTGCTGGCAGGACTAACAGCAACCGATGAGGAAGTGCTGCCGGTAGACCATTTGTAATTTGTAGCTCCCGATGCGGAGAGCACCGCATTCTGACCTTTGCACATGGTATCGAGCCCTGTAACAGAAACTGAAAACGTCTTATTAATACCTACATTGCCCGATGCAGTATCGATACAACCGTTGGCATCCACAATAGTCACTGTATATTTGCCCGAACTCAACCCTTTGATATTGGAAGTTCTTTCTCCTCCAGGGCTCCATAAATAGGTATAAGGAGAAATGCCCCCGCTAACGGAAACACTAATAGACCCATTGGTATCTATACAAGTAGCAACGTTGGAAGTAAAGGAAGTAGTAATAGCAGGAGGCTGCGTAATGGTTACTTTCCCGCTTGCACCACATCCATTTGTGCCGGATACAGTTACGGTATAAGTGCCCGCACTCAACCCGGTAGCTATTGCACTTGTCCCACCAGCAGGGCTCCACAAATAGGTATACGGGGAATTCCCGTTGAGCACGGTTACTGAAGCTGTTCCCGTATTAACCCCATTACACTTCAGGTTTGTTGGGGCGCCTAATGTCATAGAGGGTGTGGGGTTGACTGTTATGGTGGTACTGTCTTTAGTTATTACTCCGCAACTATTCTTTATAGTAACAGTGTAAGTAGTGGTAATATCCGGTTTTGCATATACAGTTTGCCCCGTATCATTGCTCAACCATTTGGCTGGGGACCATTGATAGGATACCCCACCTGAGGTGGTTAGCTTAACTGAATCATATTGACATATCGTAGTATCTTTAAGGTAATTAAGATACGAGCGAGCTATACATATTTCCTGGTTATTATCTTCACCTCCCGTTCCTGCTGTGAATCCCCAATATACATTAGGATTTCCTCCGAAAATAGAATCAATAATATCTCCATCGTAAGCTATGCGGAAAACACAATCAAAATACATACTAAGAGAGTCGGTAATAGGGTTCCATATAATTTCCACATGGTGCCATGCATTATCGGGTAAATTAGGATTACCGGGAGAAAGCTGCAATGGACCTACCAGGTTATTCCCCGAATTATCGGTATGATTAACATCGCCATTCTTTTCAATAGCTGTGTGGCAAAACGGGGGATCCCAATAATTCTCAAAAGTATCGAACTCTACTGCAATGGAAGGGGTTATACCCGAGAAGCCCAGTCCGCCGCCATTACCTCCGGCATTTATACTTTGTTGTTGGAATACGAAACAAATTCCATCAGCCCCCACAGTATAAGGCTTAGCGCCTAAATACATTTCAAATTGAATATCGAAGCGATGAGTAAGACTAACAGGTGTTATATACCATATTTGGCCCGCCTGGTAGTTCAAATTGGGTGTTAACAAATAGGTTGTAGATGAATCGCTGCATTTGGGCTCAGTAATAGATGCATTATTTACGAGTGCAAATTGTGCAGCAGAATTTAATGGAGAAAGAAAGAAAAGGAAGAAAGTTATATATAATATTTTTTTCATGTCATCTATCTTATATTCCAAGGTATCATTTGTCGGACAGTTTTACTTCAACAAAAATACAAAAAGCGCTTTACTTCAGCAATGTCACTCTTCCCACATAAGTGTGGTCAGTACCTTTTGAATCGGTAATTGTAATTTTATAGACATAAATATCTTCCTGGCAGATGGGGCCTGTTCCTTTTACTGTTCCGTTCCAACCGTTGTTCATGTCGGTACTGTGGAATACCTCACTTCCCCAACGGTCGAAAATATACATCTCATATTCTTTGATGTATTTACCTACGGGTTTAAACACTTCATTTTTCCCATCTCCATTAGGAGTGAATGCTGAAGGAATATACAAGGCATAATCAGGCTCTATAATAAAGCAGTTGGTAGTGGTATCAGTACATCCCCGGTTATTCATCACAATCAAATTCACACAATAGCTTCCTGTATCCTGGTAGGTATGCACCGGGTCTGCCAAGTTGCTGCTTGAATCGCTGTTATCACCATAGCTCCACCAGCGGTAAGCTATTCCGTAGGCATCGGTACTCTCATCGGTAAACTGTACTGTGGGAGTAAGAATAGTAACCGGTTGAGGAGAATAGGTGAATGCCGCTTTGGGATGACTGAATATAGTGATGAGGTTAAGTTTCTTCAAGGTCGCGCTGCAACCGCTGTCCGATATCACGGTCAGGCTTATATCGTAGTTGCCGCTGGCAGGGTAACAATAAATAGGGTTTCTTGCATGGGAAGTGTCCCCATTACCAAAGTTCCAGATGCTTTGTCCTATTCCCCCACTTGTCAACGTGGTGCTGTTATGAAACTGGATACAGAAAGGAGCGCAGCCTTGATATAAATTAGCATAGAAGTTAATTTGCGGAGTAGGGTCGGTATACACCGTAGTGGAAGCGGTAGTGGTGGCTCCGCAACCATCTACTACGGTTACCGTATATACGGAAGTCACTCCCGGTATTACGGTAATACAACCATTGGTGCTGTTAGCAGGCTGCCACAAGAAAGTAGCTCCATCGGTAGCGCCTATGGCATTAGCACAAATAATAGTAGAATCACCTATACAAACAGAATTCTTCCCGCTAACTGCCACCGTAAACGGAGGGCCGTATTGAAGTACAATATTGGCGCTGCCTGTACAGCCATTAACGTCAGTTACTACTACGGAATAATCATTGGTAGATACAGGGGTTACCGAGGCTGTGCCGGAAGTGCCACCCGAGCTCCAGGCATATTTATAGGGAGCTGTTCCTCCCGTAACGTTGGCGATAAGAATGCCCGTACTATCTTTACAGATAATCTTTGGTTCGCTGATGGTAACAGCTATCTGTGCAGGTTCGGTTAAATTAACAGAAGCCGAAGCACTGCAACCGTTGTTATCGGTTACAGTAGCCGTATAGCTGAGGGCGAATAGTCCGGTAGCATGGGCATTGGTATTCCCTCCCGGATTCCAAAGATAGGTATAGGGAGTGGTGCCCCCGCTGCCTACAGCCGTAGCCGCTCCATTGGAACCATTATAACAGCCTACATTGGTAACATTGTTGATGGCTGCCGCTAACAAGGTAGGTTGAGTAATGGTAGTGGTAGCAGTGGTGGTACAATGGTTGTTATCGGTAACGGTAATAGTATAAATGCCCTGGATCAACCCTGTTGCAACAGCATTGGTTTGATTCGAAGGAGTCCAGCTATAGGTATAGGGAGCTGTGCCTCCTTTGGCGGTTGCAGTAAGGCTTCCTGTCGATCCGAAACAAGGTATTTTCTTGGTAATGGCGCTGGTTACAGTTATTACCGTTGGTTGGGTAATAGTTACCGTTGAGGTTGCCGTGCATCCATTATGATCAGTTATGCTTACCGTATATGCCCCGACTGTCAACCCGGTGGCGGTAGCATTAGTTTGAACAGATGGATTCCATAAATAAGCATACGGTGAGGTACCCCCAGCCCCTTTAGCAGCAGCGCTACCGGTGCCTCCAAAGCATAGGGCATTGGTGGGTATGGTGGCAGCCGTTAATTGAGTTGGTTGAGTTATAACAGCCATAGCCGAGGCAGTACAACCACTGCTGTCAGTTACTTTTAAGGTATAGCTTCCGGCACTCAGCCCTGTAACGGTAACGGTTGTCTTACCCGATGGGGTCCATAAATAAGTATACGGGGAATATCCGCCCGATGGAAGAGCCTTGATGCTGCCCGTGCCCCCCATGCATAATACATGGGTTACCGTATCTGCTGTCGTCAAAGGTGGCGGCTGGGTAATAGTTACGGTAGATGTGTTTGAACATCCATTTACATCTTTCACCGTTATGGTATATGTTCCTGCACAAAGCCCGGTGGCAGTGGAAGTGGTTCCTCCTGACGGTTTCCAACTGTAGGTATAAGGTAGCACCCCTCCTATTATGCTGACAGAGGCGCTACCGGTGCAGCTTCCATTACACTTATCGTTAGATATTACTTTCGCTGTAGGTGTCATGCCCACAGTGGTTAGTTTTACTATCGCAGTAGAAATATTACCACAGGAATCGGTTACAGACACAGTATAATTTCCTACACATAATCCCGTAGCTGTTTTAGTAGTTTGTCCTCCCGGAGCCCAGGAATAAGTAAAAGGCGAACGCCCCCCGCTTGATACAACGGATGCTTTTCCATCACAGAGACCGCAAATAGGATCTGTCTGCGTGGTAACAATACTAAGCGTATCCAGAACAGCAAAAGGAATAAAGAAGGTATCTGTAAATTGTTGAAAGCACCCTAATGATAGTGTGAGTGTATACGTGTTATTTGGGCACAAGCCTATTGCGGTATGAGTAGTTTGTCCGTTACTCCATGCATAGCTAACATTGCTTGCTGTATCGGGAGCCCCGCAAAGCATCAGGGTCCCGGTAGCAGTTGAGTTGCAGGAGCAGGCGTGGGTGCGTTTTTTAGACATCGTAGGTGGGTCGGGCGGGTCTATTTGTACACTGGCGACAAAGCCATTTCCACAAACATACATTGTACTATCGGCCATTGTGTTTAACACTACGTCATATACAGCCCCTTTAAATGCCCCTATAGTGCCTTGATAGGTAAGAGAAGAATTAAGTATGTCCACACTGTCGGAATGTCCGGCATAGATATTATCACATAAATCCACATCAAGTCCTCCCCAGGCAAAATAAGTCTTGGATAAACTGACACTCATATTGATGGCCCCTGTGTTTTTGTCTTCTTGCCGCAAGGTATCACCATCGTATAGGTATGCCCAATTAGGACTAATGGCCATCCCGTTCATTCCATTAGCAAGCGCATAGGATACACTGCTCAATTCCTGGAAGTTAAACCCATCATACGTTAATAATCCGGTGGGAGAAAGAGCCGGGACAGGCACGCGTAGTAACACATTATTATCCAGTCTAGGATTTGCTGCGGTGCGGGCCGGTGCCATATAAGCAGTATCTACAATGGGGTCGGAGCCGATGAAATACATATCATGTCCTGGCGAACGCGGGGGGACACCTAATACATTTTGGACAGTGTACGTAACATTATCTGTATCTAAGGTAGCTGCCTGGTATGAATTTGCTGTTCCTCCGCCGGCAATAACAATTATATTGCTGCAGACATCGTAATATGCTCTCCATTGTTCGATCAATGTCCCGAGTTTTAATGTACTAACTAATACCCCCGATGTAGTTATTTTATCAACGTTACCGCCGGATCCATTAAATCCTTCGAAGCAAAAAGAAGCCCCGGTAGTTTTATCGACGCAAAAATCGCCATAATAAATCCCAAAAGTAGAGGCATTGAAGGTCCACTGCTGTATCCCCGCACTATTATATTTTGCTAATTGGTAAGGGTTCTCACTACCAAATATATAAACGTTTCCACTATTATCGTAATCTACATCATACGCTCCGTTATGCCCTCCATTTCCGCTATATGCAGTACTCCAGTTGGTAGACCAGGGATCTATAATTAATGTTTTTCCGACATCTGGTTTCGTTACATGAAACGATTCGGTGTTATCTTGTAATTGATAGGATGATGTAATGGTATCACTTTGTCCATCGCAATAACTCTTGGGTGCATGATCGGTAAAGGTTCCCCACCCGTTATTGATTTGCACATTTCCATCCTTATCAATGAACATATTTGGGGCTCCGCCATATTTTAATTTTATCTGCGAAATATCAGCACCCGGATGTACAATTAATGCATATTCGAAACCATCTTTTCCTTCAGGGAATGTATATTTAACATCTATGCCCGGATATACATTTAGGCAGGTTACACTTTTGAACACATTCACTTTAATGGTACTCTTGTCATCGGCACCCGGGTAAGTATAATAATACGTTTGCTTTTCTCCGGGTGTTATGCTCATGCTATTGGTAGAGCCTTCCCAGGTAGCTGTTAGATAATGTTCAATGGGTTTATTTTTCTTACTACCGATGTCATCAGGATCAATAGCCTCACCCCCATGTTTTTCTCCTTTTGGGTATTGGGTATATTTGTAGATGAGGCCGTGCGGAGTAATAAAGACATACACATCGCCCATCTGTGCCCCATATAATATCTTGTCTCCCTTAGGCAAACTTGCAAACTGTCCCCCGTTCTCAATAAACACTTGGTGGTCGAATGCATTGGCCATCCACTTTATTTTTCCCTTTGAAGATGTGGCCTTTTTACCAGAAGTGGAAACAATACTTTTCTGTCCCATTAATGGAATAATGCCCATTAAAAGGAAAACTAGAACACCATAAAAAAATAAGTACTTTTTCTTCATTCAGGCTTTTCAGAAAAGAATCAATTGTCAATAACAGCTATTTACGTCTCTTAGTATTTAACCCTCAAATTTATATATATATTTTAAATCAAATATAATTAAATTGACTATAAACCATTCTCTTTATAACCCCATTCCAGGTTGTATCCGTATTATTATGTATAAACTACTTATATTTACACCCTGAACAAACCGACTACATCTGAACTCAAGTAAATATACCGAAGAAGAATTGGTTGCATCGCTAAAAAGCGGCGACCAGGCTGCCATTGGCTTTCTTTATGATAATTACTCAGCAGCATTATTCGGAGTTATTGTAAGAATAGTTGAAACTCACCCTCCTTCACCGTCTGACCGGGAGAATGCAGAAGATGTGCTTCAGGATGTATTTGTAAAAATCTGGAGAAATATTTCTTCGTACGATCCGTCTAAAGGAAAGCTGTATACGTGGCTCATTAACATAGCCCGGAATACAGCTATTGACAGCTTGCGTGTAAAGGACCATAAGTTAAAAAGCAAAATCCAAAGCATTGATAATTCCGTACGTAGTATCAATAGACAATATAGTGTATCAATCCATCCTGACCACATCGGATTGAAAACATTGGTGAATAAAATGAAACCGGAACACAAGCAGCTAATCGACAAGCTTTATTTTGAAGGATATACCCAGGAAGAAGCGGCAGAAGAACTAAAGATACCACTTGGAACTGTAAAAACACGAGCCCGAACTGCTATCAGCCAGTTAAGAGAACTTTTTATTGAGAAAGACACGACTCTGAAATGAACATGAACGAATACATATCATCCGGAATACTGGAATCCTACGTTTTGGATGTTGCCACGCCTGAAGAAATGAAGGAAGTGGAGATGTATGCGTCTATGCATCCTGAGATAAAACTGGAACTGGAAGCTATTGAAAAAGCTATGCATAGTTATGCAACTGAACATAGCATTACTCCCCCACCCCAACTAAAAGATAAAATACTGGCTCAAATTGCGGCTGAAACAAGCAATTCATCACCGGCGAAAGAGCCTGTTACGCGTTCGATGAATGAAGGTGCATCAAGCAATTCACGGTTCTCCACATGGTCGATAGCTGCTTCATTACTGTTTTTGATTAGCGCAACATTTGCGATATATTACGGAGTACAAAACGGACAGTTAAACAGTTCCATAAACAAAATGCAACAAGCTAATACTGCCCTTTCAGACAGCGTGAAAGCTCTTGCCTCGAATATGGATCAAATACATAACGACATGGCTATTATGCAAGATACCGCCTACAAAGTAGTAAAGTTGAAAGGTTTAAAGATTTCACCTGAGTCGAAAGCCATGGTTTGCTGGTCTCCGGCAGATAAAAAGGTATATGTGGAAATTGATAAACTTCCATCGGCTCCATCCGGAATGCAATACCAGCTTTGGGCTATTGTTGATGGAAAACCGGTTAGCGAAGGCATGTTGACAGCCGGTAATGGATTACACCATATGAGAGACGTTGAACACGCACAGGCATTCGCCATAAGTCTTGAAAAAGCAGGCGGAAGTGAAACACCCAAGGGAGATATCTATGTGATGGGGGCTATTTAGTTTCCATTTAACATTCTTAAACAAATTTTGAAATCCGGCGATGAAAACTCATCGTAAATTTGGTAACGTTAAACTTCAAATACTATGACAAACCGATTTTTTCTAACTGCTGCTACGTTGATATGTACCTTTGCAGGTAGCATCTACGGATGCAGCAATTCATCTAAAACAGATCCGAATAACTCAACTCAAAATTCAACTGAAACTATGACACAAAACACAGCAACAGACACTAATAAACACTACGAAACAGCCATTTTTGCAGGTGGATGCTTTTGGGGCGTGCAATACTATTTCGAAAAAGCAAAAGGCGTAATTAATACGGTTGTAGGGTACACCGGCGGCCATGTGGCAAACCCCAGTTACGAACAAGTTTGCAGCCATAATACAGGACATTATGAAGCCATACAGGTTACTTACGATCCGAAGCTAACCAACTATGAGGCTATGGCTAAATTATTTTTCGATATACATGACCCTGAACAAACCGATGGACAAGGCCCAGATATTGGCCAACAATATATGTCGGTGGTATTTTATGCCAACGACACTCAGAAACAAATTGCTCAAAACCTGATAGACAAACTAACTAAAAAGGGACTGAAGGTTGCGACCCAGCTAATACCTGTTACTACCTTTTACCCTGCTGAAAACTATCACCAACATCATTATGACCATGAAGGCTCTACGCCTTATTGCCATCATTATGTAGATCAGTTTAATTAAACTGATCTTCACACGAGAAAAAGGCATTCCAATAATGGGATGCCTTTTTAGTTTTATCTTTTTCTATACAAATGTCAGGAAGCCTTACTCGCCCTATCCTTTTCTTCTTCCGCTCCGCCTTTGCTGTGCAAGGAGCGTGAGGCTTGTGAATTACCAAAATTATAGGTGAATGATATTCCAACAAAACGGGTATCTCTTCGCACAAAAATGGTTTGATTGAAGTTTGCAAATGTAGTAGTGCCTTGCGTTACATCATTCCAGAAAATATCGTTAGCGTTAATTTTAATGGTTCCTTTATGATTGAGTACATCCATCTTTATTCCCGCACCCATGGTAAAGGTTCCTTGCAAATAGAGATACCCTAAATCGTATCCTGAATAATAAAACCCATCTATTTCAAGACTCAGATTTTTAGTAAGCGTAATAGTGTTGTTATCATTTATATCCCAAACAAAACGTTGGGAATTTAATGGAGAAGAAGAAAGGTTGGCGATGTAATGATTTACAAACGCATCGGCCCCCACAATTACATTAAGCCATTTTCCGATTGGGTTCTCCGCAGAAAAATTAGCCATGTATGTATCGAAGCGGTTTAGGTTTTCATTGGTTTGCTCCGCAATATTATTGCTTCCGGGTAACGGAAATATTACGGTAGTAATAGCATTTATGGTATGTGTGTACGAAAATGCAAGGGTGTATTTTTCTTTATAGGTATCGGAAATCTGTATGGAGTATGCATTTTGAGGAATCAAATACGGATTGCCTTGCAAATAAAAAGTTGGATTAACATATAACCGGAATGGGTTCAATTGATCATAAGTGGGGCGGTTGATACGGCGTGTTGCCACTATTCCCAAATCATGGTCTTTGGCGATGGAATCATCCATTGAAATAGTGGGGAATAATTGTAAAAAATTATGTGCAAACTGCTGATTAGTGGTTACCTGGTTTCCATTTGCAATGGTTTGTTCGGCACGCAACCCAACCTCAAAATCGGCTTTGCGCAAGATTCTGTTATAGCTCACATATGCGGCATTTATATTTTCTGAATAAATAAAATGATTGCTTTGTGTGGTATCTAAGGGGGCTGCGCTGGTAGTTCCGTCATACACCATCACACTGTTGTTGGTAGTTACATAGCTCGATTTAACGCCTGCTTCCAGCTTGCCTTTTTTCCCTAGCTCACCGTCGTAATCCACTTTAAAAGAATATATATTCAAGTTACCGGGAAGATAGCCATATAGGTTAGATGGAGCTGCCGCTACCGTATTATCTGTATTGTAATAGTTGGTAAGAATATGCTGGTATCCTTTATTATTATAGTCAGCATAATCAAGGTTAATTAATACCTCCCTGCCGGTTGAATCGAATGTATGCTTCAAATTAAGATTACCTGAATAATTGTAAATTTTATTCGGTGTAGTGCTATTGGTATTGCTGTAACCAGTAGGATGATTAGCGCTATCGTAATTATAACTTGTAGTGGCTTCCGATGAATTTACGTTCGTTATTCCCCCATCTGCAATAAAGCCAATCGTTGTTGATTTAGATGCAAAAAAGTCAGTTCCAATTCTTGCCATGTTAGTAATAAAAGGCACTTTAAGCGTTTCGTATTGCTGGCTGGCATCTTCCAGTTGACCATTGTTATAATAATTGCTTTTGAGGCTAATCATATTCGTGGTTCCCCGGTATGAATAATTATAACTGCCGAAAATGTTAAAATCTTTTGTACGCTCACTGATGCTGAACCCATCATTCGATTTAGGATAAATTCCCTGGCTGTATCCTGCATGCAGAGCCACATTCGAACCTATGGCTTTATTCCGCTTCAATACAATATTGATGATGCCTGCGGTTCCGTTGGCATCATATTTGGCAGATGGGCTTGTAATGAACTCAATTTTATCAACCGATTCGGATGGTATGCTTTTAAGGTAATTAGCCAAGTCATTTCCCGACATGGGCAATATTCTGCCGTCAATCATCACCATCACGTTTTGTTTGCCATGTATGATGATGTTTTCATTCGGGTCAATTATTATCCCCGGTGAACGCTTTATCACATCATAAATGCTACCTACAGCATTCAAAGGGCTTTGGTCTACATTCACTACAGTTTTATCTGCATAGTGTTGTATCATCGGCGTTTTTCCTTCTACTACTACCTCTTTAAGCGATTGTGCATACAATGAAATAAGAGGAACATCAACCTGCTCATGTAGGCTGTCTATTGCGAACACAGGTGAGAAATAATTAGTGTATCCCACTTGCGAAATGTAGAGCCTGTACTTATTATTTTTCACATTCGTAAACTCTGCTGCGCCATCCTGCCCTGTAAATGCATATTGCGTCATAGATGAATCTTTAGCTTTTACCAATTGAACCATAATTCCATCAAGAGGCTTTTGTGCTGAATCGGAAATTTTCAACCCCACTTTCCCGCTCGATTGAGCCTGTAAGTCATTTTGGAGAAAAAGAATAAGGATAATGACAGGGTACCATAAAAGCTTCATAGGCATTCGGATTGGGTATACAAAGCTACGTTTATACCTGCTGCACAATAGTTAATGAATAGTTAAAACGATTTGGCGCTTATTCATCCATAATGCCGTATTATTGCGACATCTAATTTGAATCATGTCAATTAAAACATTTTGCGGAATAATTGCAACTATCATCAGTTTGATAAGCTTCTTCCCTTATGCAAGAGATATTTTACGTAAGAAAACCCAGCCCCATAGCTACACATGGCTTATCTGGACACTATTGCAAATTACGGGTGTTATTGTAATGTTTAATACGGGTGCAGGTATCGGCGCATTAGCATTAGCTGTGGGTGTATTTGTATGTGGTTATATATTTATCCTTTCATTAAAATACGGAACAAAAAATATCACTACATTCGATACAGTATGTCTTATCGGCGCCCTGGCAGCTATTGGCGTTTATGCTTTTTTACATGATCCTGTTTTGTGTGTAGTACTGCTTACCATAACCGACTTTGTAGGTTTTTTACCAACGCTGCGAAAAGCTTATGTAGAGCCTTATTCAGAAACACTTTCATTATTCCTATTGGGTGTGGTATGGAGCACTCTCAATATGGTTGCCATCGGAACATATTCTATTACAACAACACTTTATCCTGCTTGTATTTTAGTTGCAAATGCGCTATTTGTCTGTGTAGTCTGGATAAGGAGAAAACAAATTAAAACTTAATTTTTCTTCATCTGCCTGATATAAGCTAATGTTTCACGGATGTGCTTTTTACCATCGGTAGTTGATTCCGTTTTGAAAACTATTTCTCCAGATATATCTACTACAAAGGTTACGCGTTCAGTAAACAGGCCACCTTTTACACCGAATTCTTTAATCACTGTTTCGTCGGGGTCGCTTAACAATTCGAAATTGAGGTTATCATCTTGCTGAAATTTTTTATGACTTTCTACGCTGCCTTGGTTTATGCCAATTACCTGTACTCCATACTGCTTAAACAAATTCATGCTGTCGCGAAAGGTGCATGCTTCTTTTGTACATACCACACTCTCATCTTTGGGATAGAAGAAAATAACAAACACACCATTCCCCACCGAATCCTTCATGTTAAGGGTTTTCCCATCCTGGTCTTTCAGAGAGAAAAGCGGAACCTTAGCGCCCACATCTAAAGGATGTGATTGGGCTCCGCATGATGTTATTAGGATTGTAGAAATACAAAGGGATGCAAATAGCTTATACATAAACTGATTTTTTATTGGTTTGATTAGATACCTAAATATATTCCAAATTTAAGAAACTGTTTAAATTTTCAGTACGAACCAATACCTGTTTTTAGCCGTTTTTTCCATCATTTTGCCCTTCCTGAAAAGGCCAGGTCGTCAATAATAAGCGCTGTTCCTATCTTCGGGTGCTTTACCGATTGTATACCTATTGATATAAAAGCTGTATCGGGTACTTCATTCTTAATCCGGTATTTTAAAGGAACCGTAAAGGGCACATAATCATTCTGAGCATCGCCTGTGCGCAACACGGAATTAACAATAGTATCCCTGGTTTTTTTAACCCAGTTCCACTTGGTTAGTATGGCTCCAAAAACGGCAGTATCGCCCGGAAGAGCATTGAAAATATAAAATCCTGTAAAGCTTTCATATCGCTGGTCGCAGGAAAATCCGCCCGCAGCTTTGTGTTGTAATAATTTCATTAACGAATCCATATTGCCCACGGAATATATACCTCCGTTCACGGTATCGCCATGGTCGAATGAGTTACCTAATTGCAATGCATATTTTCCGCTATGGCTGCGGGTGGTTTTGAGCACAGTTATGCCCTTGTAGCCCGGGTCGAAACGCTGATACAATAAATCATTATCTGTCCAACCCAGGGGAGTATCATATATGGTAAACGGATAGACATGCCATTGTTCAAACCCCGCATTGGGTATTGTTTCCGATTGAGAGAAAGCATGTCCCATAAAACAGAACAGTAAACAGCTAATTGAAATCAGTCTTTCCATAGTATATTCCATCAATTAAATTTCAAGTGCATTGCGGCCATAGTATATATGGCAATAGCTCCGCAAACGCGTATTTTATTAGCTTTTATCAATTCCGGAATTTCTTCGAATGATACTTCTATCACTTCAATATTCTCGGTTGGGTCGGGTTCGGGCTCAAACTTCTTAAAGGCATTTTTAGCCAAGAAAAAGTGAATACAATTGGTATCTTTTGTAGGGTCGTCAAATACTTTGCCCAAATAAATCATTTCATCGGAGTAGTACCCGGTTTCTTCACGCATCTCCCGCAAACCTCCCTCTAGCGGAGTTTCTTTACCTGCTTCAAAAACACCACCCGGAAACTCCAGAAATATTTCCTTTCCCCCATGTTTATACTGCCTCACCATAATAGCTTTGCCCCCTTTTGTTATGGGCAATGTAATTACTACTTCAGGCCGTACATTCAAAAAATAATCATCTATCAGGTTTCCATTTGGAAGTCTTACTGTATCCTGTTGAATGGTTACCCATTTATTATGGAAAACAATGTCGCTTTTCAATACTTTCCAAGGTTCTAAATGAGACATATTAATTGCTATTTTTAGTAGGAATATGGAGACTGTGCTGCAAAAGTTCTGCAAGTTACCACATTACCTTTGCTTTAATTATTTGTTTTATTTTTTTAACATATTTTGAGATTCAGCCCAATTCATGGAATTTCGATATTTTTGAACCCTCTTTATATGCCTATGCAACGCCTGAATCTTTGTTTCCCGATGTGTTCTATCGTATGGCTTGCGTTGCTTTTAAGTAGCTGCAATGGAGGCAACGTGCAAGCCACCCGCACGGAAACATCTTCTGTTATACCTTTCAGTATCACTTCGCCTGCATTTATACAAGGCAGTATGATACCTGCCTTATATGCTTGCGACAGTACCAATATTTCTCCCGAACTCCATTGGAATAGACCATTTACTACGGTAGCTGCTTTCGCTTTAATAATGGACGACCCTGATGTGCCGACTCAACCGTGGGTACATTGGTTAGTGTATAATATTCCGGCAACCGATACAGTTCTCCCCATGCATTTTCCTATGGATTCCGTATTAACCAATGGAACAAAACAAGGTTTAACTAGCTTCAGAATTACAGGTTATGGAGGCCCCTGTCCGCCCGATGGAGTGCACCGTTATTATTTTAAGCTCTATGCATTAGATACTAAAATAAACTTGCCTTCCTGTGATACCAAATCGCAATTATTAAATGCCATGAACGGCCATATACTTGGCGAAGCAGATTTAATGGGCAAGTATACCCGAAAGAAATTAACCAATAAATAACCCTCCTTGATTTATACGAAAGAAATGAAAAAGATATTAGTAGTTGTAGGTACCCGCCCGAATTTTATAAAAGTAACCCAATTCCCTGCGGAGATAAAAAAACATCCGAGGCTCAATTGTAAAATTGTACATACTGGTCAGCACTTCGACCGGAATATGTCGGATGTGTTTTTTGAACAATTCCGTTTGCAACCTGATATTTTCCTGAATGTGGAAGCCGGAAGTCCTATTTCGCAAATGGCAGATATTATGAAAGCCCTCGAAAAAATAGTGAATGAATACAAACCCGATTTAATGATTGTGCCGGGTGATGTGAATTCAACCCTCGCAGGCGCTTTAACAGCTAACAAAATGAATCTTCCGCTTGCTCACCTTGAAAGCGGATTAAGGAGTTCTGACCGCAGTATGCCCGAAGAATTCAATAGGGTACTGACAGATGATTTGTCTGACTATTTCTTTGTGACGGAACAAAGCGGGTACGATCATTTAATCAGCGAGGGTAAAAATAAGGACCGTATTTATTTTGTAGGAAATACCATGATTGATACACTGGTGGCTTATTCCAACGATATTGATAACAGTTCCATTTTGCAAAAACTAGAACTTACTCCTAAAAAGTATTTACTAATGACTATGCACCGACCAGGCACCGTTGATTCATTAGAAGGGCTGAATAAACTGAATACATTAATTAAGAATATTACCAGCAAATATAATCTTGTTTTCCCGGCACACCCGCGTACAGTGAATAACCTGGAAAAGTTTGGATTACTGAATGAATTGAAGCAAAACAAAAAACTTATTCTTTCCGAGCCACTGGATTATTTCTCATTCCAAAAATTAGTTAAAAATAGCTTGATGATTATTACCGATAGCGGCGGAATACAAGAAGAATCAACCTTTTTGGGTGTACCATGCCTGACGCTCCGCCCTAATACCGAAAGGCCCGTAACGGTTACGCTTGGCACCAACGAGCTGATTCCTTTCGATGAAAAATTAATTGAAAGCCGGATTGAATCAGTAGAAAATGGTACTTATAAAAAAGGTGTTGTACCACCTATGTGGGATGGCAAAGCAACCGAACGCATTTTAAAGATAGTAGCGGGATTATAAGCAGATTTTCATGCCCCTCTTTCCTTTGCCCATTCCAATGCCATAGCCAATTGCTGTTCTCTCGTTAAATAAGAATTGTCGAGTACCAGCGCATCCTCGGCTTGGCGTAATGGGCTTTCTTTGCGGGTAGTGTCGTTTACGTCGCGTTCGTGAATGTTTTTACGAACTTCCTCTTCAGTAACTTTTATGCCTTTAGTTTCCATTTCCAGTTTGCGCCGTTGTATGCGCACGTTTTCGTCAGCTGTCATAAATATTTTCAGTTCAGCATGGGGGAATACAGTGGTTCCCAGATCTCTTCCGTCCATAACAATGCCGCCTTGTTTGCCCATCTCCCGCTGCTGAGCTACCATTTGCACACGCACCTCGTGAATAGCACTGACTTGACTTACCAGTGAGGCCACCTCCATCGAGCGGATTTCTTTCTCCACACATTTCCCATTGAGATGTATTTCAGATTTCTCTTCAAAAATAAATTCCAATTTTATATTAGGGAGTTCAGCTATTATTCCATCTACTGAGAATTGTTCAGCGCTGATGATGCCTTTCTCAATGCAATGAAGCGTTACCGCCCTGTACATAGCTCCGGAATCAATATAGGCATAACCTAATGCGTGGGCAAGGTCGCTTGCAAGCGTACTTTTTCCGCAGGAAGAATACCCGTCAATTGCAATGGTTATTTTAGGCATGAGAGCTTTTAATAGAAGTCTGAAGTATTAAAAGCAAAGGTAAATGTATTCGCCAAAGCACCTATACTATATTTGGTAAGTGCATAGCTAATATGAAAGCGGTATATCTTCATTTCAAAACCGCCTGACATGCCCACTATTCCCGGTGCGGTGGAGAGTTGAAGCTCCTGGCGCATTTCGTAGTTGTAGCCATATCGCAATGCAAAGTTTTTACCAAGGAGTAATTCAAAACTGCCTATGATATGTCTTCCGAAATTATCGAAAAAGGTGCTCGAACCACTCTTGGCAATGGATTGTCCCGTCAGCGGATTCACGGTTTGGGTATCTGTTGGGTCTGCGTAAGTAAGCGTCCATGATTGGAGATGGGTGAATACAATATTCAACCGGAAAGGAGCATGTTTAAACTTGTATGATAAACCCAAATCGGCATCCAATGGTAAAGGTTCAGAATTGCCGGGGATGTAGTCTTTTATTTCTCCGCCCAGGTTTTGAATGACCGCCCCCATATAAAAGCACCTATTGGGACTAACATACGATACCCCAAAATCAACCAATCCACCTACGGAGTAGTATCCCGCAAGGTTAGAATATACCACCTTAAGGTTGGCTCCCACTGAGAATAGGGAATCTTTTATAGGGCGGCCATACCCCAGGTTGAACATATATTCTCCGGCGGTAAAAGTTCCGGTTATGTTGCCTGCATCATCAGCTTGGGTAAAGGTTCCGTAGTCCATATCTTTTACCCCGATGTCGAAAGTACCAATGTTGGCAAACGTATGCGCATAAGCAAAATAGCCATAGTTGATGCCCGCAAACAAAGGCGTATAAGTCGTTGTGACGTGGTTATTCACACTCGAATCTAAAAAGGAAGGATTAGTTGCTGCCAGTCCCAAATCACCATCGTGTACACCTACGAAAGTTCCGCCTAAGGCCGCAGCCCTTGCCGAAACTGGCAATTCGAGGAAGTTGTAGGTGCTACTACCGCCTATTTGTGCCATGCCGGACTTGGCACACCACAAAAACAAGATAAAAAGGAGGACTCTTCTATTATAGGGCATACGAGAACTAATGCTCCATAAACGGAAGGTTGGGGGTTTTATTTTGTACCCTTTCGTTTTCAGTCCATTCAACTTATAGAAAACTGCAAAGGGAAAAACAACTCTGTGTATTCCCATTTACCATTTTCAATTATCAATTTAATTAAGCACTTTGGTTTTTACCATAGATGCGATGGTTTTTCCAATCACAGCCGGAGATTCCACTACCGTTATACCACACTCGCGCATGATCTTCATTTTGGCGGCTGCCGTGTCTTCTGCTCCGCCTACAATGGCTCCCGCATGGCCCATGGTACGTCCCGGAGGCGCGGTTTGTCCCGCAATAAAGCCTACCACGGGCTTGGTGCCATGTTCCTTAATATAGTATGCGGCTTCCGCTTCCATCGTTCCGCCAATTTCGCCAATCATAATGATGCCTTCGGTGCCGGGGTCGTTCATCAGCAGCTCCACCGCTTGTTTGGTAGTAGTTCCGATGATAGGGTCTCCGCCAATACCAATGCAGGTAGATTGTCCCAATCCCGCTTTGGTAACCTGGTCAACCGCTTCGTAGGTCAAGGTGCCCGAACGCGATACAATGCCAATGGTTCCGGCTCGGTGGATGAAACCGGGCATAATGCCCACTTTAGCCTCTCCCGGAGTAATTACACCCGGACAGTTAGGGCCTATTAAACGGCTATTTTTATCTGATAAATACGACTTTACTTGCACCATATCCTGTACAGGTATGCCTTCGGTAATACATACTATGAGCTTGATGCCGGCTTCGGCTGCTTCCATAATGGCATCGGCTGCAAATGGCGGGGGCACAAAGATGATAGACACATCAGCTCCGGCGGTTTTTACCGCATCGGCTACGGTGTTGAATACGGGACGTTCCAGGTGAGTGGTGCCGCCTTTGCCCGGCGTAACCCCACCTACCACATTGGTTCCGTAATCTATCATTTGCTGGGCATGAAAGGTGCCTTCGCTGCCCGTGAATCCTTGTACTATTACCTTTGAATGTTTATTTACCAGTATGCTCATATAGTTTTTGTAAGGCTTCAAAATTAGACTTTTTTCGGAATGCGCTCTTGGTAAATAAAAAAGGTAGAAGCCGAATTTAAAAAATGCTCCATTCTTGCAAAAAATAAAATGACCTAATCGTCACACTTTTGGCGACAGTATAGACTGTGTTATTTGCTTGTTATAAACTGATAATCATTTATTTACGACATGTCACACGAAAGGTGAATGTTGTGACAATTAATAGGGTCAATACACATACCAGGCAAATGCTATATAAATGCGTAGCATTTATTATACCATTCCGAGCCGGACAGGCAAACAGACGGTCATTGAGGAGTCAATGACTTAAAGGTGCAACGCTATTTGATGCCCTATACTTGCATCATAAAATCAATAGTATGAGCAACAACACTCCACATGAAATCCTCAGGCAACAAGATATGATGATCAATGCCCTCGAGGTGAACTATGGCAACGTAAAGTTAGCTGCCAAAGTGGCAGGAATATCGCCACGTACGCATTACCGCTGGCGTAAAGAGTATGAGGACTACGAGC
>Ga0206805_1014_pt1 | contig 40366 bp, 27 predicted proteins | sample Alteio_BWOrgCont_59_FD_152890 | JGI IMG/M metagenome (GOLD analysis project Ga0206805, IMG submission 152890) | Enriched cells from forest soil in Barre Woods Harvard Forest LTER site, Petersham, Massachusetts, United States -... | ecosystem: Environmental > Terrestrial > Soil > Temperate forest >... | reverse complement strand
AAAACCTACTACTTTTTGCCTGTCTGATTCAAGAGTAGATCGTTATATTGGCGGGGTTGCGGCATCGAGGTGTTGGGGTCCTGTGAAGAGCACAAAGGAAACGCGGTAACGGTCGCTCTAGTGGTCGTCGTCGCTGTCGCCGCTTCCTGATTCACTCGCATCTGCCAGGGGGCGGAAGCGATGGACCGGTGGCGGCATGACGGAGTCCTTACCATTAATACTTTTCCAGATGATCTCGTTGAGGGCGTGCATCGGCGCGCGGTCCACGTCTTTGAGGTCCATCCTGCTGCTCCGCTGTGCTCCGTAAGAGTCTTTGGTGTTCGTGGCATTCACGTCGATGAGCGGCCGCATTACGTCGAACGGCGTGGTGACAGGTTGAGTTCCGAACGAGGCATACATTGGCATCGCCGCGGCGTCGTACTGGCTCATCGGAGGCAGCCCGAGCAGTAGTTCCATCGACCGCACCATCGAGCTTGTCGTATACAAGGTGCTGTCGACAATGCCACGCTTGACATACGGGCTGATGACCAAGCCCACTGTGCGACGTCCGTCGACGTGATCCGCTCCGTCCTGTGCGTCATCCTCGATGATGAAGATTGCCGTATTGGGCCAATACCGGCTGTGGCTTACGGCATCGACGAGCTGCCCTATGGCAAAATCGTTATTGGCAACCATGGCCTGCGGTGTATACGCACCGGGAGTTGTGCCCTGCGTGTGATCCTCGGGCATGCTCATGACGATGTAGTTTGGAAGCCGTTTCTGTGGATCAGCGCTGTCATAGTTCGCTTCAAACTCTTTGAAATCTCTCAGAAAGACCGCGACTCTGTTCGTGTCGCGCACTTGGAGCCCGATACCGTAGTCTTTGGAGACATGACCTACCAGGCCTTCGGCCCCAGGCGCTGCTTCCATGGTTGTTCCGGTGCTGGCGCGCGCGGCATTCTCTCCATAGGAGCGATAGGTTAGCCCCTTGCGGCGGGCAAGATCCCACAGATGGCCGGCCGAGGGAACCATGGCGTGAACGTCGTAGGAGCCGTTGCTATGCCCGCCGTACTCGGGCGGCCATTGCTTCTCGTTGAAATCGGTGGCGTAGGCGGAATTCGACCAGGAGTGTCCGTCAACGCTGACCTCTCCATCGCAATATAGATTGTCGAGGACAACATACTGCTTTGCCAGCGCATGCTGGTTCGGGGTGACCTTCTCGCCGAAGAGGACCAGCCTGGGATCGCCATTGGCATTTGGAATGTCGCCAAACTCCTGATCGTAGGTTCGGTTCTCCTTAATGATGTAGATGATGTGTTTGATCTCGCTGGCTTCTCCTACACGCTGGGGAAGGATGCTGGGCTCTTGCGGGGTTCGGGCCTCAGAGAGCAGCGAGTCATGATACGGCGTGTTCTCTGTTACCTGGCGGGTCCATTGCGGGAGCTTTTCCTTCAGGTCTGCGACCAGTAACACCTCAAGGCTGCTCGTCTGCAGGGTCTTATCACTGGCGTGCCCGAAATGTGGTCCATCTGGATCCGGATGGCCCTCCTCGCCCTTGGTATTGCCGATGTAAAGCATGCTGTTCCGGTCCGTCAACAAGAGAGCAGATGGATACCAGCCGGTCGGTATAAAGCCAACGACCGTGCTGTGCGCGCGATTTTCGATGTGCGCAACGGCGATGGAGTTGTTGTCGGCGTTCGCGATGTAGAGGAGTTTGCGGGTATCGTCGATCGCGAGCGCATCCGGCGTCGATCCCTCCGGAGCCAGCGGGGTGAGTGTTGTCGACAACCGCTCGATTACCTCAAGCTTATGAGTATCGATCCCGTATACCGTGTTGTCATTGGAGCAGGCCACAAAGAGCCGCCCGTCCGCGGTGAGCTTCATGTCGTTTGGGTTCATGCCGACATGCAGTACGCGGACCACCTTATTGGTAGCCGTGTCGATCACGCTGATCGATTCGCTGGACCAGTTGGAGACGAAGAGCGACTTCCCGTCGGGCGTCAGCAGGGTTTGGTAAGGAGTCGTCTCGACTGGAATGCGCGTGACAAGCTGGCGGGTTTTCGCATCGAAGACGACGACGTTGCCGGGGCCGGTGCCGGTGCCGCGGTTTGCCGCATACACCAGATGCTTGCTGGGAAGGTAGGCGACTCCAGACCACCACACCAGCTTCGGGTCAATTGTCTCTATAAGTTTTCCGGTGGGGTGTTCACTCAACCGGCCATTGGCGTAGGTGAACTCGTAAATTGGTGCGACAGGATTCACAATGCTGCCGGCGCCCGACGCATTACCGCCGGAAACGTAGAGTGTGCGTCCGTCGGAGGACCAGGCCATGCCGATCGACGTCGATGTCAAGCCGATGTGCTGGACCTTCTTCTGCGTCCTGGTGTCGAAGACATCGATAGCGTGAGGCAGATATCCCGAATTGACCGAGACGACAACCTTGTCATCTGGCGAGGAGATAAGGTTTAGCACCAGATCGCCCATCTCACCGATCGACTTGCCCGCCGGCGTAACGCGCCAGCCATTCGGCAGATCGGAGCCATCGGCAAAATGCTTAGGAAGTCTCCTGCTCTCTTCACCAAGAGGATGTCCGTTCACGGAAGAAGAGGCCGGTTCCTGACCGAGGACGGTACCGGTCGACGACAGGGCGAAGCAGAACGCACAGACAGCGAGCAAAGAAAACCGCAGCCGAATAGTCATCGAACTCCTCGATTTGTTCCTCTGTTGGAGGTTTATTGTGCTCGATCCGCTTTTCGTTGCCTACGGAGACACCTGTATCGCACCGTCTCGCCGTCGGTCTAAATGTAACAGGCTGCGGTAACTACAGCATGAAAAGCCTTCAACTTCCACATATCGAGTCCATTGCAGTTGCCGATGGGGCTGGCAATTTGTACGGCTCGGGCGACTTTGGGCGGACTTGGTCATGCAGGAGCACCAGACTGCCGACCCCGAGCGGCGTTCTCATCTGTTGAAGAAGGCGACTACTCGAGTTCATGTCTCTTTCAAGCCGCGCTCCGGCGATCGATCTTCGCGCAATGGGCGCCAATTGTGAAATGGCGAAGCCAGACCTTTGCCTGTTGCGCTTGAGAGCAATTAAGTGGAATTTGGCTTTCGGGAACTGAATTGCCATGACACAGGCTTCCAGCATGGCGGGCTTCCCGGGGATTCGTTTTCTTTTCCCGCCAGACAGTTCCTTTTCCGCTCAAGGCAAGAGGCATCACTGCCGACATATTGGATTGAGCCCCACGCGCATGCCGAGGTTGTCCAACGGGAACGCGGATAACCCGGCAATCCAGTACGAACGGGTTTGCGGTATCGGGCAGGAGCGAACGAATGCCAGTAGCGATCGAGCAGAGCGCAGAGGCTTCCACGGTGCTGCTGAATGGCGATGTCGGCATTGGAGCAGCGCGCGAGTTGAAGAGTGTGTTCAGCCAAGCCCTGGCATCTGGTAAAGGGCTTAAGATCGACCTCACCGGCGTGACCGTATTGGATACCACAACCCTCCAATTGCTGTGGGCCGCGCAGCATGCCGCTGCGAAGACCGGCACTCAGTGGGTCCTGATCGAGCCAGTGCCTGAGGAAGTGGAGCAGGCGATGGGCCTTGTAAATATGAAAAGGTCCCCGACGGACTCCAAATGAACGCGACGTCTATTCTCCCCGCAAACGCACCGCCAGTCGACAAATACAAGCAGGCCTTTCAGGAAGAGGCTCGCGAGATTCTGGTCGAATTGGAATCGACCCTTCTGGAGTTGAACGAACATCCGGACGACAGCGAGTTGGTTGGGAAGGCCTTCCGCGGGCTGCATACGATCAAAGGTTCGGGTGCAATGTTTGGCTTCGAGGAAGTCGCCGCCTTCACCCATAACCTGGAGAACGCGTTTGACGGGATTAGGACCGGGCGGCTCCATGTCACCCCGGAACTAATTGATCTCACGCTGGCAGCGCTTGATCAAATTAAGGTGATGCTGAATTCCACGGGGGATGCGAAAGTTGCCGACGCTAGCTCAGACTGCGATATTCAGGACCGACTCGTCAAGTTGATCGGTCTTGATGGACACCAGCGCGCCGACAGCCCCACTCCTCCGACGATTGAAACTTCTTTCGACGCCCACGCAGAGATGACAACGTGGAAGATCCAGTTTTCTCCGGGGCCGGATTTGTTGCGCACCGGCGCAGACCCACTGCTCATGCTTCGTGAGCTAAAGCAGCTGGGAGAACTTCGTGTGGTGACAGACAAGCTAGAACTTCCGCCGATCGGGGAACTCGATCCGGAGCGGTGCTACCTCCGCTGGGAGATGCTGCTGACGAGCCTGGCGGCGCGGGAGGCCATCGCCGACGTGTTCCTCTTCGTCGAAGATGAGTGTGAGCTGACGATCGAGCCGGTCGCGCCTGCGGCGCCGGCGGTATCGGCACCAGAAGTGGCAGCGGGGCCTGAGCTTAAGTGGAATCGGCGCGCAGACGATCACGTGGGCGAATCGAGCATCCGCGTGCCTGCTGCGAAACTCGACCAATTTGTCGACCTGGTCGGGGAGTTGGTGACGGTGCAGGCGCGACTCGGGGAGATCGCGGCCCGCGGGGACGACGCCGACGTGGTTGCGGTGTCGGAAGAGGTCGAACGGTTGACGTCGGCGCTACGAGAGAACTCCATGAGCATCCGCATGCTGCCAATCCGCGGAACCTTCGAGCGTTTCAGGCGGCTGGTCCATGATCTGGCCCGCGATCTGCGCAAGGAGGTGGAGTTGGCCCTCGACGGCTCGGAAACAGAGCTGGACAAGACCGTCATCGACCGGTTGAACGATCCGCTGATGCACCTCATCCGCAACAGTGTCGACCACGGAATCGAGCCACCCGAATTGCGGCTGGCCGCAGGCAAGAAGGCGGTGGCGACGGTCCGCCTTTCCGCGCGCTACTCCGGGGCAAATGTACTGATCGAGGTGTCGGACGATGGAGCTGGAATCGATGTGGAGGCAGTCCGGAAGCATGCAGTGGCGAAGGGCTTGATTGCCGGAGACGCGCACTTGACCGAGGCCCAGGTGTCTTCGTTGATTATGAGCGCCGGTTTTACGACGGCACGCAGGGTGACCGATGTATCGGGGCGGGGAGTGGGAATGGACGTTGTCCGGCAAAGCGTGGAGGCTCTGCGGGGAACGATTCACCTGTCCAGTAAATCTGGAATCGGAACCACTATTACGCTGCGGCTTCCGCTGACCCTTGCGATCATCGACGGGTTGCTGGTCCGCGTGGGCCACGCTTTCTTTGTGCTGCCGCTGGCCAACAGCCTGGAGTGCGTCGAACTGACCCGCCAGGACATCGCTGACGCCAATGGCAAGCATGTTGCGACTGTGCGCGGAGAGATTATTCCGTACATCCGGCTCAGGGAGCACTTCAACATCACGACGGAGCGTCCGGAGAGGGAGCAGATCATGATTGCCGAGACAGAGGATGGACGGTGCGGCTTCGTCGTAGACGAAGTGCTCGGAGACCATCAGACCGTGATCAAGAACCTCGGACGGTTCTACCGGCACGTGCAGTTCATCTCAGGCGCCACCATTCTGGGCGATGGAACCGTGGCGCTGATTCTCGATCCGGACCGGGTCATTCAGGATGCATTGCGGGCAGCCTCCGAGGTCTCGCGGGGGCGTGCGGCCCTCCCACCCGAAGCCTGCCGCGGAACCGGCGACGGGCTGCAATTGAATTCTTCGTAACGGCCTTGTGCGCGACTACGAAGTAAGCCGCGATCACCGCATTCCCATGTACGGGCCTCCCTATGTGAGGACCCAAACGATTCCAATTTCACCGATCAACGGAAAGGGCAGGACAAACGATGTTAGCGAAAGCTTCGAAGACAAATGGAAAGTTGCATGCGGCCGGCAATATGGATGACGCATACGAGAGGGCTGGACAACGGCCGAACTGCAAGCACACCGGAGACGATGCTGAGTTGTTGCAGGTATCGCAGGAAATTCTTCGCCTGGTCGAGGCCTCGCGCGAGGGACGGCTCGCGGAGCGCGGTCAGGAAGCTCAGTTCAGCGGCGCGTATCGCGAAATGATTCAGGGCATCAACGAGATGCTGGACGCAATTCTGCTCCCCATCGGCGAAGGCAACCGCATTCTTGGCCAGATCTCCGCCGGCAAGATCGACGAACTGATCGCGCAGACCTACAAGGGCGACCACGAAAAGATGAAGCTGGCCATCAACAACGTCGCGGTTGTCACGCAAGCCTTGCAAAAGGAGATGGCTCGCCTGACCGATGCCTCGAAGGAAGGCCAACTCAGCGAGCGTGGCAGGCCGCAGCAGTTCGAGGGTGCCTACGCCGAGATTGTTCATGGCGTGAATACGATGCTGGATGCAATCCTGCTTCCCATCGGCGAAGGCAACCGCATCCTCGCGCAGATCTCCGGTGGCAGGATCGATGAGCTGATCGCGCAGACCTACAAGGGTGATCACGAGAAGATGAAGCAAGCGATCAATCGCGTCGCTACCGTGCTTCAGGGCCTGCAGAAGGAACTGGTTCGTCTCACCGATGCGTCGAAGGAAGGACAGCTCAGCGAGCGTGGCAAGCCGCAGCAGTTCGAGGGAGCCTACGCGGAAATAGTTCAGGGCGTAAATACCATGCTGGACGCGATCCTGCTACCCATCGGCGAAGGCAACCGGATTCTCGCGCAGATCTCCAAGGGCAATGTCGACGAATTGATCTCGCAGACCTATAAGGGCGATCACGAAAACATGAAGCAGGCCGTCAACAATGTCGCCACCGTCCTGCAGACCCTGCATAAGGGATTCGTGCGCCTGGGTAACTCGGCCAAAGCTGGCCAGCTCTCCGATCGAGCCCACACGGAAGTGTTTCAGGGCGCTTTTGCGGATATTGCAAGCGGCGTGAACGCTATCCTTGACGGGGTGATCGGGCCGTTGAACGTGGCCGCAAAGTATGTAGACCAGATCAGCAAGGGCGATGTTCCGCCACCGATTACGGACACCTATTACGGCGACTTCAACACCATCAAGGACAACCTGAACTCGCTGGTCTCGGCAATGAACGAGGTCACTGCGGCTGCGACCGCGATTGCAGAGGGCGACTTGACCGTCGCCATTCGCGAACGATCGCCGCAGGACAAGCTGATGCAGGCATTGAGTTCGATGGTCGGCGGCCTGGTGCGAACCGTGCAGGACGTGCGCACCATTGCCGGCGAGGTAGCGTCCGCAAGTCAATCCATCAGCACCACTTCGGTCGAGGTCTCAAACGGCGCAAGCGTGCAGGCCGCGTCGGCGGAAGAAGCCTCGTCGTCGATGGAGCAGATGGTCTCGAACATCAAGCAGAACGCCGACAACGCGCAACAGACCAACAAGATTGCTATGAAGTCGGCCAAGGACGCGCAGGAAAGCGGCAAGTCCGTGCTGGAAGCGGTAAACGCGATGAAGGAGATTGCGAGCAAGATCTCGATCATCGAAGAGATCGCCCGACAGACGAACCTGCTGGCTCTGAATGCGGCCATCGAAGCGGCTCGCGCCGGCGAACATGGCAAAGGCTTCGCGGTGGTAGCTGCCGAGGTCCGCAAACTGGCCGAACGCAGTCAGCGAGCGGCCGGCGAGATCAACCAGCTTTCCGGCACCACCGTGAAGGTGTCCGAGAAGGCAGGCGAGATGCTCGAAAAGCTAGTGCCGGATATCCAGCGTACGGCGGAGTTGGTGCAGGAGATCACGGCCGCCAGCCAGGAGCAGGACACCGGAGCGGAGCAGATCAACAAGGCGCTGCAACAACTCGAACGCGTGATCCAGCAGAACGCCTCCGCGTCCGAGGAGATGGCGGCAACGACGGAAGAGCTCAGTGCGCAGTCAGACCAATTGGTGAGTGCGCTCGGATTCTTCCGGACCGGCGACGAAGGCCATGTCCAGAGGCCGCAAGCCTCCGCGGCTAAGCCGGTTCGAGCGGTTCACACCATGCCCGGCCAGTCGGCGAAGCCCAATGGCCGCGCCGTTCCAACCGATCTGAAGGCAACCGGCACAACCGGCTTCCATCTGAAGCTCAATAAGAAGGAAGACGACGTCGACAAGGGTTTCGAGCGCTACTAGGCACCACGAACAGATGCGGCGCGGACCCCAGCCGGTCCGCGCCCGGCATCAGCTTGAGAGAGAGGCAACTTCATGAGTACATCCGGGATTACCGAGACGCGGCAATACCTCACCTTCAAACTTGGCAATGAGATCTTTGCCACCGACGTGGCCAAGGTGAGGGAGGTGCTGGACTTTACCAAGATCACAGAAATTCCACGAACACCTGATTTTATGAGCGGCGTGATCAACCTGCGGGGCAGCGTGGTCCCGGTTGTCGACATGCGGCTTTGCCTTGAAATGTCGAAGACGGAGAGAACCACGAACACCTGCATCGTGGTGCTGGAAGTGTTACTGGACAACGAGTCGCTGGTGATCGGGGCGCTGGCGGATTCGGTTGAGGAGGTCATCGACCTTGAGCCCGACCAGATTCGCCAGGCGCCGAAGATCGGGGCGCAAATTCAGACCGATTTTCTCAAGGGCATGGGAAAACGCGACGACCAGTTCATCATGATTCTGGACATCGATCGCGTATTCTCCGCCGATGAGATACGCACCGTGCGCAATCCGGAAGCCGGAAAACTGGCTGTCGAAGTGGCTGCCTGAAGCGGGTTTTCCGACGATGCGCGATAACGATCAATCGATCTCTAACTCGGATATGGGCCGGCTGCGGTCTCTGATCTATGCGCAGTCCGGCATCAATCTGAGTGTCGAAAAGAAGACGATGCTTGAGCTCCGGCTCAGGCCTCGCCTGCGCGTTCTGGCCATAGACTCCTACCGGGAATATTGCGAATATCTGTTCAGTGCCTCGGGACAGCGGGAGGAGATCGTCCCGTTGCTCGACGCCGTGAGTACAAACAAGACCGACTTCTTTCGGGAGCCGGACCACTTCGAGTATCTGAAGGCGAAGGTGCTGCCAGAGATGATGCAAGGCAATGCCGGCAGACGGCCTCTTCTTTTCTGGAGCGCCGGTTGCTCATCCGGGGAAGAGCCTTACACCCTGTCGATGGTGCTTAGTGAGTACGCTAGGTCGCATCCCGGGCTTCGCTTCAGGGTGCTTGCCACCGATCTTTGTACCACTGTGCTGGAGAAAGCCAGGCTCGCGGTATTCAATGCCGAGGTAGTTGCACCCATACCCGCAGAACTGCGGCAAAGGTACTTCCTGCGTAGCCGCGACCGAGCATCGAAGCAGATGCGAATTGTCCCGGAGTTGAGGGACCTGATTGAGTTTCGTCGTCTCAATTTCATGGACTCCGACTATGGCCTGAGGGAGAAGATGGATGTCATATTCTGCCGCAACGTGATCATTTACTTTGACCGCGCCACCCAGGAGCAGATCCTGCAAAAACTGACGCACCAGCTCGCTCCGGGTGGAACCATCTTTCTCGGCCACTCGGAAACCCTCTCGGGTCTGGATGTGCCGCTGGTGTCGGTTGCGCCGTCTACCTATAGGAGGCCGCATGGCAGGGCCTGATTCCAGCCTGCCGGAGATCTATCTGGCTCCGGGAGAGATGGTTCTCGCGCGCGAACCCACCATCCTGGCGACGATCCTCGGTTCCTGCATCGGGGTCACGTTCTGGTGTGCGCGACTCGGCGTTGGCGCACTCTGTCATTCCATCCTGCCAACCTACCCCCGTCGGCCTGCCGGGAAAATCCGCGACACAGTTGGCTACCGGTACGTGGATTTCTGCGTTCGCAGTCTGGCATCTCAGTTTGACAGTCTGGGCGCGCTGCGAACCGAAGTCCAGGTGAAGATCTTTGGAGGCTCCGATGTGAATTTTGTCGACCATGCGGGGGCACGTCCCACGGTGGGAAGACAGAACTCCGAAGCTGCGATCCAGGTGCTGGCTGAGGAAGGGTACGTTGCCCTGGCCTCCAGTGTTGGTGGCACGTTTGGGCGGAAAATCCGCTTTAATACCGGGAACGGAGAAGTACAACTCGTCCGGTTGATTTAGACGCCGCACTGTGGAAGTAACGGATTCCAGTCGATAACTAGAGTGGCGAGGTTGGGCCTATGAGTTTGAGAAGCATCGGTGTTTTGATCGTCGACGACTCCGCGGTAGTCCGCCAATCCCTCAGCGACGTACTCTCCAGCGACCCTCAGATTGAGGTGATCGGAACTGCTTCGGACCCCTTTGTGGCGGCCGAGCGTATCAGCCAGCAGGTTCCCGATGTGATCACGCTCGATATTGAGATGCCGCGCATGGATGGGCTCACGTTTCTCGAGCAAATCATGAGGCAGCACCCGATTCCCGTCGTCATTTGTTCGAGCCTCGCGGAAGAAGGTGCGCAGAGCACTCTGAGGGCGCTTGAACTAGGCGCGGTGGATATCATCGCCAAACCAAGATTCGGCACTAAGCAATTCCTGGAAGATTCACGGATCACTCTCTGTGAAGCGGTCAAGGCTGCTGCCGAGGTCCGGGTGCGAACCCTTTCTCCGTCGCGCACAGTACAGCCCAAATTGACCGCGGACGCAATTCTGTCAGCCGCGACCGGCGCGATGCTCGAGACCACAGAGAAGGTGGTCGTCATCGGCGCTTCCACCGGAGGCACCGAAGCGCTGAAGACTCTACTGGAAACGCTGCCACCGGATGCTCCAGGCATCGCGATCGTGCAGCATATGCCTGAGATCTTTACCCGGGCATTCGCCCAGCGACTCGATAGCCTTTGCCACATCACGGTGAAGGAGGCGGAAGCCAACGATACGATTCTTCGCGGCCGGGCGTTGATCGCTCCCGGCAATCATCACATGATACTGAAACGAAGCGGCGCGCGCTATTTCGTCGACATCAAGGAAGGACCTCTGGTTTGCCGTCATCGCCCGTCTGTCGATGTACTCTTTCGATCCGCGGCACGTTATGCCGGAAAGAATGCCGTTGGCGTGCTCCTGACCGGGATGGGAGATGACGGCGCTCGCGGAATGCTGGAAATGAGGCAGACCGGGGCCGCAACCATCGCCCAGGATGAAGCGACCAGCCTGGTGTTCGGTATGCCCAAAGAAGCGATCAAGCTGGGCGCAGCTGACAAGATCTTGCCACTGGAGGCAGTGGGCGGGGCGATTCTGGGGCTGGCACGATGACGCCATCGCCGAATCATGGAGACCGCGCAGCGGAACGCCATCGGAAAGGAACGTCATGAACCGCCAGGCGGCGATCGCCGGCCGTAGATCCGCGGGCGAAACGATGCAAATCGTACTCGACGATCTCGCCTCCATGACGAGTGCGACCGACCCAGAGATCGAGTCCCTCACGCGAACATTCCAGCAACTCGCCGGGCAGAGCAGCAGAGTCCTTGGATTGGCGTCAACGATTGTCGAGTGCATCGAGGACGACAGCGTAAAGTCGGTGCTGCCCACGGTGCAAGCACTGGGTTCTTCGGGGATCAGCTTCATCGAATCCAGGCTGGAGGCAACCCAGGGTATTTCGGAAACGGTCGCCGCGGAGACGCATGTGCTGCAACGGCTCGCGAAGATGACCAGGAGCCAGAGCGGAATCGCGTTGAGAACCCGGGTATTGGCCATGATGGCCAATATCGAGCAAGGACGCCTGGGCAATTCGGGTGCAGCGTTCGCGTATCTTGCCGGCGAGCTCAGCAACTTCTCAAGATTGCTCTGCGAGGACACGGATGAGTTAGAGCACCGCACAGATACTCGCAGAAGCGCGATTGAAGCGACCAATCGCGTGCTTGCGCTGGAGCTCCCTCGCTTGGCTGCGGAGCTCGTTCGCATCCGGGCCGAGCTCGGCAATGATCTTGCCTTGCTTGAGTCGAGCCTCGCCGAACTTGGATCCATTCCAGCGCAATTCAAGCTGGGTGTCGAGGAGATTGCGGCACGAATTGCCGGCGCAGTCGCGGCGATCCAGTCCTACGACATCACCCACCAACAGATCGAGCACGTCCGGGGCGCCGTTCGAGGCATCGCTGCGCAGATCCGCGCGGGAGAAAAACGCCTGGGCGGGAGCTCAAGCGAACGCGCCTGCGCCTCCCTTGGCATCACCGTCCAGATGTGCCAGTTGCAGCAGGTCCGCGACACCGTGGCCAACTGGATGTCCCGGATCAAGGACTGCCTGGACGGGATGCTCAAGGTGAGCGCGACAAACCTCGCGGGCATCAGCTCGATGGTGAGAGCACGTGAGCGTGAGATCGCAGCAGGGCTGGCCCACATCGATTTGCTGGAGCGCGAGAGCAAAGCCCGAGGCGAGGTGATTTGCGGGACCATCGGCGAGCACTCGACCCTGCTGCGCCTGATCGACGAGCAGGTGAAGCAGGCCGCTGTCACTCGACAGACTCTCCATCTCCTCTCGTTGAACACGATCATTGAGGCGGATCGGTTGGGGGCAGAAGCCAACGCGGTTCTGGAGCTTGGCAGAGGAATCTCGGATCTGTCCCTCGCTTGGAGCCAAATCACGGATCAATCCGGCCAGGCATTTAAGGAGATTTCAGAACTGGTAGTTCGAATCGGCGTTTTGAAAGAGGCGTTTTCTCAAGCTGGAGAGCAGAGACTGCGGCAAGCCCAAGTGCATGTGCGCGCAGGGTTGCAGCGGTTGCAGGCTACCTCCGAGTGTGCGGCGAAGCAGGCCTCGGATATCGAGCTGGGGCTAGACGCGATGAAGACCATGGCCGGCGGGATCACCAAAAGTGTTGACGTGCTCGATCGATCATACCGGCAACTCGACGAGATATTGAATCACCTTCAGGATGTGCAGCTCCAACTTGAGTCCGTTCCCTCGGAAGCGCCTGGCGAGCATCGCATGGAGGAGATCAGGCAGCAGTTTTCTGCCTCTTATACCACTGAAGTTGAGCGCGAAGTGCTGCGAGCCGCACTCGGCGGGACTGCGCCCCCTCCGATGCAATTAAGTTTGGAAGGAAACGGAGTCGAACTGTTTTGAGCCACCCCGCCCGGGTGGGGCAAGCGGAGGTCAAACCATGATGAGGTCTTGCTATGAAGCGTGTCTTGTCCGTAGATGATTCATCCAGCATTCGCCAGATGGTCTCTTTCACCTTGCGCAGCGCTGGCTACGAGGTGACCGAGGCAGTCGACGGGAGGGATGGTCTGACCAAAGCCGTGGGAAGCAGATTCGACTTAATCATTACCGATCTCAACATGCCGAATATCGATGGCATCCAACTCATCGCCGCCGTCCGCAAGCTTCCACGTTACACCTTCACGCCAATTCTAATGCTGACGACAGAATCTCAGGCGGAAAGGAAGGATGCGGGCCGCAAAGCCGGAGCGACTGGCTGGATCGTAAAACCCTTCGGGGCGGACCAGTTGGTTGCGGTGACTCGCAAGTTGGTCAGGTAGTTGACTACTTCTTGTTGCCAACAGGGCGTAGCCCGATTCCGGGGTCGACCTTACTGGAATCGCGCTAAGGCTGAAGGCTGTCGCTCCAACTGTGGGGGTCTAACCAGAACCAATCTGCCCACCCGAAGTCGGCGGCGCATTCTAGCAGTGCGATCTCATGAGGTGCTTGGCGAAGACTTGACCTCGAGCTTTGTCCCCCTTTGGTAAGTGGAGGATGCAGCAAGATTTAGAATGAATGACTTTATTCTTATGGGTATCGACTTCAACCCTCGATGCCACCCGACCCCTGCCAGCGTCATCGCAACAGTCCGATGTAGAAAATTGAAGGATCTTAGCGGTAAGGATAGCCGCCCGGAATGCCTACCCCGGATCCAAATGGAAAATTATGAAACTAAACGCAGATGGTATCTTGGCAAGACACAAACGTCCACCAAGCGAGCGTATGTCACTCTGTTTCTGACCATCGTGTGGGTGGTTTCGCTCACCCACGCGTAGACCGCGACGAGGGCCGTCCTCTCGCCGGAGGTTACGCACACCAGAAAAGCTATCACCTCTTACACGATGACATTCCACTGCTGGAACCCGACGGCAAAAAAGTGTATATCATCAAAGGGAAAAAGTCGTTGGCGGCTACGGTGGTTACAGGTGAGCCGTACGATCTGTTTCTTCTCTAACCTTGCTCGATAGGGGTCCGGATGGGTTCGCGAAAGTGGCTTCTGGTGGTGCTAGTCTTGGGGTTCTGCGTGTGGGCGGCGGTGAAAATTGCGCCACCTTCGCAAGCGGATACTTCGGGGCGGACAGACTCTCCAGGGCCATCTCAATACTTGAGTTCCGGTGCTTTCACAACAGCGCACCCCTCGGCGACCTCGGCGGTAAGGGATTTTCTGGACGTCCATCCGACACACCCGGTGCAACCTATCGCCTACACACACAAGGTCCATCTCGCGAATGGGTTGCAATGTGAGGTTTGCCACGTTGGTGTGGATCAAGGGCCCGATGCGCGCATTCCCGGTGTGACGTTTTGCATGACCTGTCACCAGGCGATCGATACCGACAACCCCGAGATCAAGAAGATTGCTGAATACGCGAAGCATGGCGAGGAGATTCCGTGGGTGCGCGTGTACAACTACAGCCCATCGGCGCACGTGAAGTTCAATCACGCGCCGCATATTCGCGCCGGCATGCAATGCGCCGCCTGCCACGGCGATATGACCACGCAGACCACGGCCGAACGCAAAGTAAATTTGAATATGGGGTATTGCATTCAGTGCCACCGAGAGAAACAGGTCTCGGTCGATTGCGACGTGTGCCACAACTGACGGGGCAGAATAGGATAGCTGCGAATTTCTATGAAACGGCGTAACTTTATTAAGATCTCGGCGCTCACCGGCATGCTGGCAACACTCGACGCGTGCGGCCGTCCGGACCAGAAACTCATCCGCTTCGTCCCGGAGGAGGACCTTGTTCCAGGCATTGCCGCATGGAAGCCAAGCGTCTGCACTCTCTGTCCGGCAGGCTGCGGCTTGCTGGTGCGGGTGATGGAGGGCGACGCCGAAGTCGTGCGTCATGGCCAGCGGGGCCTGATGCAGATGGGCTTGGCGAAGAAGCTCGAAGGCAACCCCAAGAGCCCCATTAACCAGGGAAAACTGTGCGCGCGCGGCCATGCAGGGCTGCAAGTGCTCTACAATCCTGACCGCATCACGCATCCGATCAAGCTTACTGGCTCGCGCGGTTCAGGCGAGTACCAGGCAATCAGCTGGGACGATGCATTGAAGGAGTTGTCCGCGCACCTTACGGCGTTGCAGTCAGCGAAGGCAACCAGCTCACTTTCGTTCCTCTCAAGGCCACTCAGCGGCCAACGCCGCGAGTTGATCGATCGATTTCTGAAGGCCTTCGGCGCGCCGCCAGCAGTTTGGTATGAACCTTTCGACGAAGCTGTGCTGCGCCGGGCAAATCTCCTGAGCTTCGGCCATGAAGCTTTGCCGACGTTCGATCTCGGGCGCGCCGACTATGTGCTCTCCTTTGGCGCTGACTTTCTAGGCACGTGGAACTCGCCGGTTGCGCAATCGGTAGGTTACGGCGAGATGCGCCAGGGCCGTTCCGGACGCCGTGCAAAGTTCGTGCAGGTCGAGGCGCGTATGTCGCAGACCGGCGCCAACTGCGACGAATGGATCGCGTGCCGGCCCGGGATGGAAGGCTTGCTGGCGCTAGGGATTGCGCATGTCATCCTCAGCAATAAGCTCGCGCCACAGGGTGCCGGATCGAGAGCCGGTTCGCTCATTGCCGGCTGGTCGGCTGGTCTGCCGGAGTCCACACCGGAGGTGGTCGAGAATCGAACTGGAGTGAACGCAGCCGTCATCACGCGTATAGCGCATGAGATTACAAAGGATGGATCCGGCACTGCGATCATTGGGGGGCCACCTCTAGCGCATACCAACGGCCTGTTCAACGCGCTCGCAGTCAATGCTTTGGAAGCGTTGGTCGATGCGGGCCGGGATCGGGGACCGATCATGGGCTTCACGCCGGATCCGGCTATCGGCGACGCTGAGAAATCGGCGGCGGCGAAAGCCGGTCTTGCAGGGCTCAATTCGTTAGCGCAGTCCGTATTCGGGGGGCACTCCAATGCGCCGCAGGTGCTGTTCCTCTACGAGGCGAATCCGATGTTCTCGGCACCTCCGGGAACGAATATCCGCGAGGCTATTGCCAGGATTCCGTACGTCGTCAGCTTCGGAAACTTCATCGACGAGACCAGCGCCCAGGCCAACTTGATTCTGCCCGACCATGCACCACTGGAGTCGTGGCTGGATAGTATTGGTGAGTCGGGTTCGTTGCAGTCGGTGGTCAACCTGGCACCACCCGCCGTTACCCCGCTTCACGATACGCGTGCGATGCCCGATGTGCTGCTTGGCCTCGCCAAACAGCTGGGCGGTGATGTCGCCAGCGTCCTTCCGTTTGTGACCTTCGACGCCATGCTGCGGGGGGCATATATTCCGCTGCGTACGCGCGGCGGTTCCATCGACACAAAGACGGACGACGATTTCTGGACGGCGCTCCAGGCGCAGGGAATCTGGGCGAGTACCCCGGGCACGGCGTCAGTCGCAGGATCAAGGAGTGCTGCCAGCGCGTCTTCTCCTGCTGCAGCCGGACGCGCGCCAATGGCGCCGACCGCGCCGGAGTTTGCTGGTACCGCAGATGATTTTCCTTTCTACTTCCTGCCCTATGTCTCGCAGTCGTTCGGCGACGGTTCCCTTGCGAATCTTCCCTGGCTGCAGGAGCTGCCCGACGTTCTCACTACCGCGATGTGGTCGAGTTGGGTTGAGATCAATCCCAGGACCGCCGCGCGGTTGGGCATTCTGCAGGGCGACCTCGTGGAGATTGGCTCACAGCAGGGCAGAGTGCGCGCTGCCGCAGTTCTTTCCCCTGGAATCGCGCCCGACGTGGTGGCTATGCCGGTCGGTCAGGGACACGAGAACTTCGGCCGGTTCGCGAGCGGCCGCGGTGCGAACCCACTCTCGATTCTTGCGCCCCTGACCGAACGCGAGACTGGGTCACTGGCCTGGGCGGCGACCCGGGTGAAGATCGCGCGGGTAGGCGGCCCGGAGCAGGCCAGACTCACATTATTCTCGGGAGGCAGAAGCGGCTTCCCTCACGAAGAAGAATCACGCTAGGTGGATCACAGACGGATCGAACAGAGGACGAAATCTTATGTCTCACAAATGGGCTATGGTGGTCGACCTGGATCGCTGCACGGGATGTGAGGCGTGTGTGGTCGCATGCCACGCAGAGAACAACATTCCCACAGTAGGCGAGGACCAGGCAGCGCGCGGCCGTGCGATGCACTGGATCCGGGTTGAGCGATACTGGGAGGGCGATTTCCCCAACCCGCAGATTCGCTTTCAGCCGGTCCTGTGCCAGCAGTGCGACGAGGCGCCGTGCGAGCCAGTATGCCCCACCTACGCCAGCTATCACACCTCCGACGGACTGAACGGACAGGCCTACAACCGCTGCATCGGCACGCGGTTTTGTGCCAATGCCTGCCCCTACAATGTGCGCTTCTTCAATTTCTACAATCCGACCTGGGACCTGCCTCTTAACCTGCAACTCAATCCCGACGTGTCCCTGCGCAGCGTTGGCGTAATGGAGAAGTGCACCTTCTGTGTGCAGCGGATCAAGTCAGCCGAGATCCAGGCCGAAGCAGAGCACCGTACGATGAAGGATGGTGACTTCACGACCGCTTGCGCACAATCCTGTGCGTCCAAGGCCTTGGTCTTCGGCGATCTAAACGATCCTAACAGTGAAGTCTCGCGGCTGCAGAGCTCGAGTCGCTCCACCAAGCTGTTGGGTGAACTCGGCACCAAGCCGAACGTGAGTTATCTCGAACGAGGTTCCTGACAAGATGCAGCCAGCCGCTGAAAAAATCGAGCAGGACCTCCTCTGGCCAATCTTCCATACCAGCGCGAAGTATCGGATCGCTGTGGGAATCGCGAGTTGCCTTGTGCTCGGGGGAGTGGCTGCGTTCGGCTACCAACTCTACACCGGCATCGGCGTGTGGGGTATCAACTCTCCGGTATTCTGGGCATTTGATATCACCAACTTCGTCTTCTGGATCGGCATCAGCCACGCCGGCACTCTGATCTCCGCAATTCTGCGACTCTGCAACGCAACGTGGCGGCGTCCGGTTACCCGCTGCGCAGAGGCCATCACCGTCTTCGCGATTTTAATCGGCGGCATCATTCCGCTCTGCCATATTGGGCGCCCGTGGCTGGCATTCTGGATGATCCCCTATCCCAATCAACGTTTTCTCTGGCCTAACTTCCGGTCGCCCCTTGCCTGGGACTTCTTCGCAATCTCTACCTACTTAACCGGCAGCACCATTTTCCTGTACCTGCCGACTATTCCGGACTTCGCCTGTATCCGCGAAGCCTCCACGGGCATACGCAAGAAGATCTACCGCGTCCTGGCGCTGGGGTGGCAAGGCACGCCACGGCAATGGCAGCGTCTCGAAATCGCCATGCACATCATGGCCATCGCCATTGTCCCCGTTGCGGTCTCGGTGCACACCATCGTCTCCTGGGACTTCTCCATGACCCTGGTGCCCATGTGGCACTCCTCGATCTTCGGTCCGTATTTCGTTGTCGGAGCGATCTTCAGCGGCATCGCTGCGTTGATGCTGGCGATGGCGCTGCTGCGAAAGTTCCTGCACCTGGAGGAATATCTAAAGCCCGTCCACTTCGACAATCTCGGCAAGCTGCTGCTGACCATGAGTCTGCTCTGGTTCTACTTCACCTTCGCCGAACGGATGACGGTCTGGTACGGCAATACGCCTTCGGAGATGAACGTTTTCTGGTTGAGCATTCGCCAGCAATTCGCGCCATTGTTCTGGACCATGGTGTTCTGCAACTTCCTCATCCCCGTGCCGATCCTAGCCGTAAAGCGTTTTCGAACGATTACCGGAACCGCGATTGCATCGTGCGCCATCGTTGTGGGTATGTGGCTGGAGCGATTTCTCATCATCGTACCCGCTCTCGACCACAAGTACTTGCCCTACTCCTGGGGCCATTACCGGCCGACCTGGGTAGAAGACACGCTGATGGCCGCAAGCTTTGGTGCCATGGCGCTGCTTTACCTGCTGTTCTTAAAGTTCGTGCCTATGATCTCCATCTGGGAGATGAAGGTTGGGCTCCAGCCCCATGGTGGAATCCCGGTTTCAACGCCTGAAGGGAAGCATCATGGATTGGTGCTGGAAGGGCCGCTGCCCTTGGATGAGATGCGATGAAGGCGCTCTATGGACTTTATCTCGATCCAGAATCCGCGCAGAACGCGGTTGATGCTTTACGCGCCGCCAGTTCTGAGTTTAAGTTCGATGGGCGACGGATCATCATCGCCTCCGGGGAGCCTCACGAGGGCTACGAGTTTACCGACTCACATGTGACGGTGAGCGGCCCCTACCGCTATGCGGTGCTCGGCGGCATCGTTGGCGGCACACTGGGGTATCTACTCACTACGCTCACGCAGAACTCCTATCCGATCCTCACCGGAGCAATGCCGCTCGCACCGGTGTGGACCAACGGCATCATTGTCTACGAGATGACCATGCTTGGGGCCATCCTGACCACGCTGGTGACCCTGCTCATTGGCGCACGCCTGCCAAACTTCAAGGGCGTGATTTCGGACCCTGAGATCTGGGCGGGCAAGATACTGGTAGGCGTAGTGGACCCACCCGACGGTTCCGAACCGGAACTAGAGAGACGTCTCCAGCAAACGGGCGCCGCACAAATCAAGCGATCTTGATCACTCCTGGCAAACACCTGTTTTTTGGTCTGATTTGTGCGAACATTGTTTTGCCAATTCATAAACGAGGGAGTACTGAGCCATCTTGAAACGAGCAATCTACATCGCAGCCATCGTCTTTGCCTTCACTCTTGCGAGTCGCACTGGCCTCGCTCAAAACGCAGCATCCGATATTTTCAAAGCGAAATGCGAGATGTGCCACGGCGCAGACGGGCTCAGCAATACTCCCTTGGGAAAGGCTCTCGGAGGGCACCCGTACAATGCTCCTGAAGTGCTGAAGCTCACGGATGCCCAACTCTCGGACATCATCAAGCAGGGAAAAAATAAGATGCCCGCCTTTGGCACACAACTCACGGATGCTCAGATCAAGACACTGTTGCCGTATATCCATACGTTGCAGAAGAAGAAGTAAGTCAAATAGCAGACAACGAGCAGCGCAATCGAACCCTGGCTAGGTCACCGGTGACGGATTGAAGAGCTTGTAGTCGTTGTGCAGGCCCCACCGATCCGTCCACGTCTGGGTATGGCCGCTGGCTACTGTTCTGTCATAAAGGGAAAACGAGATGAAGCACTTAATGATCGCGGGGCTATTCCTGGCCATGGCTTCGAGCGGCGCATCCGCGCAGGTCAACGCGGGCGAGCAGAAGTCAGACCCCAAGCTACCCTTCACCGTGACCCAGGTCACGACGTTACGCCTGCCATGGAAGATTGCCTTCCTGCCGGACGGGCGACTGCTCATCACCGAGAAGGTCGGTGGTCTGTGGCTGGTGACCCAGCGGGGCGAAAAGACGCCCGTCGCTAACATTCCGGCCGTTCTCTGGAAGGGTCAGGGTGGAATGCTGGGCGTCTACCTCTCGCCGCACTATGCCAAAGACCACAATATCTACCTCACTTATTCCGAGCCGGGTGACGACGGTTCGAGCCTCGCCCTCGCGCGGGCGCAATTGAAGGTCGGCAACAACGCGGCGAGCCTCGAAGGGCTCCGAGTCATCTGGCGCGACGGCGAGAGAGGTAATGGCGGACAGTTCGGCGCCGAGGTCGCCTTCTCTCCGGACAGCAAGTATCTCTTCCTCACCGTTGGAGACAGGCAACGGATGACGCCGGCCCAGGATCCTAACCAGCCGCTCGGCAAGCTGCTGCGGCTAACGCTGGATGGCAAGCCGGCCCCGGGCAATCCCATGGCAGGCAAGACCGGCGCGGCTACTGTGCCCGTCATCAACCCACCTTCGGATACGGAAGCCGCGAAGACGGCGCCGGTGGTACGGACGTACACGTTTCCCGGCCCCAACCTGACTCCCGCGGAGACATGGGCCACCGGAATCCGCACTCCCTATGGTCTGGCCTTTGCGCCGGATGGACGGCTGTGGGAACTGGAGCACGGCCCACGCGGCGGCGATGAGCTGAACCTGATGCTGCCGGGCAAGAATTATGGCTGGCCGCTGGTCTCCTATGGAATGAACTACAACGGCGTTCCCATCCCCAGCCCGGACACGCGCCCTGACCTGAGCAAGCCGGTGATCTACTGGGTCCCCGTCATCGCCCCCGGAAACCTTATGTTCTACCAAGGCGCGATGTTCCCGCAATGGAATGGGTCAGCCTTTGCCAGCGGCCTGGCATCGATGGCGCTGATCCGCATCACCTTCGACGGCAAGGGAGGGGCGCAAACCGCCGAGCGTTGGGCCATGGGCTTCAGAGTCCGCGACGTAGAGGTCGCACCCGATGGAGCGTTATGGATGATCGAAGACGCAAACCCCGGTGGCGTCTTTCGCGCGACGCCATTGGGCATGGCCGTTTCGGCTCACGCGACACAGGCGGCCACGCCTGCCTCTACTCCGAGTGGCCGTGCAACGCCGGATGCCTCGAGTGTCGAACACGTAAAGAGCGTCATTGCGAATAACAACTGTCTCCTGTGCCATCGCATCGGACAGGACGGAGGGGACATTGGGCCGTCGCTGAACGGATTGGGGACGCGGCGCACGACGGACCAGATACAAGCGGCGATTGTCAGTCCGCCGGCAAAAACCGGCGCTGGCACTCCCAATCCGATGCCTTCCTACAGCAACAAACTCACGGAAGAAGACCTGAAGAACCTGACTCGCTACCTCAGCACACTTCCCTCTTTACCCTGAGAGTGTTGGGAAGCGAACGAATCGCCGAGGCACGAATCCGCGCTCGGAGATTCGTACCGACAAGTCTTAGTGCAAGTCGGCTTGAAGGAAGGAGTGCCCGCAACCAAGGAGCGAAATCTATTTGCGGCTACCCGCTGGGCGTCTTTACGTAAGAGTCAGGAATTTGGTGATATCTGCTCCGGCCCAGTTGGGGCCGATGCGGATCGTCCAAGGGACGATGATCCACCTCGTCATCAGCTATTGCAACAGCCGGATCAGCCCCAATATGAGCAACGGCACGGAGACCGACCCCATTACGCGAATATCTCTATTGCCAAGGCCATCGAGTTGAATTATCGAAGGGGCGGAATATATGGCGTATCAGAAAATCAATGTCGAATTGATCGTTATTGAGGAGGAAGCCGACGCAGTAGTCGCTAAACTCAATTCGGCGCTCGATCGGTTGGAAGATATATACGATTTTCGGCGGCGGATTTGAGATCGGTGCGGTGGAACACAGCGGAACGAGAAGGAAATCCGCACTGCAGCATACGCTCGATGCGGGAAATACGGCAACATCTGCAGTCAAATTGGGGACTCAAAGGGTCGCCGATGCCTATAAGAGAATCATCTGACTTGGCGGGATTCTCCGGAATCCAATCTGAATCGACGCAAGACGAAAAGAAAGTTCCGGACCATCCCAAGACGATTTTGCAGAGTGATCGGCGCGAGTTTCCAAGACTCACGGAGCTTTCACACCTCATCTGGCCTGACCGCGCGAAGCGGGGTCTCACGAACAATCAGCATCAAATGGGTCGTTCCGGATGGTCTCAAAGTCCAATAATCGAATGATTGCGGCTGAAGCCCTCCTTGCCGGGAGTCAACAGGAAGAGCGCAGGCTCCGCGCCATTGTGGATTCAGAGCACACCTCGCCTGAAGATAGGTCTAAGGCGCCGGGCGACATATCTCAACTGTGGCATTAACATTCTCGTAACAAATATTCCGGCAGCAGATGAAAACCAAGAAGCGCGACCGTAGCCCAACTTCTTCCAGATCACCTATCTGAGCCAAGGGCCGCCGGACATGGATCGTGATGTCCGGCGGCTAAGGTAAGACAACGGAGGTGGACTAGGCGTAATGGCGATCGAGTTCCGAGTAGGCGCTGTACGGCAGATCTAGGTGAGCCGCCGCGGGCGCGGTCTCGTAGGACTTCTTGAACGCCACCTGGAACTTCTGCATCTCGTCCGCGGTGCCGACGGTGACGCGCACGTAGTTCGGCATGGCGGGCCAGGTGCGGCCGATGAAGACATCTTCCTTCTGCATCAGAGCCGAGAACTGGCGGCCCGGACGCTTGACGTCCACCATGAAGAAGTTCGCCTGGGAACCCGCGTAGTACTTGTAGCCGTTCTTCTCCATCCACTCGAGCGTCTCGGAGCGAATGTCCGCATTGATTTTGCGACGGGTTGGAATCAAGGTGCTGTCCTGGATGCTGCAGGTACAGGCGTGCGCTGTTGCCATGGAGACCGAGCCGGAGCCGTTGCGGCCTACGCTGGCGCCAAGGTCGCCTAGCTTCTGGATCAGTTCCGGCTTCGCGATGAAGAACCCGGCGCGCAGACCAGCCATGCCGTAAATCTTGGAGAAGGTCCGCGTGACGATGAGATCCTGATCTTTCGCAACCTGATCGATCATCGAGTCATCGGTGGAGAAGTGGAAGTAGGCCTCATCGACAACGACGATCGAGCCGGGGGCCTTGTTCTTGAGCAGCCAGATCAGATCTTCCTTGGGCGTCATGGTGCCGGTTGGATTGTTTGGATTCACGATGTAGTAGGCGCCGGCCTTGGGGGTTGCCGCCACCATCGCCTTGACGTCGTGGCGGCCGTCCTTGGTCAGAGGCGTGCTGAAGAGCTTGGCTTTCATCACTTCAGCGGCGCGCGGTCCTTGCTCGTAGCTCGGATCGGCGACGACCAGCGGCTTGTCCGGGCCAATGTTGGAGTAGAGCGCGAGGTCCACCGCGTTGCCGGAGCCGGGGTACATGCTGACGTAACCTGGCTTCAGACTGAAGGTCTCGCTGAAGGCTTTGACCGTCTCCATCTTGGATTCCTGATGGTAGCGTCCGCCTGCGCCGGAAAACTGCTGGATGGCTTCGAGAGCGCAGGCTGCCGGCCCCAGCGGGTTCTCGTTCGAACTGATGATGACGGCATTGGCGTCGCGCACGCGCGTATCGCCGAAGTCGGACCCGGCGCCGCCACCCATGCCGCGACGGCGTTGCTGACCGGCTGCCGGAGCTTGCGCGGTCTGGGCGAGCGCATTCTGTGATTGGCCAATGACCGGCAGCGCGGCCGCAGTTACGCCGGCTGCACCGAATATACGCATGAATCCACGGCGGGAAATATCCTTGGTAAAGTTCATCAGACTCTCCTTTGCTTCTGGGTTGGGATTCACATATGGTTTTGGGCTCACCAAGAAATTGCCTTGAGCCGCAAAGCATTCAAGGATATGCAACGAATTACGTCACAAGACTCTAAGGTCACTGTGCCGACCCTGGCTCTTGGACCATGCGACAACCTGGCGCTATCCGAAGACCTTACTGGATGGCGCAATAGTCCGGGCTAAGTACCAAGACCTACTCGTTTGTTGCGCATTTAGCGTGCAACGGCGTGAGTAGCCCGACGCCAACCAGCGAAAGCCCCGCTCGAATAGTCAGCAGTGTATACCCTATTTGTAGCGTTGCAAGTCACAAATTAACATTTGGTGTCATCTTTTTGAGAATCCCAATGCAATCCTTATGGCTAACCCCTTGGTCCCGGTGAATGTAACGTGATCACGCACAATTATTAATTGTGGAGGAATTTTGTGATTGACATGCCGTGCACTCTTCGATACGCTCCAAACTAATTTCCCAAAAGGCAATTCTGCACGTAGTTGAAGCGTGACGCCGATTCTCACTTGGTTCGATAGAACGCGAGAGCTTCTATGTATCCGGGTGGTTAAGACGCAGTGTCTGTGAGTGATTCATCCTGATGTGCATCTACCGTAGTTTGCAGTCCATTCGACGGTTGTCGCTGTTTCGGGGAATGGGTCCGAAGAGTGAATCGCAAGTTGTCTGTGTTGCTCGAGTCCGTAACTATCAAGCATTTCTGAGAGTGACGGCGAGTTTACCGAACCGTCCGCAGCCAGCGCCGCGTTAGCTACGTTCTGCTAACAAACCCTAGATCTTCCATACACCGTGCACGTGCATTGCGGTGACGCCACTGTTTTCTCTCGGACGCGATCAACTTACTCAAACTGTCGGAGGATCCTTCATGTTGCTGATAAATAGCAAGTTAGTCGGACGGACGGTGCTGCTGTTTCTGGCGATCGGAATCCTGGTGACTCCAGTCCATGCGCAGACGAATTACGGCTCCGTGCGTGGACTAGTCGAGGACATTCAGGGAGGAGTGATCGCCGACGCGGAGGTAAAGCTGACCAACCTCGGGACCAACGTTGTCCATACAACAAAGTCGAACAGTTCCGGCGAGTACCTGTTTACACAGATCGATCTCGGCGACTATGCAGTCGAGGTCTCGATGGCAGGCTTCATGAAATTCAAAGAGCGGACGACGGTGGAACTGGGCGCGACATCGACCGTCGATGCAACGCTGCATATCGGCTCGAACTCCGAAACAGTTGAAGTGAGCACCTCGGAACCGCTGATCGATACCGCGAGTGCCAGTGAGGGCCAGGTGTTTACGTCGCAGCAGTTGACTGATCTGCCGAACTTGGGGCGCAACCCGTTTGAATTCGAGCGACTGGACAACAACGTTACGCCTGTCGGAGATCCGCGGTATGTGCGCGCGGAGGACCAGAGCGGCAGCTCGTCGGTTTCAATTGCTGGGGCCCCGATCGGCGCCAACAATTACGTTGTGGATGGCATCCCGACCTCGACCTCGAGTGGCGGCGTTACGTTCATTCCCTCTCCTGAGGCGGTTGCAGACGCCAAGACACAGGCGAATACCTATGACGCCGAAGTCGGGAGAACCGGAGGTGGCGTAGGCAACACAACTCTCAAGTCGGGCACGAGCACATACCATGGCGTACTGTACGGCGAGACGCGACAGACGCCCTGGAGCGCAGACTCATGGTCGAACAAGCACACCGAATACTTTTCAAATGGCGCCGACCAGCATACCTTCACGCCGCGTCCAGATATTACGACCTACCTTTACGCCGGAGCCTTTGGCGGACCCATGCCCTTCGGCGACAGGTCGAAGTATCTGAAGGACACATTCTTCTGGATTACGGAAGAAGGCTATCGGCAAGCGCAGCCCTTCACGGGGTCAGGACAACTCATCGTTCCTACAGCAGCCGAGGCGGCAGGCAACTTCTCGGGCGATCCCATCACTCTCTACGATCCGACATCTCCCTTCATAGGCGGGAAGAGGACAAACCTTTTGACGGGAGTGTTAAACGGCGTTCCGACGGCAGGTGTCATCCCAACAAGTTATCTCAACCCAATTGGTGGGTGGATCGCCGCCAACGCGTATCCGTCTCCAACCAACGCAGCATCGGTATATGGAGCATATAACTCCCAGCGCTCCGACGACTTCAAAACGCGCTCGGACATGTACAGCGGGAAGCTGGACCACGTCTTTACACCGTGGTACACCGCGAACATCTCTTATGTGCATCTGGCGACCCAGGAGCCCTCAGGCGATTTCTACGGCAACAAAGGCAACTACTCGAGCGATGGACGGCTGGTGCGGTTCAATGATGCAACCTCTTTCTACAACGTGTTCACCATCAATCCATCCACCATCGCAACCGTAGGATACGGATTCAACCGCTACTACAGCGTAACCTTTCCTTATGGCCTGGGATTCAATATATCCAATGGTTTTGGTGGGGCAGGTTTCCCGGCCGGCTTTGTGAGCGAAGTGCAGTCCAACTTCGGAGGAAAGGGCACGTTCCCCGGAATCACGACCACGCAGAACTCCTCGGGCAGCTACGCCTCACTGGGTTCCGGATACACCGGCCGATCGATTCCGGACGCCTCACATAACTTTGTGCTCGGCATTCAGAAGATAGTGGGCAAGCAGAGCCTGAAGGCCGGCTATGTGTACCGCGCGTTACACGTGGCGTCGAATCCGCTAGGAACCAACCCATCGTTCAGCTTCACTGGGAATTACACCTCTCTCGACGGAAAGAGCGCTTCCTCGGACACCATCAGTAGCTCAACCGGAGCTACCAACGGCAGCGGCCTCGCTGATCTGGAGATGGGCCTCGCCGACAGCGCCAGCGTCGGAATCGACAAGGGTTCGTTCAACGAGGTCGCCGACTACCACGCTCTTTATTTCCAGGACGACTTCCGGGCAACCGACCAGCTAACGTTAAATCTCGGACTGCGTTATGAGTATGAGTTGGGAGAGCATGAGCTGAACAACCAGCTGGTAGTCGGCTTCAATCCGCAAATTGCATACAACATCCCAACCACGACCATCAACGGTGTGACCTACGGCGGGGCCACATACCACGGCGGCCTGGAATACGCGGGACAGAGTGGCGCTCCGACCCATGTTGCAAATCAAAGCCACACCAAGTTCTCTCCGCGTGTGGGCATGGCCTACGAGTTCCGCAAGGGAACTGTTCTGCAGGCCGGCTTTGGCATCTTTTACGCACCAGAGGGTGTTTCGGCCTATACCACCGGCTACACGCAATCAAGTTCCTACACGGCTGGGACGGGAGGCAACATCAGCGCGCCACTTAGCTCGTCGCAGTTGGGTTCCGGCGCATATCTCTCGAACCCGTTCAACAGTACGACGACCGGGTCGATCATTCCGCCGTCGGGCAACACGCTTGGGTATCAGACTGCGTTGGGCTCAACTCTCTCGGTGGTCGACTTCGCCCGCAAAGATCCCTTGGTCGAACAGTATTCGGCCGATATCGAGCACCAGTTGCCATGGCAGACCTCTCTGAAGGTAGGCTACACCGGAGCGCACGCCAAGAACTTCCCGCTCGCCGTGAACATCAACCAGCTTCCGGATGGCATCTACGCACAGATGGCCGCCTGCGCGTCGGGAACAAGCTCGGCCTGCGTGCCCGGGACGTCCGCGGCGACCAACTTCTCCAGCGCCGCATCCAGCAACCCGTATTACTACCCAACCGTCACAAGTCCGGCTGGGGTCGTGTATAACAACCCATCGCTGTTGAGCAGCACTAGCATCGCAGCTGGCCAGCTGCTGCTGCCTTATCCGCAGTACTCCACCGTTACGCTTTCCGAGAGCGCTGGATACTCGCTGTATAACGCTCTCGACGTCAAAGTCCAAAAGCGGGCCACCAGGGGGCTGACCCTCCTATTCGGTTACACATGGATGTCGAACTGGGACAACCTCTATAGCGGCGGGTCAACCTTGAATGCCACCAGCGGACCGCAGGACAGCTACAACCTGAAGGGCGAGTATGCGCGCGCCGTCAACGATATTCCCAACCGTGTGACCGCCGCGGTCACCTACGTGATTCCGGTTGGGCGTGGCCAGCACTTCTTCAGCGGAATGCCGAGGTTCCTCGATTACATCATCGGCGGCTACGATATCAACGCGATATCCACTCGGCAGAACGGAGGTCCGTTAAGCATTACCCAGGCAACCAACGAAGGATCTACTTATGGTGCATCTGGCTTCGGGGGGACGTCGGTGCGACCAGCCTTTACCGGAGTCAACCCCTGCTACGGCGGCAAGCCGAGTTCCAGGGACGGCCTCAACGGGGAGAGGACCTACTTCAATACCACGGCGTCGAATGTCTCCGGAGCTTCCTTTGCCGGGACGCCTGCCTTCGCATACGGTAATGTTCCCCGTACCATTGGCTGCAAGGGACCTGGCCTCTCCGATACGGATATCTCGATCCATAAAACCTTTTCAATCGGCGAGCACGTGAAGATCCGCTTCATCGCGACTGCCCTCAACGCGACCAATACCACTCAGTTCAGCATAGTCTCGACGTCCTTCGCCACTTCGCAGACGACGAAGGCACCCGGGACTGTCCCGACGCTTGCTCCAACCGCAAGCTCAACCGGAGCGCTGCAGCAGATCAATTACTCCCGGTTCGTCCAACTTGGAGGGAGGATCTTCTTCTAGCCCCTTTCGGTCAAGGCTAGCGCCCATGCCAGTCCCGTTTATCAGGAAGAGCACGCAGCGCAACTGATCATGGCCAGGAGACTTCGCTCTCCACCCAAAGGCCGAATACATTTGTGCAGGCCGGTCGATCGACCCTTCGCTTTTCCCCTGGAGTCGCGCGGCAGACGATGGATTTCCGGGAGCCAGGGGGATCTTTTGCGAGTCCGCGCGCAATCGGTCATGAAACCGTGCTCCATCGGGGCGCGAATCGTTCAGGGTTGGATAAGAATTTGTGGAGAGGTCACGATGACGCGCTGTAGATCGAGGCGGACAGAAACCCGAAGCTTCCTGTTTTCGCCTTGTCTGTGGAAAGCGACCACGATAGGGCAAAGTCGAGGGCCGGTAAACGGATTTGCACGCCAGCCCCGGACATAGGAGATGCTGTGAGCACGGTGCATCTCGGGCCCGCTCACAACGCTCACGGATTCCACCGCACCAGTAGTCTTGAAGATGACGAGCATGACGATGGTACCCTGCACATACGCAGCAATGGCAATCGCGGGATAAACGGGGGTAGTTGTCTCGGTCATTGAACTTAGTCCGCAAGGGTTCTCCGCATACGCGGCGTGCAGAACAGTAGCGAAGACATTAAGTAACAAGAGCGAAAGCCACACGAGTCGTCGTCGCATAACCCTACCTTACTGTCAAACAACGACATCATCGTCAGTTGCCCATAAAGTCTGGGCGAGTTCAACCGGTCGGGGCAGCACTGGCTTGCAGTTTACTCGCCGGAGTTTCAAAGCCCAAGGTCATTCGCGGGCGTTAATTCAGGCGCAGAGCTACCTTATTGAGATCGCTTGAGAGTAGACGGACAAGTCGGTTTTCTTAGGGAGGGATTGTCTTAATAGGCCGTTGGTGTTTTTCATTGGTGCCACGTTGCCAGGGGCTCTGTGGATCGCAGAAGTAGACTTTGACATTCGTGTCGACCGTGAAGCTCTTGTGTTTTGCCGTCTCGTGTCCCCGATCCCAGGTCAACGAGAGGCGCAGGGTCGCGGGGAGCTTAAGCACGTGCCTGCTCAGCGCGGCGACGACCGTCGTTGTGTCTTTACTGGGCACTTTGATGAGCATGACAAACGCGAATGTCGTTCCACCAGGGTTGCGATGTGACTGTTTTTGCTGCCTGCGAGTAGGTCGCCCTCCCAATGACCGGCAACGGCGCGGTCTTCAACCTCCGCAGGTCTTTCGCTAATAGAGATGGCATCAACGATCTGACCGTGGGACTTTCCGCCCCGCCCGAGAGTGCCGTGGGCGACGTATCAGCCGCTTCGACCTGAGGTGCTGAATCAGCTCTTTTTTCAGCCATTTCGTAATCTGTTCCGGCGACCAGTCCAGGATCAGTTTTACTAGACACGATCGTCCGCAATGTCTCATGGTTCGCAAGAAGACACACTTTGGGTCGCAGAGCTGACTCCCAGGCCTGACGATCGGCCTCACTGGCTTGATAGAGTGGCCGGCAGCCATGACGCGCCACCTCCCGGCTTACTGTCGATACAGCCCGCTGTAGCCGTTTAGCGATCTCACACATCGACGAACCGGAAACAATTCCTCGTGAGATGTCTTCCCGCTCGGCCAGCGTCAACGTTCGCGGTGAGCGCCGACGAGCAGCAGGAACTATCCCGCCGCGCTGCCTCAACAGGAACCGAATGGAACCATGCCCCTTACCGAAGGCACGCCCAATGTCATGCAACGACTCGCCCGCCTTCCAGCGGCGCCGCATCTCGATTCGCTGCTCCGTGGAAAGCCGGTTCCGTTTCCCTTGTGCCATAAACACCACCCTTAGAGAACGAACTCCTATCAGATGGTGTTGCACCGACCGGTTGAGACCGCCCCGCTTTTTCGGCAAGTTCGCCGGGCCAGCAAGTTTGGTCGGTTGAACGTGGTTTCTTTGAGCGAACTCAGGCGTCGCCATTGTAGGCGAGAGCCTAAGAGCATTCGCGATAATGCTCTGCAGGGCCAGCCGATCCATTATTGGCTGTTCTTTCGGGATGCCGGTGATTGCTCAGTACTTCAGCAATGCCGCTAAACAGCGCTTCGGGTCCTTCGATCTTGCTGATGAAACGATCCGCATAGGACGCGTCAGCGGGCAGCTCATTAACGCCGGAGATGATCACAACGGGCATAGACGGTGAAGTAAGCTTGACTTGGCGTGTGAGGTCGGTGCCCATCATTCCGGGCATCATCTGATCGGTAAGCACAAGATCGAAGTGGCGCGTGGCGAGGATGGCCAATGCCTCTTTGCCCGAGCCGACGGCGACCACTTCGTAGCCCTGCTTTTGCAAGACAAGTTTGCGCAGGGTGCGAGGGATGTCCTCGTCATCGACGCAGAGGATTGTGGCTTTAGTCATTTCTACTGGAACTCCCTGCCAGCTCAGCATAGGACGCCCGAGCTTCTGTAATAAATGGTTCAACAAGCGTCTCGCGATGCGGGTTGGGAAAGAAGACACGGAAACACGTGGCATTTCCTTGAGCGTGGCGTACGCTACGGAATCGAATCGTTCCGCCATATTTCTGGACGATGCCTCTACTGATCCATAGACCAAGGCCGGTGCCTTTTGTGGACTTGGTTGTGAAGAAAGGTTCGAAAAGGTGTTTTGCCTGCTCCGATCCAATGCCCGATCCGGTGTCGATGATCGATATGCATATTCCGATTCTGCCTCCCGATTTACAGTTGGCGACGCGAAGGCGAAGGCGACCCCCTTCCGGCATGGCCTGCACTGCGTTTCCAATCAGGTTTAAAAAGACCTGCTTGAGTTCGACGGGGAAGCCATGAATGACACCATTGTCCAAATACTGCTTCTCGAGTTCGATGTTCCCGAATTCCAGACGCCGGGACTGCAACTCCAGGATGTCATCCAGCAGCCGAGGCAGCGAAACCACAACGGGGTCCTTAGACTCACGGTAGAAGCCCAGCGTTTGGCGCGTGATGTGAGAGACGCGAAGCAATTCTTCTTCGCCCAGCTGCGCGTAGTAGCGCGCCTCCTCATCCAGCGAGGGATGACTGGACAGCAGATAGAAAGTGTTGGTAATTGCCTCTAACGGATTGTTAATCTCATGCGCAATGATGCCGGCAACTCGTCCCATAGCGGCAAGCCTCTCGGCTTTCCTCAGTGCCTCTTCGGCCTTGAGCTGCGCGGTGATGTCACGGTTGATCTCGAGGATGGCATTGCCATCTGCGGTGAGCGCCTGCCGGCTTGCGACAACGATTTGGCATCCAGTGCGTGTGACTTGCGTTAGATTGCCATGCCACTTTCTATCTTGAGCAAGTTCCTCGTTTGAGCTTGTCTGATCGAACGAACCAACGGGTGAACCTGTCTGCAGTATCTGGTGCACATTCTTGCCGAGCACTTCCTCGCGACGCCAACCGTAGAGTACCTCGGCCCCGGAGTTCCAGAATTGCAATATCCCATCGAGACCGCGCACCATAATAGCCTCGCTCGCGAGTTCAAGTAGATCTGCTCTCTCGCCGAGGAGATTCTCAAGCTGCTTGCGGCTGGTTACGTCGAAGTACGCGCCCACAGCGCCACGCACGCTGCCATCTTCGCGGAAGAGCGGACTTGCACTCGTAAGAAGATGGGTTGAGCCGCCGCCATTCTTGCGTCGAATCTCCAATTCCACACTGCCTAGCGGTGTTCCTGTCCTTGCCGCACGATCGAGCGGGAGATCATTCCGCTTGAGGCGCCTCCCCTGCTGATAGACTTCGAACGGAAAGTTCCTGTCCTGTGTAGCGAGGGACAGGTTTTCGCCGGGTGCAGCCCCGAGCAGCTCGCTCAGCGCGGCATTGCCTGTGACCGTGCGGCACTCGGGGTCCTGCGAGACAGCCACGCCCACCGGCAAGACCTGCATAATGGTCTCCAGCTCCGCAATCCGCTGCTCGAGCTGACGGTTCAGGTTGCTGATCTGCTCAGTTCGTTCGTCAACTCGCTGCTCCAGTTCCCGGTTCAACATTTCCAATTGGCGCGTCTTGCGATGCAGTTCCGTAAAGACGCTGACCTTGGCCCGGAGCAGCTCCGGAACCACTGGGACCGAGATGTAGTCCACGGCCCCACTTTCGTATCCCTTGATGCGATCGAGATCGGTGAGATGCACGGCCGAGATAAAGATGATCGCGGTCTTTTGGAAGCGTGGATGTTGATGCATCATGTCGGCGAGCTCAAAGCCGTCGATCTCAGGCATACTTACGTCCATTAGCACAACCGCGATGTCGTGATGAAGAAGAAGGTCCAGGGCCTCACGCGCCGATCTGGCTTTGAGCAGGTTTTCGCCAAGGTCCTTCAGGATCGCTTCGTAGCTCAGCAGTTTTCCCGGCTGATCATCGACCATCAGTATGTTTGCCTGGATCTGATTGTTCATCTGCTCCCTCTCATGGCCGATACCCGAATTCTCTTCTTCTGTCTGCTATCTCATCGGTGAAGCCACATACGCAGCGCGGAGAGCAACTGCTCCGTGTTGACCGGCTTAGCCAGGTATTCGGATGCGCCAGCCTCCAGGCACTTCTCGCGATCTCCCTTCATCGCTTTGGCGGTGAGCGCGATGATGGGCAGGCGCCGGAACATTGGGTTCTGCCGGATCACCTGCATCGTCTCGTAGCCGTCCATCTCGGGCATCATGATGTCCATCAGGACAATCCCAAGGTCAGGCGTGGACTCGATGATGCCGATCGCTTCACGTCCCGTACCCGCGGTCAGGACACTCATGCCACGGCGCTCCAGAACGCTGCTGAGGGCGAAGATATTGCGCACATCATCATCGACCACCAGCACCTTGCGCCCGATCAGCGCTTCATCGGATCGATGCAAACGGTCAAGCATGGACTGCTTGTCTGCTGGAAGGTCGGTTACAACACGATGCAGGAAGAGCGCTGTCTCGTCCAACAGGCGCTCAGGGGACTCGACATCCTTGACGATGACGCTGCGAGCGAGCATATGCAGAGTGGCGTCTTCTTCCGGGGTAAGGTCCTTTCCGGTAAAGACGACGACGGGCAACTCCCTGCCGAGTGGCAGCTTCTTGAGTTGATCGAGAAGGTCGAACCCGGTCATGTCGGGGAGTCGCAGATCGAGCACGAGGCAATCGAATGCTTGCTCCTCGATCGCGGCGATAGCCTCCTCGCCGGTCGAAACCAGGTCCACTTCAATGTCGTCGTGGCCGAGCAGCGCCTCGATACTGAGCCGCTGCGCTGGATCATCTTCGACGACCAAAAGCCGCTTCCGGCGAGGAGCGGCGTACTCGCGAATACGCGTGATTGCGGCTGCCAATCCTTCGGTGGTCGTTGGCTTAGTGACAAACGCAAAGGCGCCGTGCGACAGGCCATGGTGCCAGTCCTCATCCAGGGTCAACATCTGCACAGGTATATGGCGGGTAGACGGATCCTGCTTCAAGTGATTCAGGACGGTCCACCCGAGCATGTCCGGGAGGGTCACATCGAGAGAGATGGCGGTTGGATGAAATTCGCGGGCCAACGCAAGTCCGTCCGCGCCACGAAAGGCGACGAGGACTTTGAACCCGTTGTCGCGCGAGAGATCGCAGAGGATGCGTGCGTAGTGCACGTCATCTTCGATAATGAGAAGGATGGCGTCGCCTTCCTGGAGGTTCGCGCGATCGTCTTCGATCGGCACGATGTCCGGTTCGTTGGCCACGAGACTGGATATGGGAAGGGCCAGCGACGGACGCTGATGCTGCTCTCCCACGGCGGTGGCGACGGCCGTAGTAGACGGCCCGACGTAAGTCTGAGGCAGATACAAGGTGAACGTGCTGCCTTTGCCGGGCGTGCTCCGCAGCTGAATCTCGCCGCCGAGCAGGCTGGCTAACTCGCGACTGATTGCAAGGCCCAGCCCAGTGCCGCCGTACTTCCTGCTAGTACCAGCATCGGCTTGCTGGAAGGCTTCGAAGATAATCCTTTGCTTCTCGGCCGGAATTCCAATGCCTGTGTCGGAAACCTCGAAGGCGATGACGGAAGCCGCTCCGCCAAGGATCTGGTGTGTCGGGGTCCATCCTCCCGCGACGGCTGAAACAGAAAGTCGCACGCCACCCTGCTCGGTGAATTTGAACGCGTTGGAGAGGAGATTCTTCAGCACCTGTTGCAGGCGTTTGGAATCAGTGACCAGGCTGCGCGCCAGATGCGAGTCGGTTTCAATTTCGAAGGTTAGCTTGCGATTGTCCGCCTCATGCCGGAATGGCCGCGCGACCATCTCGATGAGGCTGCCAAAGAAGACCTCCTCCGCTTCAACCGACACGGTTCCCGACTCGATCTTCGATAGGTCGAGAATATCGCTGATTAGGTTGAGCAGGTCGGTCCCGGCGCCATGGATGGTTCGGGCAAATTCGACCTGTTTGCCGCTGAGGTTGTTGTCGGGGTTCTCAGCCAATTGTTGACCGAGAACCAGAATACTGTTGAGCGGAGTGCGCAGCTCGTGTGACATGTTGGCCAGGAACTCGGACTTGTACTTCGAGGTGAGCGCCAGTTCCTTGGCCTTCTCTTCCAATGCGCCGCGAGCTTGTTCAATCTCCTGATTCTTGCGCTCCACTTCCGCATTCTGCTCGGCCAGTTGCTGGGCCTTCTGCGCAAGCTGCTCGTTCGTCTGCTGCAGTTCCTTCTGCTGCGTTTGCAGCTCAACCGCAAGCTGCTGCGACTGCTTTAGCAAGCCCTCCGTCTGCATCGTCGCTTCAATACTGTTCAGCACAATGCCGATGCTGGCGGTGAGCTGCTCCAGGAAGGCGAGGTGTGATGTGGTAAATATGTTCAAACTGGCGAGTTCGATCACCGCTTTCACGCGATCTTCGAACAGTACCGGCAACACGATCACATTGCGAGGAATCGCTTCGAAGAGTCCAGAACGGACAGGAACTGTATTTGAGGGCAGTTCCGTAATCAGCATGCGGCGCCTGTCCAGTGCGCACTGCCCGACCAGGCCTTCGCCCATTCGAACCGACGCTGGATGCCCGTCCTCCGCTTTGGCAAACGAGGACAGAAGGCTGAGAGTCCCGGTTTCCTCATCTTCCATCTGGTAGAGCACACCTTGCTGTGCGTTGACCAGTGGCGCCAGTTCGGAGAGAAGCATGCGCCCCACCGTACTCAACTCACGCTGCCCCTGCAACATGCTGGTAAAGCGCGCGAGGTTCGTCTTCAACCAGTCCTGCTCCGTGTTGCGGTCGGTCGTGAGGCGCAGGTTGTCGATCATGGTGTTGATGTTGTCTTTGAGTTCCGCCACCTCACCGCTCGCATCCACCTGAATGGAGCGAGTCAGGTCGCCCTTGGTCACGGCGGTGGCAACCTCCGCGATCGCGCGTACCTGATTGGTCAGGTTATCCGCCAATAAGTTCACGTTGCCGGTAAGGTCCTTCCATGTGCCCGAGGCGCCCGGCACGTTGGCCTGGCCTCCGAGGCGGCCTTCGACACCGACCTCACGAGCGACCGTCGTGACCTGATCGGCAAAGGTCGCCAGCGTATTCGTCATGTTGTTGATGGTTTCGGCGAGTGCGGCGACCTCTCCCTTTGCGTTAACGGTGAGCTTCTGCGTCAGTTCACCATTCGCGACGGCTGTTACCACTTTCACGATGCCACGTACTTGCTCGGTGAGGTTCACTGCCATGACATTGACATTGTCGGTGAGGTCCTTCCAGGTTCCCGCAACGTCCGGCACTTGAGCCTGGCCGCCAAGCTTGCCTTCAGTGCCGACTTCGCGCGCCACACGAGTGACCTCAGCGGCGAACGCGTTGAGCTGGTCCACCATGGTGTTGATGGTGTTCTTGAGCTCGAGGATTTCTCCTTTGACGTCGACTGTGATCTTGCGCGAGAGGTCGCCGCGGGCGACGGCCGTGGTCACCTCGGCGATGTTGCGCACCTGGCCGGTAAGGTTCCCGGCCATCGAGTTAACGGAATCGGTCAGATCCTTCCACGTCCCCGCGACGCCTGGCACGTTTGCCTGGCCGCCAAGTCTTCCTTCGGTTCCCACCTCGCGCGCCACACGGGTCACCTCGCCCGCAAACGCATTGAGCTGGTCGACCATGGTGTTGATGGTTTCTTTCAGCAACAGAATTTCACCGCTGACGTTGACCGTGATCTTCTTGGAAAGGTCGCCGCTGGCGATCGCGGTGGACACTTCGGCGATGTTACGCACTTGCGCTGTCAGGTTCCCAGCCATGAAGTTGACATTGTCCGTGAGGTCCTTCCAGGTCCCGGCTACACCCGGCACCTGTGCCTGTCCGCCGAGCTTTCCGTCGGTGCCGACTTCGCGGGCGACGCGCGTCACTTCACCCGCAAACGAGCGGAGTTGATCGACCATCGTATTGATGGTGTCTTTCAACTCCAGAATTTCGCCGCGCACGTCGACAGTGATCTTGCGTGACAGGTCGCCGCGGGCAACGGCGGTTGCGACCTCTGCGATGTTTCGAACCTGAGCTGTTAGATTCCCGGCCATGAAGTTGACCGAGTCTGTAAGGTCCTTCCATGTTCCGGCGACGCCGGAAACCTGTGCCTGCCCACCCAGCTTGCCTTCCGTTCCAACCTCGCGGGCGACGCGCGTCACTTCGCCGGCAAATGCGTTGAGCTGGTCCACCATGGTGTTAATCGTGTTCTTGAGTTCGAGGATTTCGCCTTTGACGTCGACGGTGATCTTGCGAGAGAGATCGCCACGAGCCACGGCGGTGGTCACTTCGGCGATGTTACGGACTTGGCCGGTGAGGTTGCCAGCCATGGAGTTTACGGAGTCGGTGAGGTCCTTCCAGGTACCGGCGACGCCAGGCACATTGGCCTGGCCACCGAGGCGTCCTTCGGTGCCGACTTCACGGGCGACGCGCGTCACTTCGCCGGCGAAGCGGTTGAGCTGATCCACCATCGTGTTGAGTGTTTCTTTGAGCTGCAGGATTTCGCCGCGCACATCGACCGTGATCTTGCGCGAGAGGTCGCCATTGGCGATGGCGGTGGCTACTTCGGCAATGTTGCGGACCTGGCCGGTGAGGTTGCTGGCCATGAAGTTGACGTTGTCGGTGAGGTCCTTCCAGGTTCCGCCGACACCTGGCACCTGGGCCTGGCCCCCCAACTTGCCTTCCGTACCCACTTCGCGCGCAACCCGCGTCACCTCACCTGCAAACGCATTGAGCTGATCCACCATCGTGTTGATGGTGTCTTTCAGTTCGAGAATTTCGCCCTTAACGTCCACCGTGATCTTGCGGGAAAGGTCGCCACGCGCCACGGCCGTCGTCACCTCGGCGATGTTGCGCACCTGAGCAGTCAGGTTTCCGGCCATGGCATTAACGGAGTCCGTCAGATCCTTCCACGTACCTGCTACGCCTGGAACCACGGCCTGTCCGCCAAGCTTGCCATCCGTGCCCACCTCGCGCGCAACGCGGGTTACCTCCGAAGCGAACGACCGCAACTGATCCACCATCGTGTTGATGGCTTCCTTCAGCTGCAGAATCTCGCCGCGCACGTCCACGGTGATCTTGCGGGAGAGGTCGCCACTGGCGACTGCGGTGGCAACCTCAGCGATATTCCGTACCTGCCCGGTGAGGTTGCTGGCCATGGAGTTGACGGAATCCGTCAGGTCTTTCCATGTGCCGGCGACGCCAGGAACCAGGGCCTGACCGCCAAGCTTGCCGTCCGTACCTACTTCGCGCGCAACACGAGTCACCTCAGCAGTGAAGATGCCGAGCTGCTGAATCATTGTGTTGACCAGGTTGGCGGAGCGAAGGAATTCGCCCTCCAGCGGTCTGCCGTCCACGTCGAGACGTACAATCTGTGTCAGGTTGCCCTGCGCCACCGCGGCGATTGCTCGGGTCATCTCATTGGTTGGCCGCAGCAGATCTTCAACCAGTTTGTTGATGGAGCTCTGCATTTCGCCCCAGGCGCCGCGAGAATGCTGGAATGACGCCCGCTCTCGGGTACGCCCTTCCTTTCCTACCGCTTGTCCCACGCGCGTGAGTTCGAGCGCCATACGCTCGTTCGCGGCGATGATGTCGTTGAATGTGTCGGCAATCTTGCCCTTTAGCCCGGTCCAGGCCACTGGCAGGCGGACAGAGAAGTTTCCGTCCCGCATGGTTTGCAGGCTTTCGAGGATCCGCGCCAAGTCGTCGGCTTGGGGGACATCTATTCCGTTCGCATGATTTCCATTGCGTCCGTTGGTGGTTTGGCGTGCTTCTTTCGGTCTCCGCTTGGCGGAGGATACAACTTCGGCGATCGGTTCCATGTTCTCTCCAGAGGCAGTCGACGAAGAATTCTCTGTGAGCTAGAGGCTCGTTCCCGAAGCGAGACAGAGAGGCAAAAAGGCAAATCAACAACTGTCCGGATGGGTGGACAATGACAACTGGGATTCACTAGCCCTGAGGTTCTAACGATCTTGGGTGTCGACTCCTGCGTGCTTGCGTAGCGGCTAGTTTGGGCCGTCTCAACCCGATCTACCAGAAACTCTCTGGCGATCCGGGGATCGATTTCCCCGAAGCAGTTCTCGCGCGAGCGTCGTCCAGGAAACTTTGAACGCATAAGACTATTTCCTATGGGCAGAGCATGCCCTTCGCATCCGAGTGTCGATACGACTGGAGGATGCTACACAAAGGCTTAGGGGTTGCTCCCAGTGTGCTGTTATCCAATGGAAATCTTGCCTCTGCACGATGACCATCCCGGGGGGCGGGACCTCACAATTCCCGTCCCCTCGGGGAGGCAAGGTTATAACATCAAGCTGCTCAATTAGTTGCACTGATGACCTGGGGTTCTCTGATCCGCCGGCGATGGTTCCCGAGCCGGGAACTGGCCGAAACCGGCACATTTGGCACATTACTACTCGGCGGCCACGCCTATTGACGGCCGATGATCTCGGGGACCCATCGCCCTCCGGCTACCCCACAGCGATAGGTGCCACATGGAGCATGGCTTCTATCCGCACGCCTGCATCCGCTACGTGTCTTGACTGAGTATGCCGTCTGGCAAAACAGCGTGGAGCGGAACAACTCGATCAGCTTCGGCGAAAAGGCCTGCGACACTAAGCGATAAGAAAAGGGTGATCCTACCCGACCTACTTGCTTCGTCCATCACCTGGAGGGTCGCCCAAGTTCACGTTTGGGACTGACGCGGAATCCCCCAACAATTCTCACTATTTACCGCTTCTTGAACCCCTCATCGATCGCATCGAGCAGAACATTCTGAGGGTCCCCGGTGTACTGCCAGAACATGATCCCACCTAGATGCATCTGCTTCACGTACTTCGCGCGCGCCAGCTCCGCTTCGGCATCGTTGTATGTCACAAACGTCTTCATCTCCTCGTTATACAGATACGGCGCCGCTGCGATGTCGTCCCAGTACCGCACAAATCCCTGCGCATTCACCATCGGCTCGATCCGCCCAAAGACCGGTGTCAGTCCCGGCTTCGTGCTTGCAATCGGCTGCCACAGTCCATGCGTCGCGCCTGCCTCCACGCCCGACCACTCTCGTCCATAAAACGGCACACCGATCACCAGCTTCTTCGCCGGAACCCCCGCCGCCAGGTTCATCTTCACCGCG
>Ga0206805_1013_pt1 | contig 40710 bp, 34 predicted proteins | sample Alteio_BWOrgCont_59_FD_152890 | JGI IMG/M metagenome (GOLD analysis project Ga0206805, IMG submission 152890) | Enriched cells from forest soil in Barre Woods Harvard Forest LTER site, Petersham, Massachusetts, United States -... | ecosystem: Environmental > Terrestrial > Soil > Temperate forest >... | reverse complement strand
ATCGAGTTCCGTGATGCTGAAGCCATTTTCTGTCAACAAAATGTCAGGCCGGATGACTCGCGGCAGATCGTTCTTGAAGGCCGTCGCGCGTTGCCATTCGATAAGTTCGGCGGGCTTTCCCAGGTCGAGCCAGTTTGAAATCCATCCGGGCTGCCTGCCTTCGACGCTTCTGCGGTAGAGAAGGTTGATGGCCCGATAAAACTGGAGCAGCACCCGTCCGAGTGATTCAAGTTCTTTTGCCAGGTCTTCGCCGAGGGAGAATGGCTTTGGCGAAGTGCGCCAATCCAGGCTCGCAAAAAGACCATTGGGCGGAATCCGGTTACGAATCCATTTGGCGCGTTCGGCGGGAGAATGAGATTCCACGGTCACAACTTTCACGTCCGAACTTGTCCACTCCCGAGACCGAGCCATTTGTAACTGGTCAATTCATCCAAACCCATCGGACCGCGCGCGCCGATCTTGTCGGTGCTGATGCCAATCTCTGCGCCCATGCCGAATTCGCCGCCATCGGTGAAGCGCGTCGAGGCGTTCCAATAAACCGTGGCCGAATCCACTTCGTTGAGGAACTGTTTGGCGTGCGATTCATTCCTGGTGATGATGCTGTCGGAATGCGCGGAGCCATAATGATTGATATGGTCGATGTCCTGCTTCACATCGTCCACGACGCGGACGTTCAGGATATAATCGTTATATTCCGTGAAATAATCCTGCTCGGTGGCGGCGCGCAGTTTTGAGCTTTGAATCTTTGAATCCAGTATCTTGCGGCTGGCGTCATCAGCACGAAGCTCGACGTGTTTCGCCGCCAGTTGTTCGCCGAGGACGGGCAAAAATTCGCCGGCAATTTTTTTATCTACGAGCAATGTTTCCATGGCGTTGCAAACGGCGGGGCGCTGGACCTTGGCGTTCATGGAGATTTCCGCGGCCATTTTAAGGTCCGCCTCGGCATCCACGAACACATGGCAGACGCCTTTGTAATGTTTGATGACGGGCACCTTGCTGCATTCGGCGACGGCGCGGATCAACCCCTCGCCACCTCGGGGCATGCACAAATCGACATATTGCGTGAGCGAAAGCAAGGCGGGGATCGCCTCGCGATCAGTGATGGATACGACCTGGATGGCGTGTTCGGGAAATTTCGCCAGGATCTTTTTCCCGGCCTCGATCATGACTTGCGCAATGATGAGGTTGGAATTCATCGCTTCCTTTCCGCCGCGGAGGATGGTGGCGTTGCCGGACTTGAAACAGAGGCTGGCGGCATCGGCAGTCACGTTGGGGCGCGATTCGTAAATGATGACGACTACGCCGATGGGAGTGGAAATTTTTTGCAATTTCAGCCCATTGGGGCGGACACGTTCATCCAGAATTTTTCCGACAGGATCGGGGAGGGCGGCGACTTCGCGCAAGCCCCTGGCCATTCCAGAAATCCTCTTATCATCGAGCTTAAGCCGGTCAAGCATGGCTGAAGAGAGGCCATTTTTTGCCGACGCATCCATATCCAACGCGTTGGCTTCCTTGATTTTTCCGGAATGCGTTTCAATCGCCCCGGCTATGGCGAGCAAACAGTCGTTCTTCTCGCGGGTGGAAAGTTTCGCGAGTTCACGCGACGCGGCCCTGGCCTGGCGGCCGAGCAGCGTCATTTGTTCCATTAAAGTCACGATGAAAGAAGGTAAGCCAAAATCCCAAACTTAAAAGAGCGAAGTTTTCAGACCGGCGATGCAGACTTACTGAGTGGATGAATGCGCCGCTTGCGTCATGGCATCGGCAAGTTGCTGAGGCGTCCAGAGATTACCGTTGAACTGCTTGTAAACGCGTCCCTGCGGGTCCAGTACGATCGTTCGCATGTTATGCGAGATGTTGCTGCCCTGTTGCATGATGATCAAACCAAGTCGCAACGCGGCATCAGCAAGCACATTGGTTGGCGCGGTGGCAAACAGCCAGCGATTGGTATTGCCACCCCGATAGGCGCCGGCGTAATCCGATAATATTTCGGGGGTATCAAATCCCGGGTCGAACGAAATCGAGAGAAACTGCCAGTTCGTCGGCGCCTGGGCGTCGCCCGACAATATTTCGCGCGTTTGTTTGAAATCATTGTTCAAGCGCGGACAATAGTCCGGCAGAGGGCAGCGGGTGAAAAAGAACGTGAAGGCCACTGCCTGGCCGCGAAAATCGGAAAGGTGGATCTGGCTTCCGTCTTCTGCTGTCAGCGTATAGTCGGGCAACGGATCGCCCGGCTTGACCAGGGACGGCATCATGCCGCCAGACATATCCATGGACATCGGCATGGTGTTGGTCATGGGCATACTATTTGTCATCGCTCCGGCGGATTGGCCGATGCGATGGATATTTTCAATCCAATCGGTATTTTCGGTCACTACCAGCGTAAAGGTGATTTTGTCGCCGGGCGAAATACCGCTCAATTCATTCGTGTTTTTCACCGGATAATCCATGGTCATTGCCATCATGTAACCGGGGATGTCCTGGGTATCAATGGTCGCCTGGGACAGGCCCGGGGCGATTTTTTCAACCACGCCGCCAGTCGAATAGGATTTTGTATTTTGATCGTCATCCGGCGGCGCGGCCAAAACGGAATGGGCAAACGGCAGAATGGCAAACATGATGGGATAATTCGCGGCAAACCTTTTCATAAATTTTGATTTGTTAAGTTGGTGATTTCACCGATCACGGCGGCGGGGGTGTTTTGATTTAAGCCATCGAAACTGCCCCGCAATTGGCCGCGGGAATCCATGATGGCGATGCGATCCGTGTGGGCAAAGTTACCCGGCATATAGCTGAAGGCGTTGTCGGTGTCTTGAGCGAGAAAGCTGGTTCCGATCAAATGATACAATTGTGATCGATCGCCACCCAGAAACAGCCAACGATTGGTATCTGCGCCGAACCGCTGGCCGTACTGCGCCAGCACCTCCGGCGTGTCATCGTCCGGATCAACCGTCAGCGAGACCAGTTTGATGTCCGCCCGGTTCGTGGTGAGCTGTTGGATTTGAGCCATCTCACTGCTCACCGCCGGGCATGTGATTGAGCAACTGGTAAGCAAAAAGTCCACGACCAAAATTTTGCCGGCCACGTCCGAACGCGTGACAACGCGTTCGTCGCAATTGGTCAGCGTAAAATTGACCAGTTGGCGCGAATGATCCGGCGGAATCAGGCGTGAGGGCGTGTTTTCCAAGGCATTAACCGATTGTGGAGGTGGATTATTTTCGTGGTGATTCAACGCAAACAGCAGAAGACAAAAGCCGGCTCCCAGAACCAAAGACCCAACAATGGCAACGATGGCTATGAGCCGCTCATCATTTCGGGGCCTGGTCGAGGCGTTATCGGTTTTCCCGGACATATCGCCTATTTTATCAGTTTGGGTTTGGCAACGGCGAGTTTTTTAATGTATCCGCCCGGCACCTTCATCGAGACCGCCTTAAACTTCCGAAATCCATACCAACGTTCCCTCTGGCAACAAATCAAACAGGGGAACCAGATCGGCATCGGCCAGGTGAATACAGCCGCAAGAGGAAGGCTTTCCGATGCTTGATTGGTCGGCAGTGCCATGGAGGTAGATGTAGCGCGCATGCGAATCCACGTTACCACCCTGGTTGAGGCCGGGTTCAAGGCCTTCCAACCACAGGATGCGGGTGGTGATTTTGGCATCGGCAAATTCCGGTTGTGAAGTGTGGCCGATGGCTTTGCGCGCTTTGAACACAGTGCCCGCAGGCATGCCCCCGCCGATTTTTTCCGCGATGCGATGAAGCCCCAGCGGCGTGCAATTCGAGCCTTCAATCTGCCCGATGCCGAAACGCGAAGTGGAGCAGTGAAATTGTTTTACGAATTTATTTTGCTCAAACAGTGAAACGGTTTGGCCGGCGATGTTGACGGTGAGGATGAATGGCTTCGGCGAAACGCCGTGTTTTTCGCAAGCGAGAAAAAGATCAGATAATGAATCCTGTGAATCTTTCATGATCTATTCCGCATTCGGAAACCGGATCAGGACGGTCGCCTTCACGATCTCAACTTCTTGACGAGCACTTTGGAATTTCTTCCGCTGAGCTCATATTTTTCGCGGCGAACCGGCGGCAAATCGTCGGGCGTACCTTCGGCAAACCCGCCTTTGGATTGAAAATACGTGAAGGCCTGCGTGGAAAGGGTGAGGAGTTCATTCAACCCCATTTCCCGCGCCTTGTTTTCAATGAACTGGATGAGCTTGCGCCCGATGCCCTGATTTTCGTGCGATCCGCTGACATACAGGCAGGCCAGCTCTCCTTTTTTTTGCTCGGGATAGATATGCAGGGCCACACAGGCGACGGGATTTTTATCGATTTCAAAAATAAAATAATCCGCCAATTGTTTTTCGATCACCGCCCGCGTCCGCTTCACCAATTCATCCGACTCAACGGCCTGCTTGGTCAAAAGCTGGATCGCGCGGATGTCTTTTTTCTTGGCCGGCCGGATCTGCTGGTACTCATTCGCATAAATCAAGGTGCCGATGCCGTCGTTGGAGAAAACCTCCGCCAACAAACCTTCGTCCACTTTGCCGTTGATAACGTGGACGCGCGGGACACCCGCTTTGCAGGCGGCGGCGGCGTGTTGAGCCTTTGACAAAAGCTCCGGCGCAAACCCGGCGCTGTTTTGCTGCAACAGCTTGTCCAGTTCGGCCACGAGCATCTGCCGGACAAGCTGGCCTTGATAGATCAAGCCGTCCGATGACGTGATAAAAATAAGTTTGATGGCCTTGAGCGCGTCGGCCACGGCGACCGCGACGCCGTCGGAATTCACGCGGTACGTTTTGCCATCGCCATCGAACCCAAGCGGCGGAATGACTGGGACGACGTCTTGCGCCAGCAATGTCTGCAACAATGCGGTATCGACGCGTTCAACTTTGCCGGTGAACAAGTGGTCCACGCCCTGGATGATGCCCATGGGATGGGCGATGATGACATTCGTGCTCGCGGCGCGAAGGTCGTTGGCGGAAAGCCCTTCCAGGATCTCATGAGTGAGCCGATTCGCGGCGGTGAGCGCGAGCTTGAGTGTCTCCGCATCGGTGATGCCGGCGCCGGCCAGATCGGACGGCGTCATTTTTTTCTCATCGGCGAGCGCCTGGATTTGCGCCGAGGCGCCATGGACCAATACGACCCGGATGCTTAGCGAACGCAGCACGGCGACATCCAGCAACAGCGTCGCGAAGTTTTCGTCCGTGACGATGGCGCCGTCCACCGCGAGGACAAAGGTCTTCTCGCGGAATTGAGGAATGTATTGCAGGATGCCCCGCAGGTCGGTCAATTTCATTTCAGCGCAAAATAAGTAATCGGTTTGGTGCGGGATTCAAATCAAATCTTTAGGATGGTTGGATTTCTTTAAACGCTCTAATCCCGGACAGATTCAATTTGGTTGGTTGAAATGGCGTCAATCCCAAGGCTCCTTTGGTGCACAGTTCATCCCAAAACCGCAAAATTAGTCAAGCCTGGGCGGGGCGTGTTTGCTAGCTTAGCGTGCAAATGAGCGGGACACAGCCAAAGCATAAGACGACGTGGAATGATTACCAGGAGCGTATTCTGCGGGTGCTGACGCACATCCAGGAACATCTGGACGAATCATTGGATTTGGAAGCGTTGGCGCAGGTGGCGTGTTTTTCGAGTTTTCATTTTCACCGTGTTTTTGCCGCGATGACCGGCGAGACAATCGCGGACCATGTGCGGCGGCTGCGGCTGGAACGGGCGGCGATGGAGTTGAGATCGAACGCCAGGCAGGTGATCCAACTGGCGCTGGACGCAGGTTACGAGGCGCATGAAGCGTTCACACGGGCGTTCAAGGCGGCTTACGGAGTTTCGCCGGTGGCATTCCGGCGCGCGACGGGGCCGATCACCGCGCTGGCCGCTCCATCAGGCGTGCATTATCGCCCGGGAGTTCCTTTAACCACATTCAACACCACCCATATCAAAATGAAAATTATGAAGGTCATTACAAAGAAGATCAAACCGATGCGCGTGGCGTACTTGCGGCACATTGGACCATACGAGGACACCCGGCAAACATGGATTGACCTCACAACACGGCTTTCGGCGGAAAAACAAATCAGCAAACGCTCGGTGTTTATCGGCATCGGACATGATAACCCGGGCGACACGCCGGCGGAGGAGCTTCGTTACGATGCGTGCATCACCGTGGATGAGGAGTATCAGCCTAAGAAGCCGGTTGAGTTGCAGACCATTGCCGGCGGCGATCATGCGATCGTGAAGAATTGCCCGGTGGGGAAAATCAAGGAGGCATTCCAGTATCTGTTTAGTAAATGGCTGGCGCGGAGTTCCCGGGAATTGCGACCGGCACCGAGTTTCGTCGTGATGATTGATGCCCACAAGACGGTCGCACCGATGAAGCGGCGAGTGGACATCCATATGCCGTTGCAGCCGAAGCGGCATGTGGATAAATCAGATCAAATGAAGATCGAAGTCACCACGCTGGAGCCACGGCGGGTCGCATACATGCGGCATGTGGGCCCATACCGAGAGGCCTATCGGACATGGCAGAATTTTCGAGAGAGGTTGAGGAAGGACGGCTTGCCTCGCAGGGGTTCGGTGTACATCGGTGTGCCCATGGATAATCCGAAAGATACGCCGGAGGAAAAATTGCGTTATGATGCCTGCGTGACGGTGGATGAGAAGTACTCGCCCGGGAAGCCGGTGCGCATACGAATGATCGCGGGCGGCGATTATGCGGTGGCAAGGAATTGCCCGATCGGGGCGATCGCCAAGGGTTATGAAAAATTGTATCGCTCGTGGCTGCCAGAGAGCGGTCGCACGGTGCGGAAAGAACCCTCATTTTTGGTGGCGGTAAATGGCCAGGAGATCATACCACCAGGGTTTGGGTTTACGGATATTTATGTGCCATTGGAGGTGAAAAAGTAATCCACGGACGCGCGGATTCGATTCCGATCCTCGCCTCCAATATTTACAGCGCAAGTTTCAAAGCCTTTAAGCTCCGTTCGTTCTCCTGCGGGGTGCCGATGGAAATGCGGAGCCATTCCGGTAATTGGTAGCCGCCCATCGGCCGGGTGATGACGCCTTGCTTTTGCATCGCTTCAAAAACCTTCTGCCCGTTGCCGACGCGGCCGAGAATAAAATTCGCCGAGGAGGGGACGAATTCCAGTTTCATCTCCCGGAACGCCCGCTCAAAAAATTCCAGGCCGGCAAAATTGTTCGCCCGCGTTCTCCGGACATGCTCATCGTCGTCCAGCGCGGCAAAGGCGGCGGATTGCGCAACCATGTTCACATTGAAAGGCTGGCGGATTTTTTCGAGCGCGGAAACGAATCCGGATTCCCCGATGCCATAGCCGATGCGCAAGCCGGCTAATCCGTAAATCTTCGAGAAGGTCCGCATCAACAGCAAATTTTTACGCGCGCCGAGACGGATGAGCGGGACCAAGTCCACCGGGTCGTTCAAAAATTCGATATAGGCCTCATCCATCACGAGCAACACCTCGTCGGGCACATCGTTGACGAAGTGAATCAGCTCCTCGCGCGGTGCGAGGGTGCCGGTGGGGTTGTTTGGGTTGGCGACAAAGACGATCTTGGTGCGCGGCGTGATGGCGCGCAGCATCGCCGGCAGGTCGTGCCCGTAATTTTTTGCGGATACCGTGATGACATTCGCGCCGGACATCTTTGCGACGATGGGATAGATGGCAAAACAAAATTGCGAGATGATCACGTCGTCACCGGGTCCAAGAAGGGCGTGGGCGACAAATTCAATGATCTCATTCGAGCCATTGCCCAAAATCAGATTGGCCGGTTCGATGCCCAATTTGGCGGCCAGCTTGTGCTTCAGGTAGAACGCATTGCCGTCAGGATAAAGGTTCACGCCGGCAATCGCTTTTTGCATCGCGGCGATGGCCAGGGGGGAAGGGCCGAACGGATTTTCATTCGAAGCCACCTTGATGATGGAATCGGCGGGCAGGCCAAGTTCCCGGGCGACTTCCTCAATCGGCCTTCCGGGTTGGTAAACCGGCAAATTTTTCAGACTTGGATTGATTGGCAACATCAGAGTGCGTCCACAATTTTTTTGACGTTCACGTTTTTGGCGACGATGTCACGGATAAGAGAAATTTTTTCGGCATCGGCAGGGCGTGTCTTCACGATGAGATTGTGGACTTTGGACGCAACTTCGTAGCTATCGGCCTTCGCGAGCAGGACGGGCACCGGCATGGCCTGGATGGCTTTCAGCACGGCGGCGGTGGGCCGCAGCCCGCCGGTCAAAATGATGCCGGCCATCTTGTCATCACTGTTTGGATTGGTGGTGGCGCCGGCGGCGAGCACGAGATCTTCACGATCGCCGGGCGTGATGAGCAGGATCCCGCGCTTGAAAAACTGGATGGCATTCTGCGCGCTCATCGCGCCGACGACCACATCGTCAACCAGCGCATGCAAATTGGGCGGCTGATTGAGCAATTCCGCGTGCAATTCTTCCAGGATCAACTCAACGGAGGGATTGCACAAAATCTGTTCATGCGGCAAAACGCCCAGCAGATCCAAACCTTTGCGCTTGAGGCCGCGCCGGGCGAAATCCGAGATATAATCCACTTTTTCGCCAAGCACTTTATTCAAGATGACGCCGATGATCTCGACATCCTCCTTTTCAAACAGCGCCTGGTTCAGCGAGATCTCATCGATGGGCTTGCCGATGCCGCCTTGCGAAACGATGATGACTTTTGCGCCGAGCAATTTTGCGACGCGCGCATTGGACAGATCAAACACCGAACCGACCCCGGCGTGGCCGCTGCCTTCACACAACACAAAATCCTTCTCCCAGGCGACCCGATCGAACGCCCCTTGAATTTTTTTAACGAGGGCATCGTTGTTGGCCGCCTGCAGATATTTGCGCGTAAAATCCGGTTCGACGGCGATCGGGCTCATGTCCACCAGCGGACAGTTCATCCGGTAAACCGCGTCCATGAGGACCGTATCCTCATCAATTTTTTGTTCTTCGATCTCCACAAAGCGCTGGCCGACGGGTTTGATGTAGCCGATGCGCGGGAAAAACTTCTGCAATGCCGCGATCAACCCGAGCGACACGGTGGTCTTGCCATCGTTCTGACGGGTGGCGGCGATGAAAATTCTTGGCGTTGCAGCGTTCATTTCAAAATCGCGACCCGCGATCAATCGCCCGGCAGTTGCGCATCCGCACCGGGATAGAGCTTTTGATAGTCCGTGGATTGCACGCCCACGATCGCAGCGACACCGAGAATATCGTGCGCGCTCGAGCCGCGGGAGACATCGGCGGCAGGACGGTTCAAACCGAGCAAAATCTGGCCGTAAGCATTGGCATGGCCGACGAGGCGGACGAGTTTGCTGGCAATATTGCCGGAATTGAGATCGGGGAAAATCAAGACATTCGCATGTCCCGCGACCTGGCTGTCACGCAATTTGCGTTCGGCAATCTCCGGGACCAGCGCGGCGTCCACTTGCAGTTCGCCATCAAAGTCCGCTTCCAAAAACAGTTGTTCGGCTTTGTGCCTGGCCTGGGCGGTGGCGGCCTGGACTTTTCCCACGCTGGGGTGCGAAGCGCTGCCTTTGGTGGAAAAAGACAACAAAGCGACGCGAGGTTTGGTCCCCAGCATGTGCCGGGCGAGGCGCGCGGTGGAAATGGCGATATCGGCGAGCTGGTCCACGGTGGGGTCGGGAATGACGCCGCAATCCGCCATGAACAAAACACCTTGTTCCCCGATGCGCGTGTCTTCCACTTCCATGGCCATGCAACTCGAAGCCGCGTGGATATCCGGCGCGGGTTTGATGATCTGGAACAATGGCCGCAACACGCTGCCGGTGTTATGCGACGCGCCGGAAACCAAACCATCGGCCTGGTGCATCGCCAGCATCATCGCCCCGTAATAATTCGGCTGGAGCATCGCCTCGCGCGCTTCCTGCGTCTTCACGCCTTTCTCACGGCGCAACCGGAAGAAGCGATTGGCAAAATTGTCCAGGTCTTCGCTGGTCGCAGGATTGATGACGCGAATGCCATCCAGCGAGAGATTCAATTGGGCGGCGATGTCCTTCACCCTGGCCGGGTCGCCAAGCAAAATGGGGACACCGAGACGGAGCGCATAGAATTGCCGCGCCGCCTGGAGGACACGCGGCTCTTCACCTTCAGGGAAGACGACGCGCTTGGGATGACGCTGCATTTTTTCGATGACATTGCCGATGAAACGCATTTAAACAGTCTCACGCTTCAGGTGGCCCGTTTCAAGCGCAGAAATGTTGCTCTCGCCGGAAAAAGCAGGTAACTTACGTATTCCAATGCTGGAGACGATCGAGAAACTTTTAGTCTTGCAGGACCGCGACCGCAAAATTCATCGCGTTCAACAGGAGCTTTCCCACATTTCACCCGAGCGCGAGACCCTTCGCGCCAAGGCGGCTTCCACGCAATCGCAACTTGAAGCCGCGAAAACCCGGGTGAAACAAACGGAGTCGGACCGCAAACGGCTCGAACTGGATGTCGAAGCGAAGAAAACGCAGATCGAGAAGTACGCCAACCAGCAATTGCAGACGCGCAAGAACGACGAATATCGCGCGCTGGCGACCGAAATCGACCATTGCAAGGCGGAAATCATGAAGATCGAAGACCGCGAGATCGAATTGATGGAGCAGGCCGAAGCCGCGCAGCGGGGCGTTGTCCAGGCGACGGCTGAAGCCGCCGCCGCGAAGAAACTCGTGGAGGACCAGATCGGAAAGCTGGACCAACGCGAAGAGAGCCTGAAAAAGGAACTGGCAGAGTTGCAAAGCGGCCGCGCTGAATTGGCGGTGACCGTGGACGAAACCGTGCGCACCCGCTACGAGCGGCTTTTAAAGAGCAAAGGCGACAACGTGGTGGTGGGCATCAACCACGGTGTTTGCGGCGGCTGCCACATGAAATTGCCCGCGCAGATTCTGGTCAGTTGCAAATCGCAGAAGGAGACCGTCGGCTGCATCAATTGCGGACGCATTCTTTATTATACGCGGGACATGGAATTGACGGCGGTCGATTGAGTCTTGCCATCGTCTTGTAACTTGCCACGCGGCAATTCCCACTTTATAGTAGAATCGGTCTTGGAAAGGCGGAGAATCGCTTTGGCGCGAGCCAGAGAGGAAAGTCCGGACACCACAGGGCGCGATGCCGCGTAACTCAAGTCTGTTCGATTGAGATACATGCGGGAGGAATGAAAGTTCCGACGGACAGTGCCACAGAAAATAGACAGCCGCCGGCGCGAACTGGCGGTGATGGTGAAAAGGTGCGGTAAGAGCGCACCGCGCGAAGCGCAAGCGACGCGGCACGGAAAACCCCATCGGGTGCAAGGCCAAATAGGGAATCCTGGAGCGGCCCGCTCCTGTCCTGCGAAAGCGGGCGGATTCCGGGTACGGCTGCGAAGACAAATGATTCTCTCCGTCGCAAGGCGAAGACAGAATCCGGCTTACAGCCCTCCAAGACCATCATGAAGGCAGAGTGGGAAATCCCCATTCTGCCTTCTCCCTTTTGGATTCAATACATAAAGAGCGGTGTCTTGCCGGTGCGCTGGGGCGCCGGCGCCACGACTCTCTGGAGCACGGCGGGGGGACTGACATTTCCATAATGATCCACAGCGCTGATGGCGATGATCTTCGGCCGCGTTTTTGTAAACGTGCAGCCCCTCTGGTCTGCGGGATAAATCCGGGTCGTCCAGACATCATTCGTTCCCACATATTGCAACAACCATTGTTTGGGAACGTCGTTGGCCTGCCAATTGAAAGTCAGGGCTTCGGGAGTATTGGCCGCAACATAAAGAGCCGGTTGTGCCGGCGCGCCGGAAAAAAGCCAGGGCATCGCCGGCACGAGCGCGGCATTGGTGTTTGCGGCGCGGATGAAAGATTCTAAATCCGGGTCGCGGATGAGGTTATTCAGATGAAAAAATATTTCCCCATCCACGCCCGGCGTCTTGCGGAGAATCCGGACCTGCTCCTCGATGTCATTCACCGTGAGTGTTTTTCCCACATAGGCCGCGCCCAAACCGGGCCATAAAGCCCGGCCTTTGACGCTTTGTTTCTGCCACCAATCCAGCAACACAGGGAAACTTTGCTGCCGCGAATCAACCGGCCAATAAAGTTGCGGTGACAGGTAATCCACCCAGCCGCTCGCCAGCCAAAGACGTGAATCAGCGTAAAGGCTGGCATACGAGTCCAGTCCCCTGATTTGCGGAGGATATCCGGGACGCCAGATGCCAAAGGGACTGACGCCCACCCTCACCCACGGCTTTTCCGCTTTGATCATCGCGTATGCAGCATAAATGAATTTGTTCACGTTGGCCCGGCGCCACGCGTCACGGGTCAGTTGCAAGGGCGCGCCGAATTTTTTCCAGGTTTCGCAATCAGGAAAATCCAGGGCATGTCCGTTCGCATCGGTTTGCGGATAGGGATAGAAATAATCATCGAATTGCACGCCATCCACGTCATAACGTTTGACGACATCCTTGACGACTGTCAGTACGTAGGCACGCACCGCCGGGTTGCCCGGGTCAAGCCAGGTTTGGTCGCCATATCGGCGGATAAATTCCGGATGGGTGCGGGAGATGTGATTCCAGGCGGGCGCTGATTTAGCGGTCGGAAGCCTGGCACGGAACGGGTTGAACCACGCGTGCAATTCGAGGCCGCGCTTATGGGCTTCTTCGATCGCAAACGCGAGCGGATCGTAGAACGGCGTCGGAGGTTTGCCTTGTGTGCCGGTCAGTAATTCCGACCACGGTTCGTATGGAGACGCATAAAGCGTATCGGACGCAGGACGCACCTGAAAAACAACGGCGTTCAAATGCAGTTCCATCGCGCGATCGAGCAGCGAAATCATTTCCGCTTTTTGATCGGCCACACTCAAGCCCGGCTTGGAGGGCCAATCGGCATTCGAGGCGACTTCCGAAATCCAGGCGGCGCGGAATTCCCGCGGCACCGCCGGCGGCTGGACATCGGTGGCGCGATAGAAATCCATGGCTGCAAAAAGATTTGCAACCGTCAAAAAGCAAAGCGCGACGATCACCGCGAGCGTTTTCATAAATTACGTTCGCAGATTTAGAGGGTTTCCGAAAGAGATTGGCAAAGATTTTCTGAATTAAAATCGCGCTTGCATCTTTCGGATCGCGGTTCAGATTTGGAACATCAGTCTTGAATAGACTTTATTCCATCGAATTACGAAACCCACTTGCCAGCACGAGCGCAACGTGATAGGGTTAATCATCCAAAACCATGAGCGCACACTCTTCTTTTGCCGCGCTGGCGATTTCGCCAGTGGTATCGGTTGAAAATGCTGTGGGGGTTCAAATCGTCAAAGAGGTAAACAAATGAAAATATTCGAAAAGCTTCATTGTTTGGTTGTTTCAGCATTACTGGCTGCCGCGGGGATTTACTTTTTCTTTGTATTCGGATTTTCGGTTGCCGGACTTTTGGCCTTCACCTGGTGCACCGGTTGCGGCGTGTTCATCCTGAATTTAATTTGGGAATCGCCTGACAACTTGCCGCCCAGTCATTAACAGATCGAGTCAGGAGAGTTTTTGGAGGCACAGATGGCGTAGCTTTGAGACGTCACCTTTTTATACAGCGATTAATATAAATCATTAAATTCCAACTTGTTATGATGTTGTTTTCGCGGGCGCTTGACAAATTTCGGGATCTATGATTTACTGCCCTCGTTGCAGCCGAAGGACGGCTCCCTTCCTGGAGCCGGACGCGGGAGACCCAAACTCCTCGAATTGATTTGAGGACGGGGCGAACGAGGCCGGGTAACCGGTTTCAAGGCCACTTTCAAGGCCAAGCCCGACAGCTAATCTCGCAGGCATTTGGAAGGGCGAGCCTCTGGATCGCGAAGTCCGCGGTCATCAAGTTCACCCAATATCAAAATTAGTTGCGTTGTGTCCATGCCCGTGGCATTGACACTGCGGAGGATTATTATGTTGGACGCGATCTACGTTGGTTTAACAATGGGAGTTTTCATGGCCCTGGCGCTTTATGTCGTCGGCTGTGAACGGCTCTGATTTATTATGGAAAACCTCATTCTCGGCACTATTTCCGTCGCCCTGTGTGCTTATCTGATATTTGCCATGGTGCGCCCGGAGAAATTTTAAAAACAAGATATGAACGCCCATCAATGGCTGGAGTTGGCGATCTACATCGCCGCGCTGGTGCTGGTGACCAAGCCGCTCGGCCTTTATCTCAATTGTGTTTTGGACCCGAACCGCCGCACCTGGATCGACCCGGTGATCCGCCCGCTGGAAAAGCTGACGTATCGTCTGCTGCGCACCGACCCGTCCAGGGAGCACACCTGGAAGCAGTACACTTTTGCGCTGCTGATCTTCAGCGTCGTAAGCTGTCTATTCACTTATGTCATCCTGCGCACGCAGGAATTTCTGCCGTTGAACCCGCAAAAATTCGGCGCCCTGGCGCCGCACCTGGCTTTTAACACGGCCATCAGCTTTTTGACCAACACCAACTGGCAGAGTTACGGCGGCGAATCCACGATGTCCTATTTCTCGCAAATGGTTGCGCTGGTGATCCACAATTTTGCTTCCGCCGCCGCCGGCATCGCGGTGGCTGCGGCGCTGGTGCGCGGCCTGGCGCGGCATACTTCGGAAACCATTGGCAATTTCTGGGTGGACATAATCCGCATCACCTATTATTTGCTGCTGCCCTTCTGCATCGTATTTGCGGTTTTTCTCATTTCGCAGGGCATGATCCAAAATTTCAGGCCTTACACGACGGCCACCCTGATCGAGCCGCAGACGGTCTCTGTCCAACAGACCGATGCGAACGGCAAACCGGTCGTGGACGCCAAAGGAAATCCGGTGATGGTCAACCAAACGCTCACTACCCAAACGATTGTGCAGGGACCGATGGCATCGCAGGTCGCCATCAAGATGCTCGGCACCAACGGCGGCGGTTATACCAACGCCAATGCCGCGTATCCTTTCGAGAATCCTACGCCGCTCTCAAACTTTTTTCAGATGCTGGGATTGCTGTGCATCGGCAGCGCGTTGACGTATCACCTCGGCCGTGAAACCAGGAATCAAAAACACGGTTGGGCGGTATGGTCTGCGATGTTTGCGATGTTTCTTGCCGGAGTCATGGTTTGCTGGTGGGCAGAGGCGCGTGGAAATCCGATCCACCAGCATCTTGGTGTCGCGGTCGCGGATGGCAACATGGAAGGCAAGGAGGTTCGTTTTGGCATTTTTGATTCTGCATTATTCGCCACGGTAACAACTGATGCCTCCTGCGGCGCGGTCAATTCCATGCACGATTCGTTCACGCCGCTGGGCGGACTGGTGCCGATGTTCAATATCCAGACCGGTGAAGTCATTTTTGGCGGCGTGGGCGCGGGGCTTTACGGGATGTTGATTTTTGTCATCATCGCCGTGTTCATCGCCGGCTTGATGGTCGGGCGCACGCCGGAATATCTCGGAAAGAAGATCGAATCTTACGACGTAAAAATGGCGCTGCTGGCGTTTGTGATTCTGGCCTTCATCATCCTGGGCTTTACTGCATGGGCCTGCGTCAGCCCCTGGGGACTGGCCGGACTAAACAACAACGGTCCCCACGGCTTCAGTGAAATCCTTTATGCCTACACGAGTGGCGCAGGCAATAACGGTAGCGCCTTCGCGGGTCTTAATGCCAATTCGCCCTGGTATGACACCACCCTTGGCTTTGACATGGTGTTGGGCCGTTTCGGGATGATCATACCGCTGATGGCGTTGGCGGGATCGCTGGCTCGCAAAAAAGTCATTCCCGCCAGTGCCGGAACATTCCCGGTGAGCGGATTTACTTTTGTCATGCTATTGGTCGGCACGGTGATCCTGGTGGGAGCGCTGACCTTTTTGCCGGCGCTCGCGCTCGGCCCGATCGTTGAACATTTCCTGATGTTGGAAGGACATCTTTTTTAACTTATGACAACCAAATCGGTCTCCATTTTTGATTCCAAAATCCTTTGGCCCGCCATCGGTGACGCGTTCATCAAATTGGACCCGCGCCTGATGGCGAAAAACCCGGTCATGTTCGTGACGATGGTCGGCGCGGCGATCAGCACCGTGGATGTCTTTCGTTCGCCGGGCCACACCGGTTTTGTTTTACAGATCGCCGTTTGGCTTTGGTTCACTGTGTTGTTCGCAAATTTTGCCGAGGCGATCGCCGAAGGCCGGGGCAAGGCGCAGGCCAAGGCCTTGCGCTCGACCCGCACCCAGACAAATGCCAACAAGATGACCAGTGGAAAAGTGGAGGTGGTGGACGCCGATTCGCTCCGCAAAGGCGATGTTGTCCTCGTCCGCGCCGGTGAAATCATTCCCGCGGACGGCGAAATCATCCAGGGTGCGGCCACGGTGGATGAATCGGCGATCACCGGCGAGTCCGCCCCGGTCATCCGCGAAGCCGGCGGCGACCGCAGCGCTGTGACCGGCGGCACACGCGTGCTGTCTGACGAAGTAAAAATCCAGATCACCGCCAATCCCGGGGAAGGATTCTTGGACCGGATGATTTCGCTCGTGGAAGGTGCGAAACGCCAGAAAACGCCCAATGAAATCGCGCTCACGATCCTGCTCTCGGCACTCACGGTGGTCTTTTTGCTGGCCGTGATCACCTTGAAGCCGTTTGGCATTTATGCCGGTGTGAACTTTTCAAATTCAGTTCTGATTGCCCTGTTGGTCTGTTTGATCCCGACGACCATCGGCGGATTATTGAGTGCCATCGGGATCGCCGGCATGGACCGTTTGCTCCAGCGCAATGTGCTAGCGATGAGCGGGCGCGCGGTCGAGGCGGCGGGCGACGTGGACGTCTTGCTGCTTGATAAGACCGGCACCATCACGCTGGGCAACCGCCAGGCGGTTGCGTTCATGCCGGCCGCCGGCGTCACCGAACAGGATGTGGCCGACGCCGCGCAACTCGCCTCGCTCGCCGATGAAACGCCTGAGGGCCGCAGCATCGTGGTCCTCGCCAAACAATTTGGCATTCGCGCGCGGACGCTCCATGAAATGCCCGGCGCGCAATTCGTCCCCTTCACCGCGCAGACGCGCATGAGCGGCGTGGATTTCGAAGGCCGGCAAATCCGCAAAGGCGCCGCGAACGCCATCCGACAGTTCGTCGGCGGCGGCCTCCCGCAGAAGATCGAGCAGTTCGTCGAGACCATTTCACTCTCCGGCGGCACCCCGCTGGTGGTCGCCTCAAGCGAACGCGTGCTGGGGGTGGTTCATCTGAAGGACATCGTCAAAGGCGGGCTTGCCGACCGGTTCAAACGTTTTCGCGCCATGGGCATCCGCACCGTGATGATCACCGGCGATAACAAGCTCACGGCCTCCGCCATCGCGCGCGAGGCCGGCGTGGACGATTTTCTCGCCGAAGCCAAACCAGAAGACAAGCTCGCGCTCATCCGCCAGGAACAGCAAGGCGGGCGGATGGTGGCGATGATCGGCGACGGCACCAACGACGCGCCCGCACTCGCGCAGGCCGACGTCGGCGTGGCGATGAACACCGGCACCCAGGCGGCGAAGGAAGCCGGCAACATGGTCGATCTCGACAGCAATCCGACGAAGCTGCTGGAGATCATCGAGATCGGAAAACAATTGCTCATTACACGCGGCTCGCTCACGACCTTCAGCATCGCCAACGATGTCGCCAAATACTTTGCGATCATTCCCGCGATGCTCATGGTGACATTCCCGGTCATCGAACCGTTGAATATCATGCGCCTGCACAGTCCCGACAGCGCGATCCTGAGCGCGGTGATCTTTAATGCACTCATCATCATCGCCTTGATTCCGCTGGCGCTGCGCGGGGTGAAATTCCGGCCGTTGGGCGCGGCGCAAATCTTGCAGCGCAACCTGCTCATTTTCGGTGTTTGGGGCGTCATCCTGCCATTCATCGGCATCAAACTTATCGACCTCATCGTCGCCGGACTGCATCTCGCATAAATTTATGAAAACCATCCTTGCTGAATTTGGCCGCTCGATCGTAGCGACGATTGTCTTTGCCATCGTTGGCTGCGGCATTTATCCGCTCATCGTTTTTGGCCTGGGACAACTGATGTTTCCGCACCAGGCCAATGGCAGTCTGCTGGTGGACAAATCCGGCGCAGTGCGCGGCTCGTCGTTGCTCTGCCAGAATTTCACCAGCGACAAATATTTTCACCCGCGCCCTTCGGCAGCGGGGGCGAATGGCTATGACCCGACGAGTTCCGGCGGCAGCAATCTTGGCCCGACATCCTCCAATCTGGTCGCCAACATCACAGGAAATATCGCGGCCTATCGTTCCGATAATAACATGCCCGCCAACGCGCCGGTGCCGGCCGATGCCGTGACTGAATCCGCCAGCGGCCTGGACCCTCACATCAGCGTAGCAAATGCCGAATTACAGATTCCGCGCGTGGCCAGGGCCCGCGGCGTGACCGAGGACCAGGTGCGCAAATTGGTCGAGGAAAACACGAGCGGCCGTGATCTCGGGGTCTTTGGCGAGCCGCGGGTGAATGTGATGACGTTGAACTTCGCGCTCGACCAGCTCTCGCATAAATAGTTTCTTGGCGGGCATGAATGTGCCCGAGGTGCGCCCAAAGCCCGAAGATTTCCTGCGGCTGATCGAAAAAAGCCGCCTGGGTAAACTCAAGATCTATCTCGGCCATGCCGCGGGCGTCGGCAAGACCTTTGCCATGCTCGAAGAGGCGCACCGGTTGAAAAAGGCCGGGGTGGACGTGGTGATCGGCTGGGTGGAAACCCATGGCCGGGTGGAAACCGAGGCGATGCTCGCAGGTTTGGAAATCATCCCGCGCAAGATCGTCCCGCGCGGTGACACCACGGTGGAAGTGCTCGATACGGAGGCCATCTTCAAACGTTATCCGACGGTTTGCGTCATCGACGAGCTGCCAACTTCAAACATCGATGGCTCGCCTTATCCCAAGCGTTACCTGGAAATCCACGATCTATTGCTGGCCGGCATCAATATCATCACGGCGATGAATATCCAGCATCTGGAGAGTTTACACGACACCATCCTGCGGGCGACGGGTGTGGATGTGCGCGAGCGGGTGCCAGACCGCTTTGTGCTGGAGGCGGACCAGATCGTGAACGTGGACCTGACGGCGGAGGAATTGCGTGAACGTTTGCGGCAGGGGAAAATTTATCCCGCGGACCGCGCCCTGGCGGCGCTGGAAAATTTTTTCACGGAAGACAATCTTAATACGCTGCGGGAGCTGGCCCTGCGCGAAACCGCCGCGGCCCTGGACCGCCGTCCGCGTCCGGGCGCCGCCCAAAAACCGGAGATCAGCGAAAAGGTCGCCGTCTTCATCAGCACGAATCCTGAGACCACAGCGCGATTATTGCGTTCCGCATCGCGGCTGGCGGGACGATTGAATCGTGAATGGATCGCGGTCTATGTCCGGCGCAAGAATGAGGACCCGGTGCGCATCCCGGCGGACGTGCAGCGAAAATTCATGCAGAATGTCCAGTTGGCGACTGAATTGGGCGGCAGTGTGACAGTCCTGGAGAGCGAAAATATCTGTGAAGTATTGTTGAAATTTTGCCGCGAGCACGACGTCCACCTGGTGATGATCGGCACCACGGAACGGAAGTGGTGGCAATTCTACCGTCCTAATGTTTTGGAATTTTTTCTGCACCACGCCCCGGGGATAGATATCCACATCGTGGATCCGAATAATTAAAAATCGTGCGTCTCGCCGATGGCGAGCAAATGCAACGTTTTGCCGGCGGCCTGGAATTTCCCTTTGGCCATGGCATGATCGATCTTGATCGGAGGAAAGGTGTCATAATGAACACCCAAAACTTCTTTGCATCCGACGAAATCGGCGGCCTTGATCGCATCATCCGCTCCCATCGTGAAATTGTCCCCCACGCATAGGACGGCAAATTTCAGCGGGGTTTCGGCGATCAATTTCATGTCCAGCGTCAATGCCGTATCACCGGAATAATAAAAATTTCCTTCCGCGCTTTCGATGACAAAGCCGCCGGGGTTCCCTCCAAACGCACCGTCCGGCATGGTGCTCGAATGGATGGCGTTGACGAATTTGACGCGGCCAAAATCGAAATTGAAACCGCCGCCGTGGTTCATCGGGTGTGTTTTCGGCGCCCCCTGTTTGTTCAACCAGTTGGCGACTTCAAAATTCGCGATGACCAGCGCGTTGGTACGTTTGGCGATAGCGACCGCATCCTCGATATGATCGCGATGCCCATGCGTGACGAGAATGAAATCCGCCGGTACTTGATTGATGTCGACGGCTTTCGCCAGGGGATTCGGGGTGATGAAGGGATCGAACAAGAGCGTGCGGCCCTTGATCTGGACGGAAAAACAGGCGTGACCGTAGTAAGTGAGTTTCATTGGTTTCGCAGTATTTCTTTAAATGCCAAAAAAATTACGATTTATGTGCCCGCTCCAAACGGGCGACCATAAATCGTAAACCAAAAACTGAAAATCGCAAACGCGATCAGGCCGTCGTAGCCATTTCCGGCTCGGGCGTATCCAGGAAACCCTGCAAATGGCGGACACGCGTCGGATGACGCAGCTTGCGCAACGCCTTCGCCTCGATCTGGCGGATGCGTTCACGGGTGACGTTATACATCTTGCCGATCTCTTCGAGCGTGCGCTCATAGCCGTCAAGCAGGCCGAAGCGCATCTCCAAGATCTTGCGCTCGCGCTCGGTCAAGGTGGTCAACACGTCGCTCAATTTTTCGCGCAGCAAACTGTAGCTGGTGACGTCGGAGGGATTTTCCGCCGACTTGTCTTCGATGAAATCGCCGACGCTCACGTCACCATCGTCGCCGACGGGCGCATGGAGGGAGACGGGCTGTTGCGCCATCTTCAGCAACGCATGGATGCGCGCGACGGGCATGTGCATTTCGTCGGCCAATTCTTCGGGCGTAGGCTCACGGCCAAGCTCCTGAGTGAGCTGCTTTTGTGCGCGCCAGAGTTTGTTCATGATCTCAATCATGTGCACTGGGATGCGGATCGTGCGGGCCTGGTCCGCGATGGAACGCGTGATGGCCTGGCGGATCCACCAGATGGCGTAGGTCGAAAACTTGTAGCCGCGGCGATACTCGAATTTCTCGACGCCTTTCATCAAGCCGATGTTGCCTTCCTGGATCAGGTCGAGGAAGGATTGGCCGCGGTTGGTGTATTTTTTGGCCACAGAAACGACGAGGCGGAGGTTGGCTTCAGCCATGTGCGTCTTGGCTTTCAACCCGCGCTCAGCGGCAGATTTCAATTCTCCAAAAATCTTGAAGAACTCTTCCCGCGGCATCCGCCCGAATTGTTCGAGCGTCATGATTTTCGCGCGCTCGGCTTCGAGGGCATGGCGGCGTTCCGTGGTGGTCCGCTGGCCTTCCAATTCCTGGATATGCCGCAGGCTGGCCTGGAATTTTTCATGGATGTTCCCGGCGACCACGATCATTTCTTCGACGACTTTTTGTTTGTAGAAGAATTTGGGAAACATTTCCTGCAGTTTCACGGTCATCTTCTTGAGCTCGCGCGCGATCTTTTCCTTGCGGCCCTTCTGCTGGGCTTTCTGCCAGTTGAAATATTTCTCGTCCACTTTCTGGTCGAGGGCGTGGACTTTTTTGATGAGCTTGCGCAGGTCGCGTAAGTGCCCTTCACGATTCGCGATCTTTTTATCGACGATCACGCGGTCAAACCGTTCTTTGGGCGGCTCGGACAAAAGTTTTTCAGAGATAGCGATGTGCTCTTTGGCAGTGAACCCGAGGTTGTAGATGATGGTCTTCATCGCCACTTCGGCTTCTTCGATCTTTTTGCAGATCTCGACTTCCTGTTCGCGCGTGAGCAAAGGCACTTTGCCCATCTGGTTCATGTACATGCGAACCGGGTCGTCCAAAATCTCAAGCCGGGCATCATCATCGGCTTCTTCCTGCGGGCTGTCAGGCTGTTTGGTGCGCTCCGCACGCTCGGCCTCGGCCTGGTCCATGACGATTTCCACGTCGAGACTGCGTAATTTCGTCAGCAGCGCGTCCAGATCGTCGGGACTCAAATTGTCCGGCAAAATATCATTGATGTCGTCGTACGTGATGTAGCCGTGCTCTTGCGCGAGGTGCAAGAGCGTTTTGATCGTCTCGGTCAAATCAACGGAAGATTGGGAAGTCGCCGGGGCTGCGCCATTCGTATGACCGTTTTGCAGGCGTTTCTCCGCTTCGGCAATGCTCGTAGCGGTGTGCTTGGATTTTCCGTTGGAATCCGGAGCGGCTGCAGCATTTCGCCGCGCACTGCTGGTAATGACAAAACGCCGCCGTGGAGCGGTTTTAGCCCCGGCTTTACGTTCGGCATTGCGGTGGCTTTTTGGCGACACGACAGCCGGAGACGATTTCTTTCTTCGTAACATAGAATATCAGACCTAAACAACAGGCTTTGGTTCAGAATAAATCACAAATCCCCAATACAATTGGCTTAAAAATGTTCATCTACCAAACTCGCCTGTGAGTCCTAGAAATCACGAACACCAGAAGCCTAAAGCAGCTTAATACTAACCATTTTCATGTGGAATTCAAGGAAAATCGTCACGTTATCGAAACAATGTTACGCACACCGAAACAATTATAAAGCACTCTAATCAAACGTGTTACTATAATCAAAAGCCTCGTATGTTAACAACTTAAACGCCTTGTCTTACCGCAGAAACATCTTTCCTAATCTGAATCTGTAACTCTTCTTTTGAGCCAAATTGGCGCTCTTCCCGTAATTTTGCTCCAATTTCCACTTGCAATGTCTCACCGTAAAGATCCCCCTTAAAATCCAACAGGTGAGCTTCAACGCGGAGTTCCCGCTGGCCAGTGGAAACGGTTGGGCGAACCCCAATATTGAGCGCGACACGGTAGGACTGATTTTTAATTTTTGTACGCGCGGCATAAACACCATTCGGAGGGAAAACCAGGCCGGCGGTATCCAGGTTGGCCGTGGGGAAACCGAGGGCGTGGCCGAGTTTGTCGCCGGAAATGATTTTTCCGGAAATGGTGTATGGCCTGCCGAGCATTTGGCTGGCGGCATCAATGTCGCCGGCGCGGATCAATTCCCGGATTCGCGTGCTGTTGACAACTTCGCCATCCAGGGAGACGGCAGAAAGGCCGTGGACCTGGAAATGCAATTCCGCGCCCAACTTTTTCAGCAGAGCGACATGACCGCTCCGCTTATGACCAAAAACAAAATCCGCGCCGACACACACGCTGTCGATCTTTCCGAAATCGCGGGCGAGATGATGGATGAATTCCTCGCCGGTCTGCTCGCTGAATTTTTTGCCGAAGTGAATCAGCAGCGTATATTCGATCCCCAACGACCCGATGGTTTCCAACTTTTTTGAAAGCGAATAAATGAGCGGCGGAACCTTGTCCGGCGCGACGACGGCATTGGGATGCCGGTCGAAGGTGATGGCGACAGAAACAGCGTCATGCTGCCGCGCATCGGAAATCGCCTGGCGAAGAATTTGCTGGTGGCCCAGGTGAACGCCGTCAAAAACCCCGATGGCCAGGCAGACTTTGCCGCCCCTGGCGTTTAATTCCTTTGCCTCGTGGATGGTTTTCATTTTGACGGTTGGGCGCGATCCGGCGCCGCTGAATCTATCCGGCCAGTTGCAAAAATGGAATGACGCGCTTTTGCAATTCGGCAACCGACATTTTCATGACCGCGTCGAGGGGCGCGGCATTAGCCACGTCAAACTTTCCGGAAACGGTGCGTCGCAAAGTGGCCAGATGCGCCCCGCAGCCGATCTTTTGGCCAAGATCATGGGCGACACTGCGCACATAAGTGCCTTTAGTGCAGGCGAGCCGGAATTCGCCGAGCGGTTCGGCGTAGCTGGTAAAACGGAAATTAAAAATATGGACCAACCGGGGTTCGCGTTCCACTTCGAGGCCTTTGCGAGCGAGTTTATAGAGCGGCACGCCGTCCTTCTTGATGGCGGAAACCATCGGGGGCACCTGCATCTGGTCGCCGACGAACTGCGCGGCCAGTCCGTTCAATTGTTCCAATGTCAGCGGCGGGATGGGTTTGGTTTCGGTCGTTTCGCCATCAACATCATAAGAATCGGTGGTCACGCCGAATTTGATGGTGCCTTCGTACACTTTATCGTTACCCATTAATTTTTCCGAGAGTTTGGTGCCGCGACCCAGGACAATGATCAGGAGGCCGGTCGCATTGGGGTCGAGGGTGCCGCAGTGGCCGACTTTTTTGATCCTGAACCCGCGACGAATCGCATCCACGACGTCATGTGAGGTGGGGCCGGCGGGCTTATCGATAAGGACCGCGCCATCGAGCGGTGAAAGTTCCAGCATGATGAATTATTTTGCGCCGTTGAGAGCGCGCTTGATGGCCGTAATGACTTTGCGTTGAGTCGAGAGGGGGCTGCCGGGAATCCTGGCGCCCGCCGCCGCCTGGTGGCCGCCGCCGCCGAATTGAGCGGCGATTTCGTTCACATTCACGTCCGGACTTTTGGAACGCAAACTGATGCGCGTGAGTCCCGGTTCAAGTTCCTCGAAGACACACGCGACGACCACCGGTTCGATTGCACGAATATGGTCGATCAAACCTTCGGTATCATTGCTTTCGGCGCCCGTGCGCGCGAAATCCTTTTTCTTGAGCCACAGATAGGCAATGCGGTCGTTTGCGGTAAGGCGGAACTTGGTATAAACATGCTTGAGGAGGCGCGCGCGGGAGAGCGAATAGGACTCATAAACCTCGTTGCAAATCGTGGCCAAATCCGCGCCGCGGGTGACCAGTTCCGCGCCGGTATGAAATGTGCCGGGCCGGGTGGTGGGATATTGGAATGAGCCGGTATCGGTTGAAACGGCGGCGAACAGGCAATCGGCAATGGGCTTGGTGATGGGCCAGCGCGCGACTTTGAGCAGGCGAAAGACCAGTTCACCGCAGGAAGGCTCGCGGGCGGAGACCCAATTCACATCGCCGTAATGCGGATTGCTTTCGTGATGATCAATGTTGATGAGAATTTTTCTGTCCAGCGAAAGCATGCCGGCCCGGCCCAGGCGCTCAAAGTTGGCGCAATCGGTGGCGATGACGCAGTCGAATTTTTTTCCCGGCTTCGGTTTTTGAAACAGGCCGTGGGGATCGAGAAATCGATATTTTGCGGGGACGGAATCTTCATTCCAGCAGGTCACCTTTTTTCCAGCGCCCTGCAAAGCCAGGGCCAAACCCAATTGCGAGCCGACGCAATCGCCGTCCGGGCGGACATGACCGATGATGCAGAACGTTTTGTGCTGGCGAATGATTTCCAGGATGCGATCGATGATTTTGGGGTAACTTTTCAATCTTTTTCCTTCTCCTGGGATTCCTTTTCCAACTCCTCCATGATCTGCAAAACGCGATTGCCGCGCACGATGGAATCGTCGAAAACAAATTTGAGCGTCGGGGTATATTTCAGGATGACGGCCTTCGCGACGTGGCCCTGGATGCGAATGCGATGCTCGGTCAACAATTGAAAACCGCGCTTTTGTTGTTCGGGCTTGCCGAAGATGCTGATGAAAACCGTCGCCGATTTCAGGTCGCCGGCGACATCCACGTCGTTGACGGAGATCAACCCGGTTTCGTTGACATTGAATTCACGACGGACGGCTTCGCCGATCTCGCGCTTCAATAATTCACGCACGCGTTCATGTCGCAGATTGGGCATGGATCACCTCAGAGCTTGGCCGCAACCTTTTCGATGGAGTAGCACTCAATGGCATCACCGACCTGGAAATCGCCAAAACCCTCGATGCGAATGCCGCATTCCATGCCAGCGCGCACTTCATTGACTTCATCCTGGAAGCGGCGGAGCGATTGGGTGACACCTTCGTAAATGACATCTTTGCGACGGCGCACGCGGACTTTTCCGCGGACGATGCGGCCGGTCGAAACCATGCAACCGGCAACGGGCGCGCCCTTGGACAATTCGAACACTTTCCGGACTTCCGCCGAGCCGACGATGCTTTCCTTGATGTCCGGCTCGAGTAATCCGGCCAATGAATTTTTCACGTCATCAATCAATTCATAGATGATGGCGTAGAGCTTGACCTGAACGCCTTCGCGCTTGGCCTTTTCGGCGGCAGTGCTGTCCAGGCGCGTATGGAAACCGAGGATGACCGCGGCGGAAGCGGAAGCCAGGGCCACGTCATTTTCGGTGATGGTGCCGACGTCGCTGTGGATGACCTCCAGCGAGACTTTTTCGGACTCGATCTTGTTGAGCGCATCGACAATGGCCTCGACCGAACCCTGGGTGTCCGCCTTGACGACGACTTTGAGGGTCTTGCTCTGGGCGGCTTCGAGCGTGGCAAAAAGATTTTCCAGAGTGACCTTCTTGGCCTCCTGGTTTTCCGTCCTGATCTGCTGGAAACGTTGCTCGGCCAATTCACGGGCGGCTTTTTCATCTTCCACCACCGAGAATTCCAATCCCGCATCCGGGACGCCGTTCAAACCGAGGACCTTCACCGCGACCGAAGGAGCGGCTTCTTTCAGGCGCTGGCCTTCCTCATTGATGAGGGCGCGGACACGGCCGTAAAACTCGCCGCACAAGATGATGTCGCCCAGGCGCAGGGTGCCTTTGCGGACCAGGACAGTCGCGGTGGGACCGCCGGGCTCGACTCCGGATTCGATGACATTGCCCTTGGCGCGACGGTCGGGGTTCGCCTTCAACTCAAGCAGATCGGCCTGCAACAAAATCATCTCGAGCAATTTATCGATGCCCTGTTTGGTCAGGGCCGAGACGTCCACAAAGATGGTATCGCCGCCCCAATCATCGGGCACAAGTCCCTTGTCCTGCAATTGTTGGCGCACTTTCAGGGGGTTGGCGTTCGGATGATCAATCTTGTTGACGGCAACGAGGATGGGGACTTTGGCGGCTTTGGCGTGGTTCAACGCCTCAAGGGTTTGCGGCATGACGCCGTCGTTCGCCGCGACAACGAGGACGACGACGTCCGTGACATTGGCGCCGCGGGCGCGCATGGAACTGAAGGCGGCATGGCCGGGCGTATCCAAAAAAGTGATCTGCGCCAGCTCGGTTTTGCGCTCGGGATGCGGGACGGAAATGGTGTAAGCGCCGATGTGCTGGGTGATCCCGCCGGCTTCACCGGCGGCGACATTCGCTTTGCGGATGACGTCGAGCAAACTGGTTTTGCCGTGGTCAACGTGGCCCATGATGGTGACGACCGGAGGACGCGGCTTGAGTTGCTCGGGCTTGTCTTCGATGTCCAGTTCAACTTTCTTTTCTACGGCATGGACAGTGCCGCCGCCGCGTTCGCGCTTTTCGACTTCGAACCGGAACCCGTATTTGGCGCAAATCTGCTGGGCAATCTTTTCATCAATGGCCTGGTTGACTGTAGCAAACACGCCGAGTTTCATCAGGTCACCGATGATGAGGAACGGCTTTTGCTTCAGCGCGTTCGCCAAATCACGAACGATGATCGGCGGTTTGATGATGATGATTTCGCCGGTCTCCGGCGCGACAAATTTTGGCGCCTGTGGGGCGGCCGGTTTTGCCGGCTCGCGCTGGAGAGGCCGCCCATCGCGACCGCGCTGACCGTCGCGTCCGTCACGTCCGCGTTGGTCATCCCGTCTTGGTGGCGGAGCGCCGGGACGGGAGGGGGGCAATTTCACCGTACCCACTTTTTCACCGATGCGCGGCGGTTGCGGCCGGCCGGGCAACTGGATGAATCCAACTTTATCGCCGACCCGGGGGCCGGCCGGTTTGGGCGGCGGTGGTGGCGCGACCAATTTCGGTTTTTCAATTACCGGCGGCGGTGGCGCGACTTCAACTTTGAATTCCGGCTGGGGCCTTTCTTCCACCGGCGGCGGTGGTGGTGGCGGTGGCGCGGAAATGATCTGGATTTTTTCCTCGACCGGCGGCGCTTTCGGCTTTTCTTCAACCACGGGCGCGGCGATTTTCGCGGCGATGGCAGGGTGATCCTTGAGGATCTCGCCTTCGAGCCATTCGGCGGAAATTTTATCGAGCGAACTGGAGGGGACTTTGGCGGCGGCAATGCCCAGCGATTTGGCCTTGGTGAGAATTTCTTTGTTCTCCAGGCCAAACTTTTTCGCTATGTCGTAGATACGAACGGGCATAAAAATTATTCTTCGCGGGCAGGGATGTGCGATTGGCCTTCATGGCTAAATCGCAAAAACGAACTTTATTCGTGCCTGCGCCATAACATCAACTGTTTACCGGCAACGTGCGGCTCTCGGCATGAGTACGCACCGCTTTCAAAATTTCCGCAGCTTTATCGCCGACCTGCGGAATACTGCTCAAATCGCTCTCATCGGCGGAAAGCACATCTTCCAGCCGGGTCAACCCGGCATGGACGAGGGCATCAGCCTGTTCACGAGAGACTCCGGGAATAGCGGCAATGGCCTCAATGGCTTCAGCGACTTTTTCCTCGAAACCTTTGTGAACGATCTCTTCGGCATCAATGTCCACTTCCCAACCCGTCAATTTGGCCGTCAGGCGCGCATTCTGCCCGCGCTTGCCGATGGCCAGGGATAACTGGTCCTCCGCGACTAAAATATTCAAACGCTTTTTGGCTTCATCGATCTCAATACTCTTCAATTTAGCCGGTTCCAGCGCTTTGGTGACAAATGAACGGATATCCGATGACCAAGGGATGACATCGACTTTTTCGTTGTTCAATTCGCGGACGATATTTTTAACGCGCTGGCCGCGCATGCCGACGCAGGCGCCGACCGGGTCCACTTTGGGATCGCGCGAATAAACGGCCATTTTGGTGCGGAAGCCCGGCTCACGGGCAATGCCTTTGATCTCAATGGTACCGTCGCTGATTTCCGAGACTTCCACCTGGAACAGTTTGATGATGAATCGGGGATCAGCACGAGAAAGGATGATTTCCGGCCCATGGGCGCCTTCCTCAACGGCTTTAACGTAGCAACGGATGCGTTCGCCCACTTGATATTCTTCCGTGGGGACCCGCTCGCGGTTGGGCAACATGGCTTCATATTTGCCCAGATCCAGGATGACGTCTGAGCGTTCAAAGCGCCGGACGGTACCGCTGACGATGTCGCCGACGCGGTCTTTAAATTCGGTAAAAATGAGGGATTTTTCCGCCTGGCGGATCTTTTGCATCAACGCCTGTTTGGCATATTGGGAAGCGATGCGCCCGAAACCGGCGGGCGTGACTTCTTTTTCAATCTCATCGCCGATATTCGCGTCGGCCTTGATGCGGCGGGCGTCGAAAACAGAGATCTGGTCATGCTTGGAAATGACCTTTTCAGTGACGACGAGCTTGGCAAAGGCCCGGATATCCCCGTTTTTTGGGTCGATCTCGACCCGCAATTCGCGTGCAGGACCGACCGCCTTTTTAGCGGCGGACAACAGGGCGTCCTGGACAGCGCCGACGAGGACATCACGGCTGATGCCCTTTTCGCGCTCCCAAAACTCCAAAACTGCCAAAAAATCTGCGTTCATAACTCTCAGGTGACGTCCACTGCGCCGGCACGCGACGAATAAAAAAGCCGGAAGATTTTCTCTCCGACTTTCGCGCGCTGGTTAAACCAGCAGACCTTACCGTTCTTGAACAAAGCATAAGTATTTGTCACTCTGCCGTCAAGCGCCAAATCCCCGGCCAAAACCGCGCTCCACCCGGCGAAAATCCCGATCTGCCGAACTGGAGTCGTGGTTTCGCCGGGTGAACCGCGATTTTTGGCATTATGTAGCGTTGAGCTGTCTTTTATGGTGGTTTATGGCATATTTCGCCCCGGAATAGCGGCAATGAATTAAACATGAAAATCGAACCCAAAAAATTCCGTGTCCGCGAAAACGAAGAAGTCCGGCTCAAGAAATGGCCGACGCGGGTCAAGTCATTCTATAAATCCGACAAACAATCCGAAAAAACCCTTAAAGAGCACATCAAGGAGTTGCGCCGGCAACAGGAGATGCTTTATGCAAACAACAGCCATGCCCTGTTGCTGATCTTCCAGGCCATGGATGCTGCCGGCAAGGATGGAGCGATCAAGCACGTCATGTCCGGAATCAATCCGCAGGGGTGCCAGGTCTTCAGTTTTAAACATCCCAGCAACGAGGAATTGGCGCATGATTTTCTTTGGCGCACCACGCGTTGCCTCCCGGAACGCGGGCGCATCGGCATCTTCAACCGCTCCTACTATGAGGAGGTGCTGATCGTTCGCGTGCATAAGGGAATCCTGAACGCGGAAGCCGTGCCGGGAAAATCTGCCAGGGGCGAAAAATTCTGGAAACATCGCTACCAGTCGATCACCGATTTTGAGAAGCATATGTGCCGGAATGGGACGCGGATCGTCAAATTTTTCCTGCACCTGTCCAAAGAGGAACAGCGGAGACGGTTCCTGGCGCGGATCGATGATCCTTCAAAAAACTGGAAATTCAGTCAGGCCGACCTGGCCGAACGGAAATTCTGGAACGAATACCAACTGGCTTACGAAGAATGCTTAAGCACTACCAGCACCCAGTCCGCGCCATGGTTCATTGTGCCTGCGGATGACAAGGACAACGCGCGATTGATCATCTCCCGGATCGTGCTGGACGAATTGAAGAGCCTGAAGATGTCGTATCCCGAAGTGAGCAAGGAACAACACAAGGAATTGCTGAAGATACGGAAGGAGTTGGAGTGAAAAGCAGGGTTTTTGGGCTGGCTTTAATTGATTGGACCGTGCTAGCGTCGCCTCTATGAGCAGGCTTCACGAAGTCCGGATGAAAGTGAGGCATGAGCTGGAGGTGCCGCCGGCATTGCGTCGCTTTGGCAGTGGCTGGATCAGCGGGGTATTGGGGTTGGTGCTGGGCATTGGCGGACTCCTGTTGGTAATCTCCATGCTGGCGCCGGGAATCTTAACTTTGCCAGAGTCAGAACCACTGCGGACAAATCATTGGTATCGGGTGGGGTTGCACGTGCTCCTGTTGATATCGTTTGGCTTATCTGCCTTGAGCCTGGGCTTGCGGAAGGACCGCACATTAGGAACGTGCGGCGTGGCGGTGACGGTACTGGCGTCAGTGATCGGCGGATCGCAGACGACGGCAATCATAGCGGGTCGCGCGCCAATGTTTCTGGGCCTGGATTTCTTCGTGTTGCGGATTTTATTCACCGGCTTTCTGTTCATTCCATTGGAACGTATTTTTTCACATCGCGGTGAACAGCCTGTTTTCCGCGAGGAATGGCGCGAGGACCTGTTTTATTTCCTGGTCAGCAGCTTGCTGGTACAGGTGTTGACGTTCCTTACTTTTCTGCCGGCCAAGACCATCCTGGCGTTCGCACCACTGACGTCAGTACGGGCATGGGTTGGAACGCTGCCACTCGTGATTCAATTCATCGCGATCATGTTCCTGACGGATTTTGTGCAATACTGGGTACACCGGGCATTTCACCGGATTCCATGGCTGTGGAAATTCCATGCGGTCCACCATTCGGCGCAGAGCATGGATTGGATGGCGGGAGCGCGGATGCATTTTTTGGAAATTCTGGCACTACGTTGCACAACGGTGATCCCCATGTTTGTGCTGGGGTTCTCGCCGGGGGTGATGAATACATATATCTTCGTAGTTTACCTGTATTCGACTTTCGTACATGCGAATTTAAGCTGGCGGTTTCCCCTGGTGGAAAAATTGCTGGTGACGCCGCGATTTCATCACTGGCACCATGGCATCGAGCGCGAAGCAATCGACGTGAATTTTGCCATCCATTTTCCGTTATTTGATCGGCTGTTCGGTACATATCATCTACCAAAGGATAAGTGGCCGTCAGGTTACGGTTTAGAGGGGCATCCAGTGCCGCTGGGATATCTGGAACAGTTTAAATATCCGTTTAAAGGAGAAATAAAAAAGGACGAATGAGATTTTCCGTGCGCGGACTGAAATTCGATTTAGCATGACGCCGTGGCTGTGACTTACGAAGAACTGCTTGATGCGACGATCCAAAAGCTCGAAGGGCTGAAAGCGCAGGGCATCCGGAATGTGGCGGTATTGCCGGAGACTCTCCGGGCTTTGGCCCAACCCGCGCGAAGGCCAATAGCGGAATCAAAACCCGCGGCGGCGGCGCGGCAGACTGCGTTGATTGAAACGCCGGCCATGGCAGTGCCCGTCTCCAAACCAGCGCTTGATCCAAAGGAAAAGGCGGCGGCATTTGCGGCGTTGCGCGAACGGGTGATGGTGTGCGTAAAGTGCGCACATCTGGCGTCATCGCGCAAGAACGTGGTGTTTGGCGTGGGCAACATTGATGCGCAATTGATGTTCGTGGGGGAAGCGCCGGGGGCGGACGAAGACGCGCAGGGCGAACCGTTCGTGGGCCGCGCCGGGGAATTACTCACCAGGATTATCCAGGCGATGGGCCTGCAACGGTCGGACGTGTACATCGCGAACATCCTGAAGTGCCGGCCAGATACGCCGGGGCAAAGCGCCGGCAATCGCAAGCCGACCACAGACGAGATGGCCACGTGCATCCCGTATCTGCACGAGCAGATCGATTTGATCCGGCCCAGGGTGTTGGTGGCGCTGGGGGCGACGGCGGTGGAGGGGTTGCTTGGCAAAACCATGGGCATCATGAAGCTGCGCGGGAACTGGCAGACGTATCGCGGCACGCCGTTGATGCCGACGTTTCATCCGGCCTATCTGCTGCGCAACCAGGCGATGAGCGAGAAACGCAAGGTCTGGGAAGACATGCTGGCGGCGATGGAAAAGCTGGGCATGCCGATTAGCGAGAAGCAGAGGAATTATTTTTTGAGGGGCTAAGTAGTGGTTTTGTTGGATTTGGCGTGGGGTTAAACGTAACTTCGCGTAATTTCGCGTAATTTCGCGTAAGGACATGTGAGTTCGCAGTCCAAAGCCCGGGTGAAATCCGCAGATTTCGCAGATAAACGCAGATTTTTTGGCTTGAAGGGCATGGATTTGGGTTCGTTTTGCAAAAATGGATTTTATGAAAATAGCGGTTTGACACGAACCCCGAATGCTTTCGGGGCAAATTGGCGCAGATTGATGCAGGAGGGAACGAAGGAAACGAAGGGCGTGGACGATCCAAGATCCATAGACTGAATTTGCCGTCGCATTCATACAGGCTGATTTAAGCATGAATCGGGAAAACTGTAATGTTGCCCGGAAACAAATTGTTTAGCGTCTGGGGTCTGGGATTTGGCGTCTGGCATGGGTCTGGAGGAGGCAACGAAGGGGATCCACCTACGCCAAGGCTATGGTGGACAGGCGGCGAGAATGGAGGATGGAGCGGGGCGGAAGCGGAATTTAATAAGCCCCTCTCTTTGGTTCTCTCCCCACTAAGTCGCGAGGAGAGAATCGTCAAGCGGCTGATCAAGGCGCCATTCCGAATCAGGGGTTTTGCATATTCGGGTTATAAATCGGAGGTGATTTTGTAATTCGACGCGGACTGAAAGAATGGTAGTGTTGTTTTAATCCAGAATGAATCGGCGGGTCAAAATAGCGATTTTGGTTGGAGTCGTTTGTGTTGCAACGATTCTCATCCCTGTCATTCATCACTATCAACTCAAGGCGGAGGTCAATGCGTATATCGCACAGTTGAAGGCACAAGGGGAGCCGTTAGATCTGGCGCAAGTGATTCCGCCGCCGGTGCCGGCGGAGCAAAATGATGCAGCTTCGTTTTTAAAATTGTTTCCGACGATCAATTCTAATTGGAACGCACTTTGCGTGATTCCAATTCCGATAATGCAAATGATTACTCCCGGGAAAGCGATAACTGGATGGCGGCAGACTGCATTGTATGGTTGGGAACCAACAAATTCATGGGATGACCTTCAAAAGGTTTTGGAAAATGAAATGGAGGCCTTGGATGAAGTGCAGCAAATCACCAACCGCCCACAACTTGATTTCAACCTCAATTACGCCAATGGTTCGGACAAACTTCCTTTGCAATATTTTGGGTCGCTGGATAAAATCGCATACAGTTTGTCCGCGTCAACTATTCTTAATCTACACAATCGTGATACGGCTGCGGCCGTGGCAGACGCGCATACAATGGCAGTAATTGCGAACGCGCTACAACATGAGCAGGGGTATTGGCCAAGCAGTACTCGCAAAGGCATCGCTTACAAGACATCAAAACTTACATGGGAGATCCTGCAGACCACGAATGTCACCGATGAACAGCTTGCTGAATTACAGCAAGACTGGATTGATTTGGATTTTTTCCATGGCGAAGCCGAAATGTTGAAAGCAGAACGGGCGATGGACCTGATAATGGCCGAGGATTGGAGAAAATCAGGCGCGCGGTTGGAGGGCGATATTCGGGCAGATTCGGATGGAAATGAAGATGACATTTTAGATGAAGGGCCTCAGAACATGGAGCGTTCCTGGGATTGGAACCGGTTGAAATTTAGAACTCAAATCTTTTTCTGGCAATATTGGGGATCGTACCCGGATGAGCTAGAAGCTCTTAAAACCTATGGCATCCTGATCAATACCGCAGAATCCATCCAGACCAACGGTTCTTTTTTCAATGCCTTGCAACTTCAAAATCAAACAGTCAAGGGTATCTTTCAAAACCGCAGTCATGGCTCGTGGGTAATGCTGCCTGATGTTGGGGCCATGAACAATGAAACGAGCGCTTTTATGCGTGCCGAAGCAATAAAACAAATAGCGGTGGCGGCTGTCGGACTGAAACGTTATCAACTCAAATATGGTAAATATCCAGCAGACTTGAGTTTGCTCGTGCCGGAATTTGTGCCGAGGGTTCCAGTGGATCCGGTTGATGGCAAGCCGTTGCGTTATCGGTTGGATGTCGATGGCACATTTTTGCTTTATTCCGTGGGGCCGAATGGCAAGGACGATGGAGGAAATCCTTCGCACGCAACCAAAAGATCTCAAAATTTGATGTGGGAAAACCCTGACGCGCTGGATTGGGTTTGGCCGCAGCCAGCGACGGCGGAAGAGGTGCAAAAGTATTATGCGAATTTGGAAAAATTGAATTGAATCCACAGTTCATGAGGCTGTGGCGGCAGCGATCTCGCGAGCCGTGATTTTTTGCCGTTCGCAGCCGCAGAGCGGCGATCGATAATGGCCCACGGTTTCAGCCGTGGATTGGATCACAAAACAGACAAAGCCCCGGAAGGGGCGACAGAACCGTGGGCTAAACGTTTTTGGCGCCTAATCGGATGCGAATGAGCAAATTATTCAATGCCGCGCGCGTTTCGTCACCTGGCAATTCAGGCAACCGGCTTGCATCATGTGCCGCCTGTAACTCACCGCGCAATCGGTGATATTCCTTTTCATGAAAGACGGCATCGGCATCTTCCAGCTTCGACTTTTCCGGCCCGGCCAGCTTTCGGGCCACCATGTCGGCGATATAGGGCAATTGGAATCCTTCATTCAACTTTACGAGGTTAGCCTCAACTTCACCCGTCCGCATCAGATGGATGCCGGTGAGCAAAACGCGATAGACATAAAGCAGCGGTTTTACCCGGCGTGGCGATTCCTTCAAAAATAATTTCCACTGCGTCTCCGCGAACCCGAAATAGTGGTGCGAGTGATGTTTTGTGATGCAGTCGCGCGCGATGATTTTCAACTCTGCATGTTCCGGCGTGGTATGGACAATCAGAGGCGAGAAAAGTTGCTCCAGCACGTAACCATTCTTCTTGAGCAAAAGGCCGAAGAATTTCTTCACGTCATGACTCACAATATCCATTTCCAACCCTTCGATAATACGCGAGTCCTGGATCGTTTCATCGTGAACGTCCAATCCCGCAATATTTTCGAGCGGCAAGATATGCGCCCCCCTCAAATCAAAATCCGAGTCCGGCGACGGAAATCCGTAAAGATGCGCTCCACTGATGATGGCAAACAACAGCGGATACGGCTGCGCCGCAACGATGCGATGAAGGCGTGGGTCAATGTTCATGTTTAATCTATCACTACGCACTGGGAATCAGTTAACGGGCCAGTGATGAGAGTGATAACATCTGTTCGCGGGTTAAAACATTCAGGATTTTGAAAGTCATTCCACGCAGCCTGAATAACTTGTCTGAAGGCTGTGTCATTTTCGGTAACTGCAACCGAGTATTTGATCTGAGATAAGAACCTTGCCTTTTGCCCGCCTGCTCTTTCCTCGACACAGACGATAAAGTCGTCTGTGTTGTATCCTTCATATTTCCCCTGCAGCTTAATTTTTTTGATTGGCCAAGGACGCAGACATGGAACTGCGCCACCGGTTAACATGAGAATGACAAAAGCAGACTGAACCTGATTTTCAAAATGGGTTCCGCCTCCACCTGTGGAGAATGGATTGCTCAACTGTGTGACATCATCATTCATTTGTAACCAATAATTTGCCGTCGCGCTTTAATAAGAAACTGATTTGCCGCCTCATAATCCGGGCGTTCCGGTAATTTTGTTTCTGATAGAGCGCATTCAAAATCGTAATGGAGTTCCTTACGCCAGGCATCCACTTCAGTCCACGTCATTTCACCACGTTTGACGGCGAGCAGGCGATCGCGATGCGTCCCAACTTGAACAGGCACACGTCCTTCACGCAACGTGGCTGCTCCGGTAAGCAGCAGACGCAATAGGTGCATCGAATGTTTACTTCGTACCTCGCCTCGATTGCGGAGATCCTGCTCCATCTTTTTGAACTGGCTCATGGCGTAGCCATTGAATGTCTGGAAAATCATCTGCGAAAGGAACGCCTGACGCAAATCCAACAGTTCTTTGCCCAATGTTGTGGCTTTTTCCACCATCGGCGAGTAAAGACATTCAAGGATGTTCGGATTGGCCTTGAGCGCCATGATAAGAAATTTTTGCAATTCCCAGAAGCAGCTTTGCGTGGCGTTGTCCTCGAATTGTTCCGGTGCGCCGAACAGCGACCACTGCAATTCAGCCGGCGCGAGATACACCCCCCGTCGGTCTGTGTCGGATTCATCATTGTCCAGCCCATACGCCCGCGACCCGACCACACAGCGGTAAATGACCAATGATTCCAGGTCAAAGTCGGCGTCGGGCTTCCCATTCGGAAGCCGGTCCTTGAAAAGCTTCAGGATTTCCAGTTGGGCGCGGGTAAGGGAGGTTTCAAACCCATCAGGGAATCGAACAAGGAATTGGTTCTGATCACCGGTTGGTGTCCGGGTAACAACGCCTACCGCTCCGCGCGGATGAACAAGGGAGTTATTGGTCCCGCGGATTTCGACAAGCGACACGACCTGCGTGCCGGCAAATATGTTCTCCGGCTGGTGCGACATTGCTGGCTGTAGGATAGACGAATCTAATTCTCAATCGAGATTTAACTCGAACCTAAACTCCTTATGCCGCTGTTATTTTTTGTTTCCCGACAACATTACATCCCTGTCCTTTCATATTTGAACGACCCTGCATGAATGCGACGATATATTTAAGGTCCGTCAGGTGCGACATATTCCGAAGATGCCGCCCCGATGGGGCTTGATGTCGTTTGGGTTGATTAACTACAAATAGGCCGCACCTAACGGTGCTGATGGCCGGAATCCCAACGGGGTTGAATCCATTTGATTAAACCTTTTCAAGGTATCGTCGGAGAGAGGGGATTGACCCGGCGTAGTCCCGATCAGATCGGAACAACACCGGGCTATACGCTGTAATCCCTTCGGGATAACAATCACGGCTCGCGGGGACGCTCGCCCTCCCAGGGGAAAAAGGAAGATGTCATAGCATGATTTGCCAAGCGGGAAGAGAGGATTAACTTTCTGTCGTCCCGATGGGACTTTGTCGGTTTTGGGGATGCGTACCCACAGTTGAAACTGTGGGCTATTTTCGGTCGCCGCTCTGCGGCTCATTCAGTGCTCGCGGGGACGCTCGCCTCACCATGGGAGATTGAATAGGGACTCGCGCGAGGTAATCATTTTTTTCACGTAAATAACGAATTCATACCCGTCGACATTCTCACCCCTCACCTTTAATTCCTCTCCCCGTTGAGGGGAGAGGATGGCGTGCGGACGATTTTATACCGTATCAATAAAAGCTGTGGCCGCAGATGGGATGCGCGCTGTCGCGCGACTTCGCAAAGGGCGGCTGTCATAGAGGTCTGTGGACCCAGGACTGCGCTCGCAGACTCGCTGGTCCTGGGCTATAAATAGGTCACCCCCTGCGGGGGTTTTGATTCAGCGGCTGCGCCGAATTGTTTGAGGTCAAAGCCAACCGTTGCCGGTTAATGTGGCTACAGTTTTTCTGGAACCGCTATAGTATAAAAATGTTGTGTTTGAAACGAATGGTGATCTGCGATATACCGTATCAATAAAACCCGTGGCCGCAGATGGGATGCGCGCTGTCGCGCGACTTCGCAAGCGGCGGCTGTCATTGAGGTCTGTGGACCCAGGACTGCGCTCGCAGACTCGCTGGTCCTGGGCTATAAATAGGTCACCCCCTGCGGGGGTTTTGGTTCGGCGGCTGCGCCGAATTGTTTGAGGTCAATGCCAACCGTTGCCAGTTAATGTGGCTACAGCTTTTCTGGAACCGCCATAGAATGATTTTAATAAGCTCCCCTCTCTTTGATTCTCTCCCCGCTCAAACGCGGGGAGAGAAGGCCCGGCAGAAGCCTCGCCCTGTCCCGGGCTATAAATATGTCACTCCCTGCGGGGGTTTTGGTTCGGCGGCTGCGCCGAATTGTTTGAGGTCAATGCCATCCGTTGCCCGTTAATGTGGCTACAGCTTTTCTGGAACCGCTGTAGTTTATGTTGTCGCTCCACGACCGGTAGAATGCGAATAAATTGAAACACATTTGTTTCTTTCCATCGGGCGGTAATTCGCGTAATTAGCGGGCGCAACTTTCATCAGAATGAGACACCTTTTTCAAATCGTCCTGGATTGGTACCAGCATGCGCTGCAGACGGGCGGCTTTTGGGTGGTGGGGTTGTTGATGACGGCGGAAAGCTCGGTGCTGCCGTTGCCCAGCGAAAGCATCATCCCGCTGGCAGCGAGCTGGTCGCACACGGGAAAGATTTCGGTGAGCCTGCCGGCCATCGTCATCGCGGGGGCGATCGGGTCGTGGTTGGGGGCGACGCTGGTTTATTGGGTATCGCGATTGGCCGGACGGCCGCTACTCATCAAGTACGGACGGTTCATTCTGATCACGCCGGACAAGATCCAGAAGGCGGAGAACTGGTCGGCGCATTACGGGGCGGCGGGGGTGTTTGTGGCGCGGTTGTTGCCGGGGGCGCGGCAATTGGTGGGCATTCCGGCGGGCATCGCGAAGTTCGATTATCTGAAGTTTTCCATCTTCACGCTCGTCGGCGCGGCGATCTGGTGCTCGGTGTTGTGCTGGGTCGGGGTCACGGTGGGGACAGAAGCGATCAAGGGCGAGATGCACAAGGTGGTGGCGTTGGTCGGCGGGATCGCAATCATCCTGGGCGGCCTTTATTATTTCTTCGTGCACCGGCACGTGGGGCGCTCTGCGCCTGCAATGACTAAGGACTAAGCCCTAATGACTAATTTTCAAATTCTGGCCTGGATTTGAAATGAAGGGTGTTTTTAAAGCCCGCCCTCATCCTGACGTTGACTCGCTCGCTCCCGCTCGTTCGGCCCTCAGGGCTTCCGGCTTCGCCGGACTCTTTTCGCCGTTTCCCAAACGGCTCAAATCCCCCCCCGGGAATAGCGCGAGAACGAGGATGGCGGAGGTATTCAAGGTAATGCGGGCATGTAGTAGAAGCGTTTTCCGGCATTTGATTCTACATTTCGATGGTCTCACCCATCACCCTCGATCCCTCTCCCCGTTGAGGGGAGAGGGAGGAAGCTGGCGGGTAGGCTTTAAATCATTAAAACTCATATCAACCGTCCTGCGGACACGTTGACTCGCTCGCTCCCGCGGGACGTTGCGCTGGGAACCGGTGGTCGGGGGCGAGTTGGAGGTCGTTTGGGGTCATTGGTGAGGAAATTTTATCAGTCAGACGCCAGATTCAGGAAAGCAAAAAAAACATTCAACATTCAACATCCAACGCCCAACATCCAAGGATTCCCCCCGCTGCCTGTTGAGGGGAGAGGATGGCGTGCGGACGATTTTGATATAAGAATGTTGTGTTTGAAACGGATGGTGAGCTGCGATATACCGTATCAATAAAGACTGTGGCCGCAAATGGGATGCGCGCTGTCGCGCGACTTCGCAAACGGCGGCTGTCATAGAGGTCTGTGGACCCAGGACTGCGCTCGCAGACTCGCTGGTCCCGGGCTATAAATAGGTCACCCCCTCCGGGGGTTTTGGTTCGGCGGCTGCGCCGAATTGTTTGAGGTCAAAGCCATCCGTTGCCCGTTAATGTGGCTACAGCTTTTCTGGAACCGCTATAGAGACCTCTGCAAAACCCCATTGCCATAGCGCAGACTTCCCAGTCTGCCGAATCGCGGATTTCCAAATCCGCTGGTTTTCGGCCAAGTCCAGGCGCTGCCGACTGGGAAGTCGGCGATACAGCAGGTTTGGAAACCTGCGCTACAGACTTTTGCTGAGATTTCCTATAAAGGGATGGGCAATTTTCAAAAGCACTCCTGCGAAGCCCTGCGAATGAATCCGAGAAGATGAGACAGGATTAACGGAATTCAAAGGAGGCGGAAAAGCGGCAGAGGACTGCCGCAGTCCAAAACGCAAGCGAGGACGGCAAATTTTTTGCAGTGAGGGGAATAATCAGGGATCGACGGAGTCCTGCGAATGAATCCAAAGCTGAGGTTTCTACAAAGCACGCTTTGTAGAAATCTTACAAGTTATGGATGAAAGTCTGGCAGGGATGTGTTCGGCGAGGCGCCGAACACGGCACGCGA
>Ga0206805_1012_pt1 | contig 41740 bp, 34 predicted proteins | sample Alteio_BWOrgCont_59_FD_152890 | JGI IMG/M metagenome (GOLD analysis project Ga0206805, IMG submission 152890) | Enriched cells from forest soil in Barre Woods Harvard Forest LTER site, Petersham, Massachusetts, United States -... | ecosystem: Environmental > Terrestrial > Soil > Temperate forest >... | reverse complement strand
ATTGGGGACTCGTGAAACTCGTCCCTCCGAATTATGGCGGCTCGACGGAGTCTCGCCCCGCCATGAAAGCAAACCTCACATTTGTTCGACGACGTCGATGCCCAGGACTTCAAGGCCCTGCTTGAGGACGCGGGCGGTGAGGTGACATAGGGCCAGGCGGGAGGCGCGGGTGGCGTCGTCAGCCTTGAGCACGGGACAGTTCTCGTAGAATGACGTGAATTTCCCGGCCAATTCGTACAGGTAATTGCAGAGGAAATTTGGACGGTATTCTTCGGCGACGGCTTCAAGAGTCAGGCCGAAGTTCAATAGATGTTTTGCCAGGGCGATTTCCTGGATTTCGGTCAGCGTGATGGTGGATGGGGTCTGGGATTTGGGGTCTGGGGTCTGGGGTCTGGCATCTGGGGTTTGGGAAGCGGATTTGCGGAAGATGCTTTGGATGCGGGCGTAGGCGTATTGCAGGTAGGGCGCGGTATTGCCGGTGAGCGCGAGCATTTTGTCCCAATTGAACACGTAATCGCTCTGGCGGTTGGGGAGCAGGTCGGCATATTTCACGGCGCCAAGGCCGATGACGCGCGCGATCTCGCGTTTCTGTGTTTCCGCCAAATCAGGATTTTTTTCGGAGACGATCTTGAAGGCGCGTTCCCCGGCTTCATCCAGCAGGTCGCCGAGTTTCACCGTGTCGCCGCTGCGGGTTTTGAAGGGTTTGCCGTCCTCGCCCAAAATCTTTCCGAAACCGGCGTGGACCAGGGCAACGTGTTTGGCAGCGTCCGGCTGCCAGCGGGCGAAGATGGCGAAGAGTTTTTTGAAATGGGCGCTTTGGCGGTCGTCCACGACGTAAATGATTTCATCCGGCGACCAGGTTTTGAGGCGGTAATCAATGGTGGCCAGGTCGGTGGTGGTGTAATTGAAGCCGCCGTCGCTCTTGCGCACGAGGGCAGGGTCGGGAATCCATTCACCGTCGCGCTGGACGAGGAACGGGTCTTCTTTGGGCGGCAATTTGCCGTCGCTGAACACGCCGACGGCGCCTTCGCTCTCGCGGGCGATGCCGCGTTGGAGGAGATCGGTAACGACGCCGGCGAGCTGCGGATTGTAAAAGCTTTCGCCAAGGGTGACATCGAACTTAACGCCGAGGCGGCCGTAAATCTCATCAAACTGTTTTTGCGAGAGGCGGATCATTTCCTTCCAGATGGTGATGTTCTCCGCATCGCCGGCCTGGAGTTTCACGAGTTCGGCTTTGGCTTCTTCGAGGCGGGCGGGGCTGGCATCGCATTCGGCATTGATGATTTTGTAGAGGCGTTCGAGTTCGGCGATGGCGTCGCGCTCGAGGGCCGGGCGGTCGAGGATCTGTTTCCAGCCAAGGAGAAGTTTGCCGAATTGCGTGCCCCAATCGCCGATGTGATTGTCGGTGACGACGCGGTGGCCGAGAAGGCGCACGGCGCGTTGGAGGGCGTCGCCGATGCCGGTGGAGCGGATGTGACCGACGTGCATGGGCTTGGCGACGTTCGGCGAACTGAAATCGATGACGATGGATTTGGGCGCGGCGGACTTCGCAAAAAACAGATGTTCGCCGCGCGCGGCTGCTTCGAGGGTCTGTGCGAGCGTCGAGTTTTTAAGGCGAAAATTCAGGAACCCCGCGCCGGCGATCTCAACTTTCTCACAGACATCGGAGACGTCCAGTTTGGTGACGACATTTTCGGCGAGTTGGCGGGGATTGATCTTGCGCGCTTTGGCCAGCGACATGAGGGCGTTGGCCTGGTAATCGCCGAATTTTGGGTCGGGACAGGGGCGGACTAAAATGATGGCGGTGTCAGCATCTGGAAGCAGTTCGCGGACGGCGGCCTGCAGTTTCAGTTCGATTTGTTTATGCGGAAGCACGGCGGAAATTTAACCACGGATGGACACGGATGAACACGGATTTTTGAACAGAAGAGAACAAAGGGAATGAAGAGGGAACATCCAACGCTCAACATTTAACATCCAACATCCAATGAAATCGCGGCTCGCGAGTACGCTCGCCCCACCAGCATTTGGAAATTCGAAAAATCCACTATTTCTTCCCGTATCAACCACGGATGAACACGGATTTTTAACCACGAAACACGCGAAATACAAAAATGGAAGGTGGAAAGCAGGTTAAAACTGCAGAGTCGCGGAGAAAGACCCGACACAGATTTCACAGATGGACACGGATTTTTGAACAGAAGGGAACAAAGGGGGAACATTCAACGCTCAACATTCAACATCCAACATCCAATGAAATCACGGCTCGCGGGTACGCTCGCCCCACCAGCATTTGAAAATTCGAAAATTCCACTATTTCTTCCCGTGTTCGCGGATGATGGCGAGCATGGCGTCGGCGTCGGCGGATTGCTCGAGGGCCTGGCGGAATTCAGCTTTGTGCAGGAGTTTCGCGATGTTGGCGAGGGTGTGAAGATGTTTTTGGAATTGTCCCTGGGGAACGAGAAAAAGCATGACGAGTTTCACCGGTTGATTGTCGAGGGCTTCAAAGTTGACGCCCTTGTTGGAGCGGCCCAGCGCACCGACGACTTCATAGATGAGGTCGGTGGAGGCGTGCGGGATGCCGATACCGAAACCAATGCCAGTGCTCATGGAGGTTTCGCGCTTCTTGACGGCGGCGGTCACGGCGTCGCGGTCAGTGGCCTGGATCTTGCCGGTGGCGACGAGATTGGCAATCAATTCGTCAATGGCTTCCCAGCGGTTGGATGCGCGCAAATCGGGGATGATTTGCTCCTTGCTTAAAATGTCGGCCAAATCCATATCGTGCGGCTAAAGGAATGACGGTAAACGGGCCAGTTATCAAGGACGAATTGTTCACAAATCGGGGCGATGTTCAAAGCAATTTTTGTAACGAATGAAAGACCTGGCCGATGCATTGGAAAAACCAGCCGGCGGCATCGAACAAACCGGCCTTGCCGGTGAGCAGGGGAATGCCAAAAAGCAGCACGGCGATGTTGCCGAGAAAGATGACGACGAAGGAGAACAGATAGCCCTGGGAGGTGATGTCGGTCTGCCGTGTTTGCAAGGTGTGGAGGGTCAGGGTGAAGTGGAAAGCGTAGGCTGCGCCGAGGAGGAGGTCAAAATAAACAAGATAATGATGCCAATCCCAGATGAGATGGCCAATAGCGAACAAGGCAATAACGATGACGGCGTACAGCGGAAAGAAATAGGGCGCGAGGGTGATGAGGAAGTTGGTTTTGCTGATGACGACGTGGCCGCCGTCGGAGGTGACTTTCATCCGTTTGACGCGACCGCCAAAGGCCCACGTCCAGAGGGCGTGGGTGAGTTCATGGCCAAAAACGTAAATCCACATGGGGCGCGGCAGCAGGAAAAAGATGACGCACCAGCAGGCCACGCCACCGAGGAAGGGAACCCAGGTGGTGTCCGCGCTGCCGGTGATGCGCAATACGTGCCACAGCGCCATCGCCGCCCCGGCGCAGACCGGCAGCAGCGCGATGGCGATGAGAAATTTGAGGAACTTCAGCACGCGCGGAGTTTAACCACGGATGGACACAGATAAACACGGAATTTTAGCCGCGAAAGAATATAAGGAATACAAAAAACATTTCTCTCCTGTATTTCAGCAATTAAACTTGGACCATGAAGTTCCCCGCGTTTATTGACGGCCTCTTTGGCTTTTTTATCCTGGGGATTTGCCTGTCCGCGCCGGCCCAGACAAATGCCGGTGTGGCGCACCAGGATGCCATTTTGACGGCGTTGGGGTGGCAACTGGCAAGTGATGAACATCTTGCCGGGGCAACATTGAGCAGCAGCGAGTTGACCAATTTACTCGGCGGTTTTTCCCTGGGCATGCAACACCATCCTTTACCGCTTGATATGCGGGCGATCTCCCCGGACGTGGATGCGCTGGCCCGGGACCGGCAGAAGGGCGTGATCGCCGCCATCAAAAGCCGGAATCTCGCCGCGGCAGAAGATTTTCTCAAGCGCTGGGAAGAGGACGGGCGGGTGACACGATTGCCGGATGGTGTTTGTTTTGAAATCGTCCAAGCAGGTTCAGGTGTGCCGGCCCAACCGGCGCAAACGGTCCGAGTCCATTACGTTGCGCGGCTTATCAATGGAACGGTGGTGACCGAATTCGGACCGGACGATGTCATCCTGGTAACGAACCATCTCAATGGCGGATTGTTCGAGGGATTTCGAAAAGTCGGGCCTGGCGGGAAAATGAAATTGTACCTGCCCCCGGAGCTTGCGGAAGAGCAGGTACAAATGGCCGGCGCATCTCCCGGGTCGGCATTGGTATATGAAGTGGAAGTGCTTGGGAGCAGAGACACGCCGCCGGATGACCTGGCGGCGGCGCAACTTCCGGCGGCCCCGGACCCGCCGCCACCGGCATACTCCGGGCAGTTCCCCGCCGACGAAGTGATCGAGGCCTGGGGATGGAAGATCGCCGAGCGCAATCGAATCTGGCAGGCCAATCTGAACGAGAAGGAGAGCGCAGAGGTGTTGACCGGAATGGAAATGGCCATTCGCGGGCAATCTCTTCCGTTTGATACGGAAAAGATGCGTCCAATGGTGGCCGCATTCATTGATGAACGCCGCGAGGAATTCCGGCTGGCATTCAAACAAAAACAAATCGCCGCGATGAACGCATTGTTCTCGCAATTGGACAAGGACAACGGGGTGGTGAAATTGCCAGACGGGTTGCGTTACAAAATTTTAAAACCGGGCAGCGGGCCGTTTCCGCATTTGAAACAGACGGTGTTGGTCAACTACGTCGCGAGCACATTGGATGGCCATGTCTTCGACCAAACGGCGCATGAGCCGCTGCACGTGGATGTGGGCAGCGTCATGCCCGGCTGGAATGAAGGCATCCAAAAAATTGGCGTGGGCGGAAAGATCCGGCTTTATATCCCGCCGTCACTTGGATACGGCGGTGATGCCGTGTCGGGTGTGCCGGCGGATTCCACATTGATCTATGATATCGAGCTGGCGGGGATCGTTGATACAGCCCAATGAATCACTGCGCCGCCTGATCGCGTTGCGCCAAAGCGAGTTGTTCGCGCAGGCCCGGAAAATCCGGATCCAAACGAAGAGCGGTCTCATCTTCAGCAATCGCTTCCGGAAAATTTCCGGCGCGCCGCAGGGCAATGCCCAGGCAGCAATGCGCCTGGATATTGCCCGGGGAAATGGCGATGGCCCGGCGGTAATCCGACAGGGCACGGTCACCCTGCCCCAATTTTTCTTCGGCCAGTCCCGCGCCCAGAAATGCGGAATCATTATCAGGTTGCAGGACCGACGTCGCGGTGAATTGGGCCAGCGCATCGGCGCAACGATTTTTCCCCAGCCAAAGAGTCGCAAGGTTGTAATGGGCGGTTGCGTTCGCCGGATCCAGGGAGATGATCCGTTGGTAAGCGGCGATCGCTCCTGAATCATTTTTTAAATCTTCACAAGCAGTGGCGAGGCCGAAGCAGGCATCTTCATTAGTGGGGTCCAACACCAGCGCGCGCCGAAAATGTTCCAGTGCTTCGGCAGGCCGCCCCAGATTGCCCAGCGCGTTGGCCAAATTGCACTGGGCATCGGCGAAGTCCGGGTCGAGCGCCAGGGCTTTGTCAAAATGCGGGAGCGCTTCAGATTCGCGATCCGTATCCATGAGGGCGTTGGCCAGGTTGTATTCGGCGACGGCATTGGCGGGTTTGATCGCCAGGGCTTTTTCAAAATACGTGATGGCCGCGCCGGGATCGTGCCGCCGGGCTGCCGCAGTGCCAAGCGCGACGTAGGCGGCATCATAGTTTTTCTTTTTTTTCAGAGTTGATTCGAAGGAAGAAACCGCTTCGGCAGCCTGGTTTTTTGAAAGCAATAAGAGGCCAATGTTATAATCGGCCAGCGCGTAGCGGGGATTAATTTTTTGCAATTGATAATAAACGGCCAGCGCGGCGTCCGTTTTCCCGTCGCCGGCCAGCGTGTTGCCGAGCTTGAAAAGCGCGTCATTGAAATCCGGTTTCAACGCGATCGCGCGGCGGAAAGCGGCTTCGGCGTCGTCAAAGCGATTGGAATTCAAAAATGCCGTGCCTAAATAGTCCTCGGCCAAATAATTGTCTTTAGTGACGGCCAGGGCATGCTCATAAAGTGTTTGAGGGCTGCTCCAAAATTTGATTTGCAGCGTGGTAAGAGCCATGCAGCCGGCCAAAGCGGCCGCGGCGGCGGTGGTTTTGAGGGCCATAGGAATTCGGAATTCACGCAAAGTCCAGACCAGGGCGATTTGCAGCCCCACCACGGGCAGATAGGTGTATCGGTCGGCCATGGCCTGCAATCCCACCTGCACGATGCCAATGACCGGGACGAGCATTCCAATGAACCAAAACCATCCAACAAAGATCCATGGACGGCGGCGCGCTTGCAGCAGGGTCAGCACAGTGATCCCCAAAATCAAAGCTGCTGAGGCGGCGACCATTGGCCATGCCCGATGTGCCGGCAAGGGATAAACGATGGACAAATCCACCGGATAAAAAAATTTTTCGGCATAGCGGACAATGGCGGCGACGGCATTAGCCAGCCGTTCGCCAATCGATTGCGATTCCACGACTGCGCCCCAATTTTTTTGGACAAAATAAGTGGCGACGGAGGAGATCAACGACATCACAAAAAAAGGGATTTTATCCAGGCCCGTTTTTAAAATGACCATGGTCCCGCTATCGCGATTCCAGCGTTGCAACGGCCAAAAATCCAGCAGGCACAGGAGAAACGGAAGTGTCACGAGCATGGGTTTGCTCATCAGGCCGCACGCAAAGAACGCCAGCGCGGCGGCAAAAACAATTTTTGGCCGCGGTCCCGGGGTTTCCCGTTGCCGGGCATAACACGCATAAGCCAGCAGGGTAAGCCAGAAGAAACAGCCGCTTAAAACGTCCTTGCGCTCGGCAACCCAGGCGACTGATTCCACGCGCAGCGGATGCCAGGCAAACAAAGCGGCGCAGATTGCGGCCGGCCAGGTGGCCCGGGTCAATTGGCGCAGGGCCAGGAACGCAAAAACCGCGCTCAACGCGTGCAACAAGTTGTTCGTGAAATGAAATCCGCCCGCGAAACTCCCATAGCATTGCGCGTCGAATTCCAGGGAAAGCCAGGTGAGCGGATGCCAGTTGGCCGAATCACCGGAAGTAAAGGCCCAGCGAAATCCATCCAGGGTCAGGCCGTCCAGGACATGGGAGTTTTGAGTGACATAATCGGGGTCGTCCAAATCAAGGAACCCGTTTTGGATCGTGCCGTGAAACAGCCATAGTGTTCCCCAGAGCAGGACACACGAGATGGCGGTGATATCCCGACGGGTTTTTCCGGCGGCAGTCATTGCGTCGGCGGGGGTTGGGACAAACTGGTGATCACTTCGGAGAGTTGCTGCCGGTCCGCATCCGAAAGGTTGGTGGTGGTTTGAAAATAATTTTCCGCGGTCGGCAGGTCGCTGTATAACCAGTCACGCATGACACTGGCAAGGGTGGCCGAGCGCAATTGCGGGTCATTGATGCTTTCCGCCCAGGGAACCGCCGTATCCGGCGCCAATGATTCGGTGGTGGCGATTTGCGCGAGACCCTGGTCAAGATCGGGGCCAAGACTGGAATTATTGATCATCCAATTGGCCGCGGCTTTGGGGTCGGTCAACGCCCAGCTTTTGAGTGTTTGCCCGAGCATTTCCGCGCGGTCGGCGCCCGCCGGCAATTGTTCTAAAAATTGAGCCGCTCCCTGCGGATCGGCTTCTGCCCATCCGCCCGTGATCCCGTGGAGCGCCTGGGCGCGCGTTTGGGGATCGGAGATGGCCTGGGCCGCCTGGGCGGCGGCCTGCGGTTGATAAGCGGCCCATTTTGAAAATGCCTCGCCCAGCCAGAAATTCCGTTGGTCACTACTGCCGTTCATGGCGAGGCCGGCGGCCGCGCTGAAATTGCCCGAATCACACAACGCATCAATCAGCCGCGAGCCACAACTGACGGCATCACCGGGATACTGTTGCATCAGGGTTTGTCCCATGGCCACGGCGGCGTTGGGATCAGCGGCAATCGCGCCCGCGAAGACGCTGGACAAGGCGCGGTCCCGCGCTCCGGAATCCTGCAAAGCCATTGCCCAATCGGCGGCGTCAAGTGGTGATTTGCGCGCCCAACCGTGCAGCACGGCCTGGATCAATTGGTCGCGAAATTTTAGATTGCCCTCTTGTTCGGCAATCATCATGGCGCGGGCAGGGTCGATGGCAGCCAGTTTTTCCAGCAGGGCAGCCAATTCCGCGTCTCTGGCCGGAGTCGCAGGCAATGCCGCCAAGTTCTCCCAGTCCTGATCGTTCCATTGTTGTCCTGCCGCCGCGGCGGGATGGCTTTCAGGAACAGGAATTTTTTGCGTGATAGTGACGGTGTTGGTCACAAATGTCACCGGGCCGGCCACGGTTTGGATCAGGCGCATGGGTGCGGCGGATTTTTTCCCCACAAAAAAGCCCAGGCCAAAGCAAATTCCGATGCAAATGAGGACAACATGGATTCGCATGTTGTTTAGTTTGTCACTCATAACCAGAGGGCGTGGAGACGGAGAAATCTCCGCCTCCACGGTGTAATTATGACCGGGGACTAGTTCTGCATCGTGCAGTTATTCAGCACGACGTCCTGCAGGCGGTCCGCCTGCTTGTTGCCATAGCTATGGCAGGTATTCAGATAGATCGGGCCAAGGTTGTTGTTGGAATCAAAACCCGAACCCGTGTCGCCCTGGGTATTGTCGTAGGCGGTACAGCTCGTATAGGTATGGGATTCGTTCGAATAACCGGCCAACCCCATTTTGAACCCGTCGCCGTTGCCTTGCAACCCGTTGTAATAACCGTTGTCGTAAGACGCGCAGCCGGTGGTCACCACCGGCGCGCCTGCTCCGGCATAATCATAGCCGTCATCGGAGTTTTGATGCGCGTCGCAATTCTGGATTTGATTTCCAGTGCTGGAGCTGAACTTCACGTCAATGCCGTCGGCATTGCCGCCCGTGCTATCGGCATTGAATTTTCCCTGGGAATATTTCACAACGTCGTTCTTGGCGCTGCTGCCGATGACTTCGATCCCGGTATTGTAGTTATATTCCGCAATACAGGAATTGATGGTGCAGGAGGAACCGTAGATCATGATGCCATGATTGGCTCCCTGTACGGTAAGGCTGTTGAGCTTCACTCCGCTATTGCCGGATGGCACATAAAGACCATCCGCAGAAGCGCCCGTTGTGAACTCAAACGTTGCCGGTCCTGTAACCGTGACACCACTTGGCACCGTAATGGTGGTGGTGATGCCGGTATAAGTGCCGGAAACATTGACAGTTTGCCCGGATTTTGCGTTCTCAATTGTCGAAACAATTGCGTTGTTTGCCCTGGCGACAGTGCCGGCAATGACCATTCCAGCCATTGACAGCCCGAGGATGAGACCTTTTTTATATAACATAACTGCCTTTCCTTTCCTTTGTTGTTTTGTTTTCTACCATTCGCCCAGCCCCATGTGGCGGGGCGAAAATTCCCCCCCCTATGTTATGCAATACAGGTGATGAGCCGACTATAGAACAATCCCCTGGAAATAGTCATTGAATTATTTCCAAAAATGATTGAAAAAAGAGCAGTCGGCTGCAGGCAGATTGGCTTGAAAATCAAAGCCCAAAACTCAAGACTAATGCAAATGACGCAAGACGAAGTACTCCAGGTTTTCCGGGACAGCGGCGCGTTGCTCGAAGGGCATTTTGTCCTGCGCAGCGGGTTGCACAGCCGCCAGTTTTTTCAATGCGCACTCGCGCTCCAGCAGATGCCGGTGGTGGAAAGGCTGGGAGGCGCACTCGCCAGGAAGGTGGAGAAATCCGAGGCGGTCACGGTGATCGCGCCGGCCCTCGGCGGATTAGTCATCGGGCAGGAGGTCGCCCGGCAATTGCGCGTGCGTTTCATCTTTCCCGAAAAGGAGGAGGGCAAGCTGGTGCTGCGGCGTGGCTTCAAGATCGAGCGCGGCGAGAAAATGCTGGTCGTGGAGGACGTCGTGACGAAAGGCGGGCGGGTGCAGGAGACGATCGATATCGTCCATGCGAACGGTGGTTATGTGGTGGGTGTGGCGGCGATCGTGGACCGGTCCAATGGCGCGGTGAAGTTTGGCGTGCCGTTCGTGAGTCTGCTTTCGTTGCAGGTGGAGACTTTTGAGGCGGACAAGTTGCCGCCGGACTTGAAGGGGATTCCGGCCACGAAACCGGGGAGCAAGTGATTTTATCGGCTGGAAACGCCGAGCCGTCGCAGGAAAAATTTTGGCGGAACAGCTTGAATTCCTTGAACTAAAAATGCGCCCTCGTTAAGAAATCCCACCGGGACAATCGCTTCAAATTGCGAGCCGCGCTTTGCCGGTGTTTTGCGCCCTGTTGGTGCTCAAGCACCGGAGGGCTTTTGTTTATTTTTATTTAAATAATTGCTTCCCCAATTTACGAAGCGTTGCGGGTAAATCTTTTGGGACACCAAATATCATTTTTCTGCCTGCCATTCGTTTCTCGATCACTCCGCGAGATTCAAGATCAAGCAAATCAGTCCGAGCAGTTTGATAAACGACGTTGTGCCCATTTCTATGGCTTTCTATGGTATAATGGCTGTAGGGATGCTTCAAAGCGTGACGAATTAAATCAACCTGGCGATGGTTAAACAGATCAAGCGCGCGTATTTGAGATTCCAATTCCCGCGTTTCCAATGATTTTCGGCCAATGTAGGCGTGTAATTCTGCGATTGCTTGTTGAATAACTCTGGTTTGGGCAACGATAAAATACGTGAGGTCATTTTCATCTGTTTCTGTATAGAGGAAAGAACGACCATATTTGACCGGAGCTTTTCGGAGAATGGCTGAAATGGAAATAAACTCAAACAACCAATAGCCATTGTGGAGCATCGCCCAATAGAAAAGAGCGCGGGCAGTTCTTCCATTTCCGTCCCAAAACGGGTGGTCGTATGCCAGCCAAAAATGCAGAATAATGGCGCGGATGACGGGGTGAACAAAAAAATCCGGCGTTTTCCCGTTCGCAAACTCGCACATTGCTTTGAGCCTGTCCTCCAGTTCTTCTGCCGGCGGCGGGTCGTGAAACACATCTCCCTCATCATTACCAACGAAGCGTTTTTCGTTTGCCGTGCGAAAACGTCCCGCAGCCGTTGGGTCAGGAAATGTTTTGTCCGCCGCCAGTTTGTGAATCTCGAAAACTATTTCCGGCGTCAGCGATTCGCTTTTCAACTTTGTGATTCGCTGCATGGTTATGAAATTATTTAAAATCATCTGCTCGTCCGTGTCGCGCGGTGGACGACCAGTCCGAATCATTTCTTTTGCAGCTTCACGGGTCGTTGCCGCCCCTTCTAATTGACTGGATGTGATCGCTTCTTCCATAAGCGACCGAATTAGATATTTATCTTTTGTTTGCGGATTTGTGATCGGTTCAGGAACGCCAATCGTTGCGCCTGCCCACATATCAATCGCATGAAGCTGCTGCGCCACCATTTCAGGAACACTAAATTGAAAAGGGCGACCATTTTTGTCTTTCAAGGAAATTTTTTTCAATGTTCCGGCTCGTTGAAATTTTATGGCAGCCCATAATTCTTCTGTCGTATATCCGTCTACTTTGCGGTGTTGCAATTTGTCAAAGTGAAGATACCGTTTAATCACAAGCGGATTATTCATACATCCCATCATCTTTTGAATAGCGGGAGCATCCAATCCTTTTACTACTTGTTCAAATGTTGGCGGTGTTTTCGGAATCTTCATACGGCTACCAAATACTAATTAGTAAATAATTAGTATTAAGTTAGTAGTTGGTCAACTACTATTTTTCATTTGTTTAGTATTAAATTAGTAATCTCAAAATGCCGCCAACAGGGGAAAGATGAGCAGTGTGTGTGGCGGTGAAAGCTGCTCTACTTCGTCGAGGATGCATGCGACTGCATGAGTCATGAAAATAAAATGCAAGAAAATCAGATTTGGGCCAGTTAGTAAAACCGCTGAAAACTGTGCCACGGCTCACAATAACTGTGCCATTACGGCGCTGTGGCGCTGGATGGAGATTCTTCAGGATGGAATAGAATGTTCAGTTTTCCCTTTGTTTTAGCGATTTTCAAAAATTTTCGGTTGCGGCATTGGCATTGCTCTAAGGTGTCCCAAAGCGAGTTAACAATTTAACAAAAACGATTTTATGGCAAAAGTTTTAGGCATTGATTTAGGCACCACAAATTCCTGCATGGCTGTCATGGAGGGGGGCGAGCCGCTGGTCCTGGAAAATTCCGAGGGCAAGCGCACGACGCCCAGCGTGGTGGCGTTCACGAAGAGCGGCGACCGTCTGGTCGGCGAGGCCGCCAAACGGCAGGCGGTCACCAATTCGCGCAACACGATCTATTCCGTGAAGCGCTTCATGGGCCGCAAATTTGACGAAGTGAGCGAAGAGGTCAAACGTGTCCCTTACAAAGTCGTGAAGGCTTCCAATGGCGACGCCGCCATCGAAGTGGAAGTGGAAGGGAAGCCGAAACAATTTTCTCCCCCGGAAATCTCCGCGATGATCCTCGCCAAGCTGAAGGCCGACGCGGAAACGCGCCTCGGCGAAAAAGTCACCCAGGCGGTCATCACGGTCCCCGCCTATTTCAACGACTCGCAACGCCAGGCCACCAAAGATGCCGGACGTATCGCGGGCCTGGAAGTGCTCCGCATCATCAACGAGCCGACGGCGGCCTCGCTCGCGTACGGTCTCGACAAGAAAAAGGACGAGAAGATCGCCGTGTACGATTTGGGCGGCGGCACGTTCGATATCTCCGTGCTGGAGATCGGCGACGGCGTTTTTGAGGTGAAAGCCACCAACGGCGACACGCACCTGGGCGGTGACGACTGGGACAACACGTTGATGGACTGGATCCTCGACGAATTCAAAAAGGACAGCGGCATGGACCTGCGCAAGCAGCCCGATGCTCTCCAACGTATCAAAGAAGAGGCTGAGAAGGCGAAGATCGCGCTCTCATCCTCTCAACAATACGACATCAACCTGCCGTTCATCACGGCGGACGCCAGCGGTCCCAAGCATATCCAAAAGACTTTGACGCGCGCGAAGATGGAGCAGCTCACGGACAGCCTGTTTGAGCGCACCATCAAGCCGGTGAAGGCCTGCTTGAGCGACGCGGGCATCGAAGCCAGCAAGATCGACGAACTCGTGCTCGTCGGCGGCATGACCCGCATGCCTCGCGTGGTGGAAGTGGCGAAATCTCTCGTCAATAAACAACCGCACCAGGGCGTGAACCCGGATGAAGTGGTCGCGATCGGCGCGGGCATCCAGGGCGGCGTGCTCAAGGGCGAAGTGAAAGACGTGCTGTTGCTCGACGTGACCCCGCTTTCGCTGGGCATCGAAACGCTCGGCGGCGTGTTCACGAAATTGATCGAGCGCAATACGACGATCCCCTCGCGTAAATCGGAAATTTTCTCGACGGCGAGCGACAACCAGCCCGGCGTGGAGATCCATGTGCTCCAGGGCGAACGCCAGTTCTCCAAGGACAACAAGACGATCGGCAAATTTCAACTGACCGACATCCCGCCGGCTCCCCGGGGGATGCCGCAGATCGAGGTGACGTTCGACATCGATGCCAACGGCATCCTGCATGTCGGCGCGAAAGACCTCGGCACGGGCAAGGAACAGAAGATCACGATCACGGCCAGCAGCGGTCTCTCGAAGGACGAGATCGAGAAGATGCGCAAGGACGCGGAATTGCACGCGGACGAGGACAAGGCGAAGAAGGAAGAGATCGAGACGCGCAATGAAGTGGACGGCGCGGTGTATCGCACCGAGAAACTGGTCAAGGACAACGCGGACAAGATCTCCGCGGATGACAAGACCAAACTCGAGGCCGCGGTCAACGCCGCCAAAGAAGCGCTCAAGGGCAGCGACGCGGCGGCCATCAAAACGGCCGGTGAGAAGCTGAACGAAGTGGCGCAAGCCGTGGGCGCGGAGATTTACAAAGCCGCCGCCGCGAAGGCGCAGGCCGAGAAAGCCGCCCAGGCCGGACAGGCCGGCGGCCAGCCGCAGGGTGAACAGCCGAAGTCCGACGAAAAGAAGGACGAAGGCGTGATCGATGCCGAAGTGGTGGATGAGAAGAAGTAAATAATTTCACCACACAAATCCCGCCACAAAAAATGCGGCGGGGTTTGAAATCGAAATGAAATTAACGCAGACAAATTCCGGCAGCGCAAACGCGATAGCGTCCTGGAATGCGCCAGTCTCCTGGCGCTTTCCGAAAGCGGCAGAAGACTGCCGCAGTCCAAAACCTCGCGGAATTTGGGACGCGGCCTTTGTCCGCCGCGAGACGCGCCGGACTGCGACCGGGACGGTCGCGCTCCCCGAATATTTTTCGCGCGAAACATGACGACTTTTCCCGCTCGCGAGGGCGACGGGAGTTGCTTAAAGTAACAAACCAAACATAAACAAAAACAAACAAACTATGGCACTAAATGTAAAACCGATCGGCGACCGTATCCTGGTCGAACCGGCCGAAGAAAAAGAAGTGAAAAAGGGCGGCATCATCATTCCTGAAACCGCCAAGGAAAAACCGCAGGAAGGCATCGTGGTGGCGCTTGGCACGGGCAAAACCAATGACGATGGCAAAAAGATTCCGTTCGAAGTGAAAAAGGGCGACCGCGTGTTGGTCTCCAAATACGGCGGCACGGAAATCAAGATCGACGGCAAGGAATACAAGATTTTGTCCTCGGACGACATCCTTGCAGTGCTTGAATAACTTCAAAATCAAAAACATATAACTTAAAGAAAAATTATGGCAGCAAAACAATTAGTATTCGACGAACAGGCGCGCCAGGCGATCCTGCGCGGCGTCCAAAAACTTTCCAAGGCGGTCGTCGCCACGCTCGGCCCCAAGGGCCGCAATGTGGTGATCGACAAAAAGTTCGGGTCTCCCACGGTCACCAAAGACGGTGTCACCGTGGCCAAGGAGATCGAATTGGAAGATCCTTATGAAAACATGGGCGCGCAGATGGTCCGTGAAGTGGCCAGCAAGACGAGCGACATCGCCGGCGACGGCACCACGACCGCGACGGTCCTGGCCGAGGCGATTTATCGCGAAGGCTTGAAGTTCGTCACCAGCGGCGCGAACCCGATCGGCATCCAGCGTGGCATCAACAAGGCTGTGGAAGCCGCGGTCGGCCAGTTGGACAAGATCGCCAAGAAGGTGAAGGACAAGGAAGAGATCAAGCAGGTCGCCGCCGTTTCCGCGAACTGGGATTATGATATCGCCGACAAGATCGCCGATGCGATGGATAAGGTCGGCAAGGACGGCACCATCACGGTGGAAGAAGCCAAGTCCATCGAGACGACGCTCGACGTGGTGGAAGGAATGCAGTTCGACAAGGGTTATTTGTCGCCGTATTTCGTCACCAGCGCCGACACGATGGAAGCGAAGCTCGAAGACGCTTACATTTTGATTTTCGAAAAGAAGATCAGCAGCTTGAAGGACCTGCTCCCGATCCTGGAAAAGACGGCGAAGCTCGGCAAGCCTCTGCTCATCATCTCCGAAGAAGTCGAAGGCGAAGCGCTGGCCACCCTCGTGGTGAACAAGCTCCGCGGCACGATCAATGTCTGCGCCGTCAAGGCCCCGGGCTTTGGCGATCGCCGCAAGGAAATGCTGCAAGACCTCGCCGTGCTCACGGGCGGCAAATTCATCAGCGAAGATCTCGGCATCAAGCTCGAGAGCGTTGAATTGTCCGACCTCGGCCGCGCCAAGAGCGTGGTGGTGGACAAAGAGAACACGACGATCGTGGAAGGCAGTGGCAAATCCAGCGATATCCAGGCGCGCGTGAACCAGATCCGCCGCCAGATCGAAGAGACGACGAGCGATTACGACCGCGAAAAATTGCAGGAACGCCTGGCGAAACTCGCCGGAGGCGTGGCCGTCATCAACGTCGGCGCCGCGACCGAAACGGAAATGAAGGAAAAGAAGATGCGCGTGGAAGACGCGTTGCACGCGACCCGCGCTGCCGTTGAAGAAGGCATCGTGGCGGGCGGTGGCGTGGCCTTGCTGCGTTGCATCCCGGCGATCGAAGCCGTCAAAGGCGCGAACGAGGACGAAACCATCGGCATCGGCATCGTCAAACGCGCCGTGGAAGCGCCGCTCCGTTCACTCTCCGCCAATGCGGGTGTGGAAGGCAGCGTGATCGTGGACGCGGTCAAGAAAGCCAAAGGCAACGAAGGTTATAATGTCGCCACCGGCGAATATGAAGACCTCGTCAAAGCCGGCATCGTTGATCCCAAGAAAGTCACGCGCAGCGCGCTGCAAAACGCAGCGAGCATTGCGGGACTCCTGCTCACGACCGAATGCCTCATCACCGATGCTCCTGAAAAGGAAAAGGCCGCCCCGATGGGTGGCGGTCACGGCGGTGACATGGGCGGTATGGGCGGCATGGGTGGATATTGATTCGACTGGGTCGGAGGAACTTCACGCGCGGCTGGAAGCGATTCCAGCCGCGTTTTTCTTTATAAGAGTCAAATTCCTCGCTGTCCAGTTACAACTTTTCTTCAAACGCTCCAGGATTTATTTGGAGCGCCGTGACAGGACCTTCAGAAAATTTTCGTAAACCACGTCACGCGTATCTGCGTATTCCAGGAGAATGATTTGTCCTGGCATAGTTTTGTAGATGATCCTTAGACCATCGACGCGGAGGCGGCACCAGCCGGACAATTCTTTTTGAAGGGCGCGAATATCGCCCCGGCCTTTTTCCAAACCGCGCAAGGCCTGCCGGACCCGGGTTTTGGATTGCGGCGGCAGGGCGGCCAGCCAGTTTTTCACCTGGTCAGAGGCCGAAATTTTCATCATCCAGGTCCAGCTTGGTATACTTTAATTTTCCCGCCCTGGATGCCTGTAAAATTTTCATGGCTTCCGGATTGGACATGATTTCCATCGTTTCGAGCAGCGCGTCAAATTCCTCGAGTGGCAGGGCGACATAAACCGGGTCATTCCTGCGCGCGATGACGAATCTCTTTTTGGAATTGCAGAGCTTCGGCAGATTCGCCTGTGCTTCCCTGATTGTGTAAATACTTTTCACTACAAAATGTATGTAACATGGATCCGTGATTTGTCAATGACCAAGGCAAACCTGCCCGCCGTCGATGACGCTTCGACTTGACCAGGCGGGTAAATTAAGGGATGATGATAGTGCCGAATGATGGGGGCGCACTGGTTTCGACCTGATGAATGCGCCAGAGGCGGCATGCCGGGGAGGATCGTTGGCCCCGTTAAAAATCGATCAAAACAAAACTGCTAACGAAGAATTAGCTCTCGCGGCCTAACTGCTGCGACGTTCGCCGGTGGACACCTGCTACGCCGGATGAACGCTATAGCAGGCATGGCGTGACGCGGAGACCGCGCGCGGCGCGCCGAGAAAATCTCGTGCGGACTAGGCAGTGCGACTCGAGCCCAGGCGCCATCGCATAGCAGAAAATATTTCCTGGGCTAAGCATGTAGTCGCGGCTGGTTTTTTTGTCTGGGACGCGGGTTCAACTCCCGCCGCCTCCACCATCCTCCGCCCGGAACCAGCAGTTCTGAGCGGAGAATGGCGTCCTCCGTAGCTTCGCTTTTGGGAACGCAGGAGGGCTGATTTGACAATCGGGTTCCGGGCTACGGATGGCAGGCCATCATAGATTCACTCCCATGTACTACGCCTATATTCCTCTTTCCACTGACGCGGCAACGACGCCCTGCCGTCTGGCCCAACACTTAACGCTTTAATGCTTCCTGATAATCTGCTAAATGGCTGGGATGGCAACGGTCACCGAATTGACAAACGAGCTGGTCGCGTCGTATGCGCGCGTCGGCGGCATCAATCATTTGGATGGAAAGAACCTGCCGTCCAAACGCGCGATCACGGGCATCACGCAGGACTTGTTGCGGCTGGTGTTCCCGGGATTTTTCGACGAAAAATTGATCCATTCATCCGAGGTCAAGGCGGAGACGGCGGCGTTGCTGGACTCGGTTTTTGGCAAGCTGGAGGATGAGATCCGCAAGAGTCTCGAATACCATCCGCCGGGTGATCTGGCGAAGAAGGACATCACCAAAGCGGCGCATGCATTGACGATGGAATTTCTCGGCAAGTTGCCGGCAGTCCGCGAAATCCTGTGCACGGATATAGAGGCGGCGTTCAACGGCGATCCGGCGGCGTTCAGCAAGGAGGAAATTCTCGTCTCCTATCCTTTTGTCGAAGCGATCGCGGTGCAACGGCTGGCGCATCAATTATACGTGAAGGACGTGGCCTTGATTCCGCGCATCATGACGGAATGGGCGCATTTGCGGTCGGGGATGGATATCCACCCGGGCGCAAAGGTGGGGTCGCATTTTTTTGTGGATCATTGCACGGGCACGGTGGTGGGCGAGACGGCCATCATCGGCAATCATGTTAAGATGTACCACGGGGTGACGCTCGGGGCGCGCAGTACCGCGGGGGGACAGCAATTGCACGGCAAAAAACGGCATCCCACCATCGAGGACGGCGTCACGATCTATCCGGGCGCGACGATATTGGGCGGCGAGACGGTGATCGGCGCGAACAGCACGATCGGCGGCAACGTGTTCATCATGGACAGTGTCGCGCCGAATTCACTCGTCGTTTACGACGGTCTGGATATGCGCGTGCTGAGCAAGAAAGACAAAAAGACGGTCGCGGATTTCCAAATCTGAGCGGCAAGCTGCCGCCGGCCATCGTTTGCCTTCGGCGGCGAGACGTGTGTGCTTTCTGACGGCTCGCGGGTACACTCGCCCCACCGTTTATTTTGCGATGATCTGGTAAATGGCGCCGCTTTGCATGAGGGTGTACAGTTCCCCGGCGTTGTCCTCGGCAAAGCTGTTGATATTATCATGTTGCTGGAGCATGAGGCCCTGGTCAGTGACTTTATGAGCGGCGCGGTCATAACGAAAGCCCCAGATGGTCCCCAAATTGTAATCGCCGTAGATGTAAATCCCGTTGAGCGAAGGGAATTTGGTTCCGCGATAGACGTAGCCGCCAATGACGCATAAGCCGATGGTGTGGTCGGGAAACAGAGACACGTGCAACAGGTCCGGGCGGTGTGGATATTCCATGACGGGATCGATGTATTGGGCGCCTTCCGGTCCGGGCTTGAAATGATGCGCGCCTTCGCGGACGTTCCAGCCGTAATTGCCGCCTTTGACGAGGAGATCGACCTCTTCCCACAAATCCTGGCCGACGTCGCCGACCCACAGATCGCCGGTCTGGCGGTCAAAGCTGAAACGCCAGGGATTGCGGAGGCCATAGGCGTAAATTTCTTTTTGAGCGCCGATGCCACCCATATACGGTTCGTTCACAAACGGGTTATCGGGAGGAAATCCGTATTCCAACTTGTGCACACGCGCACCGCGGCCGACGGTGGCACGGGTGTTGACATCGAAGCGCAGCATCTTGCCGAGATAGGAGGTGCAATTTTGGGCATTTCCAAAGGGATCGTCGCCGCGGCCGCCATCGCCAAGGCCCAGATAAAGGTATCCATCGGGACCAAAGAGCAGTTCGCCGCCTTTATGATTTGAAAAGGGCTGCAGCACCTCAAAAATGATACGTTCGGAACTCATGTCCGCCCGATCCGGGTCGCTCGCGGAGACCCGGAATTCGCTCACGACACTACGATATGGAAAACTGACGGGCAATCCATTGTCCAGCGCCTGGATATCGGCGGGGGAATTTTTCTGGGTGTAATAGATATAAAACAGGCCGTTGGTCTTGAATCCCGGATGAAAGGCGACACTCAACAATCCGTCTTCATTATCAAACATGGGCTGGCGGTCTTCGATGTTCAGAAAATCTTTGGCGTCGCTGCCGTCTGAATTGGGACCCAGGACAAAAATGTGGCCGGTCTGTTCCACGATGAAGAAGCGGCCCGAGCCATCCGGCGGCTGGCACATCCAGACGGGACGGGCATCCAATTTAAGATTGGGGAAAACGCGTTGCAGTTGGACCTGCGGGATGGGCTGGGCAAAGGTGGAAAGGGCGGTCCATACCGCAAGGCAGAAGATGCTTCCTAAAAATAAGAACGGGTTTTTCATAAACAAAAATCATGCGAGTCCCGGCAAAAAAAGTCCAGTCCGGTGTTGTGACAACCGGTGATGGCCGGCATAAAAATTGAAATCGTCGCAGGATTGGCGTTTATGCTATCCTGTTTTGACAATTGAAAGCGCTCATGGACATCAGAAGAACGCGGCCGGAACGGGTTTTCCTGGTCGGCGTCGAGCTTAAATCGCGCAATGGCGCGGACGTGCGGGATTTGTTGGAGGAACTCGGCGAATTGGCGACGACCGCCGGAGGCGAGGTCATCGGCGAAGGGATCCAAAAACTGGATTCGCTGTCGCCGGCTACATTCATCGGGAAAGGGAAGGCAGAGGAGTTCGCCAGTTTTTGCAAGCGGAACGACGTGGACACGGTGATCTTTGACGATGAGCTGTCGCCGGCGCAAAGCCGCAATCTGGAAAAGATGTTCAATTGCAAAATTCTCGACCGCACGGCGCTCATCCTGGACATTTTTGCGCAGCGCGCCCGCACGCGTGAAGGCAAATTGCAGATCGAACTGGCGCAGCTCCAGCATTTGCTGCCGAGGCTGACGCGGTTTTGGGGGCACTTGTCGCGGCAGAGCGGCGGGATCGGCATGCGCGGCGGTGAAGGCGAATCACAATTGGAAGCGGACCGCCGCAAAGTGCAGGAGCGCATCGACCGGATCTCGCGCGACCTGGATCTGGTGCGCCGCCGCCGTGAAACGCAACGCGCCGGACGCCAGCGGAGCCAGTGGCCGCTCGCCTCGATCGTGGGTTACACCAATGCCGGCAAATCCACGCTGCTCAATGCGTTGACCGGTGCCGACGTTTTGGCCAGGGATATTTTATTTGCCACGCTGGACCCGACGACGCGCCGCTTGAAGCTGCCGACCAACCAGAATGTTTTACTCACGGACACGGTCGGTTTCATCCGCAAACTGCCGCACGGGCTGGTGGAAGCGTTCAAGGCCACGCTGGAAGAAGTGGTGCAGGCGGATCTGCTCTTACATGTGGTGGACGTCAGTCATCCGCAGGCCGAGGAACAGATCGCCGCGGTCAACGCCGTCCTGGCGGAGATCGGTGCGGGTGAAAAGCCCACGATCATGGTCTTCAACAAAATCGACCGGGCCGGGATCGCCGCCATGATGGCGCGATTGAAGGAGAAATATCCGCACGCGGTGGAAGTTTCGGCCAAAACGGGCGAAGGGATCCCCCCCTTGCTCGCGGAAACCGGCACGCAGTTGCGGCCCAAGCGCGAATTTTTGGAGTTGAGGATTCCGCACGAGCGGTCGGAGGTGATCGCGCGCCTGCATAAAGTGGGGCAGGTGATCGAACGGCGTTACAACGGCAAGACGGCGCGATTCAAAGCGCGCATCCCGCCTCATCATCATGACGAGTTCGCGGCGTTTATCGCAAAAGCGGAATGAATCAGAACCCCAATCGCGTCGTCAGGGAATTTTCAAAACTTCTCCCACGCGTATCCGGCTGAGATTGACCCCGGGATTGGCCGCCTGCAGCTCGCTCAATCTTATCCCGGCCCTGCGCGCAATCCCAGCCGAGGTCTCGCCCGCAGCGACTGTGTGCCAACGCGTCGCGGTACTGCTCGTGCCCGGTCCAGTTGTGGATTGTGTTCCTGGCGTTTGCGCCACCGGTTGTTGCTCCGGCTGCTCCGGTTGAGTCACGACCGGGGTCTGCTGCACCAGGGCATTGTTCTGTTGGTTGGACAACGCCGCCTGTTGGGCCGCCTGCTGCGCCGCATAGTACGCCTGCCATTTGTTCACTTCATCCTGGAGTTGACGATTCTGCTCGATGAGCCTCTCCAATTGCTGTTGCGTGGCGGAGGACGACGGCAGCGCGAGCACGTCGGCGGCCAATTGTTGTTTGCAGGCCTCGATGCGCTGGCCCACGATGGCTGCGTTCGCGGCGTTCGGGTCGAATTTCAGATATTGCTCGTAATGATAAATCGCGGCGGCCGGATCGGTCACTTTGGTATCGTAGAGCATCGCCAACTGGTAATGCGCCTGCGCCGAATGCGGATTGACCTCGAGCGATTCCTCAAACGCCTCGACCGCGCCCTGGTAATCCATCGCATTCACGCGGCTTTGGCCCAGGACAAAATGCGGTTCCTTTTCCTCATCCGACTGGCTTTGGTCGGGCATGCAACCGCTCAGCGCGGCGCCCACGCAGAGGGCGACTGCAAAAAATGAAAATCGAATCCACAACGACATAAAGACAAAACTAAACAAAAAGACCGAAGAAAAAAAGACAGGATTAACAGAATTAACAAAATGAAACGGATCTCACAGGGATGAGAAAATCCTTTCGGAGACCTCTGCAAAACCCCATTGCCATAGCGCAAATTTCCCAGTTGGGTGTAGAAACTATTTCATTAACACCGCGTTTTAACGCGGTGCCTGTCGGTGGCGCAGAATGAAAAACCGTTTAAACGGTTTTACTCAACAGGTCGCCTGGACACCCGGCTGAAGCCGGGTGTTAATGAGATGTATTCTGCAGAGCGAGGAGGGAGTCTGTCCGTTGCCTTGCTTTGTAGAAACCTTACAAGTTATGGATGAAGGTCTGGCGGGGATGTGTTCGGCGAGACGCCGAACACGGCGCGCGAGACGCGCGCGCTCCCCAAAGACCCATCTCTGTTCCAATCAGAGACATGGGAATAACCATGTTTTCTACAGAGCAGTTTGGAAACCTGCGTTACAGGCTTTTGTAGAGATTCCCTTCGGGATGATCATGGGATGGCAGGTCATTACCCGGAGAGTCATGCACTTGGAACTTGAAACCCTTCTGCCGACCCCTGAAACTTGATGCTGGAATGCGCGCGTGGCGGAATTGGCAGACGCGCCGGACTTAGGATCCGGTTCCGTAAGGATTAGAGGTTCAAGTCCTCTCGCGCGCACCAAATCAAACCATGGCTGTTTGAACCAGGACGGCCTTGTGTTCTTTCAGATATTTTTCGATGGTGGCAATGCTGTTGATGGAATTAGAGACGCGGATGGCGTTCGGCTTGCCCAGTTTGTAATGCACCAGCAGTTTGCCCACCATGGTCACCTGAAGGATCGACTCGGCCATGCGCCAGACTTGTCCCCTGGCCAGAGATTGCTTTGGCGGGCGGCGTGTGAGTGTTTTCTTTATCATGCCGGAGTTTATACCGGATTGCATAATAAACCTATGATAATCAGTTGCGGGCGCATTGGTCTGCGGCCATCCATTGTGGATTTATCGCCTGTCCCGGATTGTTGAACCGTTCCTCGAAACGGGTATCAATTAAAGTGTCAAGACAGTCAGTGTAATCCGGCTTAATGCCCGTGACAAATTCGTTGCACACCAGCCGTCCAACCCGTCCGTTGGTAAACCCGTTCCAGTCGCGTGAGCGATACCTTTACGACTCCGGGAATGCCATCGTCAGGTATATCGTCTTGGCCCCTGCGGGAGGATGTCTTTCGCAGACCCACAAAGTTCCCCTTTGTTGGTAGTGTCTTAATTTGAAAATTCTTTAATCGTCCCCCCCCAGATCTTGGCGCAAATCACTACCACCGCCATTATACCAATCATAACACAGAAACACAGGAGATATGGATGACTACTGCCAGTGCCAAAGTTAGAAGAAAACGCCAAAAACGATTGGGATTTATCAATCATTTCAAATTTTGATTTTTCTCCTTCACATCTTTAACCAGCGCGGCGAGCGGCGGCAACGAGTTTAGTCCTGGCCCATCGCGCTTTTGGCATCCCTGATTCTTTGGCTCCAGTGCGACGGTCAGCTTATTTGTTATTCGTCTCAAACTCTGCCCGAATGACTCTGGCCTGCGCGAGCATCGGCGCGAAATTGGTTTCTGTCTCCTGCCCATACATATGCTCGTAATACTCGGATTGAACTGTCACAAGTGCCCCCAAACGCCGCTTGACAGCATCAGTATCGCCGCGCTCCAAGCCCTGATAAGATTGGACACTGACGGCAATAATAAATTGCTGCATTCCTCTTGCCGCTCTGTGCCTCAGAACAATCTCATAAACGAGAGAACTGCCAAGAATGGCAATGATGACGAGTAAGACAACTGGTAGTATGATTTTCGTTTTCATAAGCGTATAATGCTGCCTAAAGTTCCGGGACTATGTCTTTCACAAACCCAACTTTTGACCGTGTTTTGATGTTTCTATTTTCACAGGAAATTTAGCATTTCTTATTCGACTTTTTCCGTTTCAGATTTCGGCGTTCCTCTATTGATTTGTGAATATTCTCACTTTGTTGCTTCGCCCATTTCCCGAATCCGGAAATATCCATTTCCCCGCCACAGGCAGGGCATCGCCTATACTTACCGTTTACAAAGTCACCAACCTCGGCATTAAAACACTAATGGCAACGAATACATTTAACGGTTATTTTATCGCGGAGCATCGACATTGGCTTTTTTACTTTCATTTAAGCGCGGCGAGCGGCGGCAACGAGTTTAGTTCTTAATCGTCTGAATCCTTTCCTCGCATTGCCCACAACACAAGACCTAGCACGGCAAACGCAACCAACCAAAACCACCAGGGCGTATCTAATGCAAATGAGCCAGGAACATGCACGGCGGATTAACGTGTAAATCTGAGCCACTGCCAGAGATACCAGCAAAGTTTCATTTCTTCCCTTTCTTTTTAGGTGGCGGAGTTTTTAGCCATTTCCGGCAATGTTCGGTCAATGGCCATAGGGCGTAAAGCCCGTTTTTGACCTCATAAAACCCTTGTAAACAAAGGGGAGCTTTGTGGGTTTGGGAAGCCGATAGTCCCGCCCCCTCGTGTCACCAGTAGTGGTGACTTTTGGAAAAGCGGGAATTTGGTACATTGATGTCGTTGTTAGTGCGAGTTCTCAAAGTTTAAAAAGCCCGGAGTAGTGCCCGGGCTTTTTTATTTCCCCCAATTCGACCGGACCGGCTTTTTCATTTCGCCAATTCTTTTCAGTGATCGCGGCGGGCCGGCGTGGCGTTCGGCGCCGTAAGAGTCGAAAGGATGCTTGAAATTTTAGCTGCGATTTGAGCGCAACGCAGGTAATCTGGCTGGCGCGATAAGCATTAATTCACAGCGACTAACAGCTCAATCCTTTAACCAACAGACAAATTACTGTGGCGACAAATCCACTGATTGAAATCCGGAGCGGCCGTGCGGCAAAGACCACCTCATTGCGTTCCCTGGGGCTGAACCCATACCCATCACGCAGCAAGCGGACCCATTATACCAAGGCGATCCTTGACGAGTTTGCCAGTCACGAGGGCAAAACCGTCACGGTGGCGGGACGACTGATGTCATGGCGCAAGCAAGGCGCGCTGGCGTTCGCCCATATCCAGGATCAAACCGGTAAATTGCAATTGTTCCTGCGCCGCAATCTGGTGCGGCCCACCGAGGCCGGCACGAACGGGTTGGGTTACGCCGAGACAAACCTGCTGGACCTGGGCGATATCCTGGAAGCGACCGGCAAAGTGGTGAGGACCGAACGCGGGGAGATTTCAGTTTTGGTGGAGGAGATCCGGTTGCTGGCCAAATCGATCCGCCCGCTGCCGGACCAGTGGTCCGGCCTGAAAGACCGCGAGCAGGTGTTGCGCAAGCGTTATCTCGACACGATTCTGGAGCCCGCCTCGTTCGAGCGTTTCGGCGCGGTTCCTAAAATAGTGGCGGCGATCCGCTCCTTCCTGAATTCGCGCGGCTTTTTGGAATTCACGACGCCGATCATCCAAGCCCAATATGGCGGCGGCACGGCTAAACCGTTCAAGACGCATGTCAACGCGCTGGGGTGCGACATGTATCTCGCCATTTCGCACGAGCTTTATCTGAAGCGGTTGATCGTGGCCGGTTATGACAAGGTTTATACGATCGGCCGTTATTTCCGGAACGAAGGCATCGATCGCAGCCATCACCCGGAATTTTCCATGGTGGAAACCATGGCGGCTTACGAGAATTACGAATACAACATGAACCTGATCGAGGACATGTTCCGGCATATCGCGTTGACGGTCTTTGGCAAAACGAAATTCACCGTGCGCGGCCATGAGATCGATTTCGGCCTGCCCTGGCGGCGGGTGAGCATGCCGGACGCGGTGAAAGAAAAAACGGGCGTGGACTTTCGCGCCTGCCAGTCCCCGGAAGAGGCGAATGAAAAACTCGCGGCCTTGAACATCCATGAACCCCAGCCCAGCATCGGCGAAGCGCTGGTCAAGGCCTTTGAGTTGACCGTGGAAAAAGATTTGATCCAACCGACGCTCGTCTTCGGCCATCCCATCGAAATCTCTCCCCTGGCCAAGCCGATGGCCGATGATCCCCGTTTCGTCGAACGCTTTGAGATTTTCATCGCCGGGATGGAATGTGGCGACAATTGGTCGGAGCAAAATGACCCGGTGCATCTGTTGGAAACCTGGCGCAAGGCCTATCGGGCCGATGAGCGTGACGCCGGCAAATTCCACACGCTGGATTTTGATTTCATCGAGGCCCTCGAATACGGGATGCCGCCGACGACGGGCATCGGCCCGGGCATCGAACGCATGACGATGATTTTTACCGGGCAGGAAAACATCGATGAAGTGATCTTTTTCCCGATGATGCGCCCGACGATTTCTCCCCTCAACGCGTCCATTTACGGCGTGCAAGAGACTTCCCTGGCGCCGGTGGAGGATCTGGCCTTGTCGTTTGAGGACTTTGAAGCGCTTTGCCATGATGGCGCCATCAAACCGCATGCCCGCCATTTGACCATCAAACCGCATGCGTGCTTGTGGAGTGTTGCCTCGCCGCCTGGACGTTCCCGCGCTTCCGGCCACGTTGAAATCGAAGGGTTCTTTCCCAACAGCGTGCTGCGATTATCCGGTTTCAAGATCAGCTCCGAAGAACGCCTGTCTGAAGACGAAGCGAAGAAAAGAGTTTTGGACGTGGTTGAATCATCATTAATGACGTTCCTTCGCAAGACGTTCTCGGAATGTCATGTGACCGTCTCACCGGCAACCGTGATGCGCCACGTTTAGGGCGGTTTAAGAAATACTGTAGCCATTCGGGGGAAAAAGAGGGGAAGCGGTCTTTTTGGGTTTTGGCGTCGTTTCGGCTCCGGCCTTCGCCAAGGCTGCGGCCCGGCAGGCAGTCACAGGGCTTTTAAACATGCTCCTTCGCCGAAGACTCGCCGAAACACCAAAAATCCTGGTGATGTTCTAATTTCCCCGGCGCATTATATGGTTTTCCCCCATAACCCCTCATCCGTCCTGCGGACACCTTCTCCCGCTCCCGCGGGAGAAGGAACTTGCGCCGGCCATCCACCCAAATTCGGACGTTACCAAAATCCTCGCTCCAAACGGCCATATTATTTTTTAAAACGCTCTAGCGGTTTCAGCAGGGGCAGGTCATGCCGCCACTTTTTGGGAGATCACCGCCTTGGCCCTGGCCAGCAGAGGCTCCAGGTTTTCCAGGCAAAAGCGGGACCATGATTCGTAGGCGGCGGGGTCTTTCACCGCTTCGCTCACGGGCACAAATTCGGGCGCGACGATGCCGCTTCTGCCGTTGGCCAGGGATTCATCGGGCACCTGCACCACATGCACCACGCCCAGGTGCACAAAGCCCACGTCGGTGCTGTCATCGTTGATCACCGCCACCGCCGCCTCGTTGGTGGCATCGATGGAGACTTCTTCCATCAATTCGCGCCGCATGGCTTCGTGATAGCCGATGCCGGTCGTGAACAGGCCGTTGTCCTCTTCCGAGATATGGCCGCCCACGCCCACGGAGAATAATCCGTGCAGGCGCGTTTCCCCGCCGCCTTTGCCCCGACGATAGCGCAGGATGCGGTCCTTGCAGAGGATGAGGGCGTAGGGGATCAATTGCTTGTAGCGCCGGTCCAGCTCGGCGGCGCTGCGGTTCAGGTAAAGGACGTTGGCGGTGGCGGTGACCACCGGCAGGTATTTATCCACGTCCAGGGTCAACCCCTGGAAAACGCCCAATTTTTCAAAAAGATTCCGTTCAAAGCAAAGCACTCGTTCTTCAGCAGCCATGAGATATTCCTTCTATTTTTGCCACACTATTCATCACGGCCCAAATCCGGACGAGGAAAAAATATTAATTTTTATTTGCAGGTTATTCGAGGTTTATTCACAGGTTTGAAAACTAAGCGTTTCGGCGCTTGTTTTCAAAGAATTTTGAAGGATTGACAAGATTCGATTCACATCAATATCTTCAGGCATGATTCGCACGGGCAAAGGCGGAAGAGGGATCGTATCCGTTGTGTCTTTGTGTCTCATGCTGGTCATTGGCGTTTCTGCCTGCAAAAAGAGTTCGTCGGCAACAAGCTCATCCGCGCCGGATTTGGGGGCAAAAAACTTGTCACCATTGGCATGGAATTTAAAAACAATTGTCGACCCATACCAGCAAGCGGGTTATACGAACGTGGGTTGGGATGATTATGCTGCCAGAGCCTTGACGGAGTTTGCTCGAGTACGCGCCAGGGTCATTGAAACGAATGAAGATTGGGACGGCATAATCTCTTCGAACACTACGTTCGCTGTGAAAACGGGCTGCCAGGATCCGATGGTGAATTATCTCTACGTGCGCTTTGCGATGGACCAGACCAACAGCCCCAAGGCGTTTTCCGATGCCTTTCTCAATATTTCGTCCAACATGATGATTTCTCCATATCCCCCGATCAGGAAGTTTTACGCTTCGGACTGGGCCTTAGACCAGCTTTTTTACACTTACGGACAAGCATCAACCAATGTTCCTGGTCTTGCTCGACTGGAGAATTTAGTCATGCAAAACCTGCTTGATACACTACAGGACAAATCGATGCCGGCGGGAGAGGCATATGACGCTTGCGAGACATTCCTGACATTGATAAATGGACCGTGGATATCGGCTAGTCCGGCTTATGCCCGGATTTATGGGAAGATTTCCGGGCCTCTCTTTGAAAATTGGCCTAACGCCTACACGAGCTATCTGTTAAAGGGAGAAGCTAATATCCATCTTGCCTGGGCCGCCCGGGGAGTCGGGTTTGCCAATACAGTCACTCCCAAAGGGGCTGCGGAATTCGCGGAAAAGATGGCAATCGCTGGAGATGCATTGAGGAATGCCTGGCGGCTGAATCCTTACGATTCACGAATTGCCAACAATATGTTGGAGGTGGAAGGGGCGGAGGGGAATGGGGACGACGAGTTTGAATTATGGTTTGACCGCGCCATGGCCCTGGATCCGAATGATTATACTGCATGCTCAACCAAATTGAATTACATAAGCCCCAAATGGTATGGATCCACAAATGACATGCTGGAGTTTGGGCGCGAATGTGCTACAAACACACAATGGGGCGGCCACGTGCCCTTGGTTCTCCTGGACGCGCATTATTTTGTGAAACAATGGATTGATTATTGTGGCCTCGGTGACACGAACTACTGGCGGCACCCCGAGGTATGGGCTGACCTGCACACTGCATTCGAGCGGTATTTCCAAGTCAACCCGAATGACACCGGCAGATACGATCAGTATGCCTGGTACGCCTATCAATGCGGCCAATGGCAGCAATTTCTGGATATCTTATCCAGGTCCGGCAGGGAGGATTATGATTATTTTGGCGGGAAGAGTAAATTCGATCAAATGGTTCAAAATGCCAAAGATCACTTGAAGAATCCGGGGCAGTAGCTGTAGATCATTTTCCACCTATTCTTACCTGCTCTTTTTTGTCTTCCAATTCGCTTTGCAGCTTGCGGCGGTCAATCGCCAATTGTTCGCGCAGCTTTTGTTGTTCTTCGCGGTCGCCGGCTTTGGCGATCTCCGAATTGAGCGCGATCTCGCGCCCGGCGATTTTGGCGGCGTATTGGGAATCCAATTCCGCCAATTCTTTCTTTTGGGCGGGGGACAGTTTTGTGGTTGGCGCGGATTTGTCCAGGCGCTCCATGGCGAGTTCGTAGGCGGTCTTCATGCTTTTTTCTTTTTCCAGGGCTGGCTGGGAAATTTCATGGGTTGCGGCGTTTGTTTGGCCATTTGCAGTTCAGGCTCCGTCCCGGTCGCCGGGGCGGCGGCTTTGGCGTCCGCGCGCCAGGACTCGATCTTGGCCTGCAAGCCGTGCTTTTCGGCGGTCACCTTGTCGCCGGCCTTCATGTAGAACAGCGAAAGGTTCGTGTGCACTAATTGCTCCTGCGGGCGTAATTTCTCGGCCTTAAGGCCCTCGACGATGGCCGTGGCATAATCGCCTTTGCGATAATACGCCATCCCCAGGGCGAGTTGCGCGTCGAAATGATTCGGCTCGCGCGCAAGCACTTCCGTCAACTTCACGATGGCGCTGTCGAATTCGCCGCGGCTGAAATCGAACATGGCGTCGTCATATTCCTCGTTCATGGTCCGACTTAACGCTAGGCGCGATGGGACGTTCATGCAAGCCTGCTGTTCCCATCGGTGGGGCGATCCCGCAGCGCGGGACGTCGGTCCCTTGCTTTTCCCGCCCCTCAACTCTCAACTGATTCCGTATTGGTCGTCGGTGACTTTTTCCATCCAGTCAACGGCTTTGCCGTCGATCGCCTCCTGGATGGCGATATGGGTCATGGCGGTGGTCGGCGCGGCGCCATGCCAATGTTTCTCGCCCGGCGGAATCCAGATCACGTCGCCAGGCCGGATCTCTTGAATCGGGCCGCCCCAATGTTGGGCGCGGCCGCATCCGGCGATAACAATCAGGGTCTGGCCCAGCGGATGGGTATGCCAGGCGGTGCGGGCGCCGGGCTCGAACGTGACGCTGAGGCCGACCACGCGCGCCGGGGCCGGGGCCTGGACGAGGGGATCCATGCGCACTGTGCCGGTGAACCAATCGGACGGTCCTTTGCCGGATGGTTGTGTGCCGTTTTTTTTGATTTCCATATTTATTTGTCTCCTTTTGGGTTGGCTGTTTTTCCGGGTCGTATCATTCACATCGTGTACCCCGGTCTCTTGTACAGCTTCTCCCGTTGGCCAAGAATATCAGGCTGATAGACTTTGTCAGCCCAATCCGACGGCTGGATTTCTTCGATGGCTACCGAAACCGCCTCTTCCCCGTAATTCAGGAGGTTCATCACATCTTTGGTGATTTCTTCGGCGAGCCGCGTTTTCTGTGGTTCGGATTTTCCGGGCCAGAGTTTTACGATGACATGAGGCATAATTTCGTCCTGTTTCAAATCGTTCAGCGGTCGATCAATTTCTGCAGGGCTTCCGGGTAACGCGCCCCTTGAGGCGTGATCTTCGAGGCCGCGCTTTCGAGTTGGCGCAAATCTTCCGGCGTAAGCTCGATGGCAACGGCTCCGATGTTCTCGTCCAGGCGATGGAGCTTCGTAGTGCCCGGAATGGGAACGATCCACGGCTTTTGGGCCAGCAACCACGCGAGTGCGATCTGCGCGGGGCTGACCTTCTTCTGTTCGGCAAATCTGCCAATCAAGTCAACCAGCGCCTGGTTGGCTTTTCGATTTTCCAAATCGAAGCGGGGGACAGTGTTCCGAAAATCGGAGCTGTCAAACCTGGTATTCTCGTTGATGGCGCCCGTGAGAAAGCCCTTGCCCAACGGGCTGAAGGGAACGAATCCGATCCCCAATTCTTCCAACGCCGGCAATATTTCCGCCTCCGGCTCCCGCCACCACAGCGAGTATTCGCTTTGGAGCGCCGTGACCGGCTGGATTTTGTGCGCGCGGCGGATGGTTTTCACACCCGCTTCAGAAAGACCAAAGTGTTTGACCTTTCCCTGCTGGATCAATTCTTTCACCGCCCCGGCCACATCCTCAATCGGCACGTTCGGGTCCACGCGATGCTGGTAGTACAAATCAATCACGTCGGTCTTCAGGCGTTTGAGCGAACCTTCCGCAACTTCCCTGATATGTTCCGGCCGGCTGTTCACTCCGGTTGATTTGCGGGTGGTTGGATCAATCTGCCACCCGAATTTGGTGGCGATCACTACCTGGCTGCGAAAGGGAGCCAAGGCTTCGCCAACAACTTCTTCGTTCGTGTAAGCCCCATAGATCTCGGCGGTATCAAAGAAGGTGACACCGCGTTCGACAGCGGCCTGGATCAGGGAAATCGCGGTTTTCTTCTCGGTGGCGGGGCCATAACCAAAACTCAAGCCCATGCAGCCCAGCCCCAGGGCTGAGACTTCCAGATCACTTTTTCCTAATTTGCGCTTTTGCATTTTTAATTCCTTTTTTTAATTTTTAATCCAACGGACAGGGAACAGGTTACTCCAGGTGACCAACGTTGTCGCACGGCGTCTTGCCACACCTGTTGTGGGATTGCTCAAAACTGCGGGGACGTGAGCAGGAACTAACGAAAACAGGGGAAATACATATAAATCAAACCCCATTCCCTCCGGTTAAACCGCCTTACCGTTGCTGGCGATAATCGCTCGGGGAGAGGCCGGTTTCCCGGCGGAAAAGCTGCGCAAAATGGCTGGGATTCGCGTAACCCACGTCGAGGGCGATTTCCACCACGCTCTTCTTTGTTTCGCGGAGCAACCGCCGCGCTTCATCCATTCGCAACGTGATCTGGTAGTGCGACGGTGACACGCCCATCGCGCTCTTGAAGAGGCGGTTGAAGTAAAATTTGCTCAGGCCGGCTTCCGTTGCCAGCCGGTCCAGGTTGAATTCTTCAGCGAGATGTTCCGCCATCCAATCGGTGATCTGGCGCAGTTTGAAGCCGGGTAACGACGGGCTGCCGCTGGACAATTCGTTGACCGTTTCGGCATAGTTGCGCGCCAGGTGGATGACGATCGCCTGCGCGATGCCTTGCAGGAAAAGCGGACTTGCTTTTCGGCGCATCAACTCCTCGTGCAATCGCTCCATCCACGAATTCAACACGGCGTCATAGAAGGCAGAAAGATTCCGCAGCCGGGCGGAAGGGGCATCGGCCCCGAACACTTCTTCCATGGCGCGTTGCAGGAGCGGCAACGCGATGAAGACCGTCATGGATTGAAACGGTTCCGGCCCCACCGCTTTCCAGCGGCAATCGTAAGGAGCACCGCCCGAGGTGAGAAAGAAAGAGCCTTTCTTGATCTGATGGGTGGTCCAGGGCTGGTTGCCTTCCCGTTCCTGAAATTCAGCTTCGCCGGAAAGAGTCCACGCGAGAAACGGTTCGCTGACGGCGGGAAGCGGCAGGGTATCAACGTTCCGCGGCGGCGCGATGATCCACGCTTTGATGTCATGCCAGGCTTTGCCGTTGCCAGCCCGTAAACATTTCCCGCCAACATAACGTTCGAAGGCTTCGGCAGAGGTTGTCTCAGGAACCCGCATGGGAAGAAGAATCACCAACGCCGTGAGAAAAGAAAAGCCCGCTGTTTCCGCGGCGGAGCGGCTCCTCAAGACCGGACCTGGGAGCTTTTCCACATTTTTCTCGGCAACAATCCCAGCGCGATGAATGCCAACTGGCTCAGGACGAAGAGCGACAGGTATTTGAACGCCGCGTCGGTAAACCCATAACTGTGCAGGCCGATGCCAAGCATGTTCACGCCAAAAAACGACCAGCTCGTGACGACGTTGCCGAAGACCGCGCAGTTCATCAGGCCGCGTTCGCGAATCATCCCGCCCCAGCGCAGGTGCAGGATCAGCGCGTTCCACAGCACGATAATGAGCGCGCCGTTTTCCTTGGGGTCCCATCCCCAGAACCGGCCCCAGGATTGATCGGCCCAGATACCGCCGAGGACCGTGCCCACAAAACTGAACAACGTCGCGAAGCAGACGATCCCATAAACCATCCGCGCGAGCGATTTTCCCGTCTCTGCATCCAGCGTGCGCGTGAAGACGCCCCGCGTGATGTAGATCAGCGCCAGGAATCCCGCCACAAACGTGCTCGCATAACCCGTCGTCACCACCACCACATGGGTCGCCAGCCAGAAATTGTTGTCCAGCACGGCGCGCATCATTTCCATCGTGTCGCCATCCAGCGAAAGATTCTGCGCGATGATGAGCGTGATGAAACCGATTCCCGCGGAGACGACCACGCCAATCCCGTTCTTATGGAATTTTTCCAGGACCAACCCCAGCAGGACGGCGCCCCAGCCGACGAAAATCGCCGCTGAATAAAGATTGGTTACCGGCGGCCGTCCGTCCAGGATCATCCGGTAGATCAAGCCGGTGGTATGGATGAAAAACGCGAGGCCCACGAGCCAAACCGCCGATCGCCGCAACGTTTCCGACAGGTTGAACCATGAGAAGATCGCCAGCAGTCCGGCGAGAACATAGATGACCATCGCATTGTAGAAAGGTTGCATCTGGTTGAAGAAAACTTCCGCGCGCACCCTTGCCAGCGCCGGCGAGAGGTTCGGGACCAGCGAAGAACGGTAATCCGCCAGCGCGGCGTTGAAAGCGGCGGCTTTTCCATTCTGGAGCGCCTCCGCCATGTCTGCATAATCCGCGACGGCCTGCGGAATCTCCCCTCCCCTGGCAGCGCCCAACAGGACCGTTCCCGTCCGTTGCCAGTTTTCACCGGGCTGGGCCGGCGGCACCACCAGGGGCGGCTCCGTCTCGGCCATGAAATTGAAGCGTTGCAGTTCGCCGACGAAATCGTTGAACGTCTGTTCATCATATTTTTTCCCGGCCTGTTGCGCCTGCACCGCCGCGACTCCCGGGGCGATCAGGTTTTCATAACGAGCCAATTCACTCTTCCAATCCAGGGCATCCTCGGGCTGGACGGCATTTTTCAACTGCGCGTACAATTCCATCCGCTCGTGGACCATGATGACGTCGCGCTCGTAGGCGTTTCGTTCAGAGGGCGAGATCTTGTCCACGCGCTCGTTCTCCTTGTCGAACGCGTCCAACCGCGGGGCAGCCTGGTTCCAGGAATAATGTTCCCCGTCCTGGTGGGTGCCGGCATCTTTCTCGGGTAATTTCAGGAACGTGACCAGGTCGGGATTGTCCACGCGAAAGACCGGCCAATCATCAGCGACTTGCGGATTCAGCATGACGTTGGCCAGCCATTGGATGGCGGAAAGGGTCTGGTGACTTTGCCACCCTGGCTTCCAGGGCTCGAGATCAAGCTCTTGCATCTCGTCGATCTGGAGGAGCGAGGTGCGCGCGAGCGAATCCATCGGCTTCAGCCGGCCATCGGCGACGACCGGCAGTTGCCCGAATCCATTGAAAGCGAAATCCTTGTCATGGGGCGCCCGCAATTGCGCAAAGAACCACATCGCCATGGCAAAAGCCGCGAGCGGCGGCGCCCATTTTTTGAAAATCTTTTTCATTTTCGCTTTGAGATAAAGCCGGCCAGGTGAAACGAAAACTGGATCAAAAGCCCGAGACCGACCATCGCACACCCGACGTAGGGCGTCAACCATCCCGGATTGCGGACGACCTGCAGCACCGAGGAGGGGGTATGCCCGGCTTCAGCCGCCGCCTCGCCCGCGTCCATCTGATATTGGTAAAACGTCAGGCCGTCATAGCGCAACGGCGCATTCATGTAGATCTGCACCTGGCGGTTTTCGCCGGTCTTCGGGTTTTTCAACTCGATCAGGCTGCGAAAATCTTTGGGGATGTCGGTGCCTTCATAGATCGTGTGCGTCGCCTTGAGCAACGTCAGTGAGAAAGGAAAAACCATCCGTAGCGGCCGCAGCTCGAAGGTGTAATTTGTGCCGCCCACGACCACCGATTGCGGCCGGGTCAAATCGTCAACGATGGTTTGCGCCATCTGCGATCCCACCTGCTGCGCGTAATTCTGTTGCAGGTCGGGAATCAAGTTATCATCAGCCGTCCAATCCGAGATGACCCAGTCACCGAGCGAGCCATGGGCATCGTCGATCTCAATCAATGCCGTCGGGACATTCCGGTCGTCCATGCTTTTGGCTTCTTCGGCAGGACTGAAATCAAAATTCTGCGCGACTCCGTTGGGAGTCATCGGCGGTCCATTGGACATCATCGGCGCGCGAAATTCGGCTTCCGAGTTTTTCCAATATTGTTTCACAACGATGCTGAAGGGCAGGTGCGGATCCTGGATCTCGCCGCCGCGCGCCAGAAATTTTCCCGGGATGGTCACGACGCGCGTGGTATGGGCATCGGTCTGGTTCATGACTGCGAATTCAAAATTTTGCGCGCTTTCGCCGTAGGATTTAGTCTGCCCCTCGGTCAGGCGCATTTGCGATTCGTGCGCCAGCATGTCCGTGGCCAGTTGCCCGACCAATAGCAGGATGACGCCGGAGTGCGCGATCTGGATGCCGAGTTTCTTCACCGAGAGCTGAAAACGATAGAGGTGCGCCGCGAGGAGGTTCGCGAGCAGGAGGGTGCCGATGAGATAACCTCCGGGTAAAATCAGCGGGATCCGGTGCCCAAACAGGTCGGCGCCCAGGACGATCCACTGCCGGAAATAGCGCGCCTGGGCGTTGTAAAGCCCTTCATCCACCTGGGCCAGCGTGCCAATGAAAACGATGATGATGGCACAGCCCAACAATACCACGGTGAGCCGCAGCGACGTCAAAATCTTGAGCAGGCGGTCAATGAGCGTTCGCATCACGGACAACGATTGCACCTGCGGTTGGACCAAACAGCGACGGCATGTCTTTAATGGGATGAACCTGACTCATAGTATGTTCCGGCTGCGTTGTATCATGGAGAAGAAAGCCGCGCCCGTCATGCTTTTCATTGACGGAACGCGTCCCCATCGCCGGGAAGATCCGGAAGAAATCAACTGACGGCCATTTGCAGCAGGAATTCGATGTTGCTCTTCGTCTTTTTGAGCTTGTTCAACACCAGTTCCATCGCTTCCACCGGAGGAACGCCCGTGAGCGCGCGGCGCAGGATCACCACGCGGCTGTGCTCGTCCGGATGATAGAGCAATTCCTCCTTGCGCGTGCCGGAACGCTCGACGTTGATGCTCGGGAAAATCCGGCGGTCCACCAACGCGCGATCCAGGTGCACTTCCATGTTGCCGGTGCCTTTGAACTCTTCAAAGATCACTTCGTCCATGCGTGAGCCGGTGTCCACCAGCGCCGTCGCCATGATGGTGAGCGATCCGCCCTCCTCGACATTTCGCGCCGCGCCAAAAAACCGCTTGGGCTTGTGCAAAGCATTCGCGTCCACGCCGCCGGACAAAATTTTTCCGGAATGCGGCTGGATAGTATTGTAGGCGCGCGCGAGGCGGGTGATGGAATCAAGCAGGATCACGACGTCGCGTTTGTGTTCGACCATGCGGCGCGCTTTTTCGATGACCATCTCGGCCACCTGGACATGCCGCTCGGGCGGCTCGTCGAAGGTGGATGAAATGACTTCCGCGCCTTTGCAACTGCGTTCCATGTCCGTGACTTCCTCGGGGCGCTCATCGATCAACAGGATGAACAAGTACGCCTCGGGATTGTTTTTCAGGATCGCGTTGGCGATCTTTTGCATCAGGACCGTTTTGCCGGTGCGCGGCGGGGCGACGATGAGGCCGCGGGTGCCTTTGCCGATCGGGCAGACGAGGTCCAGCACGCGCGTGCTCAATTCATCGGCGGCCGTCTCCAAAATGAAACGTTTGTTCGGGAACAGCGGCGTGAGATTGTCGAACAGCGTTTTTTCCTTCGCCTTGTCCGGGTCTTCGCCGTCAACGGCCTCGACCTTCAACAGCGCGAAAAATTTTTCCTTTTCTTTCGGCGGCCGGATCTGTCCTGCGATCAAATTTCCGGTTTGCAGGTCGAACCGCCGGATCTGGGAGGGTGAAATGTAAATGTCCTCCGGGCAGGGGAGGTAATTGAAACTTTGCGAACGTAAAAAACCGAAACCTTCCGGCAGCACTTCGAGCACGCCTTCGGAAAACAACACCCCGGCGCGCTCGGCGTTTTTCTGGAGGATGTGGAAAATGACCTCGTGCTTGCGCATGGTGCCGAAATTTTCGACGCCCAGTTCCCGGGCCATGCCGTTCAATTCGGTCATGGCCATCCCCTGCAATTTGGCGATGTTCAAAGACGTGACGATTTTGTCGCGCTGAAAGCCGCGCCGTTCGTCACGCGGATCGTTTTTTCCCAGGTGATCGGCGTCGTGATCGTGCGTGGGTTCAATCGGCGTGGAGGGAGGCTGCAAGGCCGGTTCCGGAGCGGATGCTTCAGGGGCCGGGGGCGCCTCAGAGACCGGGGCAGGCTTGGCAACAGCCTTGGCCCCGTCGTTCGACGGTGCGGACTCTGCCGCTGTTTCCGCAACTGCGGCGTCAGAAGCTTTGGCGCGGGTGGCGCGGGGTTTCTTGATTGAAACTCGTGGCATAAAATCGGCTAAAAACCTTTAAAATTGATTAAACTGTTAAAATGGCCCTGAGGGCTCCCGCTGGCTGGATTCCCTGCGGCGTATGCCGTCGAGCATTCGACGACGGACGACCGGAATCGTTCAAATATGGATTATTCTCTTTGACCTGGCGTTTGAGCGTGTGTTCTCAATACGGCAAGGGAAATTTCGCAGTCAACTCACGTACACGATTACGCACTTTTGCCGCTGTGTCAAGCGACTTAATATCCATCAAGACCTCGGAGATCATGTCGGCGATGGCGGCCATTTCCGCTTCCTTCATGCCGCGGGTGGTGACGGCGGGGGTGCCCAGGCGGATGCCACTGGCCTGGAACGGCGAGCGGGTCTCGAAGGGGATGGTGTTTTTATTCACGGTGATGCCGGCTTCGTCGAGCGCGATCTGGCAGTCCTTGCCGGTCAAATTTTTCGCGCCCACATCCACGAGCATCAAATGGTTGTCGGTGCCGCCGCTGACGAGGCGATAGCCGTTGTGTTTCATGCCTTCGGCGAGCGCGGCGGCATTTTTTACGATTTGTTGCTGGTAGGCCTTGAACGCCGGCTGCAAGGCTTCGTGGAAGCACACCGCCTTCGCGGCGACGACATGCTCGAGGGGACCGCCCTGGATGCCGGGGAAAACCTGTGAATCGATCTCTTTGGCAAATTTTTCGCGGCAGAGAATGAGTCCGCCGCGCGGGCCGCGCAAAGTCTTATGCGTGGTGGTGGTCACAAAATCGGCATGCTCCATCGGGCTGGGATGGATGCCCGCGGCAACGAGGCCGGCGATATGCGCGATGTCCGCCAGCAGATAGGCGCCGACTTCACGCGCAATCTCGCCCATGCGCTTGAAATCAATGGTGCGCGGATAAGCGCTCGCCCCGACGGTGATCATCCTGGGTTTATGTTCACGCGCCATTTGCGCGAGCTGGTCGTAATCAATCTGCTCGTCGCCCTTGCGGACGCCGTAGTGGATGATCTCAAAGAATTTGCCGGAGAAATTGGCCTTGTTGCCGTGGGTCAGGTGCCCGCCGTGCGACAGGTCCATCGTTAGCATTTTATCACCGGGTTTGAGGACGGCGAAATAGACCGCCATGTTCGCCTGGCTGCCGGAGTGGGGCTGCACGTTGGCGTGTTCCGCGCCAAAAATGCGGCGCGCACGATCAATGGCCAGTTGCTCGATCACGTCAACGTATTCACAACCGCCGTACCAGCGCTTGCGCGGATACCCTTCGGCATATTTGTTGGTCAGGATGGAGCCCTGGGCCTCCAGGATGGCGGGGCTGACAAAATTTTCGCTGGCGATCAATTCGATGTTCTCCTGCTGGCGAAGTTTCTCATGCTGGATGGCATCGGCGACGGCGGGATCCACATTGCGCAAGCGCAATTGCAGCGGCGCGAGGCGGAAATCGATCTTGTTGACGCGGCGCTCGTGGCGGCCGCCCTCGAATTTTGAATCGATATAGGTATTGAGAATTTTTTTGGCAAGCTCGCGGTCCGTATCGCCGGCGAGACAAAGGACGTTCACGTCATTGTGCCGGCGCATGAGGTTGGCTTCCTTTTCGTTGAACGCCTGTCCAGCGCGGATGCCGGGAATTTTGTTGGCCGCGATATAAATGCCCACGCCGCTGGTGCAGCAGAGCAGTCCCAGTTCGGCGCGGCCATCGGCAACGGCTTGCGCGGTGGGCTGGGCGAAATCCGGATAATCGTCCGCGGGATCCTTGCTGGTGGCGCCAAAATCCTTGAGGGTCAGTCCGCGGGAGAGCAGGTGCGCTTTGAGGAATTCCTTCAATTCAAACCCGCCATGATCCGCGCCGAGCGCGAAGTTGACAAAGGAGATTTTGGCGTCATGCGCCGACAGGATTGCGTGTTGTTCCATAAATTTTAAAAGTGAAGAGACGCCGTGTTCGATCTGTTCGCGGCTGTGGATGTAAATCTCATAGGGACTGCCGATGGGATCGGGAATGTCTTTTTCATACGGGTCCAAAGAATCGTCAAATTCGCGCAACAAAAAGGTCTTTTCCGCCGCGGCGGGGTATAAAAGCCCGATCGTGTCCACGTGCGCGTGGGTCATGCCGAAAATATAATCCGCCTGCCGGACCAATTCGGCGGTCAACGCCCGGCTGCGTTGCGCGGAGATATCAATCCCGATCTCTTTCATCGCATTGACCGAATGGGGCGTGGGCGGCTGGCCGTCCACGGCGCCGAGGCCCGCCGAATAGACACGGAATTCACCGCGCCCATTGGTGGCCTGGCGAAAAAGCCCCTCGGCCATCGGGCTGCGGCAAATGTTGCCGGTGCATATGAACAGAATCGTTTTCATCCCGCGTAAAGATTTAAGGTGAATCGTCAGCGCCCAATCGTCAACCTGAAATCAGTCATGGGGCGGGACTCTGTCGAGCCGTGACTTTTCCGTTTCTCAAATTTCCCCCAACTATTTCCACCGCAAGGCTGCCAATCCCTTGATAAAATCGACCCCGCGCGCCAAAACCGGGTCGCGGATAAAGGGTTGCTGTTTCGCAGCGGGACCGGATGGCTCAAAATCGCCCTCCTGGTCGCCATCCTTTACTTTTTCGCGAACCAGGTCGGCTTCGGTCGTATGGTCGATGTAGGGAAGAAAATCGTTCGTTTCCGAGGCCACAATCGTTTCATTCGTCGAAATCATTCCATAGGGATTTTTTATATATATCTGTTCCGCTTCGGCGCTTACGGAAACTGAGATGTCCGGTTTCAAATCCTTTGAGCTGCCAAAAATCACGCCGGCTTTGTCCGCGCGCAGATCTTCCGCCAGTTGTGCCGCCGCGCCTGTCGTTTCATCGTTTACCAGGATAGCCAGGGGCATTTTCCCGCGAGCCAGGAGATTTTCCACTGCCTTTGCCGAATTGACGTCATCCCCGGCGGCAAAACGCAGGTCCAGGACGGTGCCGGCGATATTATTGGTCGCCAACAACGCCTGCTGCGCCGATTGGATTTCCGCGGATAAATTTTCTCCAACGGCCCCGATGCGCAAATACGCCACATTGCTTTCAAGGACAGCGGATTTGATGAGCAGATCCCCGCTTGATTGCGCAAGGACCGGCATCGGCAATAATAACAAAATTGCCGGCAACCATCGGTTCAAACGATGTCGTGTCATTGTTCGATAAATTGCGCGACAAAACCGCGAAAGTAAAGAGTCATAGCATGACCTGCCATTAGAACCGCGGATTACGCGGATTGAAATTACGCCAGCGCCTTCACCGCGATGTCGTGGCGATAGTGCGCCTCGTCAAAACGGATTTTTTCGACAGCGGCATAGGCGGCGGCCTGGGCGGCTTTCAAATCTTTGCCCAGCGCCGTCACGCCCAGAACGCGACCACCATTCGTGACGATCTGGCCATCTTTCATTGCCGTCCCGGCATGGAAAACTTTCGTGTTGGGCAGCGCGTTCGCCGCCTCCAGGCCCGCGATGGTTTTTCCCCTGGGGTAGTTGCCCGGGTAACCACCGCTGGCCATCACCACGCAAACACTTGCCAGC
>Ga0206805_1010_pt1 | contig 42103 bp, 37 predicted proteins | sample Alteio_BWOrgCont_59_FD_152890 | JGI IMG/M metagenome (GOLD analysis project Ga0206805, IMG submission 152890) | Enriched cells from forest soil in Barre Woods Harvard Forest LTER site, Petersham, Massachusetts, United States -... | ecosystem: Environmental > Terrestrial > Soil > Temperate forest >... | reverse complement strand
AGGCACCTGGCTTGAAATTTTGACATGGGAGGGTCGCATCCGTTTTTGCGCCTACGAAAAGTCGGTAGTATCATCTAATTATCCCGGCGCATTATTTAGTTTTTTCCCCTAACCCCTCATCCGTCCTGCGGACACGTTGACTCGCTCGCTCCCGCTCGCTCGGCCCTGACGGACTTCCGGCTTGGCCGGACTCTTTTCGCCATTTCCCAAATGGCTTAAATCTCCCGCGCCTGCGGGAGAAGGAACTGCGCCGGGCATCCATCCAAATTCGGACGCTACCAAAAGTCTTGTCAATTTTTGATAATCGGCGTAAAAAAGCTATGGTTCTTTATACAATCCAAATTTGCGTAGCGCTGGCTGCTGCACAAAGCCACAGAAAAACCCGCTAAATTTTTTAAGGCATAACAAGTGAACGAAGCCAAGATGCGCGCCCGAATGGGCGAAACGATGAAATTTTATGTGCCTTTCATAATGGTGTTGGCGGTAATTTTTTCTTCCTGGGCAGATGATCTGGCAAGATTTTCGCCGGATTTTTCGAACACAAAAATTTTCTGGAGCGCGCCGACGAATAACCTGCCGAAACAGTTTTGGATCTATAAAAGACTTCCAGTGTGTCCCTTTTCTGCAACCGTCATTTCGAACGCGATTATACTGGCTTCGCTTCAAAGCAAAGGTTTCCCCAAACCTTCAACGAATGATTGTTTCTATTACGAGGATAAAGGACCAAATTATCCCGGGGTGATTCCTGTTTATTTTCTTATCAGGCCAGAATCCGCAACCATCTCTTACTGGTTCCCGAATCGTGGGACCAATACCGCGGACATTCCTGCCGATAAAATGATAGTCCGCCGCGCCCGGGTTTGCGCCGCTCAATTGGGAGTTGATCCCGCTCAAATTGAATTCAAAGAAATGACTTCCAGTTTCAACCAGGATGAAGATGCCAATGATTTGACGAATCAAGTTTGTGGGCGCGGTGTTTTTCTATCCCGCAAGTTGGATGGAATTTTATTTTGGAGCGATGGAACGGAAGATGGCAATTTCGATGGATTTTGGATGGAATTCGGCAGTCATGGGCAAATCCGCGCTTTCTCGCTCATCTGCCCGGAACTGGAACGAGTGGAATTGCAGTCCGCCGCAAGTCCGCAACAAATCATCGCCTGCATCCGCGCCTTCAAAACGATAACACTGCCAAATAGAAGCGAGCAGGATTATTTCGCCCGGCTTAAAAATCTTTCCAAAGCGAGGAAGTTGATCATCACCAAAATCACCCCGTATTATAGAGAGGGCACCTGGGGAGAAATGCCAACAAATGGCGAGCCTCTGCGACTAATCACACCGATCGCCGAAATTGAAGCCATCGCCGATTTCGGAACCAGCAACGGCAACGTACGGCTGTTTTCGCCGATTATTTCCGCAGACGCTGATCGTCTTCTGGCCGGCAAACAGAAATAGGACAGAGATTTTTGCGATCAATCGCCAAAGAGTTTCTTGAGTTGCTCGCGCGCGGCGGCTTCCCGTGAATTCGTTTCGCTTTTCGGCATCCACGGGCGCGATGCGAATTCAAAGTATTCACAGAAATTTCCCACGTCTTTTTCCAGGACGGGTTCCGCCCGCCGTTCGCGGCATTGATGGGCCACGTGCCGGTCGTAGTGCGCGCAGTTCAAACACACCCGCAAATCGGCGCGGCATTTCATACAGGTTTCGCCGCGGCCGGGCTGCCCGGAGAGCGCCCACGGTTCGCCACATTTATGACAGTGTCTATTTGCCGGCATTTATCATTTATGATTTATGAATTATGATTTATGATTCCCACCGATGATGAATGCAATCATAAACTGCGAGGCGGGGATCTTTCTATGAGCCCTCACCTCACCCTGACCCTCTCCCCTCCCATCAGAATGGGAGCGGAGAGGGAACAGCCAGCGGATGTTCGTTATACGAGGAAACCTAACCGGCTTCTTCAGGTTTCGGAGTTCAACACGCAAATTTTTCGGAGAATTGATGAATGCAATCATAAATTGCGAGACGGGGGTTTTTCCATGAGCCCTCACCTCACCCTGACCCTCTCCCCTCCCATCAGAATGGGAGCGGAGAGGGAACAGCCAGCGGGTGCTGGTTATACAAGGAAACCTAACCGGCATCTTCAGGTTTTGGAGTTCAACACGCGATTTTTTCGGAGAATTCTCTCCCCGTTGCCCCGCCTTCGCCAAGCTGCGGCGGGACAGCGGGAAGAGGGAGGAGGCCGACGGGTGCGCCTATCCATAGGGCATTCACGGCCCCGATGCGTATCCAATTCTGGAGGTCTATGCTCCCCATGAAAGTCGGCATTTACGGCGGCACCTTCGACCCCGTCCACATCGGCCATCTGCTGGTGGCGCAGGCGGCCATTGAAGAATTGGGGTTGGACCGGTTGTTTTTTGTCCCGGCAGCACAATCGCCGTTCAAGACTGAAAACGAAACTGCGCCGGCGCCCATCCGCGTGAAACTGCTTCGCCTTGCGCTGGCCGGCCGGATTGATTGCGAAATCGACGAACAGGAAATCCGGCGCAGCGGCGTTTCGTATGCGATCGAGACGGTGCGCGATTATGCCAGCCGGTTCCAGGGGGCAAAGTTGTTCTATCTCATCGGGGCGGACAACGTGTCCAAATTGAATGAATGGCGCGATGCCTCCACCCTGGCGAGCCTGGCCGAGTTTGCCGCCGTGCCGCGCCCCGGTGCGGCTCCGGTGCAATTTCCATCGCCATTCCGAGGAAGGATGTTGAAAGGATTTCCGTTGGAGATTTCTTCGTCCCAGATCCGTGCACGGATCAAGGCGAACCGGCCGATCGACCTGTTTGTGCCGCCGGCGGTGGGCGAGGCCATCTGCAACTATCGGCTTTATCTTTGAACGGAGTCGTTTAGATTGGGTGTAGATGGATTCAAAAAAACTGGCTGAGCTGTGCCGCGATTTCGCGGATAATAAGAAGGCGGAAAATATTGTGGTGCTGGATGTGCGCGATTTGTCGTCGGTGACGGACTATTTCGTGATCGCTTCGGGGACGAGCGAACCGCACTTGCGCGCGATCGTGGAAGAAATCATCGACCAATTGCGCGACCATCATGATCTGCGGCCATTCCGCCGGGACGGTTCAGTGCAGGGAGCGTGGGTGGTGTTGGATTATTTTGACGTGATCGTCCATATCATGCGCACGGATGTCCGGGAGCGTTACAACCTGGAAAATCTTTGGGGTGATGCGGCGCGGCTCAAGCCGCGAAAGACTGCAAAGGCCCCGGCTTCAAAAGCGCCAAACCGCAAACGGAAAGAAAACTGACTCTTAGGGCTGCCCTTCCTGCCCTTCTTTTTTCTCGGGGATCTCGGTGGAGGCTTTTACCATTTCATCGAGGATCTTCTTGAATTCATCCAGGCCGGTCGCCGGAATGATGATATTATCACGGCGGCCGCCGACGTCTTCGGTGATCCGGAGGAAGCGTCCCCGCGGATTTTCCTTGAGCGTGAACATGAAGCTCTTGCGCTCGATCTGGATGCGATCGGTTTTGAGGGTGTCTTCCTGGACGGGTGGCTTGGGCTGGCCATAGCTATTGCTTTGGTATGGCCTGCGTCCAAATGGTGATGGGCGTTCGTTTGAAATCATATTTCCATTTCCTGTTGACCTCGCCCTGGGGCGCTAATCAAGCTATATGAAATTCGGACTTTTACGGTGTTTTGTCAACAAAATTTTCCGTGACTTTATAAAATATTGGCGGCCAGTTCGGCCAGTTCCGAGCGTTCACCCTTTTGCAATTCCACATGCGCGGCGATCGGCTGGTCGCGAAACCGGCTGACGACGTAATTGAATCCGTTCGATGACGAGTCCACATAGGGATTGTCGATCTGATAGGGGTCTCCGGTGAAAATGAGTTTTGTTCCGTTCCCGACCCGGGTGATGATGGTCTTGGCCTCCAGCGGGGTGAGGTTCTGCGCTTCGTCCACGATCATGAACTGGTTGGCGATGCTGCGTCCGCGGATGTAGCTCAAGGCTTCGACGACGATGCTCCCACTGCGCATCAAGTCGGCGCCGCGGCGATGGTCATGGCCCATGTTGAGGTCGCTCAACATTTCGAGCGCGTCATGGATCGGCTGCATCCAGGGCGCGAGTTTCTCCTCCAGAGAGCCGGGCAGAAATCCCAATTCCTTGCCCATGGAGATGGTTGGACGCGCCACGACCAGCCGCCGGAATTCCCGGTCATTCACGACACGCTTCAATCCCGCGGCCATCGCCATCAACGTTTTCCCGGTGCCGGCTTTGCCCATCAACGTGACGAGCTTGATGCGGTCATCGAGGAGGGCGTCAAAGGCAAAATGCTGTTCGCGATTGCGGGGTTTGATGCCCCAAACACCGTCGCGCGAATCGACGATGGGGACGAGTTTTGTTCCCGTGGCATCGACTTTGGTCAGGAGGGCTTTTTTGGAATTGGTCTCATCGGTCAGCGTGCAATATTCGTTCGGGAAATATTTTCTGCCGGCGGGCAGATTCAATTCCTCTTCGGTGCGGAACGCCGCCAATTTGTCCGAGCTGACGGACGTCTCGGTCATGCCGGTGTACAGATCGGTGATGAACACGCGGTCGGTCTCGTAATCCTCCGCGGACAGGCCGATGGCGTCGGCTTTGATGCGCAGGTTGATGTCTTTGGAAACGAGGATGGTGGGATTTTTAGGCTGCGCTTTTTGCACGCTGGCGGCGGCGGAGAGGATGCGGTTGTCCACCGAATCGCTGGCGAGGATGGCATGGCCGTTCTTTTCGGCGCCGTTTTTGTAAAAGATGACGCGCAGTTGGCCGCCGTTGGGCAGCTTGACGCCCTCACTCAAATGGCCGTCTTCGCGAAAGCCGTCGAGCATGCGCGAGACCTGCCGGGCATGCTGGCCGAGTTCGGAGGATTCGCGTTTGAAGCGGTCCATTTCCTCGATGACCTCGATGGGGATCAGCACCTGGTTGTCTTCGAAGCTGAGGAGTGAGTTGGGGTCGTGCAACAGCACGTTGGTATCAATGATGTAGTTTTTCACTTAAAATCGGAGTGTTTGACCGTTTTCATCCGCGCATACCAGCGGCGGATTTCCTTGTGGCCTTTTGGCAATTGATAATGGCCCGAGTAGAGAAAGTTTTCAATCATGCCGAAGAGGTCAAAATCGACGAACCGCGGGGATTCTTCGAGGATGAAGGGCAGATGCGTCAGCATCATTTCGTAGGGTAAAAGTTTTTCCTCCAATTGCTTGAGCAACGATTTTTGGTCTTTGCGCCATTGGTCGAGGCAGCCGCGGCCGAACTTGCGCTCTTTGAAGCGGAGATACTGCAATTGGTCTTTGGCCGGGACATTTTCTTTCCAATAAATATCGTTGAGCCGGAAAGTAACGCCCTCGACTTCATTTTCGATGTTGCGCCAAAGGATGGATTGGACATCGCACCAGCGCTCGGGAAAGAGTCCCAGGTCATGTTCTTCGTCCAGATATTTGGCGATGACCTGTGAATCATCATTCATTTCAAAGATGACATTCCGGCCATCGCGCAGGGTGGGCACGCCGTAATAGCGTTGGCGGGTCAGTTTCCAGACGAGGGAACGGTCCTGGCTGGGAATATTGACGATTTTGAAAGGGATGCCGGCGTATTCCAGAATGCGCCGCTGTACAAGGCAGAACGGACTCCACGGAAACTGAATCAATTCAATCATGTCAAATTTCGCTGCCGACCCATCGAATTTAAAACCCGGTTTTTTATTTTACAAGCGCAATCACCACTTTACACAAAATTGTAACAGGAGTAAAGTCGCCCCATGGCTGCCGAATACGACGCGACCGAATTTATCGACACGGATTTTGAAGCGCATAAATCGCCGTTTGCCCCGGCGTCCGCCGCGGACGCGCTGCGCGCGCCCACCCGCGAGGAGGTGGACCGCAAGGTCGTTGAGGCGCAACAAAAGCTCGCCGAACTCAAGCGCGCGCAGGAAGACCTGGAACGCGAGCGCGCCACGCTGGAGGAATTGCGCCGCCGCCAGCTTGAATTCCAGAACGGGCGCCAGGAGATGATCAATCATCTGACGCGCGGCCTGGGCCTGCTCGAAGAGGCTGAATTCAATGCGCGCCGGGATTCCGAGCAGATGCTCAAAACCATCGCCGATTTCCGCGGCGCGATGGAGAAGATCCAGGGGATCCGGGACGAAACCTGGTCCAAGGACAATTTCCAGATGGAATTGACGCGCGCGCTTACCACGATCGAGAACGCTCGGATGGAATGGAATTCGGCCCGCCTCAAATTGCCGGCCCTGGCCGGTGAATCTGCCCGAAAAAAAGCCGAGACTGAAACCGCGCCGACGCCGGCCGCTTCACCGTTCGCCAATATGGCTTTCGGCGAGATGTGCAAAATGGGTTTGGCGATGACGTGGCCGTTGTTGCTGGCGGCCCTGGGCGCGTTGGGAGTGTTCGTTGCCATTCTCCTGCAACGCCATTAAAGGATGGGGTATGGCGAAGAATAAAGGAGACCCGATTTCCGAGCGCGCGCGCGCGCTCAACGACCAGATCGCCACGCTTGAGGCGCAGATCAAGAAGCTCGACAGCCAGTTGCACTCTTCGTCCAAACCGAAATTACGGTCCACTACGATGCCCCACGGCGCGGCGGTTCCCCGCAAGACCGAAGAGCCACCCCCGAAGAAAACAATCACCGAGCCGGTCTTTGAAGAGATCAAGCCGGTGACGGCTCGCGTCGAGACCGAGATTCCCGAGATGTTCAACGAGAGCGGGGTGCGCAAATATGACCTGCCGGCGTTGTGGTCCAAGTTGCGGAGCCTGTTCAGCCGCCCTCCCGCCAGCAATCCGCGCCTGGTGAATTACCTTGCCGCCGGCGGCGTGCAAGGACTGCGTCCGCTGCGCTACGAAAAACGGGTCGCGCGCAACCGTTTCATCGCTTTTGCCGGGATTCTGTTCTTTTTATTGCTTGGCACCCTCTTGCTTTATCTCCGCAACCATTGAATAGTCATCCTATGAAAAATGAATATATCGAACTTCCTGTCGCCACGGCCGATGGCCATTTCGTGGCGCGTTATTCCGAAAAAGGGCTTGCGGGCTTGAGCTTCCCGGCGGCGCGGGCATCCGCGCGGGCCGTGAAGCCGGCCGAGATTCCCTCCCAGATACGCGCCTGGCATCGCGCCACCGAATCGGCTTTAAAAAAAATCCTGGCCGGCAACCAGCCAAAAGAATTCCCGCCGATCGAATTGACGGGAACGGATTTCCAAAAATCTGTTTGGCGACAATTGCAGAAGATCTCCGCCGGTAAAACGAAGAGCTATGGCGAGATCGCGCAAGCCATCGGCAAACCCAAAGCCGTCCGCGCGGTGGGCGGGGCGTGCGGGGCGAATCCCATCCCGGTCCTCGTGCCATGCCATCGCGTCCTGGCAGCGAACCAAAAGATCGGCGGCTTTAGCGGCGGAATGCATTGGAAACGGAGCTTATTGACCCGCGAGGGTGTGCGTGTAAAAGATTAAAATGGGTTCGACGGGGGCGTCGAACCCGACAGCCCCGAAAGCTTTCGGGGGTGTGCTCCCCAAAACCGGTTTCGCCGCGAAGCGTAGCGCCACGCTGCTATATGTGATGGCCATGCAGGGACTATGCCGCACCTACGGTGCTATTGCGATTACCCGCACATTTTCAAAAACCCGGCTTCGTCGATGATTTTTACGCCGAGTTTTTGGGCTTTGTCCAATTTTGAACCGGCTTCCGCGCCGGCCAGCACAAAATCCGTGTTGCCGCTCACGCTGCCGCTGACTTTGCCGCCCAGGGCCTCAATCTTTGCCGAGGCCTCCTCGCGGGTCAGGGTCGGCAATGTGCCGGTCAGCACAAAGGTCTTCCCCGCGAATGGCAATGCGGCCGCCGCCGTCGCGGAAATTTTTTCGCCCGCCGGTTTGATGCCGAGTTCTTTCATCCGCTTCAAAAGCTTCTTTCCATTTTCGCTGGAGAAGAAATCCAAAATGCTTTTGGCAACAACCGGTCCGACTTTCGTGACGATCCCCAATTCTTTGTCGGCTTTGTTCTTCGAGCGCGCCGCAAAATTGGCCTGGAGCAACCGGTCGATGATCTCCGTAATTTCTTTTTTTAAACGTTCATGGCGTTCCGGATTTTCGCGCCTCAACCCGGGCAATGCGGAGATTTTTTCATTATAATCCAGGACATCCGCCAGCAACGGTGATCGGGCGACGTCTTCGATCGTCTCATGGAACTTTGCCAAATCCTGCGCGGTGGTTTTGCCGACTTCGGGAATCGCCACGCCCAAAAGCCAGCGCGAGAGCGGAAAGGTCCGCGCGCGTTCAATGGCATGGATGGCCTTGGTTGCGTTCTTCTCTCCAAAAATGCGCGGTGATTCGTCATTGCCGAGATTGAGCGTCGCCAACGGTTCCAATTTCAATTCGAACAGGTCCAACGGCTCGCGCACCAGGTTTCGCTCGACCAATTTGTCAGCGACGATGCCGCCGACGCTCTCGATGTCCAGCGCGCCGCGCGCGGTGAAAAATTCCAATCGGCGCGTGGCCTGCGCCGGGCATTGTAAGTTCTCACAGCGCCAGACGACATATTTTGAGTCACGCGAGATGGGACTGCCGCAGACGGGGCATTTGCCGTGGAGATGTTTCGAGAAATCAAAGGCCACGGCGTTTCGTGGACGCCTGGATTCCACCACGCTGACGACTGCCGGTATCACTTCGCCGGCCTTCTCGATGACGACCGTATCGCCGATGCGGATGTCCTTGCGTTTGATTTCATCCTCGTTGTGGAGCGTGGCGCGGCTGATGGTGCTGCCGGCGAGAAAGACCGGCTCGAGTTCGGCCACCGGGGTGAGCGCGCCGGTGCGACCGACCTGGATGGTGATGTCGTTCAATTTTGTCTCGGCACGCTCCGCGGCATATTTGTAGGCGATGGCCCAGCGCGGCGCCTTGGCGGTGAACCCGGCGCGCTCGCGCTGGGCCAGGGAATTTAATTTGATGACCGCGCCATCGGTCTCGTACGGGAAATTTTTGCGGATTTTGTCCAGCTCATTGATGGCCTCGATCAGCTCATCGGCGGAATGGCAATGCCAGACGCGCTCCGGTGTTTTGAATCCGAACGTTTTCAGCCAGTCGAGCGTTTCGGTATGGGTTGGGGGCGTCTTCGCGCCTTCGACTTTGCCCAGGCCATAGATGACGATGTCCAGCGGCCGTTTGGCGACGAGGCGCGGGTCCAATTGTTTGAGGGAGCCGGCGGCGGCACTGCGCGGATTGGCAAAGAGTTCCTCACCGGCTGTCTTGCGCTCGGCGTTCATTTTTTCGAAGCCGGCTTTCGTCAGAAACACTTCGCCGCGGACTTCCAAAATGAGCGGCAATCCTCCGCGCCGCGCGGGCTGGGACAGATCCAGGGGAATGCTCCGAATCGTCCTGAGATTGCTTGAGACATCATCGCCGGTGGCGCCGTCACCGCGGGTGGCGCCGACGGTGAACTTCCCGTCTTCGTAGCGCAGGCTCATTGCCAGGCCATCCACTTTGGGTTCAACCGACCAATCCAAAGGTTCATCCGGCAACAATTTTTGGAGACGCTTCACGAAATCAAGGACTTCATCCTGCGAATAGGTGTTGTCCAGGCTCAACATTGGCAGCAGATGCCGGACTGGTTTGAAGGCTTTGATCGGCTCGCCGCCCACGCGCTGGCTGGGCGAATCCGGGGTGATGAGACCGGGAAACTCTTTTTCGAGGTCGAGCAGTTCATGATACAACCGGTCATATTCGTGGTCAGAGATTTTCGGCGCGGCCTCGACATAATAGGCGCGGTCGTGTCCGCGGATCTCCTCGACGAGTCGGGCGTGGCGTTTTTTGGCTTCGGCTTGCGTCACGGACAGATATTTAACGCAAAGAAGCAAAGAAGCAAAGCGACGAATCAGTTAACGGGAATTTGAGTTGAGAGTTGAGAGGAACCTCAAAAGTAAGTGCTTAGATGCTATTCAATCGAGCCCTGGCTTCTTCCCAATCCAGAATTTTCTCTTCGCCGCGGGAAACGCGATCAGCCGTTTCACGCAAGGCATCTGCGTGCCATGCGGGAGACTCCACCTGCGCTTCATCCCGGCTCAAGTCCTCTTTGCCGTAGGATGCCTGGGGCTATTTCACTCCGCCATCGGTCTTCAAAAACCAATCGACGAATATTCTGATGCCCTGTTCGAATTTGGTTTGCGGATGGTAGCCAAGTTTTTCCCGCGCTTTGGTGATATCCGCATAGGTGATGGGCACATCTCCCGGTTGCATCGGTTGGCGGTCGATGATGGCCTTTTTGCCAAGGCCGGCTTCGAGCAGCTCGATCATCCGGCTCAATGAAATCGTCTGCGATTCGCCGAGGTTGAAGATCTCGAAGCCGAAGTTTTTTTTCGTCGCGGCCATTACGCCCTCGACCGTATCGGAAACAAAGGTGTAATCGCGCGCCGCGGTGCCGTCGCCAAAAACGGGGATGGGTTGTCCGGAGGAAATCAATTTTGCGAATTTATAGATCGCGAGGTCCGGCCGCTGGCGCGGGCCGTAGACCGTGAAAAAGCGCAGCATCGTCACGTCCATCTTATGGATGTGATGCCAGACGTGGCCGAGCGCCTCGCAGGCCAGCTTGCTGGCGGCATACGGCGAGATGGCGGCAACAATGGGATCGCTCTCCGAAAACGGCACTTTGGAATTCAGCCCGTACACCGAGGAAGAGGATGCGATGATGATTTTCTTCACGCCGGATTTTCTGGCGGCTTCGAGCACATTAACGGTGCCTTCGGCATTCACGCGCTGGTAAAGCGCGGGGTCGGCGAGACTTGCCCGGACGCCCGCGCGCGCGGCGAGATGGATGACCTGGTCGAACTTGACGGAGGAAAAGATTTCCGCGAGCGCGGAAACATCAGCGATGTCGCCCTGGGTGAATTCGAAGGGTTTCGCCAATGCCTGGATTTCACGGAGGTTGCGCCGCTTGAATTGCGGGTCGTAAAAATTATTGAGGTCGTCAAAAGCCCAGACGCTGTGGCCCTCGCGCAACAACCGTTCGCAGACGTGCGAACCGATGAAGCCCGCGCCGCCGGTGACGAAAAAGTTCATGGAGAAACGCTAGCAATCCGCGCCCGCGCTGTCGAGTGCGCGGGTTTATGGCGAGTGGAATCAGATTGAAATTTAAACCGAGTGTATCTTCCTTCCTGGCGTGAGAATTTTATTTCGCGGTGAGCCGGATGATCTCCCGCAAGGTCGTTTGCGGCTTGAATTTCACGAATCGTTCCAATTTTTCCACCAGCGGCTTGCGCCGGCGCATGTCGTCGAAGCCCGGAGCATACGCCTGGTCGTACGGAATCCGTTCGATCCTGGATCTTGATTCCAGTGTTTCCACGACAAGTTTCGCCAGGTTGCCGATGGAGATCTCTTCCGTGCCGCCGATGTTGAAAATCTCGCCGCGCGCGCTTTGGCAATCTTTCAAACGCACCAGCGCCTCCACCACGTCGTTGACCAGGCAAAAGCAGCGCGTCTGTTTGCCATCACCAAAAACCTTGAGCGGCGCATTCTTCTTTGCGGCGGCGATGAAACGCGGCAGCACCATGCCATAACGCCCGGTCTGGCGCGGCCCCACGGTATTGAACAGGCGCGCGATGATCACCGGCAGCTTTTTCTCGCGGGCACAGGCCAGCGCCAGGAATTCATCGGTCAGTTTTGAGCAGGCATAGCTCCAGCGCGATTGGTTCGGCGGCCCGATGAGCAGGTCGTCGCTTTCGCCAAATTCCTCCTTGGCGCTTTTGCCATAAACTTCCGAAGTGGAAGCCAACAGGACCGGCGTGGAGTTTGCCGCCGCGGCGCGCAGCAGGATTTCTGTTTCGTGAAAGCTTGATTGGAGCACGTGCAAAGCGGATTTGACGACCAGTTCAACGCCGACCGTCGCCGCCAGGTGGAAGATAAATTCCGCATTCACCACAAGCCCGGGCAATTCTTTGCATCCTGAAATTTTACTTTTGATGATCTTCAAGCGCGGATTTTTTTTCATCGCGCGCAGGTTTTCCATGCTCCCGGTCGAAAAATTGTCGATGACGACGACATTTTTGCCGTCGTTCAGCAATCGTTCCACGAGGTGTGAGCCGATGAAGCCCGCGCCGCCGGTGACCAGAATCAGCGAAGATGGAGAATGGAGGCTGGAGGATGGCATTAGTTTTCGCGTTTTTTGCAAAAATCGTCTGCTCGCACGATCATTTTATTCAGCATAGCACCAATGCTTTGCCATGCGGCATCCATTTGTTTGAACTCATTTGCAGAGATATAACCGCAATCGAGGCAATCATCGAGCCAGGATTGTGTTTCCGTTGCTTCACCAAGAGCTTCGTCAATTTTATTGATAAAAACAGCACGATAATGGCGTCGTGCCCATGCTTCAGCAATCATCGCCTTAACAGCACGCGATGAACGACGGATCTGGTCGGTCAACGAATATCGCTCTTCCGGCGGAAAGTTCCGGCTGTGCAGAAAAATCTTCTGAGTTTCTTCTCGCGTGGCTTTATAGACATTCAATTCCCGGAAACTTTTGATTAGTGCCATAATCCATCCTCCGTTCTCTATTTTCCATCCTCGTTTTTGCCGGCAAGCGCCGCGGCAATCGCCTCCGCAAGTTTCTGCCGGTAGTTCCCGTTCTCGATCAGCCTGGCTTCGGCGGGATTTGACAGGTAGCCGTTCTCGATCAAGACGGCCGGACATCTCTGGTTGCGCAACACCTCAATATACCGCACGTGGCGCACGCCACGATCTTTCATCCCGGTGATTTGCGACACGGCGCCTTGCAGCTTCACGGCGAATTGCAGGCTCTGGGCGTCGAAATCGTTGCTCGACAGTTTTTCGGACCATGGATCTGAATAGCCGCGCGTGACCGTCGAGGGCATGCCCGTGGGCGTGTAGCAATAGGTTTCCAGCCCGGCTTCTTTGGGATCATGGACGGCGGCATTAAAATGAAGGCTGAGGTAAAGTTCCGCATGGTGCGCCGTGGTGAACACGACACGGTTTGCATTGGTGACATAGGTATCGCTGTGGCGGGTCAGCAGGACCGTCCACCCGTTGGTTTCAAGCAACGGCTTGAGTCGCAACGCGAGGTCGAGCGTGAATTCCTTTTCAAAGCGTCCATCCAGGACGCTATGCGTGCCGGTATTGGAACCGCCATGGCCCGGGTCGATCACGATGACACGGTTTCCGTCAAACGCCAGCGGCGGTTCGCACAAAAGCGGCTCCAGGTTTTTTTGCAGGTCGAGTTCATCCAGATAAATTTCGCCGTCGATCAATTGCGGGGCAAAACCGAGATTGATGGTGACGTTATTCCAGGTCGCCTCGATGCTTCCGATGGCAAGGACCATCACGCCATATTTTGAGCCAACGGCATATTCGGCCACGGAGATGTCGCGAAGGCGATACGGCGAGCCGGTGTGATGTGCGGCAGCCCATTCGCGGAGGGGGACCCACGCGTTGACCGCAGGCGCGGGTTGTGAAACGGCCGGCGCCGGCGGCGGCGGACCCGGATGAGTCAACGGCGCCTCCGGCTCCTGGAATGCGCGCGGCTGAAAAATTTCGGGCGCGCCTGGATTGGACCAATCAAGCGATGAATGTTCGGTGGTGGATTGGCCTTCCTCAACTTGCGCCGGCGGCCGGGGCGGTGAGGTTGAACAACCCGCTAGAAAAATAGACGCGGCAAAAATGATTCCTGCAAACTTGAACACGCGCCAATTGTGCGGAATGAAAATGCGGACTCAAGCTGTTTTGGCGTTCAAACGTGATGAAAAGCGTGGTGTTGCCGATAAAGAGCGAGCAGTGATTGGATTTGGCCGGCGAGAGCGGCCCGGCCGGATTGCTGCGCCAATGCAATCGCTTTGCCGGCCGTGTTGGTCGCGTCGTCAAATCGTCCGGTCTCGGCATAAGCGGCGGCGAGCGTATTGAGGATGACCGGGTCCTGCCCATGCGACAGCGCGGCGGCACTTTCTGCCAGGCTTACTGCCTCCGGCCCGTTACGGACTTGTCCATCGCCATCGGTTGCCAGGATCCACGCCGCCGCGTTCAACGGGTCGGTCCAGTCCGGACGCAATTGCGCCGCCGCCTGTAGATGGCTGAGCGCCATTCCAGGCTGTCGCGCCATCGCCAGGCAAAGCCCTAATTCGTATTGTGCTTCCGCTTCTTTTGGGTCCAGGGTAACCGCAGTGGAAAATTCCCGGGCCGCATCTGGAACACGTCCCAGTCTTATCAGCGCCAATCCCAGGTTAAGATGGATATCGGCGTTATCCGGTTCAATGGCGAGGGCACGGCTGAGGGAGGCGGCAGCCTCGTCAAGATGCCCTTCACCCGCAAGCACAGTTCCGAGATTATTATAGGCATCAACATAATCCGGTTGGATATGAAGGGCCTGTTGATAACGGGCGATTGCGTCATTGGTCATTCCTGCGCGCGCGAGCGCGACACCGTAATTGTTCTGAATGAGCGCATTATTTGGAGCCAGTTGGGCTGCCTGGGCGTAATGCGAAAGGGCATCCGGCGCCCTGCCAACTTCCACCAGGGCGGCGGCATAATCATTTTGTATGATCGCATTATCCGGCGCCAGGCGTAAGGCTTCGGCATCATGCGCAAATGCTTCCTTTCCCTTGCCCGCAATGATCAATGCCCCTGCATACTCATCCTCTCCGAAAGCGTTGTTGGCGGTGACTGCGATAGTATGTTCGAAGAGAGTCACGCCGTTCTTCCAGAATTGCAGTTGATGCACCGTCAATGCCGAGCAAACCAACAAAATCAATGTGCTTGCGATAACAGCCACTGGCTTGCGAAACCTCCAGTCTTTCATCAAATCGGCTGCGCCCCATACACAAATGACGAATAACCCCGTCAACGACATATAGGTATAGCGGTCCGCCGAAGATTGTGGCCCCACCTGCATGAACCCGATCACCGGGACCAACATGCCCAGATACCACAGCCATCCCATCAGCAGGTAAGGTTTTTTCTGCCGCGCCTTTATGCACAGTACGGAGATTGCCAACAGGAAAAATGCCGCGCCGGCCACCTTCCAGGGGGTGATTGTATAAAGTGGATAAATGACCGAGAGGTCAATCGGCCAAAACATCCGTCCAATATACCGCACATAGGAGACCAGGGCGTTGCCCATATAAAACCCCCTATCGTTGGTCGCAACTGCCCCGGCGCTCTTTTGCGCAAAATACGTGATGACGCATGAAATCGGTACCAGCATGAAGAACGGCCATTTCTCCAATAGAAGGGTCTTAAGTTTTCGAAAATCAATTTCCATTGGATTATCCGATGTCGTGGAGACCCGGCCCAACGGCCAAAAATCCAAAAGTAACATGACGAAAGGCAGGGTGACCACCATTGGCTTGCTCATTAATCCCATCACAAAGAAAAACAACGCGCCCCAGTAATAACGCGACCGGATGGCGCCGGTTTTCGCGTATTGTGCGTAGCACAACAACGCCAACAGTCCAAAAAATGTGCTGAGCACATCTTTGCGTTCGGCGGCCCACGCCACCGATTCCACGTGCAAGGGGTGCAGCGCAAAAAGGCCTGCCACTATCGCGCTGCGCCAAAGCGCGCCTGTTGTCCGTTTCAGGAGCGTAAATAAAAGCGCTGCATTGGCCGCGTGAAAACCCAGATTGACCACATGTTGCGGTCCCGGCTGCAAACCAAACAGCTCGCAGTCCAGCATATGGGAGATCCAGGTGATGGGATGCCAGTTCGCCGAATAAAAATGTGTGAAAGCCCAGGCGATCCCTTTGAATGACAGTCCCTGGTTTACCCAAGGGTTTTGTACGATGTAATAATCATCGTCAAAATTGATGAAATTATCACCCGAGACCCTCCAGTAGGTGGCCAAAGTCACTGCTGTCAAGATCAGACAGACCAGCCTGCATGTTTTCCTGTCCTGGGTGGCGTCCATTCCGCCAATTGTGCGGAATGAAAATATGGACTCAAGCTGTTTTGGGCATCAAGCGTGATGAAAAGCGCGATGTTGCTGATAAAGGGCAAGTAAAGATTGGATTTGTGCCGCCAGCCGATCCTGCCCGGAATTTTGAGCCAGGGTAATAGCTTTCGTGGCAGTTTTGATGGCGTCGTCGAATCGTCCCGCCTCGGCATAAGCAGCGGCGAGCGTGTTTAAAATGATTGGATCATGCTGCATCGACAGGGTCGCTGCGTTTTCCGCCAAGTTGACAGCTTGCGGTCCATTGCGGATTTGAGGATCTGCATCGGTCGCAAGTATCCAGGCGGTCGCGTTGAGTGGTTGAGGCCAAAGCGGAACCAGGCGCGCTGCCTCCAGCAAGTGATTGGTGGCATCATTGGGCTTATGCAATATCGCCAGACAAAGGCCCAACTGATATTGCGCCTCGCCCATGTCGGGACTCAGGCGCACGGCTTCGGAGAATTGCTGTGCGGCATCGGGTATGCGCCCAAGCCTGAGCAGCGCGAGGCCAAAGTTGACACGTATTTCCGGAATGCGTGGTGCGGCAGCGACCGCATGGCCAAGGGCCGAGGTTGCTTCGTCAAAATGTCCATCTGCAACCAACAGCGCACCGAGATTGTTATAGGCATCGGCATAGTTTGGTTGGATGCGGATGGCATCCTGATAGCGTTCTATGGCGGCATTGGTCTGGCAATCGCGTTCAAGGGCGGCTCCATAGTTGTTTTGGATGATCGCATTATTGGTAGCCAGGCGCGCGGCTTCGGCATAATGCGAAAGGGCTTCGGATATCCTGCCGACGCCAACCAACGAGGCCGCATAATCGTTTTGCATGATCGCATCGCCCGGCGCCAGGCGTACGGCTTCGGCGTTGTGGGCAACCGCTTCTTCATTTTCGCCTGCAGCGATGAGGGCCTTGGCATATTCATCCTGAGCAGAGGCCTTGTTTGCTGAAACAGCCAGGGACCGTCCCATCAGTGTAACACTATTCTTCCAAAACTGGAGTTGGTATATTGTTGTCATCGAACAGATTGACAGAGCCAGCGCAGAAAGAACCACGGCAACCTTTTTTTGATATTTCCAGCCGCGCATCAGATCTTCCGCACCCCAAACGCACATGATGAATAGGCCAACCAGCGGTAAATACGTGTAACGATCCGCCGAGGATTGCGGTCCTACTTGCAGGAACCCGATGGCCGGCACCAATGTTCCCAAATACCAGAACCAGCCAACCGGCAGGTAAGGCCGGCGTTTGGCGGCTATAATACAAAGAAGGGAGACAACCAACAAAAAGGAGGCGGCACAGAAGACCTGCCAGGTGGGGATTGGCACCAGGTAAAGCGTGAGGGATAGTTTTACCGGCCAGATCATTTTCCCAATGTATCGAAGATACGATACGAGCGCGTTGCCTATGTAGATGCCAGACTGATTTTCCACGACGGTGCCGCCACTTTTTTGCGCGTAATAAGTTACGATGCATGACGCGACGACCATCACAAAAAGCGGCCATTTTTCCCAAAAGAGAGTTTTGATCGGCCATTGTTCCGACCCAAATGATTGGTCCGGTGAGATGGCTGATCGGCCCAGCGGCCAATAATCCAGTAACAGCATCACGAAAGGCAAAGTGACAAGCATCGGCTTGGACATCAGGGCAAGCGCAAATAAAACCACCATACATCCATACCACTTGAAAGGTCTTGAATAAGGCAAATTGGAATTGTTGAAGCCGCTCACGTAACGGGTGTAAGCCAGAAGCGCAAGCAGCCCGAAAAAAGTGCTGAGCACATCTTTGCGTTCGGCGATCCACGCCACGGATTCAACGTGCAAGGGATGCAAGGCAAAGAGCCCGGCAACGATGGCGCTGCGCCAAAGCGCGCCCGTTAGACGCTTGAGCAGCAGGAACAACAAGGCGGCATTCGCCGCGTGAAACACAACGTTGACCATGTGTTGTGGTCCGGGCCGCAAGCCGAAAAGCTGGCAGTCCACCATGTGTGAAATCCAGGTGATGGGGTGCCAATTGTCGGAGTAGAAATGTGTGAAGGCCCAGGCGATGCCCGCAAAGCTCAAGCCATGATTTACCCAGGGGTTGTGCTGAACGTAAAAGCCATCATCAATATTAATGAAGTCGTTATGGATGACCCGCCAATAGGTGGCGAGGGTCACAAAGATCAGCGCCAGACAGATCAGCCCGCGTGTTTTCCTGTCCTGGGTTGCGTCCATCCCGTCATGCTAACTGAAGAAAAACCGGTCTGCAATACGTTGAAGGCTTGTCGCGCCTCGCGGCCTTGGCCATAATCTGTTCCAACGTTGAAAATTCTCGTGGCCATCACCGGAGCCAGCGGCGCGATTTACGCGCAGCGATTGCTCGATAATATGGATCCCCGCAAACACGAGATCCATATCGTCCAAAGCAACTACGCGCAGCAGGTGATCGCGGAAGAATTGCCCGGCGGACTTAAAGTGCCGGACGGAATAAAGATCCACTCCTTGAAAAGCATGAATGCGCCGTTCGCCAGCGGCTCCAATCCGCCGGATGCGATGGTCGTCATTCCCTGCACGATGGGAACGATGGGACGCATCGCTCACGGCTACAGCGAGGATGTGCTATTGCGCGCCGCTGACGTGACATTAAAAGAGAGGAAAAAACTCATTCTGGTTCCGCGTGAAACTCCTTTGAGCCTGGTGCATATCAAAAATATGGAGCTGCTCCTGCTGGCCGGTGCGACCATTTTGCCGGCTAATCCGAGTTTTTATGCGGGCGCGAAAACGGCCATCGAGCTGGCGGACACCGTTGTGGCGCGCGTGCTCGACCACCTGGGCATCGCGAACGACCTGGCGCCGCGTTGGAGCGAGGAAAAGGAATAGGAATAAATGAAGAAACATCCAACATCCAACATCCAACATCCAACGTGCTTTGTAGAAACCTTACAAGTTATGGATGAAGGTCTGGCGGGGATGTGTTCGGCGAGACGCCGAACACGGCGCGCGAGACGCGCGCGCTCCCCAAAGACCCATCTCTGTTCCAATCAGCGACATGGGAATAACCATGGTTTCTACAGGGCATATTCAATGTTCAACGTCGAAGGATTTGGGGTTTTTAGAGGCGGTCGGCAGGTTGCCGACCGCAACGGGCTGGTAGCCCGTTCCCCCCGAACCAATAGAGGTATCCTCACTCGCAAGGTTCCCAGCCCTGAAGGACTGGGCTGCTATTTTCAAAGGCGCTGCTACGAAGCCCTGCGAATGAATCCAAAGCTGAAGGTTTTTGCAAAGCACGTTGAATGTTGAATGCTTGCCTATATTAACAAATGGGGAGGCTTCGTCCGCTTTTCGCACACGGTCTTCGCGTTGCCGTTCGCGCTGGCGGCGATGCTCGTGGCCGCCCGTGAAAATCACGGCTGGCCGGGCTGGCATGTTTTTGGGTTGATCCTGGTGGCGATGGTTTGCGCGCGCACTTGCGCCATGGCTTTCAATCGCATCGTTGACCGCAAGTTCGACGCGCTCAATCCGCGAACGAAGAATCGCCATTTGCCGGCGGGCCAGATTTCGTTGTTTAGCGCCCTGCTGCTCTGGGCCGTTTCCGGCGCGGGTTTGATCGCCGCCAGTTATTTCCTGAATCCTCTTTGTTTTTACCTCTCGCCCGTCGCGCTCATCGTGATCTGTTTTTATTCGCTGACGAAACGGTTCACGGATTACACGCATGTTTTTCTTGGCATCGCACTGGCGCTGGCGCCGGTCGGCGCGTGGCTTGCGGTCAAAGGCTCGCAGGTTTCCACCCCGGAAATCCTGCAAATGGCCGTCCTCGCGCTCGCCGTCGTGTTGTGGCTGGTGGGGTTCGATATTATTTATGCGCTGCAGGATTATGAGTTCGATAAATCGCACGGACTCCACTCGCTGGTGGTCGCGTGGGGGCAACAAAATGCGCTGGCGGCGGCGTTCCTGGCGCATATGTTCATGTGCGGGCTGCTGTTCGCTTTTGGGATTTTGTGCCGGTTCCATTACATCTATCTCATCGGCTGGTTCATCATCGTCGGTTGCCTGGTGCTGGAACATTGGATCGCGCGCCGCCGCAAGCTGGACTGGATCAACCTCGCTTTTTTCCGCCTCAACGCGCTGGTCAGCGCGGTGTTCCTGGTCGTTGTGGCCGCCGAAGTCATTTGCAACGGCGGGTTTCAGTTGCGTTAAAATTTTTGTTCAACCGCGACTGTGGGAATCATGGGTTACAATTTAACAAGAGACGGCGAAATGTAATATTGCCGGGAGACATAATTTTAGTGCGAGGATGGAGAATGGAAGATGGGTGCGGTCAGTCCATTGAATCGTTCACTCTCAATGAGCGCTGATGCCCGTGGTGTAGCTGATGGGCAGGAATTGGCCGTTGCCGATGTATTGCAATTCCACCGCGGTATTCGGCTCACCCGTCAGATTGTTCGTTGGGACGGTGACAATCCCACCACCACCTTGAGCATTAGAGATCATCGCCAACAGGCTCGTCCCATCTGCGGATGAACAGATAAAGCTCCAAGCACCAAAACGTGTGCCTTGAGCTGTCCACGTTTGGCCACTATCGCTCGAGGTAAGAATTTGGGTGCCAAAACCTCCTATGGCCAGTCTCGTCCCATCCGCCGATGAAGCGATGCAATCCAAGGCGCCGCCTGAAATAGATTCAAACTGAACGGTTTGACCCACCCAGGTCACGCCGGAATCAGTTGAAGTATAAACCTGGGAATCGAAGGCCGTCGCCAATTTTGTCATATCAACAGATGAAGCGAGGTCATATGTATTCGGCGAATTGGGCTGCTCTACCCAGGTGACGCCGGAATCAGTTGAAGTATAAACCTCTCCGCCACCATATTCTCCGTTGCCAATCGCCGCCGACTTCGTTCCATCTGCCGATGAAACGATGGAAGACCAGTAGTAAACTTCATCCACCGTATTGGCCTGCTCCACCCAGGTCACGCCGGAATCGGTCGAAGTGTAAATTGCACCCATACCGTCTTCATCGTAGCCACCCGCCACCAATTTCGTCCCATCTGCTGACGAAGCAATGCCAGTCCAGCCCATATTTGGCGCATTGGTTTCATCCACCCAGGTCACGCCGGAATTGGTCGAAGTGTAAATTCCGCCGCTGACGATGTTGCCATAATTATTATAATCAGCGGAAATCGCCACCAATCTCGTTCCATCGACCGATGAAGCCACGCTAGACAATAATGCTGACGGAGCGCCGGATTGAACTGTCCAGGTCATGCCGGAATTGGTTGAAGTCAGAATCCCGGAAGCAGAATTAACAAATGCAAGCGCAACCAGTTTTGTTCCATCCGCCGACGAAGCGGCAGCATAAATGGAGGGAACGGTCACATTGGTCCAGGTGAAATTGAATCCAAAGTTATTCAAAATCGTTTGTCCGGCATTTTCCACGACCTTCCATCCGCTTTGGCCCGGGCATGAGATCCGCACGATGTCCCCGAGATTTGGCGACGGCGGCAGTGTCACCGTCACCAGCGAATTATTGGTAAGCAAATAACCGGTGTTGGACGCGGCCTGCACATGGGTGCCGCACACCGCCTGCCAGGAAATGGCGCCGTTGATGCCGGTCAAACCGCTGCCGTTGCCGCTGAATGACCCGGCCAGGTTGACGCTGCCGGCGCCATTCGTCAGCACTGTGCCGGGCAACTGCGCCGCGGAAACCGTGCCGCTGATATTGGATGCGGAAACCGAAGCGGCACTGGTTGCCATTGCCGCATTGGCCGAGTAGATGGCGTAAGGCGTGGGCATGATCGCCTGGCGCGGGGACAGGTCCACAAAAGTATTGCTACCCGCCGGGCTGACGCTGATATCGAGCCAGTAATTGCTGCCGTTGAACACGCCTGCGCCGAAATCAATCGTGGTCGAGAACAGTCCATTGCTGACGGCCGTGGCGCTGTTGGTCACCGGCCCGGCAATGACTGCACCAGCGGTGTTGGTGCTATAAAGTGTGAACGCCAAGTCATAGCTGCCATTGGCGGACACTCCGTTGTTGGCCAATTTCCCCTGATATATGAATGCTGTGCCCTGGGCAAAGGCATTGCTGATTCCGGCAAGAAACAATACGGCGAAGGCTAATCTATTGAAATTCATATACTTACTTCTTAGAAAGTTACGCTGATTTAGCGCGCAAATGCGCATCCTGTCAAGAAGCATCGTCTAATTTGCGTTTGTCCTCACTCAATTCACCGGTTGGCCGAATTGGCCTGGTCTTCGCCAAACTTTGTTGGTCGCGCGAAGGATGTGGGAATCATAGGGCGGGCGCAATTCTCCTTTACTTTTCCTTCGGCCAGCAGGAGGCTTTGCTCACTTCACCTTGTCCTGATAAATGAAATATTGGCGCGCATTTTTTGTTTTGATCGCCGCGATGGCGGCACTTTCACCATCGTTATCACCGTCGCTTCGGGCGGCTGATTCGTATCCGGACGTGGATGCCCTGCCGGTGCAGACGAACCTGCCTGACGTCATGATCATGGATGATGGCACCCGCGTGACGACGCCCGAACAGTGGCAGAAGCGTCGCGACGAGGTGAAGGCCATCCTGGAACATTACGAATTGGGTCACGCGCCGCCGCCGCCGGGTAATGTGCGGGGAGAGGACATCAAATCGGCGGCTCTTGTCGATGGCACGGTGAGTTACCGGCTGGTGCACCTGACGTTTGGGCCTCATCGAAAATTACAGATCGATATCGCGATCTTTGCGCCGGTTGGCGCCGGTCCGTTTCCGACGATCATCAATCCTTCGTTTTTCATGACGCCGGGCGTGGATTCCACGAACATGCCCGCGGCGGCGGCCACCAACCGATTGATCCGCATGTTCAGCATGCCGGTGGACCCCGAGAGAGCCGCGCTGGGATATTCCAACGTGCTGGCGCGCGGTTATGCCGTGGTGACCTATCACTACACGCAATGCGGCGAGGACAACCCGAATTTCCGCGCGAGCACTTTCTATCCAGCTTATCCGGGTTATGACTGGGGCGATCTGATGGGATGGGCGTGGGGACTTTCGCGCGTGGTGGATTACGTGGAGACGCAGCCGTTTGCGGACAAAACCAAATTGATCGTGCTGGGGCATTCGCGCCTGGGCAAGCTCGCCATGGTGGCGACGGCGTTTGACGACCGGATTTCCCTGGGAGCGCCGGCTGGTTCGAGCGGTGCGGGCACGGGGGCGTATCGTTTTTGCGGGCCGACCCGCGGTGGCAAGGAAGGAGTCGAGGACATGACGCGCAAATTTGGGTATTATTTCGTGCCGCGATTGAAGGAGTTCACCACCGAGAACATGGACAAGCTGCCGTTCGATGCTTATTGGTACACGGCCCTGACCGCGCCGCGGCCATGGATCTCCATCGAGGGCACGATGGACCAGAATTGCGTGCCTAACGCCGTGAAACAAACGGTCCTGGCCGCCCAACAGGTCTATGCTTTCCTTGGGGCCAGCACCAACAGTGTTGCCGCCAACTACGAACCGCACCGGCACATGTTGACGGCGGATGATTGGAACGCCGCGCTCGATTTTGCCGACCAGCAGCTTCGCGGCATCGATCATCATCGAGCGTTCGATAACTTCCCGGCGGACGACACTTCAACAAACAGTATTTCCGCCAAGTGAAATCATTTTCTTTGGGCACCCTTTTTATGAACCTTAAAAAAGAGAGAGATAATTGCCGGTTTAAGAATATCCCGACCGCCCCTCACCCTAGCCCTCTCCCCCGGGGAGAGGGAACAGTGAGAGGACAATTACCGTCATTTTCGACAATTTCCCGAACGAGGTTTCCGCTAATACAATAACCAAGTGAAATCATTTTCTTTGGGCGCCTTTTCTATGAATCTTAAAAAAGAGAGAGATAATTGCCGGTTTAAGAATATCCCGACCTCCCCTCACCCTAGCCCTCCCTCGGGGAGAGGAAACAGGAAGAGGATGTTTTATAGCCATTTGACGACCAGATGGCAGACGATGAGTTCAGGAGTTCAATGGGCGAAAATTTTTTGGGGAATTCCCGTTATCGCGCTCGCATGCCTGTTGATCACCGGATGCCAGAACGTCGCATTGGAGACCGGCAAAACTTTCAATGTCCGTGCTTTCGGCGCTGTTGGTGACGGCACGAATGCGGACACTGCGGCGTTTCAAAAGGCGCTCGATGCCTGCGCCGCCGGCGGTGGCGGGCAGGTCGTCGTGCCGCCGGGCAACTACGTCATCGGCAGTGTGCAGATGGGTTCGCATACCACTCTCCAGCTTGAGCAGGATGCAACCCTCACCGGCAGCGGTGATACCAACGATTACCCGATGATTCCCATCCGCTGGGAAGGCCGATGGGAAATCGGTCGGCGCGGATTGATCTATGCCACCAATGCGGACGACATCGCCATCATCGGCCCCGGCAAAATTGTCGGGAACGTGAAAATGGCCGCGCCGCAAAATCCACGAGGCTCGGTCGTGCTCGAATCCGTCTCCTGCCATCATGTGCTTTGGCAGAATTTTTCCGTGACGCAAGGCGGCAATTGGGCCACCCACCCGACTTATTGCGCGGATGTGATCATCCGCAACCTGAACATCACCGGCCGGCGCGACGGTATCGACGTGGATTCCTGCTCGAACGTTCTTATTGACGGTTGCCGGATCGAGACCAGCGACGATTCGATCAGCCTCAAATCCGGTCGCGGCAGGCTGGCGATGCTCGAGGGCCGGCCCACCGAGGATGTCATCATCACAAATTGCACGCTCATTGATCATCGCTTTGCGTCCATCGGCATCGGCAGCGAGACATCCGGCGGCGTTCGCAACGTGCTGATCACTCATTGCCAATTTAATGCCTACTCCGCCGGCATCTACATCAAAACCCGCATCGGTCGCGGCGGCGCCATCGAAAATATTTCCGGCGACAACCTGGACGTGCTCGGCGGCGATTTCCTGCGCGTCAATCTGGTCAGCTCGGGCAACTCGAACACCGCAGATGATCCCGTGGCAGGATTGGCAGGCTATCCGGTGGGGCGGAACTACAGCTTCACGAACATCCGCCTGAAAAATGCAAAGGGGCTGGCCGATGTCAGCAAAATATCTCCGCAACGGCCGCTGGACGGCCTGGTTCTGGCCAACATCACAGGGACATGCACGAAAGGGATCAACCTGGCCAACATCACGAACGCGGCCCTCAGCGGCATCAACGTGAGCGGTTACAAAGGCGCGTTGTTGACGCAAACCAACGTCGAGGGGTCGGGGCTGGATTTGCGATAACGTTGGCCAAGCCTGTTTCCATTCTCACCCCTCACCTTTAATTCCTCTCCCCGTTGAGGGGAGAGGATAACGTGCGGGCGATTTATGTTTTTGAATGGGCACTATAACACCGATTTGCGTTAACCTATGTGCATCCGTGGTTTGTAATTCCATCCAAAAGAATTTGCACCATTCCCTACGGCGACATCAAAACACGGTAGAATTGTCCGGAAGAATTGCCGACAGGCAGGGAAACGCTCATGACACTATTGGTTGTCGGGATGGGACTGCCAACATTGATCCAGCCGGAATTGTCGAGATTGGTCGTAGATTGGATTTGATAGGAGGCATTCGCAATGGCGCCCCAACTGAGGGTGATATTTCCGCCGGAGACCATAGCGGGACTCAGGAACGGCCCGGGAGCAGTCTGCACCGACACATCATCCAGCCCGAAAGCGCCCGGGGTATTATTAAAATCAAATTCCAGTGTCCCGCTCGTGCCCGTCGAAGAAACAAGATATTGCAGGTTCGTCCAGCCGAACGCCGGCAGGTTCGTGCCGGCAAAAAATGCAGAGCCATTCCATTTCGCATCGAAACCATTCGGAGCGGTTTCCCCCTGGTAGGGAATGCAAGTCAGCCAAAAGGATACCAGGTATAGTCCATTCGCCGTGGTGGTCACTGTTTGCGAGAGAGAACCATTGTCGGGAGATTCCCCAAGGTACGCGCCATATAGTCCCGAATGGACGAAGACCCCATCGGGTTCCCCAGGGAACGCTTCTTCACCTGCCACGTCCGCGTCATCGCCGGCCAGGACAAAATTATAATCGGTATCACCAATCAGCGTCCAGTCGGTGAAGTCGCCGGTCTCAAAGCCGCCGTTTCCGGCGTAGAGGTTGAATTGGCGGTTCTGGAACGTGCCGTCACTTTGGTTGGCGAACAAAACATTGCCACTGTAGTTTCCGATCAAGAAATTGGTCACTGCCGGATTGAGACTGATTGTGACCGCGGCGCCGGCGCCACTGGCCAGGCTGCCGGATGTGGTGGAAACGGTGAGCCAGTTTGGGGCGTTGGCCACGCTCCAATTCAATGGCGTTGAACCCATATTTTGCAACGTATAAGTTTGGGAAGTCACCGTGAATGGTCCGCCACCAGGCCCGAAAGAGGTGAAGCCCAGGGGCGATGTGATCACCAGATGTTCCGTCGGCGGAGCCAGCAACGCCTGCATAAGATTGCCGCCGATCATCGTGCCCCAGCCCGTGCAGAGGTCGTAGCCGGTTGTCGCATTGTATTTGGTTGGGCTCAAATCGTTCGTGTTGGAACCCGTGGTGATGTCGTTAAAGCAGGTAAGATAGTTGGTGCTTTTTCCAATGGCATAAAGAGCTGGATTGATAAAGCCGATGGGAGACTGGCCATTGGCGGCGGCCTGCTGGTTCACCAACGCAATAAAACCAGCCCACAGCGGGGTGGCCAGGCTCGTGCCTCCTTCTGCAAAGGGATATGAATCTCCCGAGTCGTCAGGGCCGGTTCCCAAAAGAGTATTGCCCCACTGGATAATCATGTTGTTGGCCACCAGCGAGACGTCCGGCACGTTACGCATGGTGGTCGAGCCCTGGTTGGCCGTCATGCTGATGCCTTGTTGCCAGGACGGAATCGCGTAAGTCAGGCTTACACCGCCGCCGGAGGCTGCCGCGGGAGTAATATCGCCCAGGCCATCGTTCGATGCCGGAGAGGACCAGGTGGTTTCCGATGCCCATGACCCTGTCGAGGTTGTCGTCAATGATGTTCCGCCCACGACCGTGATATAAGGATCGTCGGCCGGTTCATCAACCGATCCTGTGTAGGCCCCGGCATCACCACTGGCCAGGAAAAAACTTTGTCCTTGCGCGGCAAATTGCTGGAAGATTTGTATCGTCGAAAGATTGATATCGAACCCATAGGAGCAACTCAGTTGTTTGGCCAGGTCATCTGTGGCCATGCGATTGAGCACATCGTTGATCTGGGCAGTCGTTGATGCATCCTGCACATAATTTGTCCCCAGAGGCGGCACATCGTCTGGCGTCGGACCTTCATAGACCAGCACGCTGCTCACACCCGGCGCCATGGAGATCGCCATTTCAATGTCCCCCGTCACCTCAAAGGCATAATCGAGATAACCCGAATCATCCAGATAATCAACGTCATCACTGCCGCTGGCGCCATCGATCAGAATGGGCTGCACGTTAACGCTGGGAAGGCCGTTATCGCTTTCATAGTCCCCGATGTCGTTGCCGTTAAAACCGAAAAGTTCAAAAAGTCCGATCGACTGTCCGGTGCCCTGCTGTGAAACGCCGGCGACGTAGGCATTGCGGTAATCAGAACCTTCGAAGGGGCCGGTGTTGCTGCCACTACCGCCACCGCCTCCGCCCTTGCGCAATGGCCTCACCCTTGTGATCGCAGGCATGCCGGACAGGTGCAAACGCGGATGCGGACGCACATAATTGTCCAGGCCATTGATCATCAATATGGGTATGCCGGAGCCTACGGACGGTTCAACGTCAGGAGCGAAAAAATTCCGGCCTTCTGTCGGGTGCCGATAGACCAGCATATGGACGTGAAAAGCCTTCTCAATATCACCGACCGATCCTGAGACATCCACCAAAGTGCGGTTGGGATGGGTTCCTTTGATGACCAGTCCGTGGGATTTCGCGAAATCAATCACCTTCTGGTAGTCTTCAGGGCTGGGGCCAAACGAGGAGGCGAACTGGTCTGGCGTCAGATAGTGGCGATAGTTCGGGCTGGCCGGATTATAAATGTCTTCGAGCAGGTTGGTGAGTTGTTCGTCATTACGCAAGGGCAGGCCGATTGATAATTCCATGTGGTAATTGGCATCGAGCCTGCCTCTCGGGGAAAGTCCCCTGGCGGCCATAGGCACGTGCCCGCCAAGCACCTGCATCGGCGCGGCTCCGGACACCGACGGTAATAAAACTGCGGACAATACTGCCGCGAGATAAGTTGATGATTTTACCTTTTTTTCAAAACCGGATTGGCATGCTACAAAAAAGCGACACAAGAAGGGAATGCGCATAACAAAACTTCGGATCATTACATTTAGTTTAGATTCAAACCATCAACCTTTCAACTAAATACCTCTATTCGTCGTCAAATCATCCTCATCATTCCTGGTGGAACGGGCCGCCAGCTGCCTTGTAGATACCATTTCATTAACACCGCGTTTTAACGCGGTGCCTGTCGGTGGCGTTGAAAGAGAAACCGTTTAAACGGTTTTACTCAGCGGTTTGCTTGGCCACCCGGCTGAAGCCGGGTGTTAATGAGATGTATTTTACAAAGCAGCTGCCAGCCTGTCGCGGTCGGCAACTTGCCGACCGTTTATTCCCTTTTTTTATGTTCTCTTTTGCGTTCTTTCGCGGCTAAAAATCCGTGTTTATCTATGTGCATCCGTGGTTTGCAATTTCACCCTGATGCTGCTTTAATATGGGCGATGGATTTTTTCATTCAACGCAGCGAACTGCGTGACATTTACGACAAGGTCGTTGCGGGTGAGCGCATCTCGGAGGCCGATGCGATGCGGCTCTTTGAATCCAGGGACATCAATGTCGTCGGCGCCATCGCCGATTTTGCGAGACAGAAAAAAGTGGGCAATCGCGCCAGCTACATCATCAACCGTTACATCAATTATTCGAACTATTGCATCCTCTCGTGCCAGTTCTGCTCGTTCGCACGCAAGAAGCGCGATGCGGACGGGTTCCAGTTGACCACCGAGGAGATCGTTGGAAAGGCCCGCGAAGCGCTGAAGCTGGGCATCACCGAATTGCACATCGTGGGCGGGTTGCATCCCTCCCTGCCGTTCAGCTATTACCTCGATATGCTGAAGGCGCTGAAGGCGCTCGACAGCCGTTTGCAATTGAAATGCTTTACCGCCATCGAGATCCTGCACCTCGCGTGGCTCGCAAAAAAATCCGTGCATCAGACGCTGTTTGAATTGAAGGAAGCCGGTCTGGAATCGCTGACCGGCGGCGGCGCGGAAATTTTCCGGAAAGAAGTCCGCAGCGCCATCGCCAGGGGCAAGGAATCCGGCGAGGAATATCTCGATGTGCACCGCACCTGGCACAAGCTCGGCGGACGCAGCACCTGCACGATGCTTTACGGCCATGTGGAGACGGTCGCCGACCGCGTGGACCATCTGCGCCAGTTGCGCGCGTTGCAGGATGAGACCCGTGGTTTTGTCGGCTTCGTGCCGCTCGCGTATCATCCTGAGGACAACGATATTCCCGTCAAACATACGCCGACCGGTTACGATTCGTTGCGCACCATCGCCGTGAGCCGCATCTATCTGGATAACTTCGATCATATCACGGCCTACTGGGTCGGGTTGGGGATGAAACTGGCGCAGGTGGCGTTGAACTATGGTGCGGACGATCTACACGGCACGATCATCGAGGAACATATCTTTCACATGGCCGGGGCCACCTCGCCGCAATTGCAGACTGAGGCGGACATGTTGAAGGCCATCCGCGAAGCCCGCCGCACGCCCGTCCAACGCAACACCTTTTACGAAGCGATCAAGACGCACGAGAATGGGGCCGTAGCGGAGGACACTGAAAATTCCGCTCGCTCAAAGGTGTTGGAGGATAATTTGGCGACGGCGTGACCTTTTGAATCCTGAAAGAGACCTCTGCAAAACCCCATTGCCGTAGCACAGACTTCCCCGTCTGCCGAATCGCGGATTTCCAAATCCGCTGGTTTTCGGCTAATTCCAAGTGCTGCCGACTGGGAAGTCGGCGACACAGCAGGTTTGGAAACCTGCGCTACAGACTTTTGCAGAGATTTTTGAAAGGATTCCATCATATAGCCCAGCGTTGGCCGATTGCATCGGTCAACACCGGACTGAATGATTCAATTCCGTTGGAATTGGGGAGTGCGACCGTCCCGATTGCCGTTCGATGTGTCCCGCGTCGAACCTTCTAAAGTTATTGTGTCTTCCCCGGCCTGAGCTTTTTCCACAACCAACCGAGCGGATCGTAGAAATCATCCACTACACGTTCTTTGAGCGGGATGATGGCGTTGTCGGTGATGGTGATGTGTTCGGGGCAAACTTTGGTGCAGCACTTGGTGATGTTGCAAAAGCCAATGCCCTGGGCGCGGCGCAGTTCCGGCAGGCGGTCTTCGGTGTCCAGCGGATGCATTTCCAGCGCGGCGGTATAGACGAGGAAGCGCGGGCCAATGAATTCGTCGTGTTTATGATGGTCGCGCAAGACGTGGCAGACGTCCTGGCAGAGGAAGCATTCGATGCACTTGCGAAATTCCTGCACGCGGTCGATGTCTTCCTGCGCCATGCGCCAGGTGCCGTCCGGGGCGTCCGGCTTGCGGGGGTTGAATTTCTTGATCTTCTTTTTGACGCGATAGTTCCAGGAAACATCCGTCGTCAGGTCCCGGATGCTCGGGAACGCGCGCATCGGCTCGATGGTGATGGGCTTGTCCGTCGGCAGCGTGTCCATGCGCGTCATGCACATGAGTTTGGGCATGCCGTTGATCTCCGCGGAGCAGGAGCCGCACTTGCCGGCCTTGCAATTCCAGCGGCAGGCCAGGTCGTTCGCCTGCGTGGCCTGGATCTTGTGGACGACATCGAGCACGACCATGCCCTCGGAAATTTCGGTTTTATAATCCACGAAATTTCCGCCGCCCGCATCGCCGCGCCAGATTTTGAAAGTGACGGTTTTCACTTCATTTCCTCGATGACTTGTTTGAGTTCCGCGGGCATCTCGGCGATGGTCTCGCGCCGGACATTCATGGTGCCATCGGCGTTCCTGCTGGTGATGATGTTCACCTTGCCGAAGGTTGCGTCTTTATTCTGATAATCCTCGCGGAAATGGCCGCCGCGGCTTTCCTTGCGCTCGATCGCCGAACGGGTGATGGCTTCGGAGACCAACAAAAGATTTTTCAGGTCCAGCGCGGTATGCCAGCCGGGGTTATATTCGCGATGGCCGTGGACGGCCGTCTGCTGCTCGCGGAGCTTGAGTTTTTCGATGCCGTCGAGCGCGCGGACCATTTCCTCCTCGCGCCGCACGATGCCGACGAGGTTCTGCATCATGTCCTGCAAATCGTATTGCACCTGGTACGGGCCTTCGGCGTTCGATGATTTCAGGCCGCGCTCGAACGGCTCCAGCGCCTTGCGCTCGGCCTCTTGCAACTGGGCGTTGTCAATTTTTCCGGCGCTGTTTTCTTTGGCGAATTTCGCAGCGTATTCACCGGCGCGTTTGCCGAAAACGATCAAATCTGAAAGGGAATTTCCACCGAGGCGATTGGCGCCGTGCAATCCCGCCGCCGCTTCGCCTGCTGCGAAAAGTCCGGGGACGTTCGACATCTGCGAGTCGCCGTTCACGCGGATACCGCCCATGATGTAATGGGTGGTGGGGCCGATCTCCATAGGCTCCTTCGTGATATCGAGGTTGGCGAGATGCATGAATTGGTGGTACATGCTCGGCAGCTTTTTTTGGATGTGCCCGGCGGCGTTCGGAATTTTTTCCTTGATCCAGGCGATGTCCAGGAACACGCCGCCATGCGGGCTGCCGCGCCCGGCTTTGACTTCGCGCATGATGCAGCGCGCCACATGGTCGCGCGTGAGCAATTCCGGCGGGCGCTTGGCGTTCTTGTCGCCCTGGGTATAGCGCCAGCCTTCCTCGGGGTCGGTCGAAGTCTGGGATTTATAATTGTCGGGGATGTCGTCGAACATGAAGCGCCGGCCTTCCTTGTTCTTGAGCACGCCGCCTTCGCCGCGAACGCCTTCGGTGACGAGGATGCCCATCACGCTCGGCGGCCACATCATGCCGGTGGGATGAAATTGCACGAACTCCATGTCCATCAGCTCCGCACCCGCGTGATATGCGAGGGATTGGCCGTCGCCAGTGTATTCCCAGGAATTGCTGGTGACCTTGTAAGCGCGCCCGACGCCACCGGTGGCCATGATGACGGCCCTGGCTTTGAAAATCTTGAAACGCCCGCGGTCGCGGTCGTAACCGAAGGCGCCGACCACGCGGTCACCGTCCTTGAGGAGGGTGACGATGGTATGCTCCATGAACACTTCAATGCCCTGGTGGATGCCATGGTCCTGCAACGTGCGGATCAGTTCCAGCCCGGTGCGGTCGCCGACGTGCGCCAACCGCGGATAACGATGGCCCCCGAAATTACGCTGAAGAATCTTTCCATCTTTCGTGCGATCAAACACAGCGCCCCAGGCTTCCAATTCCTTGACGCGGTCGGGCGCTTCTTTGGCATGCAGTTCGGCCATGCGCCAGTTATTGACGTATTGGCCGCCGCGCATGGTATCGGCGAAATGGACGCGCCAGTTATCGCGGTCGTCCACGTTGCCCATCGCGGCCGCCATGCCGCCCTCGGCCATGACTGTGTGCGCTTTGCCGAGCAACGATTTGCAGATCAGACCGACCTTGACGCCCATGGCGGAGGCTTCGATGGCCGAGCGCAATCCCGCGCCGCCCGCGCCAATGACGAGCACGTCAAATTCAAATGTTTCGTAATTTGTGGCCACAGTTTAAAAGGTGAAATGCAAATCGTGAATGACGCCGGACGTGCAGAGGCGCACGTACAGATCGCTGAACCCGACCCAAAACAGGCTGATCCATGCCCACATCATATGGCGTTGATTGAGGCAACTGACACACGCGTAACTTTTCGCGCAAGCCGGCACTTTGGAGGGTTCATCGAGGAATCCGCCGATGAGATGCCGCAACGAATGACAGCCCAAGGTGTAAGATGCCAGAAAAACGGTGTTCAGCGCCAGGACGACGGTCCCCACGCCGATGCCGAAATGGTTCGCGCCGGTCGCGTCCTTGAACCACATCGCCTCCCAGGCATCGTATCCCAGGATGAAAATGAAGATCACGGCAAAGTACATGAAGTAGCGATGGATATTCTGGATGATGAGCGGGAAATAGCGTTCGCCCAGATACTTTTGGCGCGGCTCGCCGACGGCGCAATTGATCGGGTCGGCCCAGAACGCCTTGTAATAGGCGCCACGATAATAATAACAGGTGAAACGGAACCCTCCCGGCGCCCACAAAACCAGGAAAGCCGGCGAGAAAACCAGCCATGACGGCCACCAGCCCGGTTGCGCCCCAAAGATTGCATGGGGTGAATAGCCGACGATTTCCGGCGAAAAAAACGGCGAGATGTAATCGGTTCCTCCTCCATTGTACCAATAAGCGCAAATGCCATTGTGCAACAATGGATGGAACGCAGACCACGTGGAATAGACGATGAAAGCTGAAAAACCGAGAAAGACAGCCAGAGGTTGAACCCACCAGGCATCAGGACGTAATGTTTCTGCAAAGCGCCGTTGTTGCGGTAGGACATTCGCGTCGGCCATATGAAGTGAACTTAGCAGATGCCAATACAGCGTCAATAAGAAAAATTAATAAGTCTTTCCCATTGATATCATTAGATAATCTAGTGATTCAGGGGTTTTTACTTAATCACCGCCGTCCATTCGTTCAATTCGCGCTCACTTTTGACGCATGCCGACAACCCGAGCGATTCCAAGGCTTCGCCGATGAGATAAAGGGAGCCGGTGACAACGACCAGATCCGGCCGGGCCGAACTGGCTTTCCCCAAGGCCTCGCCCGATGATTGGTAAACAGAAATTTTCGCCGCCGGGTTTATTTCGTAGCAGGCTTCCGCGAGTTGCCGCGGGTCCGCCGTGCGCTCGCTGGAAAGCGGAACGGTGAAAATCGTTTCGGCCAGGGGCGCAAGAATTTCGCAGATCCGCCGCCAATCTTTGTCTTCAAAAACCCCGAGGATGAGCGTTCGCCTCATTTGCGGGAAATCGCGTTCAATGGCCTCGCGCAAAACTTTTGCGCCGGCCACGTTATGCGCGCCATCGAGTAGAATTTTCTGTCCATCCGGTTTCTGGACCAATTGTAAACGGCCCGGCCAATGGACATCCGCCAATCCCGTCCGAATCTGCCCATCGGAAACCGGAATTTGTGCCTGCAACAGTTTGACCGTGGCCGCGGCCAGCGCGGCATTCTTTTCCTGGTGCGCTCCGTGCAATGATGAAATGGGCATCCCCGCGGGCCGGTTTGAAGCGATGATTTGCAGGGGCGCATTCTTATCCGCGGCGATCTTTTTGACGACCGCCAGGGCTTCCGCTTCCTCCACCGTGGTCACAACGGGAACCCCCGGCTTGATGATGCCGCCCTTTTCAAAAGCGATCGCAGCCAGCGTGTCGCCAAGCCATTGCTGATGGTCCAGCGCGATGTTCGTGATGACACTGGCCAGCGGCGTCACGATGTTTGTGGCATCCAACCGTCCGCCCAGGCCGGTCTCCCAAATGACGAGGTCGCAGTCCCGTTCGGCAAAAAACTGCAACGCCATCACGGTGATGACTTCAAAAAAAGTCGGATGATGGCCTTCGGGGAATTCTGCCAGCAGAGGTTGAAGTTTAGAGAGAAACCGCACAACATCATTCTCGGAGATCAATTCCCGGTTGATCTGGATGCGTTCGCGAAACGAGACCAGGTGCGGCGAGGTGAAGAGTCCCGCGCGCAAACCGGCGGCGCGATAGATACTTTCCAGCATCGCGCACGTCGAGCCTTTGCCATTCGTGCCGGCGACGTGGATGAACCGCAATTTTTCCTGTGGATTGCCGGCGAGCGCGGCGAGCTTGAAAGTGTTTTCCAGCCCGAATTTTGCGCCGAATAAGCGGAGACCATAAAGAAACTGGATGGCTTCGGAGTAATTCACACTGCTAAAGCGCAAACTTGATGGGGATCTTCCCCGCCAGCCGGCGTCTCGTCTCGCCGGGACGGCTGTTTCGCCACGGCATATTTTCTTCAATCCGCATCAGCATTGTTTGCAATTCAATCCAGGGAGGGCGTGAAATAAGATCGGGGACAACGGGAATTCCAACGGCGCATCAGGCGGGGTGGATTTTTTGAGTACGCTCACAAAACAAATTCAGCATGGCAGCGACGTTCCGTTTCCAGCTTTGGCTGCTTTTGTTTTCCAGGAAATTGCGAGAGCATTCCCTCGTTCCAACGCACGGCTTGTTCAAAAGTCATGCGAGAACGATGGACCACCATCCCGCTCCAATCAGGAAACTCAAGCCCCGGCGCATCACGCAGGGCGTCGTCATTGCTCGCTGCAGGCATGCCGCAACTTTTCATAGATTTCCGCATTTCCATGCTTGAGGATTATCGCGCGAAGTTCGGGTTCATTCAAGTCCAGTCGGTTGATGAGGATGAGCTGAATAAGGTCATCCATGTCCTTTAGTCGGCGGATCGAATTGCTGTTTTGGAACGAGTGGCATTTTAGTGCAATCAGATGAAGCAAAGATACTACCCGCACGTGAATGCCTTCCAACCTTGTCTCCACCGATGTGCGCTCCAGCTGGCCGAAGACTTCTTCAGAGACGAACATTAAATCGACCTTCATTTCGGATTCGTTTCGGGGGTTGAACTGGAGAAATGTTGCCGCCTCATTGTGCACGGTCATTCCCAAGTCGCGAAATAACTTATCCGCTTCCGCACGTCGTCCACGTGGAATAATAAGATCCAAATCTTCGGTGGTGCGCACATACCCATGAGCCATGACAGCATAGCCGCCGATGACAAGGAGTGGAATGCCGATACTCCCAATCTTATCAGCGATTTCCTGAATTCTGGATTTCACAACGGCTTGTGAAAAATGTTTTGGTGCGCGGCGGCGATGAAGCCCTTGAAAAGCGGATGCGGCTGGTGCGGCTTGCTCATGAATTCCGGATGGAACTGGCTCGCCACGAAAAACGGATGGTCCTTCAGTTCGATGACCTCGACCAGCTTTCCGTCCGGGGACAGGCCGCTGAAGATGAACCCGGCTTTCTCAAATCTCTCGCGATAGGCATTGTTGAATTCGTAGCGATGCCGATGGCGTTCGTTGATGACAAATGAGCCGTACAGCTCGGCGGCCTTCGTGCCCAGTGTCAATTGGCATGGCTGTGCCCCCAGCCGCATCGTGCCGCCCTTTTTGGTGACGCGTTTCTGGTCGTCCAGCATCGCGATGACGGGATGGGGTGTGTTCGGATCGAACTCCGTCGAATGGGCCCTGGCCAGTTTCAAGACGTTGCGAGCAAATTCAATCGTCGCGATCTGCATTCCCAGGCACAGGCCCAGGTACGGCACATTATTCTCACGGGCGTATTGTGCGGCCAGGATCTTTCCCTCCACGCCGCGTTCACCGAAGCCGCCCGGCACGAGAATGCCGCCCAGCCCGCGCAATTTTTTGTCCGCGCCGTCTTTTTCAATCTCTTCGGCGTCCACTTGCACGATCTCCACGCCGCAATCGTTCGCGATGCCGCCGTGGATGATCGCCTCATAGACCGATTTGTAGGCGTCCTGCAGCCCGATATATTTGCCCACCACCCCCACGCGCACGCGATGCGCCGGCGCGATGAGTTTGCGGATGATCTCCTGCCAATGCGCCATGTTTGGGGCGGGGGTATGCAGGCCGAGCAACCGGCAGACCAGGTCGTCCACGCGCTCGCGTTGCAGCATCAGCGGCACTTCATAGATGGAATGGTCCACGTCCTTCTCCTCGATGACCGCCTCCACCGGCACATTGCAGAAGAGCGAAATTTTATGGCGCAATTCCTTGTCCAGCGTTCGCTCGCAACGGCAGACGATCAAATGCGGCATGATGCCGATTTCGCGCAATTTGGCGACCGACTGCTGCGTCGGCTTCGTCTTTAATTCCCCCGCGGCCTTGATGAAGGGCACATACGTGATGTGCATGAAGATCGCGTTGTTGTAACCGACCTCCAGCGCGAACTCACGGATGGCTTCGAGGAACGGCAACCCCTCGATGTCGCCCGTCGTACCGCCGATCTCAGTGATGACAATGTCCGCCTTCGTTTTTTCCGCGAGCAGATGGATGCGGTTCTTGATCTCATCGGTGACATGGGGGATGACCTGCACCGTTTTGCCGAGATACTTTCCCTCGCGTTCATTGTTTAGCACGGTCTGGTAAACCTGGCCGCTGGTCAGGTTGTTCATCCGCGAAAGTTTCGTGCTGGTGAACCGTTCATAATGGCCTAGGTCCAGGTCCGTCTCCGCGCCGTCGTCGAGCACATAGACCTCGCCGTGCTGGTAAGGATTCATCGTGCCCGGGTCCACGTTCAGGTAGGGGTCGAATTTTTGCAGCGCGACCTTCAGGCCGCGATTTTCGAGCAGCGTGCCGAGCGCGGCCGCCGTCAGGCCCTTGCCCAACGAACTCACCACGCCGCCGGTTACAAAAATATATTTCATTTCAAAAGTCTGCGTCTATCTGTGTTCATCGGTAGTGAATCTCTTAACGCCAATTCAAAAAATCGTCCGCCGTGAAACCTGCGTCTTTCAAAATCCGCAAAGTCAACCCTCGACCCAAATCATGGCCTTTGTGCATCGGAACAGTCACGGCGACGTCCCGCTCCTGATTGTAAACAGTCAAATGACTGCCAGCCTGCCGCAAAGGAACGAAACCATTGCTCTTTAAGAATTTCAACAACTCCGCAGCGCGAATTGTTGGAAATCGGCTCACGCTAATGCGGGAACCGTCAATTCTTCAATGACCAGACGATGTTGTGGTTTCGGAATTCTTTTTCCTAAAGCACGCAGCGATTCCAGATGCAAAGCAATCGCCTCAGCCATATTTTTCTTTGCTTCGGCCACCGAACCGCCATTGGAAAAACAACCGGGCAAATCAGGACAATAAACCGAATAGCCCGCTTTAGGGTCTTCTTCGCGTTCAATCACGATTTCATATGTCAGCTTTTTCATGGGATTCAAATTTAACGTCTGCCGGCTTTAATTCAAAGTTTTTCATCCCACCCGCGCTAATCTTTCTTCAAGAACCGTTCCACCCATTCCACGTCTTCCGGGCGATCCACTCCCACGCTGTCATACTCCACTTTGACGACGGCGATCGGGATGCCGTTTTCCAGGGCCCGCAACTGTTCCAGCTTCTCCGCCTGTTCCAACGCGGAGACGGGGAATTTCACCAGCCGCAGCAGCGTCTCACGCCGGTATCCGTAGATGCCGAGATGCTTCAAAAAAGCAAACGCCGCCAACTGTTCGGCAGTCGAACTACTGGCGGCCTCGCGCAGATACGGAATCGTGCGCCTCGAAAAATATAACGCCCGGCCCGCCGCGTTGACAACTACTTTCACCACGTTCGGATTATCCAGGTCGGCGGGGTTCTTTATTTGCGCTGCCGCCGTGGACATCTCGCATGTCTCGAGCGCATGCGCCACGGTGTCGATCACTTCCGGTTTGATCAACGGCTCATCTCCCTGGATGTTCACGATGGCGTCGCACGAAGTCTTCGCCGCGACTTCCGCGATCCGGTCTGAGCCGCTCGGATGGTCCGGCGAGGTCATTTCGACGTGGCAGAATTTTTTCACGGCATTGAAGATCCGTTCATCATCCGTGGCCACGATGACGTCCGCCAGCGCTTTGGCCTTCTGGCATTGTTCGACGACGCGTTGGATGAGCGGGTTGCCGGCGATGAGCGCCAGCGGTTTTCCGGGGAAGCGGGTGGAAGCAAAGCGCGCGGGAATGATGCCAACGATTTTCACGCCGACATGTTAACCGGGATGGGGAGATGAAAGAAACCCGATTTTACGGAATCGTAACACCGAAAAGTTCTGGCGCCTGTCAGTTGATTAGCGCAGCTCGCCGCGCATGGTCATATAAGCAAATACCGCGGCAATTCCGAGCGGCACTGCGAACAATAGATTGTCCATGTCCTAAAAGTATCACAATTATGTGAAATGCAACAATTATGTTACGGAAATGTTACAATCGTGTGTCGTTGAAAGTCAGAGAAAGGTCGTAGAAAATCACAACATGCTGATTACAAGCCATTTTTGATAAGACATGGTCATGGTGCATTGCTTTGTGCTGTAAAAACGGATGGGAGCAATCTGCAATTTGCAAATATTGCCGCGCCAAATACAATTAGTGGGTTTTCCGCTTTATCCTCAAGTCGCTTTCTTTCTTTTTTCTGATTTTCCACTCCTGAATCGAATACAAGCACAACCAAACCGATATTCCAACAAACACACACATTACGAAACCTTTGTCTTGGTCCATTTCTTTTTTGATTAAAGAAGATATTCCTATCGCTATGGGCACGAGCATTATGAACACGGAACAAATTAGAATTTGAATGAGGTCACGCCGTCGTTTTGGGAATATTTTCGTGGCCTGATCTAAAATCCATTTTCCACCGGCCAACGTTGCTATTATCAGTGGCCACATCAAAACATACATCAGTCCAATAGGAATCGGAGGCCATCGCCATACAAATTCAGAAATCAAAAACATAGGCGCACAAAGCATCAAAGCCAAAAGAAGCCCCTTGATTAGCGTGTATTTCATTGTTTGATACCTGTTTTGAAGCGGAAAGGAGATGGCGCGCCCCAGCGCACCCAAGCAAGGCACTTGAGAGAGCCTACGGAAGAATACACCAAGACGCGCCTAGTGAGCGCGATAACAGCGCGATTCTTCCGGGTTAAGAAATTCTCAAGTTTCTGCTTTGACCGAACCGCTTCGCTAAATTTTCAGAAGCATCTAATCAGCAAGGGCTGTTTTCGTCAATTCCCATTTGACACGATGAAATGATGGTGTAATTTGAAATCGTTAGACACTCCCCACGACACGAGGAGTGTCTTTTTTATTTTAGGCTGAAAGTCCTAAACATGAAGCCGGTTAAGACAATTTGTCCGCCAGCAACTTGCGTTAATTCGCGCCCCTTTCCGCTTCGGGGGATTTTCAAGGTTGCTGGCGGCAACTTTTTATGAAGATAAAATGACAGCGCAAGTGTGACGCCGAAACACAAGCGCCGAAAGAAAAACGGCTGGCATGGTGGTCTTTTAGAGGGACGCCATGTCCAGCCGAGAGGCAACAGTGAGTCGCCAACGATGGTTAGACTTTACCCGCAGTAGCGGCGGAAAGCAAAGTTTTTCTGACCCATTCAGATTTACCCATGCTTTCCCGCTTCACAGCGGCATTTACCTGTCTTGCCTCCTCGACCCCAAACCGCGCCCCAATAAGCACGTTTTTGGCTGTCTCGGATAATCTTGGCCGACCCATTTTCTTTTTCATACTTATGTTTAACAAATGTCTTGCAATGATTATGTCATTATGTTAAACATAAGTCAACGGTAAAAACAAAGCCGTGCCAGTGGTTCTAAGCACTGACACGGCGCAACCAAAGGCCAGAGACCTAAAGTTGCGTATCGGGTAGATACACGCAAAATTTAAGTCTTGGCCGCGAAAGGTCAAGTGAACTGTCATTGCTGCTCTGGAAACTGCCGTAAATCCGGCCAATACAAAAACCGTAATCGTATCGTGCAACGCTTCTTTTGTGACCGTTGCGAGAAATCCTATAGTGAATCGCAACCGCTGGACGGTCTGCGGGTGGACTTCAAACAGGCCGTGCAAGTGGTGAACCTGCTCTGTGAATCAATGGGCATTAGGGCGATTGAGCGCATTACAGGGCTAAATCGGCGCACAGTCTTGAACATCCTTGAAACTGCCGGACAAAAGGCCGAGCAGTTCATTGCAGACAAACAACGCTGCGTTCAAGCTGATGTTGTCCAGGCCGATGAACTTCACGCGATAGTGTCTTGCCGCCAGCAAAACGCATTGCCGGATGAAACAGAGCGCGGGGAGCAGTTCACCTTTTTAAGCGTTGATCGTAAATCAAAACTCATCATCAATTGGCTTGTCGGCAAGCGCACACGCGAGAACGCAGAGCGGTTTATGATGGAATTGAAACAGCGCATGACTGGACGCTTCCAACTCGTGACTGATGGCTGGTGGACATATACGGGTATTAGTGGCTGTGTTTCGGCTGTGTTCGGGACTGGGATTGATTATGCGATGGAAACAAAATATTTCGCCAGACCGTATGCCTATGCGCCTCGTCAGGTCATTGGCATTCGTCGCCGTCGCAGAATTGGAAATCCTAACATGACCCTTGCAAGCACGGCTCATGCCGAGCGCACCAATTTGAGTGTGAGATTATTCAACCGTCGTTTCACCCGTTGCACTTTGGGGTATTCTAAGAAATTGGACAATTTGAAGTCTGCCGTTGCCTTGTTCGCATGGCATTTCAACTTCGTTCGCTTGCATTCAGCCCATGAACATAAGACTCCTGCAATGGCGGCGGGAATTGCTAAAAACCAAATGACGGTCGAGGAATTGTTACAAAGCACAATCTAACGCACCATGACCTAAGACATGGATAATTCTATGATTGTTTGAAGAGGAAATGGCTTCCCTCTCGCGTTCACATACCTGGTTACCCACGCAACCGCACTCCGCCGCAGCTACGCTCGCCCAAGCGAGCGTCCATTATCAGCCAATGCCTTCGAGACGGTCCAAATAAACATTCACCAGCTTATGAGATTTGAGGAGCGCTTCAATTTGCGGCCAAACACGCCTGCACGTCAGCGCGGGTGAGACGGGGATATTCCTCCAGCACGTCCTCAACCGAATCTCCGGCGGCAAGGAATTCCAAAATCGTTTGCACGGCAATGCGCGTGCCGCGAACGACCGGCCGTCCATTGCAAACATCCGGATTGATGGAAATGCGATTCGACATAGCCTTATGCTATCACAAATAAATGGAAATTAAAATCATTTTCAGCATGACCAGGCCGCATGGGGAGTGCGTGCTCGCGAGCCATTTTTGTGGTGTTGGCCGTTCTGCTCAATTCGTCTTTTCGGCGCTGAATGTTTTCCATTTCTGCGTTCCACCTTCCACATTTCCAACTCACTCCACGGTGACGCTCTTGGCCAGGTTTCGCGGCTTGTCCACGTCGCACCCGCGGATGACGGCGATATGATACGCAAATAATTGCA